>ERZ1699650.11-NODE-11-length-346471-cov-176.339193_pt1 | contig 346471 bp, 311 predicted proteins | sample MGYA00581512_ERZ1699650 | MGnify/ENA primary metagenome ERZ1699650 (study PRJEB42348, sample SAMEA6618698) | metagenome | isolation source: Polyester-degrading enrichment culture growing on monomer terephthalic acid, Te | collected 2019-05-17 ...
GAAGCTCGAAGCTCGAAGCTCGAAGCTCGAAGCTCGAAGCTCGAAGCTCGAAGCTCGAAGCTAACAGCTCGAAGCTAACAGCTCGAAGCTAACAGCTCGAAACTAACAGCTCGCAGCTCCTTAAAACTTGCCTCACACTTCCAAAACCCCGACACTCCCACTCCATAATAAATCCTAACGATACGCGAATAATAATGACTTCACGCCAGCTCCTCATCGCTATTGGTTTCTCGGCGATGGCCAACTTTTTTTGGGCGACCAACGCCATCGTCGGCAAGATTGCCGTGGTGTCGCTACCGGCCTTTACGCTGTCCCAGTTTCGCTGGTGGCTGGCGTTTTTGCTGATTGCGCCTTTTGGTATTCCGCACATCCGACGCCAGTGGGCCTGGTATCGCACTCATTTCAAGACCTTGCTGTTACTGGCGTTGTTGAGTGTCACGTTGTACAACACGCTTCAGTACTGGGCGCTTAAATACACCCAGCCGGTGAATGTGGGCGCCATGGCGGCGCTGATGCCGGTGATGATCTTTATGCTCAGTGCCTGGCTGGGCATAGGCCGTATGAGCGTTGCCCAGTGGCTCACCGCCACGTTGGCAGTCTTTGGTGCTTTTGTGGTGCTGACCGATGGCCAGATGGTGCTCAGTATTGGCGGCCAGTCGCTGATTGGTGACGGTATCTTTTTCATCGGGTTGATCAGCTGGTCGTTCTATTCGGTGATGCTGAAGAAGCTGCCGGTCTGGGAAGTGAACAGCGTGGGCATGCTGACCTTTTTCATTGGTCTGGGCAGTTTGATGATCGTACCGTTCTGGCTGAGTGGGGCTTTGCGCGGCGAGATTCTGATACCACCGACTGACTTGTGGTGGACGGTGGCTTATGTGGCGGTGTTTCCGTCGCTGGTCGCGTTCTTTTCCTGGATCAAGGCGGTGGGGGCCAGTAACGCCAACATAGCCGGGCTGATGATGACCACGGCGCCGCTGTTCAATGCGTTGCTGACACTTGTGGTGCTGCGTGAGCCGGTGTCGGGGGCTCAGTGGCTGGGCATTGTCTGTGTCATCGTGGGTGTTGCGTTGACCTTGCTGTTGACGCAATTACGGCAAAAAGCCAAAGGAATAGCAGAATGAGCATTGCGATTAAACAAAGCTACTGGGCATTGGCGCTGATCTACCTGATTGCCATGCTGGGCTCGCCCTTTGCGTTCGAGTGGGTGATTAAGGCGGCGCCGATCTGGTTGCTGGCCGTTGCCGTGTTGCGTGCGCCTTCGGTGCCAGCGAAGCCATTGTTATTAGTGGCTATTCTGATCAGTTCGTTGGGTGATGTGCTGCTGGAGCTGAACCTCTTTGTGTTTGGGCTCGGTGCTTTTCTGGTGGCGCAGCTGACGTACGGTGTTTTGTTTGCCCGGCGCTTTGCCTGGCGGCCTGACCGGTTTGCCTGGGTGGTGTTTTTGCTGGTGTGGGCCATGGCGGTGCTGATCTGGTGCTGGCCAAACCTGGAAGCCCTTACAGTGCCGGTGCTGGCGTACATGGTCGCTATTTTGTTCATGGGCGTGGCGGCTTTGAACAGCCGTTTTGCGTTGTATCCGGCGTTTTTTGGGGCGGCGGTGTTTATTCTGTCGGACTCTCTGATCGCCATTGGCCTGTTTGCATCGCCCTTCGCGGGCCAGCCCTGGGCGGTGATGCTGACTTACTATTTAGCCCAGTTCTGCATTGTGCGGGCTTTGTTGCGGGATTGAAAAAAAGCGTTACGGGATTGATGAACAGAACGCCAAGGTCAGCGTTCGGTTTTGAGTATTAGGCCCTTCTAAAGCGGAGGCGCGGACCATCGGTTGCCTTTGGCCCGCGTGCGGGGTCAGACTGTCGCTTTAATAACAATAATACACGGCGACCGGGCGGCTATACTGCAGTCGGGTCAGCCAGTGGAGGTTCTGCGTGAATCTGATTCTCTATGCCATTCCCGGCTTTATGCTGTTGCTGTTGATCGAGCTGGTTGTCGACTGGCGCAAGCAAACCGGTTATTACCGCACCAATGATGCCATCGCCTCACTCAGCACGGGTATGCTCAGCCAGACCATGGGCTTTGCTACCCGGCTGGTAAGCTTCTTGGCCTATGCCACGCTGTGGGCGGTGCTGCCCCACGGCGAGTTGACCATGACGCCGCTGCTCTGGGTAGTGGCCTTTGTGTTCTATGATTTTTGCTATTACTGGAGCCACCGCAGTCAGCATCAGATCAATGTGCTCTGGGGCATTCACGTGGTGCATCACCAGAGTGAGGAATTCAATCTCTCTACGGCATTGCGCCAGCCGTTCAATGGCTTTGTGATCGGCTCGATTTTCTATTTACCCATGCTGTTTGTCGGCTTTCCGCCCGAGGTGATTGTCACCGTCGGTTCTCTGAATCTGATTTATCAGTACTGGGTGCATACCCGCTTTATCGGCACGCTGGGCTGGTATGAAAAGGTGTTTGTGACGCCGATGAACCACCGGGTGCATCATGCCATTAACGACCCCTATATAGACCGCAATTTTGGCGGTGTGTTCATTCTCTGGGACCGCCTGTTCCGGACGTACCAGCCGGAGCTTGCCGACGAACCCTGTGCGTATGGCGTGCGTAAGCCGCTGCACAGCTGGAATCCGTTTTTCGCCAACTGGCATGTCTGGGGGCAACTGATTCAGGATGCCTGGCACGCCCGTAGCTGGAAAGACAAACTGCGTATCTGGTTTATGCCTACCGGCTGGCGACCGGAGGACGTTAAGGAAAACCATCCTTTGCCGCGTTGTCTGCCGGACACGCAACAGAAGTTCAACAAGGCACCGTCGGCTGTCGTCAGTGCCGTTGTGGTCGCGATACACATCGTGCTGATGGGTTGGACCGTCTGGTTCCTGCTGTTCACCAATGACCTGACGTTTGGCTTGGCACTGGCGCATTTCGTTCCACTGGGCGGCGGGCTGTATATCAATGGCCGGATTCTGGAGCAACGCAAGTACGCTACACGGCTGGCGGTCTCGTTCTGGCTACTCTGTGCCACTTTGCCCTGGTGGGTGTCTGGCTGGCTATTGCCTGCCGGGCTGGTCGCTGTGTTGTTTGCGGCATTTGCCGCCACCACGGTTCTGGCAGCAGCCTGGTCGCGCCGTAAAGCATGGGCTGAAAAATCAGTGGATCCGCGCACGCTGGCTTGAAAGCGGCTGGGTTTATGGCACCCGATCTGGCATTATTTGAGGTGATTCCCATTCTCAGGTCGGTTATTGCTGGCCGGCCTGTCTGCCCGAAAGGATTGGTATGAAACTCACCTCCGAAGCCGCTCTGCGGGACCATTATGGCCATCCGCATGACATGGTTCGTCAGAAAGTATTGTCCGCCCTTGAAGTACACTCCCGCCAGTTCCTGTCACTGTCGCCATTTATGGTGATGTCGACGTCGAACGAGGAGGGTCAACTCGACAGTTCGCCGCGCGGTGGTGAACCCGGCTTCGTCAAAATACTCGATGACACCACCCTGCTGATCCCCGATGCCAAAGGCAACAACCGGCTCGATTCACTGCGCAATATTGTGCTGAACCCCTCGGTCGGGTGTCTGTTTCTGGTGCCAGGTATTCACGAGACGCTGCGCATCAATGGTAAGGCCGAGATTCGCATCGACGACGCCAGCCTGGCGCACTTTGCCCACCTGAAGCAGACACCGATGAGTGTTATTTGCGTGCACATCGAAGAAGTCTTTCTGCATTGCGCCCGGTCACTAACAACGGCGGGGCTGTGGGACCCGGCGGCTCAGGTAGAGCGGTCGGTATTGCCGCCGCTGGGCAAGATGATCAGGGATCAGATTGAAGCTAAAAGCGCAGTTTAGACATCCTGGTGCCATGAACCAGGTAAGTCCGGTTATCTGGGAGGCGGCACCGCAGGGCTGACCTGCTAGGTGCTTACGCGCTCTTTTAACAGTTCTGTGAAAGGTTGCGGACGGTAAAAGAAGTAGCCTTGCAGTTCGTCGCAGCCCAACTCCGCCAGCAGTCTGACCTGGGCTTCGGTTTCTACACCTTCGGCGACCACCGTCAGATCGAGCGTATGGCCCAGATCGATAATGGCCTCTACCAAGGCCAGATGCCTGGGCCCGTCTTCGAGCCGCTGAATAAAGCGCTGATCAATTTTGAGGACGTGCAGCGGCAGCGCTTGCAACATGCCCAGGTTGGAGTACCCGGTGCCGAAATCGTCCATGGCAAAGCGAATGCCCATGGAGGACAGCTCGGCCATGGCGGTCAGGGTTGTGTCGGATTCTTCGGTCAGTGAATGCTCGGTTATCTCGAATTCAACACGGTGTGCAGGCACATTGGCCTGGTGTATCTCACTGGCGATGAACAGGCTGAGATTCCGTTCTTCCAGCTGCTTGGGTGACAGGTTGATTGACATGACGACGTCATCGTCAAGCTGATCCAGGTGCTCGCTGAACTCTTCCAGGGCACGTCGGATAACCCAGTTGCCGATTTCCACGATCAAATGGCTGCCTTCGGCGATGGGGATGAATTCGCCCGGTGACACCACGCCCAGTTCTTGGCTGTTCCAGCGCAACAGGACTTCCAGGCTGCGCCAGCGCTGATCGACCCGGTCGACCCGGGGTTGCAGCACCAGATGAAATTCGTTGTTTTGCAGGGCATAGGGCAACAGGCGCAGTATGTCCTGGCGGCGATCGTTTTCGAGGTTCATCTGGTCGGAATAGAACTGGTAGCTGCCGCGGTCGACCTCTTTGGCCTTGCGCAGGGCGATCTCGGCTTTCTTGACCAGGCCTTCGTAGTCGGTGTCGTCGGTCGGGCTGGTGGCGATGCCCAGCGTTGCGGTGATGCTGATGCGCACCTCGTCGATCTCAATGATCTCGGTGATGGATTTCAGCAGGGTATCGGCCACAAAGATGGAATGGCTCGGGTCTTTCAGGTTCTGCAGGCAAATGGCGAACGTATCGCCAGACAGGCGGGCAACGGTATCGCTGGTTCGAATGCCGTATTTGATGCGTTCGGTCAGTTGCTTGAGCACCTCATCGCCGACGGTGTGGCCGTAGTTGGTATTGATGGTTTTGAAGTTGTCGAGGTCAAACAACACCAGCGCCAGGTGGTTCTGGTTGCGTTGCGACAGCGAAATGCCCTGTTGCACCTGCTTGCCGAAGAAATTCCGGTTGGACGCCCCGGTGAGTGAATCGTAGTAGTTCAGCTTTTGCAGCTCGGCCTCGGTTGACTTGATCTCGGTGATGTCGCGCAGCATCCCAGTCAGTTCCTGGTTGTCGTTTACGGCAATGGTTTGTTCAACCCAGAGCAGGGCGCTCGGCGTAATGATGCGGTGTTCGAAGCGGGCAAAAGGCTGGCTGCCGTCCAGTACGCTCTGTGTGTGCATGGTGAAGTAGGGCCGATCGGGCTCGTAGATGTAGTTGATCATCGCCTCTCGATTCAGCTTGGACTGATCGGTGCCGAGCAATTCCATCAGCGGGGCCGAGAGAGCGAACTGATCGCCAGGCAACGAGGTCCAGGAGCCAAGCCGGCCGAGCCGCTGTGCTTCCAGCAACTTCCCCTCCTGAATCTTCAACTGCAGCCGTTCCTGTTCACGCTGACGCATGACGCGGTACTGCGAACCCAGCAGCAAGATGATGAATAGCCAGACCGTAAAGGCCGAGGCGCGGGTCATCCACAGGGTTTGGCTGGGGGTTGCCCAGCCGGCCTGGGGTTCGGCCAGAACCGACCAGGACAGACCGCCGTGCTCAAACTGGGTGGATACCCGGTGGCGGCCGAGTGTGCCCTGGCTGAACAAGAGGGTTGTCTCATCCCCTCGGCTGACCGACAAGCCCAATCTCAGGTTATCCACACCCGACACAGCCCGTGCGATGACCTGATCCAGTGAGACCACGCCTGAAATGATCATGTGTGGCTGGCCGAAGATTGGCAGGCGGTAGACCAGTGCAGTGTCACCTTGCAACACGGTCAAGGGGCCGACGATCTTGGCCACCTGGGTTTCCATCACTTCGCGGATATCATCGACCTGGTCGGGCACCAGCGCCAGATTGGTGCCGAGCAAGGCAAGATTCTGAGGTTCGGGAGGGTGAACGTGGGTGATCACGAACTGGTTGGTGATGGTGGTATTCAGCAAGCTGAAGGTCTGCGCCGGGATCAATTGCTGTAACCATTGCCGGTAGCGTGCCTGGCTGACTTCGGGTTCCGTAGACACCAGCAAGCTCAGTGCATCCAGATACCCCCGATTGGCGATCAACGCGGTTTCCAGTTGGCTGGACAGACGGCCAATCTGTTCCCGGACGACCTGTTGTTGCTCACTTCGGTCTCGTTCAATCACCAGCACTTCAAACCACTGGGTTACCGGAACGACGGTAACCGCTGCGAGCATGGCAAGGTGCATAGCAGTGAGGTTTCTATGATGGTAAGCACTCACTACCAAGACGGTGGCGGCAGCGGCTGCAAGGGCTGCATCGCCACCTGTTGAGCCTACGAAAAAGGTCGCCAGCAACAGCAACAGCGCGGTGACCAGACTCACTACCAGCATGCAGTCTATCCTCGGCTTGGTTAAGTGTTTTTTCAGTATAGCCCTGATGAGAGGCTTGCGGATACTGCTTCACTGCCCATGGCCTGCGGAAATGATGGCACCGTTCAGCATACTTGCGCACAGCCTTTGCGGGCTACACACCGCCGTGCCGCGGGCATACTCCCACACCGAGGCCCGTGCCCAATGTCACCATCATGGCCGGTTTTGAAAACCGAAAGGCCAGCGCCGCTGCGGTGCTGTCGTGCTCCAGTAAGGCCAGGCCTGAGAAACCGGCGCTGGGTAACCACTGCTGGTGCAGCGTGGTCGCCAGGTGATCACAATCGTCTATAAGCCGGTGGTAAACGCCCGAGTGATAATCGTGCGGATGGCCGCGGTCGAGATAGCAGGCCAGACTGATGGCCAGTGGCAAGCGTCCGTCGAGGTGCTCGCGGGTGTCTTTCAACACCGCCCGGAAGGCATCTGCCCTGAACAGGCCCTGATCGTCCAGCCAGTGGTCTACCGTTAGTTCTGGCAGAGGAACAATGCGGTTGCCATGATGGTAGGCCAGCCCACGTTTGATGCCGGTTGCGCCAAAATCCATCACCACCAGTGGCTCGGCTGAACCATAGTGCTGTGCCAGCCCAACCAGACCGGTTTGCCCGGCCCAGGGAGAGACCAGCACGTTCAGCGGCGCCAGCGCGGCTTCCAGCAGGTGCGCCAGATGCTGGCCAAACTCACCACTGGTCAGTCCGCCCGCCAGCACCAGCGTTTCGCAGCTTTGCCAGTGCTGCGCGTACTGGCGTTGAAAGTCGGACCCGTCTGCCCAGGCCTGGCCGGTGCGGGCCGTTTGGATCACCCGGATCAAGCGCTTGGCAAAGGTCCGCAGAATGGCTTGGTCGGCCTCGGCTTCACCGCTGAAGGTCGTCAGAAACTGGCGAACTGAACGTTCGTCACCCGGGGTGTGTTCGTGAATCAGCGACAGCAACGCCGGCGTTGAAACCCAGTACCGCGCAGGGCGGGGTTTATCTTGCTCGGTCATGACGACCGGCATGCGATTCAGTGAAGCTTCCGGCGTCAGCGCCAGCGGTGAGCCATGTGCATTCATAAGGGCGGGTTAGCGATGAACATCCCGCCACCATAGTTCGCGATGGGCGACTTGAACAGGCGAATCGTGTCAGAATAGTGCTGACGAATGAATGAAACGAGATCCGGCCCAAGCCGGGTGAGGGTGGTTATGGCTACATTGCTTCATCAGATCACAATCGACGCACCGGCCAGCCGAATCTGGGAAATGCTGACAACCCGGCTCGGCCTGCAAGCCTGGTGGGATGGCACCGTCAGTATTGCCGGTGGCGATTGCTGGCGACTGAGTTCGGACGATCTGGACAGTCCGGTAACGCTCAAAGTGGTTGAGGAAGAGCCCGATAAAACCCTGGAATGGCTGTGCGTGCTGGGTGACCCGGACTGGGAAAACACTCTGGTGTTGTGGACCCTGGGAAAAGCCGAACGCGGCTTTACCATTCGGCTGGAACATCGCGACTGGCGTTTGAACGAAGCGGATCTTGCCGCCGAAAACACCCGCTGGGGCGAACGCCTGATGAAACTGCGCCTGCAGTGTCATCACAACGATGACTTGCCGGTCAACGACGATGATTTGAGTGTCTGGACGTGATTCCACCGGCCATCATCGAATGCAATCCGCACTTCTGCGTGCTCGACAAACCGGCAGGCTGGACGGTCCAGGAATCCGAAGACAGTTGGGGGCTATTACGCTGGGCGCGGGCCCAGCTCGGTGGCGATGTCTTTCCGGTACACCGGCTCGATAAACCGACCACCGGCCTGGTGTTGATGGCGCGTAACGCCGCCGCCAACCGCGCGTTGAGCATGCAGTTTCAGTATCGCCAGATTCAAAAGCAGTACCTCGCCGTCAGCGATCACAAACCCAGTAAAAAACAGGGTGCCGTCATTGGCGATATGGTGCGCAGCCGTCGCGGTCAGTGGATGCTGGCACGAACCCGGGAACACCCGGCCATTACGCGTTTTACGTCGATCTCCCTGGCCCCCGGTATTCGTGGCTATACCTTGCTACCCCAAACGGGCAAGACGCATCAGCTGCGCGTGGCAATGAAAAGCCTGTCGTGTCCAATCATCGGCGATAAACGCTATGGCGGCAGCGAGGCCGAGCGTCTGTATCTGCATGCCCACCGTCTGGCATTCGACTGGCAAGACCGGCATTACGCCTTCGAAGCCATTCCGCACGGGCACTGGTTTGAGCGTTGGCGCGCGTTGGGCTTACCGGAGATGCCGATGGCCCGGGAAGCCAGCGCTGCCGTTGATCAATAAGCAAGGAGAGCCGGATGCTGTGGTGGCAAATGCCGGAAGTCTGGATCAGTCTGGCCCTGTCGTGCACCCTGGGGGGGCTGGTGGTGGGCGGTTTCGCCGTTCGCACACGCCGTCAGCTGGAGGCTGAACTGGCAGACGCCGAGGTCAAACACCGGCAAACGCTGTTTGACCTGTCACGGCAAACCGCTGAGTCGCAGCGACTGGAAACCCGGCTCGACGACGTGCAAACCCAGAACGATCGCCTGTTGGCACAGCTGCGTCAGCGCGAAACCCGGCTGGCCGGGCTGGAATCCCAGCAACAGGCCGAGCAAAAACACCATCGCGAACAGGTAGCACTGTTGTCCGATACCCGCGATGCCCTGAAAGCCGAGTTCAGCCAACTGGCCAACGAGATTTTTGAAGCCAAGGGCAAGCGTTTCAGTGAACAAAATCAGACCAGCCTCAACGCCTTGCTGACCCCGTTTCGTGAACAGGTGCAGGAGTTCCGCAAGCGCATCGACGACATTCACACTCAGGATACCCGGGGCCACACTGAGCTGATGAGCCAACTGACCCAGCTCAAAGACCTCAATACCCAACTGAACCAGCAAGCCGATGATCTGACCCGCGCGCTCAAGGGCGATAAAAAGCTGCAAGGTAACTGGGGTGAAATGCAGGCCGAGAAAATTCTGGAAAGCGCCGGTCTGCAACGCGGCCGTGAATACGACCGGGAGGCCAACTTTAAAGACGATAACGGCCAGAACAAGCGGCCGGATTTTCTGGTCAACCTGCCCGACGGCAAACACCTGATCATCGACAGCAAAGTCTCGCTGAACGATTACCAGCAGTACGTCGCTGCAGACACTGAACTGGAACGCGACCTGGCCCTGAAACGGCACGTCGCGGCGGTGCGCCAGCACATTCGTAGCTTGAGTGATAAAAATTACCCACATCTTAACGGTTTGAACTCACCGGATTTCGTGCTGATGTTCATGCCCATCGAGCCTGCCTTTGTCGCCGCCTTTCAATCCGACCCGGCGTTGTTCAACGATGGCTTCAAACAGAATATCGTTGTCGTAACGCCCACCACCTTATTGGCCACGCTGCGTACCGTGGCCAACCTGTGGACGCTCGAACGCCAGAATGTGAACGCCAAGCAACTGTTCGATCAGGCCGGTAAGGTGTACGACAAATTGCGCACCTTTGCGATGCACATGGAAAAGCTCGGCAGCCAGATCAACACCGCCAGCAACACCTACGACACCGCCTGGAAAACACTGCGCGATGGTCGCGGGTCACTGGTGCGTCAGGTTGAAATACTCGAAGAGCTGGGCGCTACCGTGCGCCAGAAACTGCCGGACAGCGTGGCCACCGAACTGTCGACAGATCATCGGACCAACGGTGCCCGGGCTGCCTCAACCGAAGACGATTGACCCGCATCACTATCGAGCGCCCTGGTCGTGTTATATAATGTATTTCTAATGTAGAGGCCGTTACCTGCCATGCCCCATCGCGCTCATCTGTTTTCCTTGCGACCCGCCCACGCCTTGCGCGAGGTCATGGCGGAAGGCTATGACCCCCGAAAACTGGTGCGTGATCTGCTGGCGGGCATTACTGTCGGCATCATTGCCATTCCCCTGGCCATGGCCCTGGCGATTGCCAGTGGCGTGCCACCCCAGTATGGCCTCTACACCGCCATCATCGCTGGCTTTGTCATCGCGCTTACCGGGGGCTCCCGGTTCAGTATCTCCGGCCCGACGGCCGCCTTCGTTGTCATCCTGTACCCCATTGCCCAGCGCTATGGCCTGGGAGGGCTGTTACTGGCCACCGTGATGTCCGGGCTGATTCTGGTCGGGCTGGCCGTGCTGCGCCTGGGCCGGCTGATTGAATACATTCCGGAATCGGTGACCCTGGGGTTCACGGCGGGCATCGCCGTTGTGATCGCCGTCTTGCAGGTGAAGGATGCGTTCGGTTTACCCCTCGAGTCGATGCCGGAACACACCGCCGACAAGGTCTGGCTTCTGGCACAGTCGCTCCCCGAACTTGCCTGGCCCAGTGTGTGTGTGGCCGTCGCCACCTTTGCCGTGCTGGTATTCTGGCCCCGGTTGCGCTGGCCGGTGCCGGCGCATTTGCCGGCGGTGGTGGTGGGCTCTCTGATCGCCTGGTGGCTGAACAGCCAGGGCTGGTCAGTCGATACCATAGGCAGCCGGTTCAGTTATCTCCTGGCCGACGGGTCGACGGGGCAGGGCATACCACCGGTGCTGCCCGCCTTTGAGTGGCCCTGGCAGCGCCCCGGCGGCGATGGTTTACCGGTAGGGCTGAGCTGGGCGCTGGTCATCGAATTGCTGCCCGCTGCTTTTGCGATTGCCATGCTCGGTGCCATCGAATCTCTGCTTTGCGCCGTGGTGCTCGATGGCATGTCGGGCAAGCGGCACAGTGCCAACAGTGAATTGCTGGGGCAGGGCATTGGCAACATTGTTACCCCCTTCTTCGGCGGCATTACCGCGACGGCGGCCCTGGCCCGGTCGGCCGCAAACTTTAAAAACGGTGCGGTCAGTCCGGTTTCGGCCATGGTGCACGCGGGTGTCGTCCTGCTGGGTCTGGTGGCTCTGGCGCCGGTGCTCGCCTGGCTACCCATGCCCGCCATGGCGGCCTTGCTGCTGATGGTTGCCTGGAATATGAGTGAGGCGCCCAAAGCCGTGCACTTGCTCAAGACCGCACCGCGTGGCGATATCTGGGTGTTTCTGACCTGTTTCTCACTGACCGTGCTGGTCGATATGGTGATGGCGATTACCGTGGGCATCCTGCTGGCGGCTGTATTGTTCGTGAAAGAAATCGCCGAGATGACCCGCGTTACCGACATCAGCCAAAATCGCAAGCAGGTCGAAGGTGACTTGCCCGAAGATTGGACAGTATTGAAAATTAACGGTCCCTTGTTTTTTGCGGCTGCCGATCGCGTGTTTGGTGATATCGCGCAACTGTGTCAACAGCGGCGAAACATCATTTTGTATATGGATGGCGTGCCCATCCTCGACGCCGGTGGACTGGCCGCCCTGGAAAAACTGATTGCAAATTGTGGCCGAAACAACACCCGTATTTTCATCGCCGACCTGCAATTCCAGCCGCTGAAAACTCTCGCTCGCGCAAAGGTAAAACCGGTATCGGGGGTCAGTCAGTACTTTTCAACGCTGAACGAGGCGTTGCAGGCGGTTCGGTCGGACAGCCTTTCGTCGAAACTTGATTAACCCCACCGCTGACATTTTTTGGCAGGAGGTTACACTGTGCTCCCCATTCGACGGAGCCTGCCGTGGCTGATCTTTCCTGGTTACAACTGACGGGTATCTTCCTGACCTTTGTCTGGAGCGGATTTGTGCGTTCCGGTCTGGGGTTTGGCGGGGCGGCTCTGGCGTTGCCGTTTCTGTTGCTGATCAGTGACCGTCCCGTGGTGTTTCTGCCGATTATTGCGATTCACCTGCTGGTGTTTTCGTCGATCACAGTCTGGCAGAGCCATCGTAATCGACCCAAGGCAACGGATACGGAGCATGCAGAGGGCAGCATCAACTGGCGCTATTTGCGCACCGTGATTCTGATCTTGCTGATCCCCAAGCTGGTTGGTGTGTTCGGTTTGCTGACCCTGCCCGATGCAGTGATGAGTGGCATTATATTCGTCATTGTCGGGTTGTATTCCATTACCTACATTTTGCAGATGCCCTTTCGCAGCAACAGTAAATGGCTTGATGGCGTCTTTCTGGCATTAGGCGGTTATATCAGCGGCACTTCTCTGGTCGGCGCACCGCTGATCATCGCCGTGGTGTCGCAAAAAATTCCGCGCTTTCAATTGCGTGACACCCTCTTTGTGCTCTGGTTTATTCTGGTGTGCATCAAGCTGACGGCGTTTATAGCGTTCGATGTCGATCTGCAACTGATTCATCAGCTGTGGTTACTGCCTGCCGCGGCGATTGGTCATGTGATGGGGCTGCGTTTCCATACTCGCTTGCTGAAAACCGAGGCCACGCGGTTTTATCAGGGCCTTGGTTGGGTGTTGCTGATCACCAGTGGCATCGGCGTTGCCCAGCTCTGGCTCTAAGCCGCGCAACGCCGATGCTGTCGTGTTAGTCCTTTTCGCTGTCGAACAACTCGGTATCGATTTCAGCCAGTGTCGCCTTACCGTAGCGCGGGCCGCTGACGGTATCGAGGTTGATGGCCCGGTCGAGTTCGTCCAGAACGTCGTCGCTGAGTTTAATGTCGGCGGCGGCCAGGTTGTCCCGGGCATGATCGAGCTGGGTGGTGCCGGGAATAGCGACCATGGTCGGCGTTTGGTTGAGTACCCAGGCCAGCGTCAGCTGAGCCGGGGTGATGCCGAGGTCAGCCGCGATTGATTTGACCGGGTCCAGCAGCGCCAGGTTTTTCGGATAGTGTTCCTCTGAAAAACGCGGCATCTTGCGGCGGATGTCGTTCTCCGGTAGCTGGTTCGGGTCGGTCAGTTCGCCGCTCAGATAACCCCGGGCCAGCGGGCTGAACGCCACAAAGGTAATGTCCAGTTCTTCACAGGCGCGCAACACAGCGATTTCCGGGTTGCGGCTCCACAGAGAGTATTCAGTCTGCAAGGCGGTGATCCGGTGTTCGCGGTGCGCCTTGCCCAGCGTCTCGGCGGAGACTTCCGACAGGCCCAGGTGGCGTACCTTGCCCTGTTGCACCAGGTCGGCCATGGCGCCAACGCTTTCTTCAATGGGGATGCGCTTGTCCCAGCGGTGCAGGTAGTAGAGGTCGATGACCTCGGTGTTCAGGCGGCGCAGGGCGTCTTCACAGGTTTGTCTGATCACATCGGGGTGGCCATCGATCGAACGCTGACCGGTTTCGTCCTTGAACATGCCGCATTTGCTGGCCAGGTAAAACTCATCGCGACGGTGCATCACGGCTTTGCCGAGCAACGATTCGTTGTTGCCAAAGCCGTAGAGGGCGGCTGAATCGAGGTGGTCATAGCCGAGGTCGAGCGCTTCATTCAGGAAGGTAATGGCGTCGGCTTCGGCTGGCCGCGGGCCATAGGCGTGCGACAGGTTCATGCAGCCAAGGCCGATGCGACGCGTGTCTTTCAGATTCTTCATGGGGCTCTCCGCTGTTTGATTTGGGGCCAGTGTACGATTTTGCGGCGTTTCATGGTTAGTACGCTCTGTTGCAGCCAGGCATAGGTCAACAAAGCAGGGCGGCGCACCGGCTAAGCCAGAGGCATATCTCAAGTGGGGTCCGAGCAGATAAGAGCGTCGGCTACTGCTTGGTGCAAAAATAGACCAGCGCAGGCGGTATGTTGATCAGCACGCGCTTGCATTCGTAGCGACCGTAGACCGACAGAAAGTAGGGTTGCAACAACCGGGTATATTGAAAGGCGATGAATACCCCGCCCGGGCGCAGGGCCGCGTGAATGTCTGAAAACAGGGCATGGCGCTGCTGGTTGTCAAAATTGGCAAACGGCAGGCCAGATATCACGCAATCGACGCTGTTCAGATCATGTTTCGTCAGAACATCGGGCAGCAAAAAGGCATCGTGATGGGTGTGTACATCCGGAAAGCGCGCGTTCAGCTCGTGGCGCATGTCGTCGTCGCGTTCAAAGCTGATGAACGTTGAGCCGGGTTTGCGCTGAGCATCGATGGCGGCGGTGATGACGCCGGTACCCGCGCCGAGCTCAACAATATGGTCGGTGGCTTGCCAGTCAACGCTTTCCAGCATCCGGGTCACCAGAAACCGGCTACTGGGTACGATGCTGCCAATGGCCGCCGGTGACCGCGCGAAGCGCTTCATAAAGGTCCAAGTACTCAACATCTCACCTGCCTGGTCGCCTATTGGGGGAAGGTTGTTATTGTGGTTGGTGCCTGCCGGGTTGTCAGCGGTGGCCTGAAACCCAGGGTATTGGCTGAGCAGTGTCCCAATGTACCAGCCCGCAGGCCAGTCTGGCACCCTCTTTTCAACTCACTCACACAGAAGATGACCAATGGCTAACGTAGACGGCATCTGACTCAGCCTCCATACTGGCCACTGTTCAGACAGGGAAAAGGTGCCAGACGTGCGCAAATCGACCAAACGTACTTTGTATTACATCAATATCGGTGTGATCGCCGCGTTGTTGGCCTATCAGCTGTATCTGAACTTCTCCGAGCCGCGAGTCAGTTCAATGCATGCTGGCCAGATCGAGCGCATTCAGGATCGGCTCGACGGTCGCGAGCGTTTTGAGTTTTCGGTCGTTGGTAACGTCAATAACTCGGTCAGTATCTTCCAGGAGCAGATCATACCGGTCATCAACGCCAGCGAGTCGGCGTTCACCGTGTCTGCCGGTAACGCGGTCAGTGGCGGTGCCGCCGAGAATTACCGCTCGGTCTACACCATTTTCTCTAATCTGAATCAGCCCTGGTTGCTCACGTACGGCAGAAATGAAGACGATGAGCTGGGTCGGCTGCGGTTCTATGAACAGTATGGCCCGCATTTTTATTCCTTTACTGCCGCCAATGCGAAGTTCCTCTTTCTCGACAGCACCGACAACACGGCTTACAACTGGCAACTGGATTGGCTTGAACATGAATTGTCGATGTCTGAAGCGGAGCACCAATTTGTGTTTATTGGCTCGCCGGTTCATCCACCGGCGCACAATACGCCAATTTTTCAGGAAGACAGCTACTTCCAGAACGACCGGGTGGGGGCCGAGATGAGAGCCCTGTTTGAAACCCACCAGGTGGACATCGTATTTTCATCGCAGATATCGGTTTACTACGATCAGACGATTGCAGGCGTGCGCTACATTACTACGGGCGGTGGCGGCGGTCTGATCATCGATGACGAAAACAGTTTTCATCACTATCTGAGAGTCCGGGTAGAAGCCGATGAGGTTATCGCTGAAGTTCGGCACCTGGATATTTTTGAAACCTCCTGGTATCGCACCATTGAGAGTCTCTGGTCTTCGGTCTATACCTTCTTCTACGTCAGTTTCGGGCGTTTTCTGATCATTCTCAGTTTGTTGGTGCTGATCGGCCTCAAATTGCGCGAAACCCTGTTTGAAGACCGTGACTTCTATTCCCAGTACGCCATTGACGACACACCCTGGCGTGACCAGTCGAAGCGCGTTCTGTTTTTTACCAACAATTTCTTCCCGTTTATTTCCGGCGTCACCATTTCCATCGAGCGATTACTGCGCGGTTTGAAAGCGCAGGGGCATGAGGTAAAGGTGGTCGCGCCCCGGTACGATCAGGAGGGCGAGCCGAGGGAAGATACACTGCGCGTCAGAACGCTCGCCGCCTTTGGCAGCAAGCGCGAGTTCCGGCTCGCCAACGTCTTTCAACGAAGTATCTTCAGGCTGTTTCGGGAATACAAACCAGACATTGTGCACTTGCATCATCCATTCTGGCTTGGGTCCATCGGGTTGTGGTTGGCCCGGCGAAACAAGGTCGTGTCTGTATACACCTACCATACCCGGCTTGAGATGTACGCGCATTATGTGCCGTTGCCAGGACGCATTTTCCGGAATGTTATTTCGCATGAACTGATCCGGCGCTTTTGCAACCGCTGCGATGGGGTGATCGTGCCGACGGTATCGACGGAGGAATATCTGCGTCTGATCGGCGTAAAATCGCCGGTGTGTGTGCAACCGACCGGTATTGATTTCGAACGGTTCAATCGGCGCAATGACAACCGGATCGACGAACTCAAAGCGCACTTTCAGATTGAAAAGAACGACCGTGTGCTGGTCAGTGTGTCTCGGCTGGGCAAGGAAAAGAACGTGTCCTTTCTGGTCGATGCCATGCATCAATTGCAACAGAAAACGGATAAGAACGTGCGCTTGCTCATGGTGGGCGAGGGCGACGAACGCCCGGTGCTGGAAGAAAAGATTGAAGCACTGGGGCTACAGGCATCGGTGACACTGGTAGGCGCCGTCAGCCCGGATACCATTCCCGACTATTATCAACTGGCCGATGTGTTTGTGTTCGCCTCGAAATCAGAAACCCAGGGCATGGTGATACTGGAAGCAATGGCCGCCGGTCTGCCTGTGGTGGCGGTTCGCTCCAGCGGCACCGATGATGTGATCCAGGATGGCCAGACCGGCTTTAAAACCTTCGACCGGGTGGACCTGTGGGTCGAGCGCGTGCAGTACCTGATCGAACACGATGACGTCCGCGCCGAGTTTGCCGAGCGGGCGGTAGCCTTCGCCAGCCACCACGATACCGATGCCTTCGCTGAACACATCAACGGGTTTTACAGCGAACTGTTAGCCCGCCGTGCTAAGGAGCTCAGTTAGGCTCGATTGCGGTACCGACGTACCAACACCATTACGGTGCCAAACAGTAAAGCGACGATCACCGAGACGCCAAGGGCCCACATCAAGTCCTGGTTGTCTTCGGCCTGGAGGATGCGACCCGCCTGTCCACCCAATACCGTCACGAAAGCCAGCCCGGGAATAATGCCGATGGCCGAACCGACCATATAGCGGGCAAAAGGCATGTTGAAAGCGCCCGCCATCAGGTTGGTAAAGGTGAACGGGGCCAGCGGCAGCAAGTTGATCAGAACCATGGCACGAATACCGCGCACGCTCATGTAACCGGAGAGTGACTTCAGATGCTTGCCACCATAACGCTCCAGTGGTTCGCGCCCCAGCAGATGCCCTATCCAGAAGGTCACCCCCGATGAACTCAGTGTACCCAGGGTGGCGTACAACAACCCCCACCAGGGGCCGAACAACAGGCCAGTCAGAACCACCAGCAAGGTCAACGGAAAGGCGAGCAACAGAGCGACGACATAGACCACTATTGTGCCGGGAACAACCCAGGGCGAAGACCGGACTGCATCCAGCCGGCCAAACCAGTTTTCCAGCTGCTCTGGTGTCAGCAGGTCGGTGCTGGCCAGGTAGCGCCACAGAATTGCCATAACGATCAGCAGCACGACCAGGGCGAGTAGACGAATGACTGTGCGGGGCATTGCGGTTCCTGACGGGCAAGCCCATCCTGAGAAATGAAAGCCGTATCCTCCGGTAAGGAAGGCACAAGTTCAAGCGACGGGCAAAAAAAGACCCGCCAGAGGCGGGTCAGAAAGCACAACACAAGGAAGTCGGCTGGCCCGGTACCGGATCAGGCCTTAAGGCGCGGGAAGACAGCGCGCGCGTTGTCTTCAAAGACCATCTTCTTCTCAGCGGCGTTTAACTTGGTGTTGCCGTCGATGTAGCGTTTGGTGTCATCGAAGTAGTGACCGGTGCGCGGGTCGATACCTCGCACGGCGCCAATCATTTCCGATGCAAACAGCACGTTTTTGGTCGGAATCACGTCGAGCAGCAGATCGATGCCTTCCTGGTGGTAGACGCAGGTGTCGAAAAAGATGTTGTTCAGTACTTTCTCTTCCAGATCGAACCCCTGATCCTGGGCGATACCGCGGAAACGACCCCAGTGGTAAGGCACAGCGCCACCACCGTGTGGAATAATAAACTTCAGGTCCGGAAAATCCTTGAACAGGTCCGACATCATCAGGTGCACAAAGGCGGTGGTGTCGGCGCTGAGGTAGTAGGAACTGGTGGTGTGAAAGCATTCGTGGCACGAACCCGAAACGTGGATCATCGCCGGAATGTTCAGTTCGCTCATCTTCTCGTAAATCGGGTACCAGAACTTGTCGTGCAGCGGCTTGTCTTTCCAGTAACCGCCGGACGGGTCCGGGTTCAGGTTGCAGCCGATAAAGCCCATCTCGTTAACGGTCCGTTCAAGCTCGCGCACCACAGCATCCGGTTTGACGTTGGCACTCTGGGGCAACTGAGCCACCGGCGCAAAGTTCTCTGGGAACAGATCGCAGACACGGCGAATCAGATCGTTGCAATGCTCGGTCCAGGCGACGCTGGTGCTTTCGTTGCCAACGTGATGGCCCATCCAGCTGGCGCGCGGTGAGAAAATGGTCAGGTCAGTGCCGCGTTCCTGCTGAAGTTTCAGTTGGTTGTTCTTGATGCTGTCACGAATCTGATCGTCGGTGATGTTCAGAATACCCTTGGTCGTCTGAAACATCGGGTCGTTCTTAAGCTCCGCTTTTTGCTGGTCACGGTAATCGCCCAGCTCTGACGGTGCGGTGGTGTAATGTCCATGGCAATCGATGATCATGGCCGTCTCCAGTTTTGTTGTAATCCCAGAGTCTCAGGGATGTGTTGTAGTCTCAGTAACTCAAGGTTCGAAGTTTGCACAGGACGAGCGCTGGTTGCCGGTGATGTCTCTGTGGGGAAGTCCGCAACATGGATGTTGCGGCCTAGGCCCCATGGACGGGTTCACGCCGACCCCACAGAGACATCACCGGTAGCCAGCGCGGGCGCAAGCCACCAGTGAACCCCTGACTCCGAAGCTGGTCGCTCAGCGACCAGCCCTTGCCAATTATTTCTGACTGCCATCTTCCAGCACGATCAGGCCCGCACCGGTGTTGGACGCCGGTACATGATAGAACTTGTAGGTTTCCGACGCATCGTCGCCCATGGCGCCGCGCATGATCAGCCACATCACCAGTTCGATGCCTTCGGAGCCCGCTTCGCGCATGTATTCTACGTGTGGGATTTTAGTCAGACCTACCGGGTCTGTGGTCAGGCGGTCGAGGAACGACTGGTCGAATTCGGCGTTGACCAGGCCGGCGCGTTCGCCCTGCAGCTGGTGCGACATGCCTCCGGTGCCGAAGATGGCGACCTTGATGTCTTTGTCGTAGGCTTCAACCGCTTTGCGAATTGCCTTGCCCAGGTCGAAGCAGCGTTTACCAGTCGGAGGCGGGTATTGAATCACGTTGACGCACAGCGGGATGATTTTGCACGGCCATTGCTCGGGTTTGTCGAACATGATCGACAGCGGCACGGTGCAGCCGTGGTCGACGGACATTTCGTTGGCGATGGTCATGTCGAATTCATCAAGAATCAGCGATTCGGCCAGATGCCAGGCCAGGTCCGGATCGCCCACAGCGGTTGGCACCTTGCGCGGGCCGTAGCCTTCATCGGCGGGGGGGAATTCTTCTGCCACGCCCAGCGTAAAGGTCGGGATTAGGTTCAGGCCGAAGGCGGAAGCGTGGTCATTGTAGACCACGATCGCCACGTCGGGCATGTTGTCCTGTATCCAGTCGCGGGCGGGTTGGTACCCGTCGAACAGCGGCTTCCAGTATGGATCCTGTTCTTTGCCGTTGTCGATCACGGCGCCAACGGATGGCACGTGCGAGGTGCCAATCCCGGTTACAATGTTAGCCATTCGACTGCTCCTGTTCTTTCTTGCTGCGGTTGCCTTCGACCGGGCGACCGCCGGAAACCATCATCTGACGAAACTCTTCTTCCGTCACGTCGGACATGGCGCCGCCAACAAATTGCATGGACCGGCCATCGAAAATGGCCAGCTTGAAGGTGTAATAAATATTGCCACCCAGACGCAGCATGCCCAGCCAGTCCCGTTCCAGGACGGCGGTCTTCTGCTCGTCGGTCAGCTTGAATTTTTCCAGGTAGGCCGCTTCGTCTTTGCGGAATTCGTCGCGGTTCTCGGCTTTGTTCAGTGACATGCAGAACATGTTCAGATGGTAGCCTTTGCGGCAATGCTGGCCATCCATCACGTAGGTGCCCGGTATGTCTCGATACTCGCGGTTCATGGGTCGCTCTCTCAATGTTGAATGGTTCGTTCTGGTACGGCGTTGCCAGTATAGTCGTTGTACCGGTTGCCTCCTGTTGTCACTTTCGCTGGGCAACAAGGCACCGTTTTTATTCAGCTACGCTTTGGGGGTGACAACCAGACTAGTTAAGTGCACAATTTGGGACAACCTATAACATTAGGACGTTTCGTTCATGAAGTGGAACATATCTGATTTGCCGGTTTTCGTTGCGGTTGTTGAAAAAGAAGGTATTTCGGCCGCGGCACGTTCGTTACGGATGCCGAAGTCGAGCGTGAGCCGGTTCGTACAGCGCTTGGAAGATGACCTGCAGGTACGCCTGCTGGAACGCAACTCCCGCCAGATGCGGATGACCAGCGAAGGCGAAGTGTTCTTCAAACACTGTCAGCTGATTATGGAGCAGGTTGAAGCTGCCGACGCGCACATGAATGGCCTGAGCCATACCCCCAGCGGTGAGCTGACCATTTCATTGCCGATGGCATTCAGCCGCGATGTACTGGCCGGTCACCTGCACCGTTTCAATCAGCAGTACCCGGAAATTCAGCTCAACATCCAGGTAACCCCCACCGCGGTGGACCTGATCGGCGAGCACATTGATCTTGCGGTTCAGGTGGGTGATTTGCCCGACTCGGAACTGATCGCCGTGCCCCTGTTCGAGACCCCGCTGATCTGGGTGGCCAGCCCGAACACTTACCCGGCCGGCCATAGCTTCCCCGGCCTGGACGCGCTGGTTGAACAGGTACACGTCTGTGAACGCCGCTACAACAAAACGGCGCTGCCGGTGCGTTATCAGGCCGACAAGCACAAGGTCGAAATACAGGCCTCCATCGAGACCACCGATCCGATCATGGTGCGCGATACCGTCATCGCCGGCTCTGGCGTCGGACTGCTGCCTTCCCTGTATTGCCGCACCGCCATCGAACGTGGTGAACTGGTGCAGGTGGCCCAGAACATGGAGCTGGACCTGATGGCCAAAGCCTCGGCAGTCTATACCAGCCGCCGCATGCTAAGCGCCAAGACCCGGTTGTTCATCGAGTTTCTGAAAGACCTGACGACAGAGATGTGAGCCTGGCTTAGTTGTTTACGGTGGTTATTTCGGGTGTCATGAGTTAGAAATTCGCGGACAAAGCGCTCAGGTGGTTACTGTTAGTATGGTGCCAATCGGACTGTCGCGCACGCCTACTGAGGACACGCTGTAAATACACCGAAGCGTCGGACCGCCCTGTAAGCTCGGAGACCGCATCCATGCGGTCTAACGGCCCTCAGTAGGCGCACCCGACAGTCCTCGGGATAGTAACCGGCTGAATCAGCACGAATTTCTAACTCATGACACCCTAAACCAAGGCGTCATAGCTAGCAGAGCGCTCATTTAATATTTCGATATTACTAGAAATATGTTGACGACCTGCTTCCCGGGTGGATAATCAGCCTCATGACAACACTCACACTTGAACAAGCCGCCGCCCAACTGGCGGAACTGGGCCACCCGACCCGTCTGGGCCTGTACCGCCTGTTAGTACGCGCCGGTCATGGTGGGGCGCCGGTTGCCGAGTTGCAGCAGCAACTGGATGTGCCAGGGTCTACTTTGTCACATCATCTGAGCCGTCTGGTTCATGTTGGTCTGGTGAAGCAGGTTCGGGAAGGGCGGGTATTGCGGTGTTTTGCCCAGTACGACCGGTTGAACACCCTCATCGGTTACCTGATGGAAGAGTGTTGTACCGAGAGCAGTTGCTAACGGTTGAGCGAATTTTTTTTGGTTTTATAGTTCGATATATCTGGAATTATGGAGGCATTATGACACTGATACCCGATCACAGTCTTGAGAGTACCCTGAGCGAGTTGCAGCAGGGCTATCAGCAACCCAATACGCATGCGCCGCGCATTCTGGTGTTGTATGGCTCACTGCGGCCAGAGTCGAACAGCCGCAAGCTGGCGCTGAACGCCGCTCAGATGCTGGAGCAGTTCGGGGCCGAAGTGCGGGTGTTTGATCCGGAAGGGTTGCCGGTGTGCGACCGGGTCTCGGTGGATCACCCCAAGGTCGTTGAGCTGCGTGAGCTGGCACAATGGAGCGAGGGCATGGTCTGGTGCTCGCCGGAAATTCATGGTGCGGTGTCGTCGGTGTTTAAAAATCAGATCGACTGGATACCGCTCAGCGACGGCGCGATTCGGCCAACCCAGGGCAAGACGCTGGCGGTGATGCAGGTTAACGGCGGGTCGCAGTCGTTTAATGTGGTCAATGCGCTGCGCGTGCTGGGCCGCTGGATGCGGATGTTCACCATCCCCAATCAGTCGTCGGTGCCCAAAGCCTTTCAGGAGTTCGACGCCGATGGCCAGATGGAGGATTCGGCCTACCGCGACCGGGTTGTCGATGTGATGGAAGAGCTGTTCCGGATGACACTGCTGTTGCGCAACCAGTCTGCGATGCTGACGCACCGGTTTTCAGAGAACAAGGCGGATTATCAGGCTCGGGTTGACGATGTTGCCAGCGTAGAACCCCCGGAAGCCAAACGTCCGTGCTGCGCCTGATTCATCTGCACAGCCAGCCAACGGTGCTGGCCAGCGGTGTATTAACGCTGGCCCTGGTGTCCGACTCTGTACTGTATCTGTTGCTGCCGCTGTACTTTGAAGACTTCGGGCTGACGCTGATCTGGGTCGGTATTTTGCTGTCGGCCAATCGCTTTGTCCGTTTGCTGATCAATCCCTGGCTGCTGCCCTGGTTTGAGCGCTTTGGCCCGCGCACCTCCATGCTGCAAGCCGTTGCCCTGGCCACGGCCGCGAGCCTGGCGTTTCTGATGCTGGCCAGCCCCTGGGTGTTATTGCTTGCTCGGTTGCTGTGGGGCATGGCTTATGCGCTGATGCGGCTGGGGTGTCTGCATTACGCCACCCACCAGCCGGAACGACGCATGGTGAACTTGGGCTGGTACACCAGCTTGCAGGAAGTCGGGCCCTTGTCGGTGTTGCTGGTTGCGCCTTGGCTGGTGCACTACATTGCCATTGAGGCCGTGCTGGTGCTGGCCAGCGCGCTCTGCCTGGTGGCGTTGTGGCCGGCGCTGGCGTTGCCCCGGGCGCAATCGGAACCGCAGGCGCCATCCCGAGCGCGTTTTCCCTGGCCCAATGCCTGGCACCGGCTGACGTTTGTCTTGTGCTTGTTGTTTGACGGGGTCTGGACCGTCGTACTGGCGCCCTTGCTGGTGGTCGCGGGCTGGTCGACGGCCGCCGCACTGGCGATGACCGCTTGGTTGCTGCTGGCCAAGCGATTGTTCAATCTGCTAGTGGGGGTGGTCTCGATTCGGGTAAACCCCTGGGTGCCCGAGCGGCTCTGGCTGGGTATTTCCCTGGCGCTAATGCTGGTCGCCGGCGGGTTAATGGCCTTGACGGAAGTGCTCTGGGCCAGTGTGTTCGCCATCACCGGGCACGGGCTTTATATGATATTGGTGCCCAAGCGGCTGGCGGACGAGGCATTGTCTGATGGCAGCCGCCATCACAGCCTGAATGGTTTTACCTTTTGGCGAGATCTGGCCGCCGCCGTGGGTGCCTTGCTGGCCAGTCTGTTGCTGGCTGGGGCCTGGACGCCGGTGTTCTACGGTTTGCTGACCGGTTTGGTGGCATTGATGCTGCTGTCGGCAAGGTACGGTGTTACGTCGTCTACATCGAATTGATCGGGCAGTAGAAAACGCTCGGCATAGTCTCTCCATTTACCACTGCGCAAAAACAGCTCGAATACATCCGGGTCGATGTGCTGGTCGTCGCGCATGGTTTTCAGAATGGAAAACGCCTGGCTCAGTGGCATCGGGGGTTTGTAGGGGCGTTCTTTCGCGGTCAGCGCTTCAAACACATCGGCCACGCCCATCATCCGGGCCGGAATCGACATTTGCTCGCGGGTCAGGCCACGCGGAAAGCCGCGCCCGTCCATTCTTTCATGATGTCCGCCCGCATATTCGGGTACCCGGCGCAGTTTGGGTGGAAAGGGCAGTTGTTCGAGAATATCTATGGTTATGTCGATGTGGCGATTAATCGCTTGGCGCTCGTCGTCGTTCAGGGTACCCCGGGTAATGCACAGGTTGGTGACTTCATCCTTGTTCAGTAATGGCTGGGTGTTGCCCCAGGCATCTCGCCAGGTTTGGCTGGCAATGGTCCGAACCCGGTCTTTGTCCGGCTCGGGCATAAACTCCCCGCCGCGATTAATCCGCTCCAGAAAATCCAGATCTTCACGCAAGGCATCGGCTTCAGCCGCCGACGCTGCCTGAGCCATGGCGGCGGCGAAGCGCGCGGCAACGGCATCGAAGCCATCGAGCAGGCGTTGCAGTTTGCGCCCTTTGTTCAAAATGGTTTCCGAGGTGGCCAGCTTGCCGCAATCATGCAGCCAGGCCGCTACGTGCAGTTCATACCATTCATCATCGTTCAAATTGAAGTCGGCAAAGTAACCGTCGGTCTCGTCGCAGGCGGCGCGCGCCATCATCTCCGTCAGCACCGGAATGCGCTCGCAATGGGCCGAGGTATGCGACGACCGCACATCGATAATGCGCGCCAACGCCTGAATAAAGGCATCGAGCAGGTCTTTGTGGCTTTGCACCAGTAACTGGTTATCGAGCGACAGCGCCGCAAACTTGGCCATGGCCTGAACGGTGCGCTGGTCGTCATCGGTGAAAGGGCGGGTCTCGCCTTCCGCGGTGTGTGCATTAATCAGTTGCAGCACGCCGATCACCCGGTCTTCATGGTTTAACAGCGGCAGGGTGAGCATGGAGCGGGAGCGATAATGGTGTTCGGCATCAAAATGGCGGGTACCGCTGAAATCAAAATCGCCAGCCTGGTAAACGTCATCGATATTGACCGCCTGGCGCGTCAGGGCGACCCAGGAAGCGACGTTCTGATGATTGGGCTGACCGCTCCCGGAGCCATTCGACGGGCGATGATAAAGCGGAATGGCCGGCCACTGACTCAGTTGATCCGGGTCGCGGCTTTCCAGCCCGAGTACGGTATTGTGAATGGCTTTGAAAATGAGCTGTGGCGAATCCGTACTCTCATCCAACTGATAAAAGGTGCCGCCTTCAGCCCCGGTCAGTAGCCGGGCTTCTTTCAGAATGCGATGCATCAGCCCGGCAACGGTGGTTTCCCGGGCCAGGCGGACCAGCAAATCGCTGGTGGAATCCACACTCCAGGCGGCTAGTGCCCTTTCCGTGTGTTCTGAGTGATGTCGAACAGAAGGGTCGGGGGTCGTCATACTGCGCTCCTGAGGTCCCGATAACGACTGGCAGTGCCACAGCAGAAAAGCATAGCCCAGATGTGCGGTGGAGTGACCCCTTTGGGGGCAAAATAGTTGGTTACTTGGCAACTGAGTCAGAAATCCGTGTTGGCCACCGGGCGGGCCTATCCGGGGTCGGCGTGAACCCGTCCATGGGGCCTAGACCGCAGCATCCATGCTGCGGACTACCCCGGATAGGCCCACCCGGCAGCCAACACTCGGTTAGGTGGTTGCATTTGGTCAACAAGAATCGCTTGTAGCGATGAAATCTACCACTGGGGAGGGTGTTCTCTACTCCTCAACCGTCCGAACTTCACCCTCACGCCCGGCCATTCGGGTGCGTAGCCAGCCCCAGAGCCGCCGGGTGGTGCGATTGGGCGTAGCCTGGTTGTAAAACGAGGCTTGCCCGGGGTCGCGGATCTGGGTAAAGCGTTCGAGTTGGTTGCGTCGGGCGGCCGCGCGGCGGTTATCGGCCGCACTTAACGCCGCCGGGTCGTCGTCGGATACCCAATCGAGAATGGCGATGTTCAGGCTGCCGATCAGGTCGGGCAGGTCGGGTTCGATGGTTTTGGCGTTGACCATCATCAGCCCGTAGCCGATCTCCTGGTCTGGCTGCAGCCGTTCCGAGAGGTAGCGGGCCCCCCAATAGGCGCCCTCACCGTAGCCCAGAATCACCAGATTGAACTGGCCGTCCTGGTTCAGGCGTTGCAGCGCAAGCGCAATGCGGTTGAGCGTCGTTTCGGCATCGGTGGCATAGCCGCCAACCAGCGGCAGGGCGATCGACAGGGTGTTCCAGCCAACATCGGGCAAATAGGTCCGAGCCTGTTGCAGCAGCACTGGCCAATCCGGGTTATGACCCTGGTCGTGCAGAATCAGCACCGCGCCCTGTGGGGTGGCTGTGCGTTGCTGCAGGCTTAGGCCCAGGAAGGCGTTGTCGCCTTCGCCAAGAATGACGACTTCTTCGCCATTTTGCGCATTGGCCCGGGCTTGTGCCAGGTCATTCAGGTGGTTGGCACGCGCCTGGCCCAGCGCCTCTGCCCGGCTGAAAGCGCTAACCGCGAGCAGGGCGCACAGGCTGACTGTTAGCAGCAGGGAGCGTTTTGTCATCGGTTGGTGACCCGGGTTTTATCGCTGGTCGGACACATTGGCGTTTGACCTCCCTCTGGCAGTCACTAGAATGGGCGTTCCGCCAGCCGTGAGACGCCCCGAAATGTCCGATTTTGTCATAGCCCCCTCCATTCTGTCCGCCGATTTTGCCCGCCTGGGCGAAGAAGTGGATGCCGTCCTGAACGCCGGTGCCGACTGGGTCCACTTCGATGTGATGGACAACCACTACGTGCCCAACCTGACCATCGGCCCCATGGTGTGCAAGGCATTGCGCAATCACGGCGTGACCGCGCCCATCGACGTGCACCTGATGGTGTCTCCAGTAGATCGGCTGATTGGCGACTTTATTGAGGCTGGCGCCAGCATCATTACCTTTCACCCGGAAGCCAGCGACCACATCGATCGCTCGCTGCAACTGATTCGCGACGGCGGTTGCAAGGCAGGCCTGGTATTCAACCCGGCGACGCCACTGCATTACCTGGATTACGTGATGGACAAGATCGATCAGGTACTGATCATGTCGGTCAACCCCGGTTTTGGCGGTCAGTCATTCCTGCCTTCCGCGCTCGATAAACTGCGCGACGCCCGCGCCCGTATACAAGCCTCGGGCCGCGATATTCGGTTGGAAGTCGACGGCGGCGTGAAAGTCGACAACATTCGGGCCATCGCCGAAGCTGGCGCCGACGCGTTCGTTGCTGGGTCGGCCATTTTTAATGCCGATGACTACAAAACCCGCATCGCCGAAATGCGCCAGGAATTGGCCAAAACCCGTAGCGCCTGATCACGCGGTGCCACCCAGTTGGTGCCAGGAGTCCGTGTCAGGCACCGGGGGTACCTCTCCGGGGTCGGCGTAAACCCATCCATGGGGCCTAGACTGCAGCATCCATGCTGCAGACTCCCCCGGATAGGTACCCCCGGCACCTGACACTCAATTGGGTGCGAATTCCCAAATTTGAATATTTGACATAGCGGCTTTATAACGACGTTCTACTTAAGCGGTGCCATGTTTGCACCGCCCTTCACCCGGGAGATCCTGTGGAAGAATTACTGGTATTTGACCTCGACGGCACGCTGATCGACGGCGAAGATTGCATAACGGACCTGACACGCACTGCGTTGAACAAACTCGATGAACTGGGCGTTGCCTGGACCGTCGCCACCGGCCGTATGCCCCATGGCGGTCGCGAAGCCCTGCCCGATGTGCGGTTCCGCCACCCCCAGGCGTACAAGAACGGCGTGCTGATCTGGGATCTTAACGAGAACGTGCGCATCAACGCTCAGCCGATGGACCCGATGGAGCTGGTTGAAGTCTGTCGCCGCCTGGAAGTGCACGGCATTAACCCCTGGTTGAATACGCTGGACCACGAAGACCGCATTGGTGCGGTGATTCGCCGCATCGGCACCGAGCGTGAAGAAGCCTGGGCCAAATACATGGAAAGCCAGGCGATCAACGTGCAATTGAATGCCGATTTTTCCTCGATTCAGGAGCAGATTCTGAACGTCTTCGCCGTGACCGAGAACCAGAAAGTGTTGTACATGGCGGAAGAACTGGCCGACATACCCAATGTGCAAGTGTACGCCGGGCCCGATATGTACCGCGAAGGCTATTACTGGATGGACATTCACCACATCAGCGGCACCAAGGGCGATGCGGTCAAGTTTCTTCAGCGCCAGACCGGGGCCAAACGCCTGGTCTGCTTTGGCGATTCAGACAACGACGTCAGCATGTTCAAGCTCGCCGACGAGGCGTACGCCATGGAAAACGCTCTCGATGAAGTGAAGGCGGTATCAACCGGCATCATCGGCAAGAACACCGACAGCGCCATTGCCTATTTCCTGGCAGAGCGCTACGGCTTCAGTCTGTGACACCGGTAACCGCCATACTCTTTGATCTCGACGGCACTCTGGTCGACAGCGCGCGCGGTATTCACGCCGCGCTCAATGAAGTATTAACCACGCTCACCGGCCATGGCTGCAGCATCGACGATGTGCGCCGCTGGGTCGGCAATGGCCCGGAAAAACTGGTTGAACGCGGCCTCTACAGCCACGGTTACGAAGACGATGCCAGCAGGGCACACGCGCTGTTTCGCGAAGCTTATCAGCGGACACTGATGCAGGCCGACATTTACCCCGGCGTCATCAAAGGCCTGGCGACCTTGCAACACCAGGGGCTCAGGCTGGCATGCATTACCAATAAAAGTTCCCACTTTACCGGCACCTTTTTGGCTGAATTGGGGCTGGCCTCGTTCTTTGAGCGGGTATTGTGCGGCGACGAAGTCGAACGACCCAAGCCCGACCCGCAAAGTCTGGTTCAGGTGTGTGCCGAATTCGGCATTGAACCGGCCGCCGCCATCATGGTCGGGGATTCTGAAAACGACCTTAAACCGGCGCACGCTATTGGGATGCGTGGCATTGCCGTCGGTTACGGTTATCATGGCAATGTGCCGCTGGAAGCGTTTCATCCACTGGCCATCGTTGATCATTTCGAGGCGGTTATTGAACTCTGCCTGGCTGCAGCAAACGCTTCGCCCTGATAGCCTCGAACGGCCCCTCACATAAGGAACCCTGTGATGCATTACGCGCAAATACTGGTGGCCATCGTCGCCCTGCTACACCTCACATTTCTGGTACTGGAAATGTTCATGTGGACCTCGCCGATTGGTCGAAAGGTGTTCGGCATGAGCAAGGAAAAAGCTGAAATCACCAAAGTGCTGGCTGCCAACCAGGGTCTGTACAACGGCTTTCTGGTGGCCGGTTTGGTCTGGGGGTTGCTGCTTGGTACAGCGGGTGTTCCCGTTATGATCTTTTTTCTGAGCTGTGTGATCATCGCCGGTTTTTATGGCGCCGCTACGGTCAGCCGCAAGATTCTGTGGGTGCAGGCCGCGCCGGCTATTATTGCGCTGGTGGTGCTGGGGGTCGTGGCACCGTTTAGCTGAGGCCAATCGAAACCATACAAGTAACGGCTGCGCCGTCCCCCTCTCTCTAACTCTCTCCCCCAATGATGGAGAGAGGACTGGTATGCGTAGTGCTGCGAGCGAGCGGCACCGGTCATATTCAGCCCGCCAACTGCTCCCTCTCCCGCCCCACGGGGGAGGACTGGGGAGAGGGTACTACTCTGGTTTTTAAACGAACCAGCCAAATCACCCCCACCCATCCTCAATAAACAGAAAATTCGCAATCAACTCCTTGCCCCCCTCAGTCGCAAAAGATTCCGGATGAAATTGAATGCCGTGAATCGGAAAGTCGCGATGCTTCACCCCCATTAATTCGAAACTCCCACCCCGGGCCAGCCGCGTCCGGTTGTTGAAGTCGTCAGCACTGAGGTCTCCGACCGCAGCGGTGACAACCAGGCACTCTGGCAGGGTTTCAGCCGCGGCGTTCAGCGAGTGATAACGCATCACATCCAGCTGATCCGGCACGCCGCGAAATACCGACTGGCCATTGTGTGTGACCGGGCTGATTTTGCCGTGCATCGGTAATGGCGCCTTAACCACCTGGCCGCCAAACACATGCACAATGCCCTGCATGCCCAGGCACACCCCGAGCAGGGGTGTCGTTTTACCCAGGTTCTCGATGACTTCGGCACAGACACCAAAGTAACGCTCATCATCCGGTGAGCCCGGGCCAGGCGAAATGATGATACGATCCGGCGCCATTGCTTTAATGTCGTCAAAGCTGATTTGGTCGTTGCGGCGCACCAGAATCTCGAAATGCTCAAGCGTGCCCCGGTTCTTGGCCGACGTCAGAATTTCCCCAATAAACTGGTAGAGGTTATAGGTGAACGAATCGTAGTTATCGATGATCAGGATTTTCATGCCGACGCCTCCGATTCCATAAAGGGCTCCAGCGCCTTGCGTGTGCCGGCAAACTTGCGACGAATTTCCTCATACTCATCGTCGGCGTTGCTGTCGTAGACATTGCCACCGCAGGTTTGCACATAGGCGCGTTCGCCGTTCACAAAAACCGTACGGATTGGAATGGCGAAGGTGCAATCGCCATTGAACGAGAACTGACCAACTGCCCCCCCATAGGGGCCGCGGCCGTCGATCTCCAGGTCGTTGATGATTTTCATGGCTTCAATTTTGGGCGCGCCGGTCAGCGTGCCCGCCGGGAAATTGCTGGCCAGGGCCGAAAACATGTCTTCACCTTCCGCCATAATGCCGACGATTTCGCTGGAAATATGTTGCACATGGCTGAAGCGTTTAATGTCCATCAGGCTGCGCACTTTTACCGTGCCGAACTGCGCTACCCGACCAATGTCGTTGCGGTGCAGGTCGACAATCATATTGTGCTCGGCAATTTCTTTTGGATCGTTCAACAGGGCGCGTGCATACTGCGTATCTTCCTGGGCGTTGGCGCCGCGCTTGGTAGTGCCTGCCAGCGGGAAGGTTTCCATCTCGCCCTGGCGCAAACGAAACAGCATTTCCGGGCTGGCGCCCACCAGTTTCTGCGCGCCGAATTTCACATAGTACATCTGCGGCGACGGATTTATTTCCCGCAGTTTTTCGTAAAGGGCCAACGTGTCGCCTTCAATTTTGAAGCGCTTTTTAAAACCGACTTCGCACTGAAATATCTTGCCGTCGATGATGTCCTGCTTAACTTTCGCCACGGCCACAGCGTGTTCTGTCTGGCTCATGGTATCGCCGAGTGCGGTTATGCGAAGCTCACCATTCGGCACGTCGTCAGATTCGATGAGCGACTGCAGAAAATCATAGCGGCTGTTGTCGTAATAAAAGTAGGTAACCTCACCGGTCATTTTGTCGAGAATCAGGCCATCTTTGTACAAACCAAACCGAAAGGTGTCGAAGTCATCATTGGCCTTTAGCTGCAGCGTCGGCTCGAAATACTGCATCGCATCGTAGCCCAGGTAGCCAGACAGCCCGCCCGCGTACTTCCGCGAAATGATGTTCTGCGGCATCAGGCTGCGCAATAAGTCATACGGGTTGCTGCTTGAATAGGTATTGGCCTGGCCGTCGCGGTTTTCAATGGTCAGTTCCCGGCCATTGGCATAGAGGCAATATTCCGGATCAAACCCGATAATGGAGTGCCGGGCAATGTGGCTGTCTTCACCGAGCGATTCCAACATGTAGCAGGTATCGAACTGCTTCTCGATCTTCTTGAACAGCTGAAAGAAGTCGCAGTCAGCCGCGAGCTTCACGTAATGCGGTTTACGCGGCAGCGTAAAGGGTTTTGGCATGTCAGACATAAAGGCATCCTGGCAAGGTGGGTTCCGTTGATGTGGGTAGGGTCAGTGGGTGTCGCGCAGGGCCCGCGAGCCCCGCGATACCGTGGCAATGCCCACACCCAGCAATTCAGCGATTTTGCGGTGGGCCACGCCCTCGTTCAGCAGCTTGAAGATCTGCAGGCGCTTGCTGATTTCCTGGTATTCCGCAGGGGTCAGCAGGCTTTCCAGGGCGGTATCCATGGCACTGGGAGAGTCGATGGCCAGCAAATGGCGTATCAACTCGGCTTTATACGGGTCGTCGGTCATCGGTATTGGCTGCAAGTAGTGTTGTGGGTCGCTGGTATGTACTAGCGTACTAGTACGATACCAGCTGGCTGTTTGAAGTCAAGCCTTTTCAGTCAGCGGTGATACACTGCGCGGCTGACATTCATCGATTTGAAGGTTTGCCCGTGCACGACGACGCCACAGTGATTGCCCAGACCCGCGCCTGGGTTGAACAGGTTGTGATCGACCTGAACCTCTGCCCCTTTGCCAAGCGCGAGCTGGTGAAAAACCGGGTGCGGTTCAGCGTGACCCACGCCACCTCCGAAGCCGCGCTGATCGAAGCGTTGCAAGATGAGTTGCTGTTTCTGGCCGGGGAAGACCGCATTGAAACCACCCTGCTGATTCACCCGCGGATCTACGAGAGCTTTTACGATTACAACGATTTCCTAGGAGTCGCCGAAGGCCTGCTGATCGAACTGGAGCTGGAAGGCATCTTCCAGATCGCGAGCTTTCACCCCAAATACCAGTTTGGCGGTACCGAGCGTGATGATCCGGAGAACTACACCAACCGCTCGCCTTACCCCATGCTGCACCTGCTGCGTGAAGATTCCCTCGAAGCGGCCATCGATGCCTACCCGGATGTCGACGCCATTCCGGATAACAACATTCAAATGATGAATGACATGGGCACAGAAAAGATGAAAGCCCTGTTGGCCGGGTGTCTGGCGACTGGCGGCGGCCAGTAAACGGCCTTAACCGTGCCCCAATGGCGACTTGCCGGGTGATCGCTGTGACGAACCGGAGCGTACCCCTTTCCCAGTCACCCCAGCTAGGAGAAAGACCATGCCACACCACCAGACCCGCTTTGTAACCCTGGAAGACAAACCCGACTGGCGCGCCCTGTTTAACGGCTACGCCGACTTCTATGGCGTTCCAATGGATGACGCGACCGCCGACCGGGTATGGGATTGGCTGCTCGACCCAAACCATGTACTCGAAGGGCTGGTGGTGTGTGACGAAGCGGGTGCCGTCGTTGGTCTGGCTCATGTTCGTGCCTGCCCGCGTCCACTGGGTGGCTGTGATGTGGGTTTTTTGGATGACATGTTTGTTGACCCGGCCGCACGCGGCAGCGGCGCGGCGGATGCTCTGTTCGAAGCGCTGCAAGCCCTTGCCAGTGACCGTGGCTGGCCTGCCTTGCGGTGGATTACCCAGCATTTCAATGAGCGGGGGCGTGGTTTCTACGACCGATACACCGGAGGCCCCAGCGACTTCATCATGTACCAGTTGAAACAGGACTAAAGCCACCTGATCTGGCAGGGTTGCTGTTGAAGCCCAGCTGAACAGGCTGTCCTGGGTGCGATGGCTTTTGGTATGCTGTCGCTCAATTACTATCGAGTCGAGGTTGTGCATGTCGTCTTACTGGAGCCCTCTGGTTCACTCTCTGGACCCCTACATCCCGGGTGAACAACCCAGGGTAGACGGCCTGATCAAGCTGAACACCAATGAAAGTCCCTACCCCCCAGCGCCGGGCGTTGCTCAACTGTTGCAGCAACCGGCTACCGCCGAGCGGTTGCGTCTGTATCCGGACCCGAACTCCCAGTCGTTGAAAGACGCCATTGCCGAAGACCAGGGTCTGGCACCGGCGCAGGTATTTGTCGGCAACGGCTCAGATGATGTACTGGCCATGGCGTTTATGGGGCTGCTGAAGCAAGCCCGACCGATTCTGTTCCCGGACATCACCTACAGTTTTTATCCGGTGTATTGCCAGTTGTTTGGGGTGGAGTATCACACCATCCCACTCGCAGAGGATTTTTCGCTGGATCTTGATGCCTATACCACCGACAACGGCGGCATCATTTTCGCCAACCCAAATGCGCCAACCGGCCTGGCGCAGTCACTCGATCAGATTGAAGCCCTGCTGCAGCGCAATACCGGATCGGTCGTTGTGGTCGACGAGGCCTATGTGGATTTTGGCGCGGAGTCTGCCGTGGCACTGATCGACCGCTACCCGAACTTGCTGGTTGTACAGACCTTCTCCAAATCCCGATCGCTGGCTGGAATGCGGCTTGGCTTTTCGGCCGGTCAGGCGCACCTGATCGAAGCGCTGAACCGGGTGAAAAACTCGTTCAACCCTTATCCGATTGACCGCATCGCCGAAGCGGTCGGCTGTGCTGCCGTGCGCGATGCTGGTTATTTCGAGGCCTGTTGCCAACAGATTATGGCAACCCGCGAGGCGGTCACCGGGGCCCTGGTTGGACTGGGCTTTGAGGTACTGCCTTCGAAAACCAATTTTGTCTTTGCGCGTCCGCCCGCTGGATTGGATGCCGCGGAACTGGCCAACCGGTTACGGCAGGATAACGTACTGATCCGCTACTTTAATAAACCCAGAATCAGTGAGTTTGTGCGCATATCCATCGGCACCGATGAACAGATGAGCAGGCTACTCTCCCTGGTCCGGTCGTACCTGCAGTAGGGCGCGCTGTGCTGCCCTGAACGCAACGTCTTGCGGGCAGTCTGTTGGCATTATCGACTAGACTGACGGCTCATTCCTTAAAGAGCGGAGCTACGATGGTGACGCTGGCTTTCGATGTGTATGGCACACTGATCAACACTCAGGGCATTCAGATTACCCTGGCGGAAATGCTGCACGATGAGCAACAGGCGGCGGCCCTCAGTCGTCGCTGGCGCGAGAAACAGCTGGAGTACAGCTTTCGCCGCGGGCTGATGGATCACTACCAGCCCTTTTCGGTCTGCACCCGCCAGGCACTCGACTTCATCCTGGATGAAGCCGGTATCTCGCTGGACGGGCGCCAACAGAACGCGTTGCTGACCGCCTACCGCACGCTGCCGGCGTTCACCGATGCGCACGGCCTGTTGCAGCAACTGCAATTGAATGACGCCCGGGCCTTTGCCTTCACCAATGGCGAAGCGGCCATCGCGTCGGATTTGCTCACCCACGCCGGACTGATCGAATACCTCGACGGCATCGTCAGTGTGGATGTACTGCGCACTTTCAAACCCAGCCCTAAAGTGTACAACCACTTTATCGAAGCAACGGATGCGACGGCCAGCCAGACCTGGCTTATCTCCGGCAACCCCTTCGACATACTGGGCGCCCGACACGCCGGTTGGCGAACTGCCTGGGTGCGTCGCGCCGATGTGCCGTTCGATGCCTGGGGCGAAGAGCCCGATGTCACCGTGGCGTCGCTGGCTGAGCTGCTTGAGAAACTGGCGTTGTAGCGAGTCTGATGAAAACTTAAATAGTAATTAGTATCATTTGCATTTAAATTATGTTGAAATACACGGCTTTCAATGGCAGGAGTTAGCACCATGGCCAAACCGGCACCCCGCGAACTGGAGGTACTCGCTACCCGCGATGTTACCCCGCACATGCGTCGCATTACCCTGGGCGGTACGGGCATGACATCGTTTCCCGAGGACCAGGCGAGCGCCTACATCAAGCTGATTTTCCCAACCCCGGGCGACGCCCGCCCGCTGATGCGAACTTACACCGTTCGCCACCACCGCGACACCGAAATCGATGTCGATTTCGTGATACACGAAACGGCGGGTCCGGCATCCCAATGGGCACTGGACACCCGGCCGGGCGACCGGATTCTGATCGGGGGGCCGGGCCCTAAGAAACTGGTGAATGAGCAGGCCGACTGGTTCTTGCTGGTAGGCGATATGACGGCACTGCCCGCGATCAGTGTCAATCTGGGGCTGCTACCGGCCGATGCACGCGGTTACGCCGTTATTGAAGTGCTCGACCGGGCCGACATTCAGGATCTGGACAAACCGGATAACCTGGAACTGGTCTGGGCGGTTAACGCCGAGCCCGACCCGGACGGCCAGGTGCTGCTGAACCGCGTAAAGCAACTCGACTGGCTGCCAGGGCAGCCGGCTGTCTGGGCCGCCTGCGAATTTCAAAGCATGAGAGCGTTGCGGGCGTTTTTCAAACAGGACAAGCAAGTCGCCAAGAGCCATCTCTATGTGTCCAGTTATTGGAAAATGGGCATCAGTGAAGATCAGCACAAGGTGGTAAAACGCCAGGATGCGGAGCAAACTGACTAGAGTACTGACTCGAGAGAACACTTATGCGCTATCAATGGATCGTCTTTGATGCCGACGACACCCTGTTCGATTTTGGCAAAGCGGAACAACACGCGGTGGGGCGCTTGCTGACCAGCCACAATGTGGCAGACAACGACACCCACCAGCGCTTGTACCGCGGCATCAACAAGCACCTCTGGCAGGAGCTGGAACGCGGTGCCATCGCGCCGGGAGAACTCAAGGTCACGCGTATTCAGCGGTTTTTCGACGAAATGGGCATCACGGCGGACCCGGCCGAATGGGCCGATCATTTTCTGGATTTTCTGGCGGAAGGGTCGCATTTGCTGGAAGGGGCTGAGAGCGTCGTTACCCGGCTGGCAACTCACGCCCAACTCGGTATTCTGACCAACGGGCTGACCCGGGTGCAACGTTCGCGGCTGGAGCGCAGTGGTCTGGCTGAGCACATAGCTGTATTGACGATCTCCGAAGAAGTGGGGGCAAGCAAACCCGCCGCCGCGATCTTTGTAGCCATGGAGCAGGCAATGCAATCCCCGGAAAAATCCCGGGTGCTGATGGTCGGCGACCGCTACGAGACCGACATCATCGGCGCCCGCCGCTTCGGCTGGGATACGGCCTGGCTGTCGCCGGAACTGCCGGAAGACCTCGAGCCACCAACCTTCCACCTAACCGATATTCGTTTGTTACCGGGCTTGTTACTGGAGGACAGACCCGGTTAACCCTGTCGGTGCAGCGGGTTTATTCTTCAACGTTATCAGGAAGGGCGTTGAACCAATACGCATCCATCGTGCAGCCGCAGGGGGCATAGAAATGTAAACAGTGAGGTGAAGTTCTCAAAGTTAGACGATGGGTGCCAGGCCGCGGGAGTTCCCTGAATGCACAGGTTTCTCTGTTTGAGAGAGTGGCTTCATGTAATGATGGTAGGGGTTTGAAACTTCCGTTTAACGGGCCGCTGGGTCATTCGGCCTCTACTTCAGTAGTACCCGGTAATTAGCCAGCCATGATCGAAACCCGGGTCTTTCAGAGACTTGTTATGAATCAGGAAGAGCTGTTATACGGTCAAAGCAGCGTCGTCATTGCGGTAGCGCTGTTTTTCGCCATTATTCTCGTTAATGAGGTTGGTTATCGCATCGGGCGCTTTGTTCAGTCCCGTACCGACAAGGAGGTCAAGGAGCTTACCGGCTCTATTCAGGCAAGCATTCTGGGCCTTCTGGCGTTGTTACTGGGCTTTACGTTCAGTATGTCGATGGAACGATATGACAGCCGGAGCATGGCCCTGATCGAAGAGGCTAATGCCGTTGGCACCGCCGTATTGCGCGTACAGTTGCTGCCGGGTGAATACCAGGCGCCCGCAATGGACCTTTTTCGGGAGTATGTTGATTTACGAGTGTCCATTGGGCAACTGGATCTGACCCGGCAGGAAGATCGCCAGAGTTACCATCAACGTATCGTCGAGCTACAGCATCAGCTTTGGGCGCTGGCCATTGCAGCCACAAACGATGACCCCCGGCCGGTGACTACCGGCGCTTTTGTCAGCTCACTGAATGAGGTTATTGATAGCCAGGGCAAGCGAAATGCGTTGCTGCAGATGCATGTGCCGGAAGCCGTGCTATTGCTGCTGTTTTTTGTCTTTGTTTCGTCAGGAGGCTTTCTCGGGTATTCAGGTGGTTTGAGGGGCCGACGCGTCTTTGCGCCCATTGTGCTGGTGTCGTTGCTGATCACCCTGGTGGTGTTCATCATCGTCGACCTCGACCGGCCCAAGCGCGGTTTAATTACAGTGAATCAGAGCCCCATGGTGGATCTGTCCGAGTTCATTCAAACGTACTATGTCGACCCTTAGCAGGTCAGGAAACCAAACGGTGACTTAACGAATGTAAGGCACCGCTTGGTTGAGAACCTTTTGGCAGGTCCTGAATATGGCCCACCGAAGGGAATCCCAAATCAGGAAATGGGCGGGGCTACCATCGCCAGGTAGTCAGCGTACCCTTCCGCCACCATCTCATCTTTCGGAATAAAACGCAGCGCTGCCGAGTTCATGCAGTAGCGCAATCCGGTAGGTTGTGGGCCGTCGGTGAATACATGGCCGAGGTGCGAGTCGGCGTAGCGGCTGCGTATTTCGGTACGCACTGAAAACAACCCTCTGTCTTCATGCTCAGTCACAACGTCTGAGGCGATGGGTTGAGTAAAGCTTGGCCAGCCGGTGCCGGATTTGTACTTATCGCGCGATGAAAACAACGGCTCGCCCGAGACGATATCCACATAGAGCCCTTCGCGCTTTTCATCCCAATAGACATTGTTGAACGCGCGTTCGGTGCCGTCTTCCTGAGTGACTTTGAACTGGATGTCCGACAGCCGTTGTTCAAGCACCTGCTCACTCGGTTTGGTGAAGGTGGCGGCGTTGAAGCCGGGACCGGCGCTCATATCCATGCTGTCCATGCCATCCATGTTGTCCATGTTGTCCATGTCACCCATGCCATCCATGCTGTCCATGCCATCCATGTTGTCCATGTCATCCATGCCATCCATGCCATCCATGCTGTCCATACTATCCATATCGCCCATATCGCCCATGTTATTCATATCCATGGGCCGGAACTGGCTATAGTCGATGTACCGATCCTCACCCCAGACGGCATCGATAAACTGGTAACGTCCGGAGTTGTGGGTATAGAACTTGTACCGGATCGGGTTTTCGGTGTGGTAATCCTGATGGTATTCCTCGGCATCGTAGAACACCTCAAACGGCTCGATCTCAATAATGACCGGCTTTTCATAGCGGTCTTCCGCAATCAGTGCCTGTTTTGCTTCCTGGGCCAGCGTCTGTTGCTCGGGCGTGTGGTAAAAAATACCCGGGCGGTACTGAGCACCCCGGTCCACAAACTGGCCGTTGGCATCAGTCGGGTCCATCATGCGCCACAAGCCTTGCAGCAGCCCTTCATAGGTGATGATATCCGGGTCGTAGTAGACCTGAACCGCTTCGGTGTGACCGGTGCGGCCTCCGGAGACGTCTTTGTAGCTCGGGTTCATTTCCGATCCACCGGTGTAGCCGGAGACCGCTTCAGCGACACCGGGCAAAGCCTCGAAACCGGCCTCAACGCACCAGAAGCAGCCGCCGGCAAAGGTGGCGACCGCCAGCGACGGGTCGTTCGGGGCATACTGGCTGTTATGGTCTGAATGGTTACTGGCCGCCACCTGAATACCGGCGAAGGTCATGGCGATCAGTAAGCCTGAATAGAGTAGTGTCTGTTTCATACTGTGTACCTCGTTGGCCTTGGGCAGAAGAAGGGATGTCCTGTTCCACGAAAGACAGTCTGCATGCAAAGGTTCACAGGGAAGTCTGTTGTTTATAACAAAAGTATCACGAACCGTTATGGTTGTTGGAAGGCGCCATGAGTGTGGCTGCCAGCGGCAACGTCACCACGAACTCTGCGCCTGCGTCGTGGTGGTTGCCGGCACGGATGCTGCCGTGCTGCAGCATCATAATGCGCCGGGCAATGGCGAGCCCGAGTCCGGCATGGGCCGAGCTTCGACCGGATGAGCCACGGTGAAACGCGTCAAAAATGAACGGCAAATCTTCCGGGGCAATACCGGGGCCGGTGTCGTGTACCGTCACAGACACAGCCTCATCCGCTTGTGCCAGTGTGAGTTCGATGCGTCCGTTGTCCGGTGTGTGGTCCATGGCGTTGCTGATCAGGTTGTCCAGCACACGCTCGGTCATGCCCAGATCAGCGTACGCCATGGGCAACGCCAAATCGCCTTCGATGTTCAGCTCAATGGATCGGTTGGCGGCGGCTGGCTGGTGTTTGTGAGTCACGTCGTGAATCAGCTCTGGCAGTGAGAAGGGCTCTGGCTCAGGCTGCTTCTCCCGGGCTTCCAGAGCGGCCAGTTCAAACAATTCGTCAATCAGACGGCCGAGCCGGCGGGATTCGTTCAGGGCGATGGTCAGAAAGCGCCGCTGTTCTTCCTCACTCAGGTGGTCGCGTTTGATCAGCAGGCTTTCGACATATCCCTGCAAGCTGGCGAGCGGTGTGCGCAGATCATGCGATACCTGAGCCACCAGCTGACGCCGCAACGCGTCTTTCTCCTGCAACTGGTCCAGTTGCAGGGTAATGCGCGTCGACATGCGCTCGAACGTTAACGCCAGGGTGTCGATTTCGTCACCGGCCGGCGTTGGCAATCGGGGGGTGTCGGAGGCCAGCTGGTTCTGGAAGTGATCGACGCGATCCGCCAGACGCTTCAGTCGGCGGGTAAGCACATGAAATACGGCCAGCCCCGCCAATAACCCGATGCCCAGACTGACCGCCACGGCCCAGGCGCTGATGATAAAAAACTGGCTCTCCCGGGCCATCAGTTCGGCGGAATCGTACTCCTCACCGCGCAACACCACATAGAGGTAGCCTTCCACGTTGTCGGCCGAGGGGACCGGAGTCACCGAGAACACCTTTTGCCGGTCGTGGCTGCGCGGGTCGTCACCCAGCAGGGGGTAGGCGTCGGGGTTCGACAGCAGCCGATGAATGGGCGCCATCGACACGCTGTTGCGCTTGATCTTATCGGGATCTGCCGAATACGACAGAATGCGGCCTTCCGGGTTGATCAGGTAGATTTCGATACTGGGGTTAATCGACATGTATAGCGAGAACAGGTTATCCAGTTCATCGAAATTCAGCTCACCGTTAGCGACCAGGTTCTGGTCGGCCACCAGATTCATCGCCAGGTTGCGGTTCAGCTCCTGATTGACCGATGCCTGGTAACTGCGCAGCGCCACCAGGCTGATGGCGGTGTACACCAGGCCGACCACAATCAACAACACAAACAGGCCGAGCGCCAAACGGGCATAGAGACTGCGGAGCAACTTGAACGGATTATTCATTCGCGGAACCGATAGCCGACGCCCCAGACGGTCTCAATGTAATGCGGGTGGGTGAGGTCGGTTTCTATTTTGCCGCGCAGGCGATTGATGTGGGTATTGACGGTGTGTTCGTAACCTTCGTGGTTGTACCCCCACACTGCATCGAGCAATTGCAGGCGACTGAACACCTGCCCCGGGTGGCTGGCGAAATGCAGCAGCAGGTCAAATTCCCGTGCTGTCAGCTCCACCTCGGCATCGGCGATCCAGACACGGCGTTTGGAGGGGTCGATCCGAAGTTGATCACGCACCACGATGTCTGTATCCGGCGCCTTAGCCGGTTGCGACAAGGCATCGACCCGACGGAACAGGGCTTTTACCCGAGCCGTCAGCTCGGCCACACTGAACGGCTTGGTCAGGTAATCATCAGCGCCCATTTCCAGCCCCAGCACCCGGTCCAGTTCCGAGGTGCGGGCGGTCAGCATCAACACCGGCGTATACCCCGGCAGAGTGCGAATCTCGCGGCACACCGAGAGGCCATCCATGCCTGGCAACATCAGGTCCAGAATCACCAGGTCTATGCCGCCTTCCCGGAAGCGGGCCAGCCCGGTATCACCCCGGTCTTCAACCAGCACGGTACAGTCGAGATCCTCCAGGTGCATACGCACCAGTTGCGCGATGTCGATTGTATCTTCAATGATCAGTACCGTGCGTTTCATTGGGGTCTGTTTCGGTTAGGGTGATTACGACGAACAACTGTAATGCGACCAGCCGCCGGCATCAAAAAACTGCAACGGTTTTAGCCGATAGTATTTTTCTTCGACCGCATCCGATTGTTCCGCGTATGGCTGGGTCATCACCTCTTGCAGTTCATGCACCAGTGAATAGTCGCCTTGCTTCGCTTGCTGATACGCGGGCACCACAAACCATTCCCGCATCGTGTATTTCGGGTTGGCGAGTTTCATGTGCCGCGTAATGTCTTCACGGGAACGGGGCGGCGTATGGTCAGACCCGCTGCTGAGGAATGACTGCCATTGGGCAAGCCACTGTGACCAGCGCTTGTCCATGCCTTCCGGGTCGGTCGCATACAGGGATCTCATCGCGGGCCCGGCATTGTCTGTTTCGTTGTAAAAGCTGTTCTTCAGTGCAGCGATGTCGTCGGGTAGCGACGACAGCTCACGGAAAAAGAGGGTGTAGTCAACCGGGGTTTGCGCCATCAGCGATATCAGTTCTTTGAACAATGGCTCGTCGAAGGCGGGTAACCCAAGTTTGGCGGCCCACATAGTTTCAAGTTCGGCTTGCATGACCGCCGGGAACTCATGGTGAACATCAATCAGTTGTTTCAGGCTGTCCTGGTCCGATACCAGCAGTGGCTGCAGGGCTGAGCAAAACGAGTAAAAGTTGCGTTCTGCGGCGGCGGGTTGGTTCAGGAACGAGAAGTGTTGACCACCGCCCGTCCAGGGCTGAAACATCGGGTCGAACGCATCGCAGAAACCGAACGGGCCATAGTCGAGTGTGAAGCCGCCGGCGGCGCAGTTATCGCTGTTGAAGTTGCCCTGGCAGTAGCCAACTCTAATCCAGTTGGCCACGAGTCGGGTAAGCCGGGCGCGGAACAAGCGAGCCAGTGACACGACTTTTTGGGAGGTACTCAGGCCCGGGTCGATCTCGCCGGGGTATTCCCGATCGATCAGGTGCAACACCAGTTGTTCGAGTTCTGCCATGGCGTTCGGGTGTTCGTTCTTGCGCGCGCGACGCCCGAACAGTTCGAGCTGGCCGACCCGAATAAAAGAAGGTGCCACCCGTGTGGAAATAGCGACGGGTTCCTGCACTAGTATGTCCGGGTTCTCGGAACGAGACCCCTCCGAATACCAGGGCCGGCGGACCTGTTCGGTTTTGGAAACGTACAAACTGAGTGATCGTGAAGTAGGCACCCCGAGCGCATGCATGTGTTCCTGCGCCAGAAATTCCCGAACGCTGGAGCGTAACACCGCCCGACCATCGGCACCCCGGCAATAGGGTGTACGCCCGCCGCCTTTCAACTGCATTTCCCAGCGTTTGCCGTTGGCTACGGCTTCGAGTACAGACACCGCACGCCCGTCGCCATAGCCGTTCCCGGTCTGAAAAGGGCACTGCTGGTAATATTCGGTGCCGTAGATCGACAGCGCATAGCCAGTCGCCCAACCCACCTTACGCAGTGGCTCTGGAACCCGGGTCAGATTGCCCGAGAACATGGCCATAAAGTCGGGCGATTCGGGCAGGCTGTCGGCGAGGCCAAGTTCGCGGAACAGCGTCTTGCTGTGTGCGACGTACTCGGGGTTTTCGATCGGCGTTGGTGCCACGGGCACATAGTGGCCTGAAAATACTTGCCGGGGCGCGTGGTCCGCGCCGTCTGCTTGCGCATCCGGATCGGCCGTGAGCGTATCCATCAGTGAGTAGTCTGCCATCGCCGCCAGGTCCGCGAACGTTGAACCCGTGGCAGGGCCGACGGGTGATATCGGCTGAGTAGGAATCGAATCAATGGCTGGCATGGCAACGCTCCTCGTTACTTGAATGAACCGGGCAAACTCAGGCACGCGAGGCCCGGGGAACAGCACGCCGTTTTCATCTGCTTTACCTGTTGAATGGGTTTGGCAGGCCGTTTTTACAACCCATCAGTACGTCGGCATGGCGGTGTCGACTTCCAGAGCCCAGGCATGCACGCCACCGGTCAGATTGTAAACGTTGATGATTCCCTGCTGCTCCAGATACATCGCGACTTGCCTGCTGCGCACGCCATGATGGCAGATGCAAACGATCGGCTGTTGGGTGTCCAGTTCTGGCAGCTTATCCGGCACAGAATTCATAGGCATAGCCACAGACCCGTCAATCCGGCAGGTCTCAAATTCCCAGGGCTCTCGTACGTCGAGCAGCACGGGGTTGTCTTGATCCGCATCGTTCAACCATGTCTCCAGTTCGAGCGCTGTTACGTTGTGCATTGTCACCGTCTTCTCTTCAGTAAAAGGGGGCGGGCGCAGAACCCGGTTGCACCACCATCATACCTCCCGAAGGCGCCTGATTGACATCAACAGGCTGCTTTTTAGTGCGCGGCGCTATGAATGCCACACCCTGGTGCATCAGGGGTCGAAAAGGGCATGGCCGATCACCACTGCGGGCGCTTTCGGATGGTTTGAATCTTGCTAGAACAGGGTTTGATCCGGAGCCTTGTGTTACTGAGGGTTAACGATGCAACCGCTGGTTAGGTAGCCGCTTCATGGAAAAACCGCTCTTCGATGTCTTCTGGCTGGTGCTGTGTTCAGCCCTGGTCTTCAACATGCAACTGGGCTTCCTGTGCCTGGAGGCCGGCCTTACCCGCAGCAAGAATGCCATTAACGTTGCGCTAAAAAACATGGCCGATTTTGCGTTGTCGGTATTGCTCTACTGGCTGTATGGGTTTGGCATCATGTTTGGGCTCAGCCAGACCGGTTGGCTGGGCTCCAGCCACTTTTTACCTGATGTTGGGCGTACCGATGCCTGGTTGTCGGCCTTCTTTCTGTTTCAGGCCATGTTCTGCGCCACCTCGGTCACCATCATTTCCGGGGCGACCGCAGAACGGTTGCGATTTGGCGTTTACCTCACCTTGGGGGCTTTGGTGGCCGGGCTTATTTACCCGGTGTTCGGGCATTGGGTGTGGGCGGGTAGTTTTGCCGATGGTCAGGGCTGGTTGGGCGCGGCCGGCTTTGTTGACTTTGCCGGCGCGACCGTGGTGCACAGTGTTGGCGGGTGGGTTGCTCTGGCGGTGCTTATGCTGATTGGCCCGCGTTCAGGACGCTTCGACCAGGATGACCCGTCCCTTACGATTCCCGGCTCCAACCTGCCCATGGCCATGCTCGGTGCTCTGTTGCTGTTTTTTGGCTGGTTTGGTTTCAATGGTGGCAGCACCCTCAGCGCCAACGCGGCGGTACCCGGTATTGTGGTCAACACCTTGTTGGGCGGGGTGGCCGGTGTCGCGGTGGTTATTGCGTTGAACTGGCGGCTGCGCGGCTTCACCGATGCCATTCAACCCATCAACGGCCTGTTGGCCGGGCTGGTGGCAGTGACGGCCAGCGCTCACGCCATTTCTGCTCCTGACGCAGTGCTGATCGGCGCTATTGGCGGGTTGGTCATGAAGTTGGCGGAATACGCCCTGTTGCGCTGGCGCCTGGACGATGCCGTCGGCGCTGTGCCCGTGCATCTGGCCGCGGGTATCTGGGGCACGCTGGCGGTGGCGTTGTTTGGTGACCCCGAGATACTGGGTACCGGGCTGAGCGTCGCTGACCAATTCCTGGTGCAGTTGGAAGGCATTCTGGTGTGCGCCGCCTGGAGTTTTGGTGTTGCCTATCTGGTGTTGTGGCTGATGAAGCGGCGGATACCGTTGCGGGTTACACCGGAGGCGGAACGGTTGGGCCTGAATATTTCCGAACACGGTACCCGGACTGAACTGATCGAATTGCTGGAGCACATGGAAGGCGATGCCCGCGCCGGTGATTTTCACGGTGAAGTGCCCGTCGAACCCTTTACGGAAGTGGGTCAGATTGCCAGTCAGTATAACCGGGTGATTCGTGCGCTGGGTCTGGCGGTGGAGAAAACCCAGGCAATTGTGCGCGACATTCGAGATGGCATTGTTACCTTCCAGGCCGACGGCTTGTTGACCAGTTTTAATCCGGGCTCGCAGCGGTTGTTTGCCTTGCCGGGAGAAACCGGGACAGTGCGCCTGCACCAGCTACTGGTCGAAGACAACTGGCGGCCTGACACCCTCTTGCCACTACCGGGTGGAGAAACCCGGCAGGAAGTCCAGTGTCGTCGCTGGGATGGCAGCACCTTTTTGGCCGAACTAACGGTAACGCTGGGTACCGACGAAGGGCCCGGTCACTATACCGGCATCGTGAGGGACATTACCGAACGGCGCCGGATGGAAGACCAGTTGTACACCGAAAAAAATCTGGCCCAGGTGACACTGGCGGCCGTGGCCGATGGTGTGATCACCACCGACAGAGCCGGTCGAATCACCTATATGAATCCGGTCGCCGAAGAGCTAACCGGTTGGCCGATGGCGGACGCCGCCGGCCAACCCCTGACCGACGTGTATGAACTGGTGAATGAGGTAACCGGTGAGCCACTGGAAAATCCGGTATCCCGGTTGATGCGACGTTCGGCCAACAACAGGGGTAACACCAGCGCGGTTCATCGTGCCTTGCACCGCCGGGATGGCAAGAGCATTTCCGTTCAGGACGCCGCCGCCCCGATTCGCGATTCCGAAGGCCGGCTGATTGGCGCTGTGCTCACCTTCAGTGACATCACCATACCGCGCCAACTGGCCCGGGATCTCAGTTATCAGGCGTCACACGATGCCCTGACCGGGTTGATTAACCGCACTGAATTTGAACGCATTCTGGCCACGTTGTTGTCCGATGCGCAGGAAACCGAACACTCGCACGTCATGTGTTACCTCGATCTGGATCAGTTCAAAGTCGTCAATGACACCTGCGGACACATCGCCGGGGATGAACTGCTGCGACAGCTTGCGGCGTTGTTCCGCAGCCGGGTCAGGGATGTCGATGTGCTTGCTCGCCTGGGCGGAGATGAATTCGGAATTCTGCTGTACCGGTGTGACGTGGAAGAGGCCTTGCACGTTGCTGAAAGCATTCGCGAACTGGTGATGGATTTTCGGTTTTTCTGGAGCAATCAGTCCTTCGCGGTGGGCGTTAGCATTGGGCTGGTACCCGTAAGTGACCATGGCATGAGCCTGGCGCCGTTGCTGAGTGCGGCCGATGCGGCCTGTTATGCCGCCAAGGAAGCGGGACGCAACCGGGTGCACCTGTTCGAGCCCGACGACAGCCAACTGCTGGAGCGCAAGGATGAAATGCAATGGGTAAACCGGATCCATTCAGCACTGGATAATGATCGCCTCCGCCTGTACGTGCAACCGATTGTCCCGCTCAAGGCAGACGGTAAAACCATTCCTCGCTACGAAGTACTGGTGCGCATGCTGGATACCCGTGGCACCATCATTCCCCCGGGTGCCTTTATGCCAGCGGCGGAGCGGTACAACGTGGCCACCGCCATCGACCGCTGGGTCGTCTCCAATATTCTAGCCTGGATCGGCGACTACCATCGCCGGAAACGTCAGTCGCCTGGCCACTACTCCATTAACCTAACGGCCGATTCACTAACCAACCCTGAGTTTCTGACGTTTGTCTTGCAGTTGATGGAGCACCACCAGGTGCCACCGGAATCGGTCTGTTTTGAAATTACGGAAACCAGTGCTATCGCCAACCTGAGCAGTGCGCTCCATTTTATGGCGACATTGAACGCCATAGGGTGTGAGTTTTCGTTGGACGACTTTGGTTCCGGGGTGTCCTCATTTGGTTATCTGAAGAATTTACCGGTGGACTACATCAAAATTGATGGTGTTTTTGTCAAAGACATAAGCAACGACTCAACGGCCAACGTGATGGTGGCTTCTATCAATAATATTGGTCAGGAAATGGGGCTGAAAACCATCGCCGAATTCGTTGAATCGGCTGACATTCGGGATGAACTTTGCCGACTCGGCATCAACTTTGCGCAAGGGTTTCATCTGGGCAAACCCATGCCACTGGCGAGTTTGAGTGATGTCAGAATGATGCCGCGCTGAGCATCCGGGCTGTTAGAACGGTGCGCCCCCGGACGCACAGTTCCGGGGGCGCAGTTTGTTAGGCAGGTGTTACGGCTTAATCAGGCCATTGGCCCTCAGAATGCGTAGTGTGTTGCCTGGCTGGCGACCACGACGCCGGTTACCAGGAGGCCGTTAATGAACGCACCGGTATACACCGTCCCGGTGGTCCGGTAGGCCACGGTAAACACCAGGGCAGCAATGGTCATCAGCGGCAGGAACTGGAAGGCGATGATGGTCCACAGCGGTTCAGACGCAATGGTCATGCTGCCACCCAGGAATAACGGCGTGTACTGAACGATCAGTAGCACAGCGTATCCGCCCATCAGCAATACCCAGTTAACGAACAATTCCCGCCGGAAGCTCCAGTCTCCGTTGCGCAACTGGCCATGCAGCAGAATGCCGACCACGATAAAGAACAGGCAGAAGGGAATGGCATAGACCAGCGCAATGCGCAGCTGTAACGCGCTCAGCGGCTTGATGGCGAATACCCAGAACCGGTAGTCGGTATCAAACACATAGGCCGTGGCGATCAGTGACGCATACAGCACGCCGACCACCGCCAACGCCAGACCCAGCGAGCGGATCACGACCAAAAGCGAGAAACCCTGGCCGGTGGCCAAGCCATAGTGGCGTGCCGTTGCACCGGTTTGCCGGTTCAGCAGTGCGTGCCAGACCATGAACAAGGCCAGGGAAATAATGCCAACCCCCAGCGCCCACACCATCACCTGAGTGGTGATGTTTTGCGGCAGCCAGGCACTGGCCTGCCAGCCCCAGGCTTCACTGAACCCCTTGAACGGAAACAACGTCACGACCGGCAGCGTCATGAACACCAGCGCGCCAATCCACCAGCCGCCGCCGACAATGGGTTTCGGTTCGGCAGGGGTGCCCTGAAGCGACTGAAAAGGCGCCGTGTTGGCAAGCGCAGGGATGATCGCAGGAATCAGCAACACCATGCCCACCAGTGCCAGCAAGGTGCCGAATTCTTTCCACATCCAGATCTGGTCGGATGCGGGAATGGGCTGCCCGCCTTCCAGCGTGCGATCGAACCAGTCGATGGCGTAGCCAATGGCTTCGGTCGACAGGTGATCCCCCGGGTGAGTGACCGGTGGCTGGTACAGAATGCGGGCGGTACCGGCGTCGATATCGCCATACAGTTTGCCAGGTTCAATGGTTTCATCGGTATTGAACAGCGTCTTCAGTTTGTCGGTCGAGCGGATGTCAGTTGGAACTTCCACGCCCCACATCAACTGTGAAAACTCATCGTACGCCGAGAACACCACAGCCAGGTTGCGAGGCCAGGTAGCGGTGCCGTCGGGCGCGCCAAAGGTGCCGGTCGACGACCCTTCAATCACGATCGACTTATAGGCATCGGGCATGACAGAGGCGGCGACCAGTGATGACCAGCCGCCCATCGAGTGACCTTCAAGACCGATGTTGTCGGTATCCACAAACGGCAGGGTTTGCATGTAAGCGAGTGCATCCATACCGCCAAAGCCGTTTGCGAAGGCGGGTGCGTCTGAATACCCGTGACCGGTCTGGTCGGGTGCCAGCACCACATAGCCCCGGCGGGCAAACTCAATGGCAAAGCCCGACTGGGTTTCATTGCTGTTGATGTAGCCGTGAATGGCCACGATGCCCGGGGCCGGGTTGTCATTGGTGACCCCGTTCGGCACGTAAAGCCGTGCGTGGGTGATCAACCCGTTGTTACCGGCAAAGCGGACGGTGCTGACATCCACCTCTCCGGAGACGGTTTGAATGCGATTGGCGAGAAAGCCACCGAGCAGTATCAGTACAATGCCGATCAGAGCCGTTCTAAGCGTTGTTGACATAGCAGGTTCCTGGTCTTCGTTTTTGTCTTTATTGAGTTCGAATATCTTCGAATTCGGGTCCGGCACAGGTATAACGGAACGGCATCGGCCTGTCTATCAAAAACAGAATAAAGTTCCGCATGGTGGAATAATGGGCGGCATTGCTGCTTACAAGCAGGGTGGAATGGCGGCGGTGAGCACTTTATTGAAGGTAATTCACAGAGTGTGGCCACTGTGGAGACTGACTTGAACAGAGACAATCATAAAGGTCGATGCAGCCGCTGGTTCAGCCAAGCACCAAAACGGAGTGTTGTTTCCTGTATTGAGTACCTTGGTGGTAGGTATCCATTTTTTAGAACTTTTTATTCTAAAAGCATTGTGGTTCGTTCTCACCAGTAACGGTAAAGTGATTCATCCCTTGCCGCAGGTTCATTCAGCCGTTGACGCTTGCGATAAGTGATGAGTGAACAACTGAATGGATCTGAATTAGGGAATGATGATGAAACGACTTCTACTGTGCGTGTCTGCACCGCTGCTATTGACTGCCTGCAATATCGAATCTGTGCCTCCAACCGAGTTTACCGATGAGTCGGGACGTGCCCATGTAACGAGAGCCCTCAACAACACAGATGATGAAGCGCTTGAAGGCACGGCCACATCGTGTATTGCCCTTCCATCGGCTGTGTCGGGTAGCTTGGCGGTCAGTGCTACGCTCTTTGACGACGTCGGTACTGCCCTGCGCGCCCTAACCTTGACACCGAGCCCCGATGTTGCCGCCGGTGAATGGGAACTCTCCAACTATGAATGGCATTGCTACGAAGCAGCGCTGATGTCTTTGGAGCCTGGTCAACGGGGGCAGGTGGATTACACATTCACAGTAGACAGCCCTGAAACACGGGTTTTCACCAACCTGATTCTTGTTGATAGCGAATCTGGGTCATATATAACTAAAAACGTGGAAACACATCAACTGTTAACCAGTGATACGGCCGCACCTCATTGGGTGCCGGCCGACGTAGATGCTGTGGGTGATTATTTAATAGCCGATTACGACATCGAGAACGGCACGACGTCGTTTACTCTTGTTGAGAGCGATTCGGCGACCAGCACTGAATTGGCGGTTTTGAAGGGAGATGGTGTCGTTTCTCTGGGGGTCTATGAGGGAAGAGCCAACCTTGACACCGCCCCTGAAGGGTATTTTGTTAAAGAAGAATTATTTGATAGCAATACCACCAGCCTCTACTTCAGCAGTGATTTGATTGACTGGAGCGAACCTGTCGAGTTCGCGAGTGGTGAGCTTAATCAGCTCGAGTATGCGAGAAACATCGACACCTATTACTACTTTGGCAGGATAAACTACGGCGACGACGCTGACGAAGATAGAACACTCTATACATCAACCGATGGGGTGTCCTGGAGCCCGCAAGCCTCGTTGACTAACGAGTTGGTCTACGTGAACGATGCCGGAGTTATACTATCGAAGCCTAAGCCAACCGATGAGGAGTTTGATGTGTGGAAAGCCGGTGATGCCAGTGTCACCACGGTAGAGTGGAAGACCGATTTTCCAGAGCCCGAACTTGAAAATCTGCTGGTTGGAACTGTCGATACTCAGGGTGAGGTTTTTTGGATGGCTGTGTCTCAGACCAGTGACGCCGGCACTCGGGACTGGTTGGGGAACAGTACCGATGGCCTGAGTTGGCAGTGGCGAGAAATGACCGATGAGCCGGTGGATAACTCCCTGTTTTACACGTGGCATAACATTTTTGTGCTGGATGATACAACGATGATGTTCAGTGGGGCTGGTGAGATTCAGGTGTCTACGAATAGCGGTTCTACCTGGAAAACACTGGGCGGCGTAGGGTCATTCTTCCCCTATGTCGACAACGACTTCATGACTGAAATCAGGCTTACCGACGCAGCAGCCGTGAATGATGGTTATGTTCTGATGGTTCGTGGGAGACCCCCCGGTAACGAGTCTGTCGATTTCGTCATGAGAACATCCGATTTCGAGTCTTTTGCGTTGGATTACATGGGTTTCAGTCACAGCACACCATCTGTGTCCAATGGCGAGCTGTTCACTTACGAGGAAGGCGGTATTCTGGGTGAGGTATTGTATCGCCATGTAGAAGCAACGCCCGAGAACGACAGTGAGCCGGAAGCCAACCCCGGAGGCACTGAGACGAAAAAGAAACGGTCAGGCGGGGCGTTAGGGGGAAAGTTTTTTGTAATGCTGTTGATGTCGATGATCTTTCTACGCAGGGTTTCGCTTTGGCATCGGCGTAAAATCGAGTAGGGAAAGCGCATGTCTGTCAATGTGCAGTGAGTTTGGAACGCTATTCCAACTTAGCTCAATGTGGATTATATTTTTTGCCTTAGGGAAGTTGTCCGGCTTGTACAAAGCATGAGTCCCACCAAAGCTTACTGATTAATGGAATAAATAATAGTAGGAGGTACTCATGTTTCGTCAGCTAACGTTTCAGCTGTTAGTGGTTGTTGTGTCGGTTTCACTCTCGGCGTGTAACAGTGAAGGTGGTGGTGGGGGTAGTGACAATAAACGCCCTAATTCCGGTGCAACCGGGGTGGCGGCCACCATAACGTTATCCGGTGACGATACCTTTGTGCTGGGTACCACGGCCGAAGTCAATTTCTACGCATTCAGAGAAGACCTGGCAGGTTCTGACCTGTATCTGTCGGCAACCAGCAGCGGTTCGGCGATGAATTTTGTCCGGGTCGGTTTGGGTGAGCTACCGGAATCGGTATTGAATCCGCTGGATGTCATCAGCGATGAATCCGACGCGGTCGTCTTTAACATAACCGATGTCGGTGTTTCGATTCGAATCAACAAAGACGGCAGCTCCTACCTTCATAGCACCATATGCCTGAGTGGCTGTTCTGGTGTTCAGTTCAATGTCGCCAGTCGGACACTTGTTCTGGATGATCTGGTGTTGTCACCAACGGGCGGCGATGCGTTAGCCTCGTTGACCCTGAACGGTACCCTAGTCTGGGCCGAGTCGGATGAAGACCCTGACGCTGCAGCAATCGATACTGGTACGGGCACTGTCGATACGGGTACGTCCGATGTCACACTGGACGACATCGTCGGCGTTTGGGATAGCGGGTTTGGCAATGATGAGCTCTACACCGTCATCAAGAGCAATGGTACTTACATCGATTACGATTACCTGGGTGATTCAGTCGATATGGGCGAGAATTGCTATGAAAAAGATGAAGGGACCATTCAGGATTATGGGAATGGTCAGTTTTTGTTGGACAATGTCAGGCTAGGTACGTTTACCGTGTCGGGGGATGATCTGGTGTTCCAGGCACCCGAAGGCCCCTACACGCTGGAAAGTACCACCTTACTGGAATCGGATTTCGTACCGCTGTGCGATGAATAGTTCAGGGCCCGGTTAAGTTGGCTTTTCGCGTGCCTCTTTCCCGACAACGGGAAAGAGGCACGATGAACGCCTGTCTCTCAAGCAGACTGCAAAAACACCCGCCAGCTACCCATTGACGAAATATCCTCAGCCCCACTCAGCCCGGCCGCTTCACACATAAAGCCTTTCACGTGCCGGTTGTCACTGAGTACCACGGTGCCAATACCCAGCGGCGCCGGAATGCCCGCCATGAAATCCCCCACCGCCGTTTTCGGCAAGGCCCAAAGCTCCAGTGCCACGGCAACGCCCTCGGTTTCCTGCCGAACCATGCCGGGCCGGTAAGGCGGGCCACCGGCCAGCGCGAACAGTTTGTAGTTCGGTGCGGTTTCGGTGCGTTCGAGAAAGCGCCCGCCGCGTGAGGTGAGTTCGTGGTTCAGCGGCAGGCCACTCATGTGGGCGCCGCACACGGCCAGAACCAAGTCGTCGTTGGCGGCTGTGGCCGGTGCAGCGGGCCCGCTCTGAAACGGCCAACCGGTATTGCCGGGGCTGACCATCGCCCAGGCTTCCAGGCGCTGGCCTTCGGCGGCGAGCTGGCTGTCTTTGCCTTGTGCGCCAATCAGAGTGACGCTACCCGGGCGACCATCGCTGCGCGGCGGGCAAGGCACGGTGAGCGCACAGAGGTCGAGCAGGTTCACGAAGTTGGTGTAGGTGCCGAGCCGGTTGTTGGGGCCAATCGGGTCGGCTTCGAGGTCGGCCGTGGTGTAGAACGTCGGAATGCTCGGTACGCATAAATAGTCGAACCGCTTCAGTATTTCCTGACAGGTTTTCCTGAGTGCCTGCAATTGATACAGACCCTTGAACGCATCCATTGCTGTTAGGCTTTGGCCGGGTTCGATGATCTGCCGGGTAACCGGATGAACGGCCTCCGGTGTGTTGGTTAACAGGTCATCGATCACCAGGGTGCGCTCGGCGATCCAGGCGCCGTGGTAGAGCAAATCGGCCACCTGATAAAACGGCGTGAAGTCGATGCGTTCGATCGTTGCGCCTTCGGCTTCCAGCTGCGCCAGGGTTGATGCAAACGCCTCGGCTTGCAGGGCATCGTCAAAGAAACGCAGGCTGGCGGCATCCGGCACGCCCACCACCGGGTTAGGCAGCGGTGCGCTGTGGGTTGGCAGGGTTAACGGTCGGGCGTAGGCATCGGCCGCATCGTAATGGTTGGCCACGTTCAATACCGCCATCGCATCATCGATGTTCAGTGCGAATATTGACACGCAATCCAGCGAGCGACAGGCGGGCACCACACCCCTGTTTGAAATCGCCCCCAGTGTCGGTTTTAACCCTACCAGATTATTCAACGCGGCCGGCACCCGGCCGGAACCGGCGGTATCGGTACCTAGAGAAAAGGGCACCAGCCCGTGCGCCACTGCCACCGCCGAACCAGACGATGACCCACCGGGCACGATGGTTGGGTCGACGGCATTACGCGGGTGTGGAAAGGGTGAACGTACGCCGACCAGGCCGGTAGCGAACTGGTCGAGGTTGGTTTTGCCAATGGGCATCGCCCCGGCAGCACGTAGGCAGGCGACGACGTGGGCGTCTTCAGCCGGGGCGTATTCAAACGCCGCGCAGGCGGCGGTGGTGGGCATGCCGGCCACGTCGATGTTGTCTTTCACCGCAAAAGGCATACCCCAGAGCGGTTGCTCCGGGTTGTAAGCCCCCAGGCTTTCAGCGAGGTTGATCGCCTCGGCTTCGTCCATTAAGTGAATGAAAATGCCCGGGTCGTCCAGTGCCCGCAGGCGCCGGTAGCACTCGGCCATGATCTGGCCCGGCTGGTAAGTCCCCCCGGCATACGCCTCGCGCAATGCGGCGAGGGTGAACGGCAGGTCGGCCAACGGGGGAAGGGGAGTAACGTGAGTCATAGGGCGCTTTGCACCTCGGCTAAGGGTTCGGTCTCTAAAACGCGCTCGGGCGGTCGGGGTGCAGCCGACAGCAAGGCGCGGGTGTAAGGGTGGGCCGGGGCCGTCATCACCTGGGCGGCGGGGCCGGCTTCGACGATTTCTCCGTCTTGCATCACGATCACTTCATCGCACAGCAGGCGCACCACGTTCAGGTCGTGGCTGACGAAGAGGTAGCTCATGCCCAGGCGTGCCCGCAGGTCGGCCAGCAAGTTCAGGATGACCGCCTGAATAGACACATCGAGCGCGGCGGTCGGTTCATCCAGAATCAGGAACTTCGGGTCGAGCGCGATGGCGCGCGCAATGCCGACGCGGGCTTTCTGGCCACCGGAAAGCTGGTGCGGAAACCGGCTAAGCAGGTTGGCGGGCAAGCCGGTTAATTCGGCCAGCTCCTCAACACGGGCACGCAGCGCCTTGCCGCGCAAACCGGCCAGCCGGCGCAGCGGTTCGGCAATGCAGTCACCCGCGTTGTGCCTGGGGTTCAGGCTATCGGTCGCGTCCTGAAACACCAGTTGGATATCGCCGCGCAGCGGGTGCTTGCCGAACTGTTCGGCAGGTATCTGCGCCAGGTCATTCCCCTGGTAGAGAATCTGCCCCTCGGTAGGGTCGAGCAACCGCACCAGCATCGACGATGTCGTCGATTTGCCGCAGCCGCTTTCACCCACCAGGCCAACGCTCTGGCCCTGGTTTACCGTGAACGAAATGCCTTTCACCGCGCGCACCGGCCCAGCCTTGCCCGCGAAGGTTTTGCGCAGGTCGCGCACTTCCAGTAACGGCTGATCGCTCGGGGTGTATTCCAACTCCGGTGGTCGACGGTCGGCCGGGAGCAGACTGCGTACGCTGGCATCCGGCCTTGGCGTGGCTTCGACCAGCCGGCACGTGTAGGTGTGTTGCGGGTTGGCGAACACGGCTTCCGCCGGGCCGGTTTCGACGATTTCGCCGTCTTTCATGACGGCCAGTCGGTCGCAGTATTGGGCAGCGAGGCCAAGATCGTGCGTGATTAAAATCGACGCCATGCCGCGTTCGCGAATCAGTTCCTGGCTGAGGTCCATCACCGCTTTCTGGGTGGTGATGTCGAGGCCGGTGGTGGGTTCATCGGCGATCAGCAAACGCGGATCACAGGCGAGCGCCAGAGCGATCACAATGCGCTGGCACATGCCGCCCGAGAGTTCGAACGGGTAGGCGTGGTAACGGGCTTCCGGGTCGTTGATGCGCACGTCGCGCAGCGCCTGAATGGCTTTTTCGCGGGCGTCGCCACGCGTGGCCCGGGCATGCTGGCGCAACACGTCTTCAATTTGGTGGCCGACCTTGCGAATTGGGTTCAGGGCGGCGCGCGGGTTTTGAAAAATCATAGAAATTTCACGGCCACGAATGGTGCGCATGTCCCGTTCGCTGGCGCGGCGCAAATCGATGCCGCTGTAGGTGACTTCACCGGCGGTAATGGAACCACCCGCATCCAGAATGCGCATCAATGCAAACGAAGTGACCGACTTGCCAGACCCGCTTTCGCCCACAATGCCCAGGGTTTCGCCTTTGGCCAGTTCCAGGCTGATGCCGCGCACGGCTTGCACTTCGCCGCGCCGGGTGCGAAAGCCAACGGCCAGATCTTTGATTGATAACATCATCAGGTTCTCCGCCGGGGGTCGACGATGTCGCGCAGGCCGTCGCCCATTAAATTGAAGGTGAACACCGCCAGCATCAGCCACAGGCCGGGGAACAACGCGACCCACCAGTGGCCGGAGACCACAAAGTCGGCTCCCTGGGCCACCATGATCCCCCACTCGGGTTCGGGCGGGCGCACGCCCAGGCCAATGAACGACAGCCCCGCCGCGTTCAGAATGGCCCAGCCGAGGTTCAGTGACACCTGCACCATCATCGGCGGCAGCGCATTGGGGAAAATGTGAAACGCCAGCACCCGCCAGTGCGAATTACCGGAGAGCCGGGCGGCCAACGCAAAGCCGGATTCCCGCCGAATGTTCACTTCAGCGCGTACCAGCCGGGCGTAAAACGGAATGTTGATGATGGCCGTGGCGTAAACGATGTTTTCAATCGTATTGCCCAGCGCCGCTACAATGCCCATGGCCAGCACAAACAGCGGAAACGCCATGATGGTATCGAACACCCGGTTCAGCACCGCATCCAGCCAGCCGCCCCAGTACCCGGCAATGGCACCGAGCACCGAACCGATGACGAACGAGAGCGCCACGGCGGCAATGGAAATGCTCAGGTCCAGCCGCGTTGCTACGATCACCCGGCTGAACACATCCCGGCCGAGGTTATCGGTGCCGAACCAGTGGCTGAAACTGGGCGGTTGCAACGCCTGGGCGGCGTTGGTGGTGAGTGGGTCGTAAGGCACCAGGTAAGGCCCGAACAGGGCCGAGCCGACAAAAAAGGCGAACAGCCCGAACGACAACAGGGTGACCGGGTTATCCCGCAGCACATACACCAAATGCGCCCACAGGCCGCCCTGGGTTGAAACTGAGGTGGGGGTTGCGGTTGTCATTTGGCAGCAAACCTTATGCGCGGGTCGATCAGGGTGTAACTCAGATCGATCACCAGATTCAGAAACACAAACAGCAGGGCCATGGCGAGAACAAAGCCCTGAATGGCCGCGTAATCGGAGACCACCAGCGCCTCGACCGCGTAAGATCCAATGCCCGGCCAGGCGAAGACTTTTTCCACCAGCACGTTGGCGCCGAGTACAAACGAAAACACCATGCCGAGCGTGGTGACCACCGGCAGCAACGCATTGCGAAACGCATAGCCGAACAACACCATGGCGCCGGACAAACCCGCCGCCCGTGCAGTGCGAATATAGTCTGACGACAACGCCGTAAGCATCGACGCCCGCGTCATTCGCGCGATGGGCGCCAGCGTAAACAGCGCCAGGGTGGTGGCCGGCAGAATGAGCTGGCGCAGGGCCGCGAAAAAGGTTTCCGGGTCACCATCAAGCAAGCTATCGATCAGATAAAAACCCGTTACCCGGGGCGGTTCGAAATAAATAAAATCCAGCCGGCCGAGCGGCGAGGGCGCAATGCCGAGCAGATAATAGAAAATATAAATCAGCAAAATGCCGGTAAAAAACGTCGGCAATGAAACGCCCGCCGTCACCAATACCCGGCATAAATGGTCCACCCAGGAACCCTGACGCACCGCCGCCAACACACCCAGCGGAATGGCAATGGCGCAGGCGAGCAACAAGGCTGTTAAGGTTAATTCCAGCGACGCGGGCAAGCGCATGGCAAGGTCTGTTAATACCGGTTGGCCGGTGGAGATGGAATTGCCGAGGTCGCCCTGCAGCAAATCCCCCGCGTAGAGAAAGAACTGCCGCCACAGCGGCTGGTCTAACCCCAGGGCAACGCGCACTTCCTCGATCGACTGTTCATCGGCCATGGCGCCGGCGAAATAAACAGCGGGGTCCCCGGGCAAGGCCCGGGTCAGCACGAAGCTGATGACCACCACACCGAACACCACCGGCACGGTTTGCAGAATGCGCCAGAGAACGGCGCGAAGCGGTGCACTCATAGTCTTAAACCCCAGCGATGGGTCGGGCATCCAACTGGCGGTGGAACCAGAACTCGTAATCCGTCGCGCCGTTCAGCGCCACGTTCAAGGCCGGCTGCCACAATGGAATGCGCGGAATGTCGTCCATCACAATTTCAAACATGCGCTGGATCAGCCCCGCGTATTCCGGGTGGTCCATCGGCATGTGCAGGGTGCGGTTGGTGAGTTCTTCCACTTCTTCGTTGTAGTAGTTCGACGAATTGAACAGCTTGTCTTTCTGGTAGGCCCAGAAGAAATAGTAATCGGGCGTGTTCAACCAGCCGCCGAAGTTTTCGAGGTGAAACGCGAGCGATTTATCCACCAGCGCCACGGTACGCCAGTTCGCGCCCGGTATTTTTTCAACGGTGCAACTGATGCCGATTTTCTCCAGGCTTTCCTGAATCAGCAGCGCCGTCGGTTCCATCCAGGCGGCCAAATCCAGACTGATCGACAGCGGTACGCTGAAGCCATCGGCGTAGTTCGATTTGGCCAGAAACTCGCGCGCGGTATCCAGGTTGGTGGTGTACGGGAAAGGGCGTGGCCATTGCGTATCGGTCACGGTTTCCGGGCCACCCCACATGGGTGCACCCCGGCCGTAGGCGGCGGTGTTGAAAATGGCCTCGTAGGGAATCGCCCAGGCGATGGCCTTGCGCACGTTCGCATCCTGAAAGGGTTCAAAGTTGGTGTTCAAACAGGCGCAGTGAATGCAGTTCTCGATGGGCGTTGAATGCACCGTCATCTTATCGGCCAGCTCAAAGGCATCCCGGTCCGGAATGTCGAACGAGACCTGCACATCGCCGCGCTCGATCAGCGCACGGCGGGTCGACTGGCTGGGCACTTCACGCACAATCACCCGTTGCACGGCCGGCACCGGGCCACCGACCCAATCGTCGTTGCGTTCATACACCAGTTGCTGCCCCTGGTCCCACCGGGCGACTTTAAAGGCACCGGAGCCAGCCGGGTTCTGGTGCAAATACTCCATGGCCCAGGGGTCTTCGACTGTGGCGTTGGCTTTGGCCACTTCGGCATTAATGATAAAGGGCACCGGCACGGCCAGATCGGGCAGCGAGAGCTTCGACGGGAAATCGAGGGTGACGGTGAAGGTTTCGGCATCAGGCGCCGCGAACTGATCCGGCTTGCTCAAACCACCGGCGCGCATTTGCGTAGTCGGGAAACCGCCGACCGAGACCGCCCGGTCGAACGACCATTTCACATCCTCGGCGGTAACCTTGCGGCCATCCCAGAAGGTGGCGTTGGGCTTCAGCTTGAAAGTGATGACCAGGCCATCGTCCGACAGGCTCCAGCTTTCGGCCAGTTCCGGCACGATGTTCTCGTAATCGTACGAGAGTTCCCCGGTGGGCAGGGTTTTGGTGCCGAAGCTGACCAGGCGGTCGTAACAGTTAATGGCGACCTGATAACTGGCGCGGTTGGTGCCCACCCGGTGCAGGTCGAGGCTGTTGATCGTTTGCCCCGATACCACCACCAGCGTATCGCGGCCTTCGGCCAGGGCGGGCATTACTTTCAGAAACGGCAGCGAGGCGGCGCCCAGTGCGGTGGTTTTCAAGAAGGTACGGCGATTCGTGTGGGTCATGGCTGGCTCCATCGGTTGCGGGACATCAATCGAACAGTCTCGGGATGGTTTTATACTGCCGCTTTACCGGTGGTTCGGGAAATGCTATTAATTCACACTTCCGGTTCATTAAATGCACCACCCGACCCCAGGGCAAATTCATGCGGCATCTATACACCTTTCAGTTAATAGACGCGGTAGCCCGCGCCGGCTCTATCCGCAAGGCGGCCGAAGACGCCAACATCACCGCTTCCGCCCTGAACCGGCGCATCGCCCGCTTTGAAGCCGAATTCGGCGCCCCGGTGTTCGAGCGCCTAACACGCGGCGTACGCCTGAACCCGGCCGGTGAACTGGTGCTGCAGCACTTCCGCACCCAAAAATCCGACCTGCAACGCGTGCAATCCCTGGTATCCGACCTTTCCGGCATGCGCCGTGGCCACGTGACCCTGGCTTGCTCCCAGGCCCTGGTGCCGTATTTTATGCCCAACCAGATAGCGCGCTACCGGCGCGATTACCCGGGCGTGACCTTTGCCATAAAGGTGCGCGACCGCAGCCAGGTAGAACGGGAACTGGCCAGCTTCAGCAGCGACCTGGCCCTGGTGTTTGAACCGGAACACCTGGTCGACTTCGACGTAATGCACAGCATTCCCCAACCCGTCTGCGCCGTGTTCGCCGCCGACCACCCCCTGGCCAGCAAACCCGACCTGCGCCTGCGCGATTGCCTGGAACACCCTCACATCCTTCCGGCCACCGAATATGGCGTACGCAACCTGCTAGACCGCGCCGCCAAAGCCCAGGGCCGCGCCGTAACCCCGGTGTTAGACACAGAGTCCTTCGAACTCATCCGCCACTACGTGCGCCATGAACAGGTAGTGGGGTTCCAGATACCCATAGGCCTGCAAGCCGCGCCCGATAATGGGTTGGTGTTTCGGGAACTGCCAGCGCGGGATGTGCCGATTGGGCATTTGTTGCTGGGGCAGTTGAAGGGGCGGGTGTTGCCGGTGGCGACGGCGCGGTTTGCTATGCAGCTTTCTGTGGCTTTGGAGGAGTTAGCCCAACCCCCGGAACCGCACCCCCGTTCGGACTGAGCCTGTCGAAGGCCCTTGGGGAGTAAAACAAACCACTGCATTAAACCTGATGCTTAAGGGAGGGGGGCGCAAACGCACCTCTCAGAACAGAAATACTTGCGAACTTCGTCACAGAGTGCCATGGTGATCGGACAACTTATTTTTGCCTTGGTGTGCCATGTAACCGGCCGGGCGGTAGCGATCTTATCGATTCTCACGCCTCAGTTGTTGTTCCATTCAGTCGTGCACTAAAGCCCAAATGTGCTTAGAACCTACTTTAGCCATTACACATGTAACAACGAATGTGATGTTCATCGCAGGCAGAGGCTTAATCGCGACGTATATACCGGAAAAAAATCGGAATATGCGTCGCATTAGACGCTGATATCTGAAATCAGCGTCTGAATAGACGGTTTATCTGGTTTTGATATCAAGTAGGTGTAACAGCGTAATGTCGTTTAAGGCCCGCTGTAGCAGGGTCTTAGCGAAGGCTCTGTATGGGCTATGTAACACTTCCGCCGGAATAAGAGGCGGAGTCGACGTTGAATAAGATGTTATAACCCAATCGGGAATCGAGATGGATTTGAAAAAGCAATATGAGTTGTTAATGCGAAATGAGTTGAAGTCGCTCGGTTGCAACAAGCAGTTCACCGATAAGCAACTAAAAAAGAGAGATAGGAGAGATGGCTCTATTACGTCCAATATCCAAGACTATGAGCTGTCACTTCTGTCAAATCTATTCTACTCGGTTGTTCATCGTCTTTTTGTACAAAAACCTAGGCAAGTAGTTAAGTTTCAAGGCTTCGATGAAAAAGGGAATTCGGTTGGCATAGCAAATCTGGAGAAAAAAATCATTAATGGTGATTCTCTAATTCCTCATCTTAGTAAGCTGGTTTTCGACGCTGATCAGGCCGGCAATAACGATCCAATGCTAAATGAGTGGTCCATTTATCATTTTCACATTCCACCATCTGACGGGAATGGATCTTTTGTGACCAGAAGTAATGACTTACTTTTTGCAATAGTAACAGAAGATCAATTTATCTTTTTGGATATTCAGCCTCATAGTAACAGCACAGGTACATACGAACCATGGGTTGATGTTGGAATCATAGAAAAGATCGAAACACATTATCCTGAGCTGTTAGCCCCATATTATTTAGGGGACGGCAGGACACCTCTCACTGCCGATCAGCGGAAGAACTTAAGAGATCGAAACGCGAACACCGCTATTATTACAACCAGCGGCAAGGAATATCGCATTCCCGGCTGTGGTTCGGTTTCTGCTGGCCTGCCTTTAAACTCAATCGTCAGAGGTGATATGGCCATGAGCAAAATTGAGAATCTTTCAGCTAGTAGTTCTTCAGTTAAGCTATCTTTCGATAAGAGTTACAACTTGGTTGCAACCACATGAAGGTTATAACAAACGGCTGCACCGGACAAATTTCCGCTGTCACCTTTTGTGCAAAAAAATGCACAAAAGCCGCCAACAAAAATTTGCTCGGTGAGCCGGGCGTTATAGGCCGTCAGCATAATCGAAATAAGAGAATAAGGATAAGTATGTCTGCAAACATAGCAAGCAGGTTGGAAACGGGAACCCCGTTTTTGAAAGATCTCATCGCCGATATAAACTCGGGGCAAATTAAGGTTCCTCAGTTTCAAAGGCAGTTTGTTTGGAAAGAAGAACAAGCTTTAAAACTGCTCGACTCAATATCAAGTAACTACCCTGTTGGAAGCTTGCTACTATGGAGAACAAAAAACTCGCTAGCAGTGGAAAGAAATATCGGATCTTTTAAGCTGCCAGAAACAGATGATATGTCTCCTACAGATTACGTACTTGATGGGCAGCAAAGGCTAACGGTTATATACTCAGCCTTTGGTGCTCCTGAGGGTAAAACTGGATTCGATGCAGTTTACGATTTGAATGAACAATTTTTTTTAGAGGCACCGGAAGAATTCAGTCAAACGCAGTTTCCGCTAAGCATCATATACAATACAACCAAGCTGCTAAATTTTCGATCTGGATTAGTTAGCTATCCGAATGCAGAGGAACTGCAAAAGCGACTTGATGGGCTTATTGATGTAATAACAAACTACAGAATCCCAGTGGTCACATTGAAAGAGCTTACGGTAGAAGAAGTTTGCCCAATATTTGAAAGAATAAATAGTTCGGGCACTAGACTATCCACTTACGATTTAATGGTTGCCGCAACTTGGACCGAAAATTTTGATTTAAATGACGAAGCCCAAAAAATAGCTGTTTCGTTGAAGCCAAAGGGCTTCGACGATATTGATGGAAATACGGTTCTTAAGTGTTTGTCAGCAATTAAGCATAAAGGTATAAAAAAGGAACAGGTTCTGTCTCTGAGAAATTTATCTAAGGATGAGATGGATGAGCTAGTAGAAATCGCCAAGTCGGCGCTGCTAAAAACTGTAGACTTATTGAAAACAGATTTCAAAATATATAGTTGGGATTTTTTACCTTATGAGGCAATTGCGGTTATTCTCTCATATATTTACTCAAAACGAAAAACGTTGAACGTCGAGGATGTTCGAAGGGTGCGGCAATGGTTCTGGTTAAGCTCGTTTTCCGAGAGATATAGAGGAGCATCTGAATCTTTTGTATCTCAAGACTTGGATGCAATTGACTCATTCGTGGTGAATGGCGAAGAGCCAAAAAAATCCTTTGGAAGCATTCCCTCTGTCAGCAGCTTCAAGAATCTCAGTTTTAGAAGTAACAACTCAAGATCAAGAGCATTAATCATCGTATTGGCTCTTAAATCCCCTAAAAATATAACCAACGGCGCCTTAATTGATCCAGAGGTCGCTCTATCCAATTATAATAAAAAGCAATTTCATCACATTTATCCGAGGGCGCACTTAAAGCGAATAAAGGCGCCAGGAGAACATAATAGTTTAGCGAACTTTTGTATGTTGGCCGCATCAGAGAATATTGCTGTCAGCGATGATCACCCAAACGAGTATCTGCCTAAGCTTGCGAAATCGCTTGGAGATAATGCCGAGGCTGTGTTCGAATCGAATTTCCTTCCCTCGCCAAGCAATATGGATTATTCGAATCTAGATTATGCGGATTTTTTAGAAGCGAGATCCCAGCTTCTTCTGGACGCAATTAATAGGTTGGCAAAGGGGTTTAGTATATAACTAACTGTTATTCAAATAAAAAGGGCAACGTATAATGAGGTCGGTAGGGAAGTATGGAGAGTATCGAGTCCTAGCATGTCTGCTTGAGCGTGATATCGAGGCATATCAGGCTATCAATATTAATCAGAATGATTTTGATCTAACCGTGGTGTTGAATCAGGAACACGTCGTTAGAGTTCAGGTAAAGTCCACAGATCTTAACAACAAGGCAACGAACAATGCCATTGACGGGATAGACAAACAGTATGACTTCCTGATCGTCGTGATATTTGAGGGCCAAGGAAAGGCGCGTTTCTTCGTGATGTCAAAGGCCGAAGCAATGGAGTTGAAGGGCGTGTCTAAGCAGCTCGGGGTAACCCAGGTTTGCAGCAGAGTTCCTGTAGTGAAAACGTCGCTGCTACCTTTTGAAGATCAATGGGTGAAGATCACCAATGCATAACAAGGCCATGAAGTTTGTTCCGGGCCGATGGCCCTCCACCGGACGCCCTTGTCAGGGCGCCGCTTAGACACTGTCGAGACACCCACATTAGACTACTATCAAGAATTGTCTTTCTATAGTTTTTCTTAATGAGTTAGGGTGGGTGTCCCGATAACGCCTCACTCTTCAGAGGCGACGCCTAGTCATCGTAGATCATTTTGCGCACCATGCCGCCATCCACCACTATGTTTTGACCGGTGATAAAGTCCGCCTAGGCGATATCAGATAATGCACCATGGCTGCGATGTCGTCGGGTTTGCCGACCCTGCCAGCGGGGTGTTGGGCATGGTCGCTTGCGCTCAGGGGCTCGGGTTCCGGGCCTTCTTCCGACCGGCGGGTATCGATCCAGCCAGGGCTGATGCAGTTGACTCGTACCCCGGGCCCAACACTTTTGAGACACCCACTTTAGGTAGCTATTCAGATTAGTTTGATGATAACTTAGATTTATGACGCAGTGATGGATGTCCTAGTAGCTTAGACCCTAGGCTTTAGAAGAAAAGAGAACTTTATGGAAAACTCGGAAAAACCAAAGACATTTATCCTTGATTTTTGGGCCATTATTTTTAAGGTTTTGGGAAAAATTTCTTTTTTTAATCTTGTAAGATTTATATTTCCGAGAGCCAAAACAGGAGTTTTCTCGGAGGCTTGGGCGCTTGGGCATGTTTTTTTATCTGTTTTGTCCGTTCCGGCGGTTTTATATATTCAAAACTATTACGTTGGTTCGTTTGTTGCTGCATACGCACTATTACGGGTTTTTGAAGTAGTCGTTTATCAAACAAATGTTTTACTATTTGACGAGTATAGAGCAACCAAGGCGGGTAAGGAATATGCCCTTCATGGCTATCGAAGAATGGTAGTTCTTCTCATGCAAAACTATTTTGAGATAATATTTTGGTTTGCAGCGCAGTATATTTTCTTTGATGGTTTGTTTTCCTTCTCTGTAGAAGGATCAAATGAGAGTGTTTTTGGTGCTATATATACGAGCTTTGTTGTTATGACCAGTTTTGGTTATTATAATGTGACCCCATTGGGAGTTCTTGCTTATACGCTTGTCATTGGACAAGCCATGATTGGTCTGTTCATGACTCTATTAAGTTTGGCAAGGTTTATAGGGCTAATCCCTACTCCAAAATCAAGAGATATAACAGAGCAGTAGTTATTGCACCGGCTAATATGACATATATGGACCCCCGACACCTGTCAAGGCACAGTAGTCCGTTAAGCCAGATGCTGGTCTGGCTCAAAGCGAACACTGTCGAGACACCCACATTAGACTACTATCAAGAATTGTCTTTCTATAGTTTTTCTTAATGAGTTAGGGTGGGTGTCCCGATAACGCCTCACTCTTCAGAGGCGACGCCTAGTCATCGTAGATCATTTTGCGCACCATGCCGCCATCCACCACTATGTTTTGACCGGTGATAAAGTCCGCCTAGGCGATATCAGATAATGCACCATGGCTGCGATGTCGTCGGGTTTGCCGACCCTGCCAGCGGGGTGTTGGGCATGGTCGCTTGCGCTCAGGGGCTCGGGTTCCGGGCCTTCTTCCGACCGGCGGGTATCGATCCAGCCAGGGCTGATGCAGTTGACTCGTACCCCGGGCCCAAGGCTAATTGCAAGGGCGTGGGTCAGGGCGACCAGTCCGCCTTTGGTGGCGGCATAGGCTTCTGTATTGGCTTCCGATTGCAGGGCGCGCGTTGACGCAATGTTGATGATCGCGCCCCGGGTCTGGCGCAGGTGCGGTATTGCGTGTTTTGCCATGAGAAAGGGGCCTGTGAGGTTCACATCCAGTCGCTTCTGCCATTCCTTCAGCGTCAGTTCTTCAACCGCTCCGGTCTCGGGATCTGCCAGACCCGCGTTGTTTACCAACGCATCCAAGCGACCGCCCCATTTTATTACCTGATGCAACGCTTGCCCGACGTCACCTTCATCCGCGACGTTGCAGCGCACGAACAGCACATTATCGGGGTTGCCAAATGCAGCGGTAACCTCGTTGGCGGCCCTGTCATCAAGGTCGAAAAAAGCGACCCGCCAGCCCTGTTGCAGCAGATAGGCCACTGTTCCCCGGCCTATACCATGGGCTCCGCCGGTAACCAGGGCAACCATACGATCATCAGACATCGATCAGTCTCCTTCATAAACATGGGCTCAATACAGTGGCAGGGAAAATAGCTAACGGGAAGTGTCCTCGCGCTGAACTCTTCTAGCTAGCAAAGCTTAGGTTTCGATTGATGATTATAGGATGGGTGACAAGAGATTCATGAGACTCCCGCGTTTAGTGACTATCAAAACCTTGCTCTTAATAGCTTTGATTAATGGTTTTGAGATGGGTATCTCAGTTTGGTCCTCAACGCTCAGCGCCAAACACCTGAGTCCAATACCGTTGGAAATCGGCTGCCTCATTGTCCGCTCTGCTCACGCCAAAATGTTCGAATTGGTCATTCATGATGTTTTTGCAGTGGCCTTCACTTTCTAGCCAGTCTTCCATCACGTCTGTCACTGTGCGTTGCCCGGCTGCGATGTTCTCGCCGATCGTGCTCCAGTCATAATCAGTCGCGTTTACCCGGTCTTCAAGATTTAGTCCGTCAGAGCCCGTATGGCTGTGGAAGTTATTGGTGGCCATGTCCTGGCTGTGTCGCTCTGCGGCTGTATTCAGATCACACTGGTAGTTCAGGGCAGGCGCGGCAAGGAAGTCGGTATCGCCACAGGTTCGCGGGTTGGCACGAGCGGCGTTTACCTGGTCCAGCATGTCGGCCTGGTAGGCATCGACTTCGCAGCCGTTCAGTGTTTGACGGGAACCGTTTGTGTCGGAGCCTTCAGGCTGGCAGCCCACCGAGGCTGTGACTAGGGTAAGGGCGGTGAGGGCACGGAGTACGCTTTTAGACATGGTAGCGTCCGGGTTCGGTAACAAGGAGTGTGCAGTATGCCACAAGCTAGGCACGCTTAACGTTTTTGAAACATCCACTTTAGAGGGCGAACGTTTACGTGACACCCACCTCAGTTAACGCCCACCTCAGTTAACGTTTAGTGAGCCTCGGGCTACAACACATGGCCGCACCTGCTACATTGATTCTCTAATCGCCCAACTATCCGGAGAATCGACATGACCGACACCCATCGCCGCCGGCTCCTGATCGGCCTGGCTGCATCCGGGCCGCTGTTGCTGCCGGCACCCTTGCTGCGTGCGGCAGGGCATTTCGTTCTCACTCCGCCCCAATCTGCCGGCCCATTCTACCCGGATGAGCTGCCGCTCGACCGCGACAATGACCTGACTGTGGTTAATGATGGCGAGCAGGCGAAGGGCGTTATTTGCAACGTCTATGGCCGCATACTCGACCGCAGCGGTTCACCCGTGCCCCGGGCGCGGGTCGAGATATGGCAATGCGACGCCAACGGCCGCTACCATCACCAGGGCGACCCCAATAACGCGATCCAGGACCCGAACTTCCAGGGCTTCGGCTCGACAACGACCGACGCCGACGGTCGCTACCGTTTCCGCACCATCAAGCCGGTTCCGTACCCGGGCCGAACACCGCACATTCACTTCATGGTGAAGGGCGAGGCGTTCGAGGACCTGACCACTCAGCTTTATATTGCTGGGCACCCTCAGAATTCTACAGACAGGCTCTATCGGAACGTGGGGAGCCCAGAGTTGCGGCAATTGGTGGAAGCCGAATTTGTCACTTCCAGCTCCAGCTCTGCGGAGTTGGAGGCAGAATGGGACATTGTGGTAGGAATTTAGGTGGGGCCCTAGTGAAATACCCACGTTAGATAACTATCAAGCAATGGGTTAGATCGCATTTCACCATTTAACTTGGTGTGCGTGTCCCGCTAGCGCTGTTTCTTGATTCCTCATAGCTATAAACTATTCTTCGACTTCTCCTTAACCTGTTCAGAAGGGTATGGAATGAACCGAATTGCAAAGAGTCTTGGCTTATTGCTGGCTGGTCTTTTGGTGTCTGTCGCTATTTATGGGTGCAATGATGTTAGCTCAAACAACCATAACAACAACACCGATAATACGGATACGACAGGCAGAACCTGGGGAACATTGGTCTGGGATGAGGGAGAGTGGCAATGAACAATGTACCTGTAGGAGTGATCTGTGCAACATTGTGTTTAGCGGGCGAGGTAGCATGGGCGGGTGAGGTTGATACTCCAAATGTTTTCGTTGCAGGCGAGCCTGCAGTAGCCGCCGATGTTAATGAAAACTTTTCTGCGTTAGAGACAGGTGTCGATGATAACGCTGCTCGTGTTGGTGTGGTCGAAACGCAGATAGGTGATATCAATGCCGATATTGATACTGTTAATTCCGAGGTTGATACCGTCGAAAGCAGCATAACGCAATTGCAAACCTCTGTAGCAAATATTGAAGGCGTTATTCCAAATGATCTGACACATATCCAGTATCTTAACTGGCAACACAACGGGCAAGTATCGGTCTCTGATTTTGAAGTGGATGGACTGGTTCTTTGGTTCTCAGGGGAAGTACTGAGTGATTCACTTGTCCCTTCCGGAGTCAACCTTGTCGTCCAGCTGTTTAAGTACAACGAGTCAAACGATACCAGCGGCGGTGGAGTCTGGGAGCTGGAAGAGGATATAGACATCAATGGCGTTTCAGCGGTTTCTGTAGATTCAGACTCCGTTATTACGACTTTTACCGTGGATGCAGACCCATTGGAAGACACTGTCATGGGAATCCAGCTTGTCAGAACCAACTACTTCGATGTTCTGGGGTTTCCCGGATTGTACAAGATAGTCATTAAGGGAGATTTTATTGTAGATGAAGTCGGGCGAAGCCTGGACGGCAATTTTCTACGGGGTCAAGTACCCACTGGTGATCGTATTGAAGGTGGATCATTCGAAAGCTGGTTTACGGTTTCACTCTAGGTCGTCGGCGGTATAGACTGCCATTGCCTGAGTTGCCTGGACCAAGCCGGGAGTCCAGGCTACCTCCCGACTTAGCCGGATTCAGATCGAATGTCTGGCTGTGGTAGTCACCCTCCCGACACTTCAAGCCTCGCCATTAATCGGGCCAGCTCTTCCTGCCATTGCTTCTGACGTTCGGGTTTCTGAAATTTCGATTTTCGGGCTTGATCATCAGCCAGTTTCTGTTCAAGTTCGATTATCCGTTCCAGCAACCGGTCCGGATCATCCATTTGTGAATCCGGTGTTGTATGGCGAGGTGCATCAGGATCAGTTCCGTGTTGTGATGACCCAACATGATCGTGTGAGCCAAAGACGTCATCGTATTGGCCGAGGTCATAAATTTCGATCAGCTGCCCACGATGAATCCACCAGAATCGGGTCGCGACCCGCTCAATGAATCGGTGATCGTGTGAGGTAAACAACAGCGACAACCCGGGTTGCCTGAGGTTGGCTTCGAGCTCTTCTTTTCCCTGCAGATCAATGTGGTTGGTGGGTTCATCCATGATCAGCAGGTTGGGCTGGTCCAGTTGAAAGGTCATTAGCAGCAGGCGGGCTTTCTCGCCCCCGCTGAGAATCCGTACCGACCGACTGTGATCGAGGTAGGGAAACCCCCAATGGATGAGTGACTGACGAATATCATCGTCACCGGCGCTCGTTTGCTCACGAACCCAATCCTGAATGGACTGATCCGATTCGAACCGTTCGAGTTCCTGGTCGAAATAACCAATTCGCACATTGGGATTGAATCGGGTCGTCGATTGCTGGTCCGACGGACGTTGATGCGTTTCAATCAGGCGGCGAATGGCGCTGGATTTACCGGCACCATTGACGCCCAGCAGCGCAATACGGTCACCTGGCCGAAACAGCAACTCCTCGACATGAAACAGTTCTGCTCCATCCGGAGCTGTCACCTTTTCGTTTTCCAGTATGAACAGTTGACGTGCTTTCAGCAGCTCGGCATCGATGTTGAGTGACAGGCCCGACCCAGCGGTAACAAAGGTCTTTTCGGACTCAAGGCGATCAATCCGCTTTTCCATGGTTTTGGCTTTTCGGGCCAGATCTTCGTTGTCATAAACTTTTCCCCAGTGCGCCAGGCGTTTCGCACTGCGCTGGAGTTTGTCGATCTGCTGCTCCTCTGCCTTGCGGGCTTTCTCGGCGGCTTCATCCTGTTCTGCCAGCCGCGTTTTGGCAACGGTGTAGCTGTCGTTGAAACTGTAGATACGCTCATCTCGCAGCCAGAGTGTCCGCTGTGTGACGCTGTCGAGCAGGTCCCGATCATGCGAAATCATGATAAAGCCTGGCACGTCTGGTTTCTGTAGGTAGCGCTTCAGATGCCACATTGCCGTGCTGTCCATGTGGTTACAGGGTTCGTCGAGCAACAGCAGTTCCGGTTCCAGCAAGACGGCACGGGCAAACAGTGCCAGGTTCTTCTGCCCACCACTGAGGCTCGCCATGGGTAATGCCCACTGCGACTCGTTAAAACCCAGTTCGGTCAGAAGGTTTTCAACGCGATAGCCTTCGGTAAGCTGCCTGGTTGTTGGCAGTACGTCTATGACCGCATCGTGAAGTGGAATGGGGTTCAATTCAGACGGCAAAAACTGTTCAACCCGACCGATGACCAGCCCGCGCTGAACCTGAACCCGCCCGTCATCGGGTTCCAGATCACCCGCCATCAAGGCCAGCAGTGTGGATTTGCCGGAGCCATTATGGCCAACAAGACCAATACGGTCTCCTGCTTCTATGGAAACGGATAGCTGACTGAATAGAGATTTGGTGCCTGCCTGATAGGAGACATCGAATAAGGAAATTAAAGACATAACTCACCTGTGTGCAATTCAATACGAAGCACAGATGAACACTGATCGGCGTTGGAAAGGTCAGCGTATTCTGTGCGTTAAACGGCCAGAATCGCTTTACGTGGGTCTCCAAGGTGGTATGCGTAACTTAATACGCACATAACTGCAGCGGACTGCATGCGGAGCTCCTTTTGTTGGTGAGTGACCGTTTCAGTCTACTCTGAGTCCGAACGGATGCCAAATGCAGCCTTTGACGGATATATAGGGAAGGCCTGATTCTTCGGGAGTAGTTATGGATGTCTAAAGATCATGCTGTAACAAACCCTAGCTGACAATTGAGCTACGGGTATCGCCCTGGTAGGTTTTATAAAATGCCCGAACGCCCTCCATCATCAGTATTCGATATTCATCCGGGCTCTCCGAATGCCCCGGTTTCTCCATCAGGTCTTGATGCTGCCTGGACACACTCAGTTTTGGGTACAAGCCACTGACAAAGGCAAGATGTGTCACTAAGAACCGACTGGCACCTTCAGCTGATGCAAACAGATTTTTCTGCAATAGCTGATCGATAATCTCTGACAATTGCTCGTTCAATCGCTGTTTGAACACGAGTAGGCGCTCTGCCGAGGCTTTTTGCTCAAACACGCCAGCCAGTAACTCATAAAAACGCATCATTCTCGGATTGCCCAGCACAATGGGCATCCATCGATCGACAAAGGTCTCTGGGCTGATGTCGGAGCGCTCCATCAGCTCGGTAACATGGGTTACCCAGCTATCCATGTCTCTCGACATTAATGTCAGAAACACATCCTCCCGTGTTGGAAAATACCGATACAGGTTGGACCGGGTAAAGCCCGCGGCTTTGGCAACTTTCGCTAAGGTAATGTCATCGTAACGATAGCAGTCAAACAGGTCGGAGGCGGCCTGCAGAATCTGTGCTTCACGTTGCTCGATCTGGTCATCCTGGCGCGCTCGCTGCCAGCCACTGCATGTTTTCATAGTTCTGAAAGGTCCCGGTCACAGGGTCGTTATCATACGGTTTGTGGGTCGAAAGTCATTTTTTGATATAAAAGACAGAGCGTCTCTTGAATAAAGACACAGTGTCTCTTATTATCTGGTCAATCATTGCACAACTGGACGGCCCCTGTGAAGAATCTTGCTGCTCAAACACTGATCGGGCTTAGCCAAACTCGGAGGCATGAGTGGCTGTAAAGCCACTAACGCGGTTCTTTCAGTCGATTGGCGCTGTGATTCTGCTCACTTTGCTATTGGGAGTTACTTTTATGCTTTTCAGCTCACAGTTCGGCAGTCGTCCGAGTGACGACGATCGACACCGATTTAAACAATCCAGGTATTACAACGGTTCTACGTTCGCCAACTTGAGCCCGCCGGCACCGAGAGACCCCGAAGTCGGTGGATGGAAAGCGGTCTGGCAGTTTTTGCGCGGCACACCGAACCGTAGGCCCGACAAAGGGACGGTAGCAGCCATCCCCATTCAACCAGAAGCGTTGGCACCGATTGAGGGTCCTCAGCTTTACTGGTTCGGGCATTCGTCTTTTATGCTGCAGTGGCATCAGCGCAATTTTCTGTTTGACCCGGTTTTTGCCGATGTCGCGGCACCCCACCCCTGGCTAGGCTCTAAACGGTACAGCGGTCGGTTGCCCATTCAACCGGGCGATCTCCCTCACATCGATGCCGTGTTTATTTCACACGATCACTACGACCATCTGGATCTGACCGCTATACGTCAACTAGCCGGGAAAACTGAACGTTTTTACGTTCCCCTTGGGGTAGGTACACACCTTCGTGGCTGGGGCATCGAGCCCTCGCGCATCGTTGAGTTGGACTGGTGGGAAGGTACGTCACTCAACGAGCTGGCCATCACGCTGACACCGGCCCAGCATTTCAGTGGTCGTCGCCCGACCGGTCAGAATCAATCTTTGTGGGGGGGCTGGCATCTAAAAAGTGACGACTTCAGCCTGTTTTTCAGTGGTGACACCGGCTATAGCCCTCACTTTACAGAAATACGCCAACGACTCGGGGCGGTCGACTTTGCCTTGCTGGAATGCGGGCAGTACAACCCGGCCTGGGCTGACATTCACATGATGCCCGAAGAAACCGTAAAAGCGGCGCGCGATCTTGAGGCCGGCGTAATGATGCCAGTGCATTGGGGAGCCTTCACGCTGTCGATTCATGCCTGGAATGAACCGGCGCAGCGTGTGGTCGCCGAGGCTCAGAAGCAGAACCAGGCCATTGTGGTACCGCGCATTGGCGAACGACTCGATCTGATATCGCCACCGACGACGATACGCCCCTGGTGGGACGTACGGCAGCAATCCATTACAGCACAGGAAGCCCCAGGAGCCTCTGACTATGTTTGATCTCAACTCCGTACCATCGCAAGAAGGCCGAGTCGCTATTGTGACCGGCGCCAATGTCGGCTTAGGGTATTCGACGGCACTGGAACTGGCGAAAAATGGCGCCACGGTGGTTTTGGCTTGTCGCAACAAAGACAAAGCCGAAGCGGCCATCGCCTCGTTAAAAAATGACGTACCTGAAGCGAACTTAAGCTACCTGCTTCTCGACTTGAGCGACCTGTCCTCTGTAAGGGCCTTTGCTGAACGTTTTCTGAGTCAATTTGATCGGCTCGACCTGCTGATCAACAACGCCGGTGTCATGGTGCCGCCCTACCAGAAAACCGTTGACGGTTTTGAGTTACAGATGGGGGCCAACTACTTTGGACACTTCCTGTTGACCAGCCTGCTGTTGCCTTTGCTGGAAAAAACCGGAGACGCACGTATTGTTAACCTGAGTTCCATTGCCCATCGCAACGGCAAGATTCATTTCGACGATCTTCATTTCGAAAAACGCTATTCCAAGATGGAAGCCTATGGCCAATCAAAGCTGGCCATGTTGATGTTCACCTATGAACTGGATAAACATCTCAAAGACCGCGGGTACTCGACGCTGGCCGTTGCAGCGCATCCGGGTGTTGCCAATACCGCGTTAAGCCGTTATTTACCCAAACCGCTCATCGTCATACTGACCCCCGTGGCCGGCTTCCTGTTGTCCTCACCGGAAGAAGGCGCACTGCCTCAATTGTATGCGGCGCTCGGCGAGGATATTCACAGTGGCGATTACATAGGACCCAACGGCTTTAATGAAATGCGCGGCAAGCAACCGGTTAAAGTACAGCCCCGGCCTCACGCATTGGACTCAGACGTCAGCAAGCGACTGTGGGATGTGTCGTTAGAACTGACCGGGGCGAAGTATTTCGCCTGATGGTGTTGATCGCTCATTGCTCTTGAAGAGCGGCTAATGAGACACCCATGCTTAGTGGTTATCAAGGCCATGTGTTTGATAGCTTTGTTTAATGGTTTAGAGATGGGTGTCTTAGTTTGGTCCCTTTAGGGGCTGAACCCAACCACCGGGCAATTGGGCTGACAGGGTGGGCTAATACCTCTATGCGCTGCTCTATCCCGCCACGACGTTGCTCATCGTCATTCCCGGAGTGTTGTGCAGTGAATGTATTGCCACAGTGACTAATGTCACTTAATAGTCAGTTGCAAGCTAGATAGGGTGCCCGTTCTATTCGTGTGTATAAGCAGGTATTCGCTCATGGTATCCCCTTTTTTTACCAGGGAGGCTCGTTTCATCGGGTCATTCCTGTTGGCTTTGTTCGGCACTTCAACACTGGTTGCCGAAGAACCGCCCAATGTGGATCTCAAGCCCGTTAAGGTGGTTACCGTTGAAGCATCTGAGACCGCAGGAGAGCGTCGCTTCCTGGGTCGCATTGCCGCCCGTGAAACGGTGGACCTGGCGTTTCAGATTGGTGGACAGATTGTTACTTTCCCGGCCATTGACGGCAGTTTTGTTGAGGCGGATGACGTGTTGGCACAGTTGAATCGTGAGCCTCTGGCGCGGTCGGTGCGCCAGGCTGAGCTGTCACTGGATCAGGCCGAGCGGTCCCTGCAACGCAATGTGCAGTTGCAGCAGCGCAACGCCCTAACCACCGAAGCTCAATTGGAAGACGCACGCACCGCTCGAGATCAAGCGGAAGTCGGCCTGGAAGAGGCGCGTGCCGCGTTGAGCGACGCGACCCTCGTTTCTCCGTTTGATGGCCTGGTGGCTGAACGCATGGTTGCCAACCGTACAACCGTGAGCGCTGGCCAACCCGTGTTGCGGTTGCACGACATGTCGGAAATGCGTGTTCGCATCAGTATTCCGGAGCGTTTGTTGGGCGAAATAGGCGACCCGGGTGAATTATCCTACCAATTGCAGTTTGAGGATGGCGGTCCACGCTATGCATTGGCCTATCGGGAATTTGTGGCCGAAGCCGGCCGTATTGGCCAGTCCTACGTGGTTACACTGGCCATTACCGAACCAACCGGGCGTCAGCTATTACCCGGTGCTTCGGGGACTGTCATTGTGCGACTACCGGCCGCCGACGATGCGGGTCTCACGGTGCCTGTCGCCGCCGTCACGGTGGGTGCAGACCGCCAGACGTACGTCTTTGTGTACGAGCCCACCGGAGCCGATGAAGGCCAGGTTCGGCGTGTTCCTGTAACGGTCGAATCACCGGATGGCACTACCATGGTGGTGACCAGTGGCGTACGCCCGGGGATGGAAATTGTGGCGGCCGGTGCGCATTTGTTAAGCGACGGTGAAGCCGTGCGTCGGTTCAGTGGATACAGAGGGGCGCAATAGGATGTTTCGAGTGACCCAATGGGCCATCGATAAGCCCCTGTATGTTTGGTTGTTGGTGGTGTTGAGTGTGCTGGGCGGGATGTGGGGGTTTCAGACGGTTGGCCGCCTTGAAGACCCGGCATTTACCATCAAGCAGGCGGTGATCGTTACCGCCTACCCCGGTGCGACCGCGATGGAGGTCGCGACTGAAGTCAGTGAACCCCTGGAGTCGGCGATTCAACGCATGGCCGAGGTCGACTGGATAACCTCGCGCAATTTGCCGGGGCTGTCGACCATCAGTATCGAGCTGGACATGACGACCCAGCCAGAGGATGTGCCTCAGATCTGGGATAAATTGCGCAACAATGTCTCGGATGCGGCTCGTAATCTGCCATCAGGGGCACTAACTCCCAGGGTGAACGACTCGTTTGGCGATGTCTTTGGACTCTACTATGCGGTTCGCACAGAGGGTTTCAGTGATGCTGAACAACACGACATCGCCAACTTTATCCGCCGTGAACTGCTGACGGTAGAAGGCGTTGCCGACGTTGAACTGAGAGGGTTGCCGGAAGAGGTTCTGTACGTCTACCCCTCTCAACAGGAAACCATTAACCTGGAAGTGCCACCCAACGCCTTGCTTGGCGCCATTGCCAACAGCGACACGCTGTCGGATTCAGGGGGCGCATTGAATCAGGGTTTCATGACCCAGCTGGAATCACCCTATCAGGGTGACTCGGTGCGAGCACTGGAAGGCCTCACCATTGGCTTTGGTGGTGAACTGCTGAACCTGACTGATTTTGCAACCGTTGAACGAGCGCGCAACGACCGCCCCGGCCAGATCATTCGCTTCAACGGTGCCGACGCCTTTACGCTGGGTATCGCGGGGCAGGCCAATCTCAATATTGTGGATGTTGGCAGCGCGATCGAGCAGCACCTTGCTGAGATGGATGCTTTACTTCCCTACGGTGTCGAGCTACAGCCAATCTATGAGCAACACTTGATTGTCGATGAAGCCAATAGTGAGTTTCTGAATTCTCTGGCCTTGTCGGTCAGTATCGTCATCGCTGTGTTGGCATTGTTCATGGGCTGGCGTTCGGCCCTGGTGGTAGGTGTCACTCTGGCGCTGAATGTGATCGCGACCTTCTTCTTTATGTCCGTCTGGAGCATTGAAATTGAGCGGATATCCCTCGGTGCTCTGATTATCGCTATGGGCATGCTGGTCGACAACGCCATTGTGATCGCCGAGTCCATGCAGGTCGACATGCGCCGGGGTTTGACTGCGCGCCAGGCCGCTGGTGAAGCGGGCAAACGGCTGCAAATGCCATTGCTCGGTGCCACCGTGATCGGCATCATGGCGTTTTCCGGTATCGGATTGAGCCCGGATGCCACCGGAGAGTTCATGTTCTCGTTGTTCGCGGTCATCGGCATATCGCTGATGTTGTCCTGGTTGTTCTCCATCACGATCACGCCGTTGCTGGCATCCAGGCTATTCCATCAGGGTAGCGCAGATGGTTCTGATGACCCTTATGCCGGTTGGTTTTTCCGGCTCTATGGTCGTTTCCTGGGTGGCGCGTTGAAACTGAGATGGGTGGTGATCGTGGCCCTGGTTGGGATAACCGCAGCCTGTTATTTCGCGTTTACGCTGGTCAGTCAGCAGTTTTTCCCCTTTTCCAACACCCCTATATTTTACACCAGCATCAAGTTTGCGCAGGGCACTGCGACCAGCGAAACGGCGGATCAGATCAAACCCCTGGAGCAGTGGCTGGTTGAAAACCCTGACGTGAAATCGGTCACAACAACGGTGGGCCAGGGGGCGTCGCGCTTCATGCTGACCTATCAACCGGAGCAAACGGACCCCTCCTATGCCCAATTGATCGTAGAAGCAGAAGCACTAGAGGACATTCCCGGGTTGATTGCCGGCATTGACGAACGCTCAGCCGAACTTATCCCACAGGCCGAGGTGCGTAATCAGCGCATCGTTTTTGGTCCCTCCGGTGGCGCCGACATCGAAGTTCGACTGAGTGGTAAAAATGCGGATGTACTGCGTAACCTCGGTGATCAGGTGTCGGACATCCTTGAGCAGAACCCCGACTCTGTCCATGCAATCCGCACTAACTGGGCAGAGCGGGAACTGTCGATTCGCCCTCTGTATTCTCAGGAGCGAGCGCAAGCCGCAGGTGTCTCCCGCGAAGATACGGCCCAAACGCTGAAGTTAGCCACTGACGGTATTCAGGCGGGTCAAATTCGTGAAGGTGAGCGCCTGATCCCGATCATTGTGCGCGTACCGGATTTTGCTCGCAATCAACCCGGCCACCTGATGAATCAGATGGTGTATTCCGAGGCTGGCAATCAATACGTATCAATCGAGCAAGTGTTAGACGGGTTCGAAGTCATGCCCCGGGATTCGTTGATCCACCATCGCAATCGTCAACCAACACTATCGGTGCAAGCCAATGCCGTGCAGGGAGTCACCGCCGCCGATGCGCTCATTCAGGTCAAGTCAACGATCGATGCACTGTCGTTGCCACCTGGGTACAGCTTACATTGGGGGGGCGAGTATGAAGCCCAGCAAATGGCCAACAATTCCCTGGCCAAACGTTTGCCCATCAGCTTGATCAGTATGATTCTGATCTCCATTCTACTCTTTGGTAAGTTGCGACAGCCTCTGATCATCTGGTTGCTGGTGCCAATGGCCGTGAACGGAGCGGCACTGGGCCTGCTCGGTACCGGTCTGCCGTTTACGTTTACGGCAATGCTGGGCCTGCTGAGCCTGTCGGGGATGCTGATCAAGAACGGTATTGTGCTGGTTGAGGAGATCGACCTCCAGCGCGAAGCCGGGCTCTTATTGGCGCCGGCTATCGTTAATGCCTCGGTCAGTCGCTTGAGGCCTGTGGTGTTGGCCGCCGCGACCACTTCTTTGGGTATGATCCCTTTGCTCTGGGATGCGTTTTTTGCATCAATGGCCGTGACCATTATGGCCGGATTGATCTTTGCTTCTATACTCACCCTGGTGGCCGCCCCCGTCTTCTATTATGGTATGTTCTGGCGTGAGCGGTTGGCGGAAAAGGCGCAGTCCTAGAGGCCTTCCGGGTATGGCACGAACAGGCGGTAGCGATCATTTGCCCGCCTGGCAATTTGAAAGCATTGGTCTGTGTCGAGCCAGTACCAGGCAGCACCTGACTTCGGAATTCAGGTGTTGCTTGATACATCAGACGGCAATCAGCTTTTTGAAAGGTCTAGACATTCCTGCATGAGTCCGCCTTGTGGCAACGTCCCTCGGATAAGCCAGAGCCCCGGCGGAGTTATTCAGAGGCACCCTAGGTGGGCCCCCGGTGACATACCCACGTTAGACAACGATCAAGCAAAGGGTTAGATCGCTTTTCACCAATTATTTTGGTGTGCAGATCCTGGTAGTGCTGACAGTAAGATGTCGCTTCCAGGGCTATTTGGCTTTTCCTTAAACGTGGCATATCGGCTTGCCCTGACGGCTCGTTTCGAAAGAGCTGTATAAGGTGCTGTATGCTTTTTTGGGGAATTATTTATGGGTGTGTCCTGGCTACTATTTCATTTCGTCTATTGGCTTAAGGTGGTGTTTAATGAATTGACAATCGCTGGAAATGACGGAAACATGAGTAAGAATTACATTTTTTAAGGCAGCATTTTGAGATCAATATTAATGCAGGGTCGATTTGGAGTATTCTTTGTTTTGGCTCTCAGCTTGCTTGCATCAGAGAGTTACTCAGATGAGTATCACTTTGTTGACAGCACGTTTTGCCCTCTGGTCTGTGACCCCAGTGAAGATGGTCGAGAGGGTTATGTTATTGATATCTTACGTGACGCACTAAATGAGCATGGACATACGTTAACGTTTTCGATCTTACCCTATCGCAGAGCGATATCAATGGTTCGTAATGGTACGGCTGACGCTTTGCCTGCAATCTACCATTCGGATGCACCTGATTTATTGGTAGGGTCTTCTGTTATTAGCCCTGGTAGCAATCAACTGTTTATGCGTAGCGATGTATACCGTGATATGGGTCCCCTTGTAGATTGGTCTGAAATATCTTTGGCAGTGGTCGATGGATACACATTTAATAACCGTGCATTGGACGAGCATTTGGAAAAATATCGGGCGGAAGGTAGCAATCAAGTAACATTCGTTACTGGTAAAGAAAGTTATGAACGACTTGTGGAATTGCTGTTCAGGGGTAGAGTTGACGCCATCGTTGATGACAGTGCCTTTATTTATCATGCCCTAAACAAATACCTGAATACAGTTGTTGATGCTCCTGAGGTTTCGATAGTTAATGCAGCTTTTGTAAGCTCCGGAGAAAACGTTGTTGCTTATGGCTTTGTAAATATGGATCGATCGTTAGAGCTCATGTCAATTATTGATCCATTTGTATTAGAACTCTATCAGACGGGTAGAATAAATGACTATACGTCACCATACGGAATTGTAATTGAAGATGGCGTTGTCATGCCTTCCGACTGAACGAACGATTTATTTGAATAACCCTTCCTAAAATCGGGGCATGTGTGACTATTGACCCGCTACCTGTGAGACGTAATACGCTACGGCACGTCGTTGCTCTTCGGTCAGTGATTCACTGAACGACGGCATAATACCAACGCCTTGAGTCACTGCTGAATAAACTCTATCCGCGGTTGGGGCCATCGAGTCCAGGTTTGGACCTATTTGACCCGCCGATCCCGCATTATTCAGCGTGTGGCAAACTGAACAAGACGGTACTGACTCCATGTAAACGGCTTTGCCCATCTCGAGTTGCTCATCAGCCATCGAGCCGCCAGAGAGCATTAGGGCTGTTGCGGTTATTACTGTTGCACCTATGTGCATGCTACTTCCTCAAGGTTTAAAACGTATAGAGCCGGTCATTAAAAAGGCCTGTTTGAATAACAGGCCCAGGTTAATGTCGGCACATTAGCTGGCAGATAGAGTAACGCCATGATCAAACCAACCGTTGTGTCCGTAGCCACGATGGTTTTCGGTACGATCTCTCGGCTGCGTATTGCCCATATTGTCGGTAGCACGGGTGACGACCAAATGGTCGCCGCTGCCGAGGTCAGCTTCATACACAAAGGGCCTCCAGGCGTATGGCCCGAGATCCGGACCCAGGAACCGCGCACGTTGCCAGCGCTGGCCACCATCGGTCGATACTTCGATACGGTCAAGAGCGTTCACCCCCCCAAAGGCTACCCCGTAGATCATATTCCGACCTGTAGCGACAGAATCCAACGGCGTTGTTACCCAGGATTTAACGTTCATTTCCCACATCGACGGCTGATCCGCTGCGCCACCCATGCCAACGTCCCTTACCCGATAACCGGATACCTGAATCTTCGCGTCACTTTGTGCTTCGGTGAAGGCGACTCGTTTAACGTACTTAACGTTGTTTACCCCGTAATAGCCAGGAACAACCAGCCGCAGCGGGCCACCGTGCGTCACTGAGAGGGGTTCATCGTTCATACCCCACGCCAGTATAGCGGTAGCCAATGCTCGGGTAGGTACCGAACGCTCGACCATAATCGTTTTTGGGTCTATGCCGGGAGGTAGCTCTTCACCACCGGTACCGGTGATGTAGTTCATATTGGGCAGCACACCACCGGTCACGCGAACCACTTCCCGCAACGGCACACCCGTCCACACCACGCAGCCTGCTGCCCCAGTCGCCCAGGGCGAGCCACTGGGGCCATGAGGGAAGAAGGCACGACCATTACCCGAACATTGCAGCACGGAAGTAACCGTTTCTACGCCCAGCTTTTTGAGCTCGCCCACAGTCATGGTCTGTGGGTTATTAACACCTTCGATCGATACTTCCCAGCGGTCTGGGTCGGCCACGATAGATTGGCTCGGTGCGGGCAGGTTGTTGCGCACGAACAATCGGTCGCTGGGGGTCACCACTCCTTGCCCAATGGCATCCCGACGGGTTTCTGCGGTGAAATCGCTGTGCGCAATAAGAGCATCTGCCTGCTTCCAGGCCATGAATTCCTTTTGAAAGATCGCATGACCGCTTTCTGCGTAGGCACTGGGCGCCAGGCTCAGTATTCCCAGGCCGGCTACTGTGCCTGCACTACCGACTAAAAACTGTCTGCGAGATGAGGTTGCCAGCCTCGTGTTATCTGCGCTAATCGCGCTGTTCTCATTAACCGACATAGCTCGACCCTCTTATAATATTTATTATTTGGCTGTACTGCCGTTTAGTGCTATTTCATATAATGGCTTGCCTTATGAAGCATTACTTTAGTCGATTTTAATTAAGCTAATTCTAATGTATTGTCTTATTAAGTAACCTTCTGTAACCGTTCTGTAAATTCAAGATGCATCTCGCACACTAAAAAGTTTGCTGAATTCAAACAGGGTTAAAAGAAGCTAAATAGACAGCCATCACAGTGGCCAGTAACACCGCGTATCCTGCTACCCACGTTAGGCCGCATCTCACTCAGGCTCTGATCACTAAGGCTTTCTGATCAGGACAATGCCCATCCAGAGAAACCAGACGATGCCGGTAATGCCGAACAGATCTCTCAACACCGGTTCAGCGGAGAAAAGCGTGGCTACGCCGATTGCCCCCTTTACAAGCGTGAACACGGATAGGGGCTTCGAGAGCAGGCCGTGGCGCGAGCTAACCGCACCAATCAGTAACAACCACACGCCGCCGATAAACTCGATACCGCCGCCCAGGCTTTCCGTCAACAGGGTTCTGGCATAGTAGATCGCCTCTGCCGCAGCAGGGTTCGAGGGGCTGTAGCTTGCCAATAGCTCATGTGAGCTTATGCCGATCATGCCGGTGCACAATAATACCACTACCCAGAAGTAGCCAAACAGCCTGGCCATTGCCATGACAGTCGGAGACACCTGCTGGTAAAGGCTGCCTATGACATACACGCAGAAACACAGCAGGCAAGCAAAAAGGACGTAACCCAAAACGTAGGTAAGGTTAAATAACGCCTTATTTTCAATGAGGTAAGCGATCTTTTCGGCGGTAGTCGCGTCTGCCGGTGTGCTCAGTATGGCGCCATAGATAATGAAGAGGGTGATATAGCATAAAGCCATGCCGATAAAGGCTGCGCCGGCAAGGGGTTTTAACGGACGCTGGCCCGGGTTCATTTCGCTGATAAGTGTATTCATATCCTGGTTTCCTCAGTGTTTAACTCAAGTGGATAGAGCCATCTTGGGCCTTTCCGCCCCTGTAATCGTCTTTTCCAAGTGAGAAGGACACTGTTTTTTAGTCTTTTCGAAGGCCTATCCTGCTCGCCAAGGTGAGTTGAGGCATCACAGATGCACTCAACTCTCATTTGGCTGTTATTGATACCAGGGGTAGTAATGGTGTGACCTACCAACGATACCCCAGGGAAACACCGAACGCTGTTGCATCAAGCGCAACCGATTCGCCGTAGAGCTCAACTTCTGCTGTGGCATAGCGAAGGTCAACGCCTGCTGTGAACTGGTCGGTCAGAAGGTAGTCGACACCGGCGTTCAGCCACAGCCCAGTGTCCATGTCCTCTTCCTCTGTGTCTCCCGACCCGTCATTGTTTACCTGTGCGGCATACGCAAAGTTAACGCCGCCGCCAATGTAGGGACTGAACTTCGATTGCAGGTCAATGTACTTTCTCAAGCCCAGCTGTGCCGCTGCGGAATAGGTGCCTTTTACCTGGCTCGTCGTACTGTCTTCGCTGCCCGATCCAAATAGGTCGACGGCAACGCGTATGCCATGAAAGCCGGTCTTAAAATCTGTCAGCACGCCGATCGAGCCATGGCCATCCTGTGCACTCCAGGCACTGGCATCGATCGTCTGGCCGCCAAAGTAGGCTTTGGTGTTGACGATAGACTCATCAGCCTCGGCCACGGTTAGCAAGGCAGTCGATAAGGTGACAGCAACGGCAATAGACAGCTTAAAGGGGTGTTTCATTAGTGGTTTCTCCGGTTACGTTAAGAAGTAATCAGCGATGGAATAATGGCGATCGGAAAACGTTTCGCCGGGAAACGGCTGTAACTCTCGTTGACCGTGGAACGTTTCGTTGGCCAAAAAGCCCATCTACTTTTTACAGTTTTCGTCAAAAGTTGAGGGTGCTATTATGGTTTTTCTGCCGCGGTCTTCGTCCTTTCCAAGTGAGAAGGACAGGTTTTTGATCAATTTCAAGGGAATGAAGGATGTTTATCGATGGGATAAGCGTGGGTATAGGGGTGTTGTTTCTATCACTGCTCTATCTGAATCCGGCCTATCACAAACCGAATAAGCTCGTTGCCGGCGTCATAGTTATCATGAGTTGGCTGGTATCCGGCACCCTCATGCTGGAACAGGGAGGCCTATTTACGAGGCTGTATATCGCCTCAATCCCCGTCGTCTTTTTTCTACTGCTACCGATGATCTATTGGTATCAGCAGCGGTTGACCGCCTATGGTGCTCAGCCACAACCCGAGAAACGAACCCTCCATTGGATACCCGTTGGGCTGGCTGGCTTGCTCAGCCTATCCATTGGCCTAATGCCGAGCGAAGACTTCAACAACATGTTCTTTAACGACCCGGAGCAGCTTTCGGTCTGGGTGGGCATTAATGCCGCTGGGTTTGCCTTTCTTTTGGTCGGATGGACGATCCTGAGCGTTCTCTACCTCGGTAGAATCGTGATCAATACCAGGGTATATCACCAGCGATTGAATACCGAGTTTGCGGACCATGAAGGTAAGCGGCTGGACTGGCTTGTCGCCTTTACCGCCCTGCTGGTGGTTACCTGGCTTTATGCACTCATTGTTTTGGGGGCAACTTCCGATACATCGATGCCGTTTATTAGCGAAACCGTGCTTTCAATCATGGTCCTTCTGCTTATTTGGATGTTTTGCCTGCAGACTTTGAACAGAAAACCCGTGTTTGCCCATATTGAACCGGACCCTGAGCCCGGATCGGAAGCCGGATCGGCCCCCGAATTGGACCCCGGTTCAGACCCCGAGTCAGCAGACGCTTCCGAGCAAAAATACGCTAATTCCTCGATTGATGATGAACGCCTAAAACGCATCGCGGATAAGGTTGAGCGGAAAATGGTGGAAGAGAAATCCTATTTGAACCCCGATATCGATGCCTCAACGCTCGCGTCTGAGCTCGGCATTTCCGGCCATTATTTATCACAAGTGTTAAGCCGGGAAATGCAGACGACCTTTTACAGTTACATCAATGACGCTCGTATTGAGGCGGCGAAAGAAGCGCTGAAAGCCAGTGAGCAGACTGTTTTGGAAGTCGCCTTATCCGTCGGATACAATACCCGTTCATCGTTTTACAATGCGTTTAAGAAGAGAACAGGCATGACGCCAAGCAAGTACAAGACGTCTGCCACTTCAACTGAGCCGATTCATTAGCCGGCTATGCAAAAGCGGTTGCAGCAACCGGCCTATGGAGGGCTGAACCATGAACTTCGTGACGACCTTTGCGGTGGTTGCAGCCTTGCTGGGGTCCGCATTAATGGGGGGCGTTTTCTTTGCTTTTTCAAACTTCGTGATGAAAGCACTGGGTAGACTGCCTGTTCCGGACGGTATCGCAGCAATGCAGTCGATTAACTTTGTTGTTATCAACCCGGTTTTTCTAAGCACGTTCGTGGGTACTGCTGTGATCTCTGCGTTGGTCGCTGTGCTTGCAGTGGCAGGGTGGGGAGCATCGTCGACGCCTTACATGCTGTTGGGTTCCCTGCTCTACCTGGGCGGAACCTTCCTGGTGACAGGGCTTGGTAATGTGCCGTTGAACCATAGGCTGGCGGCAGTATCCCAAACCGATCCGGCCGCACAGGCGTTGTGGCATTACTACCTGGATCGATGGACAATGCTTAACACACTGCGAACCATTTCAGCGTTGCTCGCGGCGCTGATGTTTATCGTTGGCCTATTGCAGTCAGGAAACGCGTTATGATTCAGCTGGCTGCCTGGACGTATGGTTCACTCATTGCCGTGGTCATTGTCTTTCAAGTATGCCTGATGGCAGGTGCACCCTGGGGCAAGCTGACGCAAGGGGGGCGTGTTCAAGGTGCACTGCCGGTTAAAGGCCGACTGGTGGCAGGTTTTTCTGTTCTGTTACTGGCGGGCATGGCTGGAGGCATCCTGTCTGCAGCGGCAATGCCGCCGAACTGGCCGGAATGGGTAGGCTGGGTGGCACTGTTGGTACAGGCACTCAGTACGCTTTTAAACTGGATCACACCATCCCGAAGTGAACGACTTTTATGGGGCCCGGTTACCACTGTCATGTTTGGGCTGGCCGCTTACGTCCTTTTAGGCAAGGTACCCACGCTGGGTTCTTAGGATGGAGGCTACTGGGTCAAGTTTTAAGGTGGGTGTCACAGTTAGGAAGTAGATAGCTTTCACTAATAGTTTGGGGTGAGTGTCCAGGCGTCCATGCAGTCACAGCCCCTCGGGGCTCACTGGGGCGCGTTGGCTTTCAGCACCTCCAGCGGTACGATCGATAACGCACTTCGGTGAGTGGCTTCCAGATTCACCATCGGCGCACAGCCCTCGTCGTGGGCCTGCAGGAAGCGACTGGCGCAAAGGCACCACTGGTCGCCCGGTTTCAGCCCGATCCTGTCGTCAGCACTGTTGAGACACCCACCCTGGAAGGCCATCAATAACTAGCTTTCGATAGGTTGTATTAATACTAGTGGGGTGGGTGTCTTGGTAATTTCTATTTCGCCTGATGGTGTTGATCGCTCATTGCTCTTGATGCGCCTACTGTGACACCCACGTTAGGCGGCTTTTCACAAAGGCTCTGATCAGGAAGGCTTCCTGATCATGACAATGCCGATCCAGAGAAACCAGACGATGCCGGCCGCCGAATACGGCGCCCGCAAATCCCCGCAAAGCTAACTCGTGTTATTGCAATGGTAGTCTGTCATTTTTAGAGGCTAGTCCGACAACCCATCTGCTGGGCCAAACTGCGCCACTTCCTCCAATACATGCCTTATAAAGGATTCGCTTTTTTTGGAGCGGTCTACGCGGTTGGGTGTGACCAGGTAAAACCCAACTGGGTCGGGCCGGTAGGGTACTAATACTTCCTGCAGGGAACCGGCTTGCAAGTAAGGCATGGCCTCAAACCGGCTGGCGAAGGTGTAACCAAGACCTGCCGCGGCGGCATGCAAGCATTGCCCAATGTCTTCGAATATCAGATTGGGTGTTTTCGGGTGCCAGGTACGGTCACTGAAGCGCCAGGGTAGGGACTGGCCTTTGACCCCGGAACATATCGCCAAACGATCAGCCAGTTGATCGGGACTTTGCGGTGGCGCCTCGCCAGTGAGTTGATTGGGGGCGACGAACACTCCGTAGTGAATCTGGAACAAGCGCAGGGCAACAAGAGACGAATCCGGTAGCGGACCCTGGCGAAACGCAAAGTCGAGTTTGTGTGCCTGGAAATCAAGGTAGTCGTTGCTGTGAATCAGCTCTATGTTTACCTGAGAGTGGCGTTGGCGGTAACGGATCAACCAGTCGGTCAACGGCCCACGTGCGAACCCGCCTGGCGCGGTCACTCTCAGCGTACCGCTCGGTTCAGCTTCCAGGCTGTCTTTCCAGTCCAGTATTTGCGATTGCGCCTCTAGCAGTTCCCGGGCCAGCGGTAGAAAGGCTTCACCTTCCTGGGTGAGGGAGAGCGACCGGGTAGTCCGCATGAGTAAGGGAAAGCCCAAGTCGCCTTCCAGCTTGGCGATGCGCCTGCTGACATTGCTGCCCGGTTGCTTCAGGCGTCGGGCGGCCTTTGCAAAAGATCCCAGATGCGCCACTTCTACAAACCAGATCATTGCTTCCAGGTCCATCTGATTATCCCAATAATGGATTAATGTTTGTCAGATTAACCCACTAATAGATAAGTGGCACCCCCTTTATGATACGTCTCTACATCATTGCAAAGAGTCAGGACTATGAAGACCATTTCTGTAATTGGAGGGACCGGTATGTTGGGGGCGCCCGTAGCGAGGCAGTTGCGGGCCGATGGGTACCGGGTTCGGGTGATCAGCCGTAACAGCGACAACGCGAAGCATGCATTCGGTCCGGAGTACGAGTTTGCGACTGCAGACTTACAGGATATCGAGAGCCTGCGCCGGGCACTGGCCGGGTCAGATGCCGTGCACATCAACGCCAGCGGGCATAGCCAACGCAGTTATTACGCGAACCACGTTCGCGGAACACAGAATATTCTGGCGGCCCTATCCGGGGAACGCATTGAATGCATCAGTATGATATCGACGGCCCTGGCTTACCCGGAATTCGCGGACCGATGGGACAACCGTTATAAAATGGAAGCGGAAGCTTTGTTGAAAGACAGTGGGCTGCCGTATCTGGTCTTTATGCCGAGTTGGTTCATGGAAACACTGCCGCTGTTTATACAAAAAGGGAAGCTGGTGCACATTGGTCCATCCACACAGCCGATCCATTGGGTGGCCGCTGAGGACTACGCGGTGGAAGTCAGCCGCGCGTTGGCCGACCCGGAGGTGCGTAACCGCCGGATCCCCATTTATGGCCCTGAAAGCATGACCATGTCCGATGCCATGGCGGCCTACGCACGCCAATACGGTCTCAAGATCCAGCGAATGCCAAGCTGGCTGGCGAAGGCTGTTGGCTTTGTCAGTCGCGATGAAATGCTGATGGACGTGGCCGATTTGATGCAGCATTACGACCGGGCTGGCGAAAAATCGGTTACTGGCTCTGTCCGTACGCACACGACGTTGGCGGAGTGGTTGGGGCGTCAGCCACTTGTGACACCCACCTAAGACTACTCTCTATAACGGGCTTTCAATTGCTTAATTGGTTGTGTTGGGTGACCCGGTAGCGTTTTGGGGGATATCCAGGCATCCAGGCAGTCGTAGACCCTCGGGGCTCACTGGGGCGCGTTGGCTTTCAGTACCTCCAGCGGCACGATCGATAATGCACTCTTGTGAGTGGCTTCCAGATTCACCATCGGCGCACAGCCTTCGTCGTGAGCCTGCAGGAAGCGACTGGCGCAAAGACACCACTGGTCGCCCGGTTTCAGACCTTGAAAACCGACTTCCGGGCGAGGCGTGCTCAGGTCGTTGCCGACGTATTTCGAGAAGGCTAGAAACTCCTCCGTCACTAATGCGCAGACCGTATGGCTGCCCTGGTCTTCGACGCAGGTATTACAGTGCCCGTCTCGGAAAAAACCGGTCACCGGGTCGGCGGAGCAAGACGAAAGCGTTCCGCCGAGTACATTGATTGATGGTTCCATCTTCATGGTTAGTGTTCTCTCCGTTTCGATTCAGGCGGGCTGGCGCTGGTCGAATGCTTTGCGGGCTTTATTCACATCCGGCAGTTTCTCTACTGTCCAGCAATACAGAGCTTTGTAGGGCTGCAACAGGCTTTGGCCGATGTCTGTTAGTTCATACTGTACCGCTACCGGTGAGCTACTGATGACTTCGCGGGTGACAATACCGTTGCGCTCCAGGCGTCTTAAGGTTTGGGTCAGTGATTTTTGGGAAATGCCCTCCAGCAGTCGCTTGATATCGTTGAATCGACGTGGGTGCCGCTCAAGGACGGTCAGAATCATCATCGTCCACTTGTCGGCGATTTCGGCAAACAGCAGTCGGTTTGGACAATGGGCGGTAAAGCAAGGGTTTTCGGCCACAAGGTTTCCTCAAGGTAACTTGGTACAATTGAAGTGCCTAATTTACACTAGGTGTAAAAAATATACTATGGGCGCCGTTAAACAACCGAACAGGAAATTCTTTTGATGTCTGCTGGTTCTATTGATACATCCGTTCTTTTTCAGCCCGTTGAACTGGGCTCTTTAACCCTTAAAAATCGCATTGTTATGGCCCCTATGACGCGCAATATGGCGCCCGAAGGCATTCCCGGCCAGGCCAATGCCGACTACTATCGTCGTCGCGCCGAAGCGGATGTCGGTCTGATTCTGTCGGAAGGTACGGTGATTAACCGGCCGGTGTCGCGCAACGAACCGAACATTCCTTTTTTCCACGGCGAACAAGCGCTGGCCGGTTGGAAAACGGTAATCGATGGCGTGCATCAGGCTGGCGGTCGTATGGGTCCGCAAATCTGGCATACCGGCACGGCGCCCAGCGGCAGCGGCTGGACGGCCGAGGGTGAGATGGAAAGTCCGTCCGGTCTGTTCGCTCCGGATAAGCCAGTTGGCAAAGCCATGACCGATGCTGATATCGCCGACACCATCGCCGCCTTTACTCAAGCCGCAGTAGATGCCAAACGTCTGGGTTTTGATGTGGTTGAAGTGCACGGCGCTCATGGTTACCTGATCGACCAGTTTTTCTGGGCAGGTACCAATCAGCGGACCGACCGTTGGGGTGGCGACACTGTGTTGGCACGTGCCAACTTTGGTGTTGAAGTCATTAAATCGATCCGCCAGGCGGTGGGCCCCGACTTCCCCTTGTTGTTGCGATTGAGCCAATGGAAACAGCAGGATTACAAAGCAAGGCTGGCGCAGTCACCGGCGGAAATGGAAGCATGGCTCGGGGTTCTGGCCGATGCGGGAGTGGATGCCTTCCATTGCTCGCAACGCCGTTTCTGGGAAGCCGAATTTCCTGAGATGGATGGTGAAAACGGATTGAACTTTGCGGGTTGGGCGAAAAAACTGACCGGCAAAACCACCATCAGTGTCGGTTCGGTCGGCCTCGATGGCGATTTCTTCTCTGCCTTTGGCGGTCACAGTTCACAGCGCACGGAGCTGGATCAATTAGTGCAGCGCCTGGAGCGCAAAGAGTTTGATCTGATCGCCGTCGGGCGGGCCTTGCTGGGCGATCCCAACTGGGCGCAGAAAGTGCAGCGTGGCGCCAGCGATGAGCTGACCGGTTTTAATCCAGCGCAATTGGCTGAGCTGGTCTGATCTGACCAGCACTCACTGTACCGGTGTTCAGCAACGGCTGACACCGGTTTCAGGCCGATGCTGTCGTGACACCCACTCTAGCAGGCAAAGTAACGTTAAGATCTCCATGGCACTTGAAGGTGATGCCCACTGTCGCAAAGGATGGGTGCCCAGACCAGTATTGCCTTTTTCTGTCAAAAGGTGTCAGGTCGTTGTAGATTCACCCAGATTTTCTTCGCTATGTGATTCGTCGATGACCGCGTCTTTGCCGCGGGCTTTTACCTGGTACAAAAGACCGTCTGCCCGGTTCAGTATGTCTTCTCCTGTTGTGTCTGTGTTGGCGCTGGTTGCGAGACCGGCGCTTATGGTCAGCCGGTTCAACGGGCTCCCCGGGTTGTCGATCGACAGACGGCGCACGACGGCGATGGCTCTGTCGGCAATGGGGCGCGCTTCTAACTGAGTGGTATTGGGCAACAGGATGGCCAATTCTTCACCGCCATACCGGTAAACCTGATCCCCGGGTCTCAGGGTTTGGGTGATGGCTTCAACCACCTGTTGCAAGGCTTCGTCACCGCGCGTATGGCCAAAGTGGTCATTGTAGGTTTTGAAGTAGTCCAAGTCGCACATTAGCAACGAAAAGCTGTCGCCGCCTTGCCGGAAGCGTTCGAAATGGCGTTGCAGATCCTGGTCGAAGGCTCGTCGGTTTTGCGCGCCGGTGAGTGCATCTTCCAGCGCTTTTTCCATCCAGGATAACTGGGACTTTAAAGAATGGTCGGTGCGTCGCCTCTGGAACTCATAAAACACCAGAAACAATACACCCATTGAATAGGCAATGCCGGTAACGGTTAAAAACCAGCGCTGACTGCGATCGAGGCGTTCGGCCATTTGCAAAGCGCGTGTCTGACGCAATTCCCACTGATGTTGTTCAATGGATGTCGCACACTGAATGATAGGGTTGACGGTACGCACGACGGACGCCAAGTCGGTCGTGGTGGCACCCGTTAGCGTATTGAGCAGCTGGTCGAGCTGGTTCAGGCTCGGCTCGGTGCAGTCGTAACGTTCCAGGTAAAGCCCGACATTAAGAAAGCTGTACGCCAGTTCGAATTGAAAATAGCCGTCTTCGAACTGCTCCTGACTCAGTGGCTCCGAGGCCAGTATCGTCAGCCCATTTTGAAGGTACTCGCGTGAGCGGGTGATGATCTGACGCCCAACCTGCGGGTCGCCCACAGGCCCGAAATGACGTTGCAAGTCCGGGTAAAACCAGCGTACTTCATACACGACCCAGCCCGCGACAACACCGAAGCTCAGTGTGGCCAACCACAACCACCAGGACAGTCGTTTTTGCAGCGGGTTCACTGTGTTGCCGTGATCTGTTGAATCATCCATACCCAGTCGGTGAAATCCCGCAGGATTTCGGGATCGCGATCGCGCAGGTCTTCCTCCACCAACCTGACCGGACCATGGGTTCGTAACGTCAGCGGTCGTTCGTTCTCGTGGGTCATGAGTATCCAGTTTCGATCTTGCCAGTCAGAGATGACGACGGTGTAACCATCGTGAGCCTGAAATTCGATACTGCCGGGGGTGCCTTCGAAGTGCTGTTCCACAAAGTCTGCCAGGCGAATGCCCTGTATAGAGATCTGATCCCGCCGGAAGGGCTCGTAGATAACCAGAGCTACATTGGCCTGATTGTGGAGCTCCTCCAGGTTCATCACGCGCTCCTCGGCGCCCTGAACCAGCGTAATGCCATCGCGATGGGTCATCGGCCACGCGAGCATGGGTGCTAACACCAGTAGCGATACAAGGGCTCTGTTTAATGTGTTCACGGGTAGTCCTCTTATCCGTTAATACCTGCGCACGCTAGCATCGTGCTGCTGTGCCAGAAGCCCTTTCCCGGTCGAACGCATACATCGCATGGTGTTTACGAGCGCGATTGGCGTGCAGGCCAATGTTGAAGCCTGGTCCTGGCATTGAAGACAGGGCGTAGTGTTCTTGATCGTCATGCCGAAGGCTGGCATCAGTCAAAAAACGCCCTGTAGTGTACATCGGCTGTCTTGAGCGAACCAACAAGAAGTTACTGAGCCGGCTCTTCCCCCACGTGCGCCGCCAGGCCAGCCGGGATGCGCTGGGGTTCAAAGATCTCGATCCAGTAGCCGTCCGGGTCTTGAATAAAGGCAAGGTCATTCATTTTGCCGTCTTGTGGGCGCTTCACAAAAGGCACTTCCAGGGCTTCAAAGCGGGCGCAGGCATCGTTTAGGTTGGGCACGGCAAAGCCGATGTGGCCGAAGCCGCGAGGGTCGCTGTTGCCATTGTGGTAGGCAACCGCATCATCTTGTTCCGAGCCCCAATTGTAAGTCAGTTCGAGCATGGCTGGGCGGCTGAACGTCTGTTCTGTGCGTGTGTCGGTGTCGGCTGCCCAGTTTTTGAGGTCGGCCGGGTCTACGGCAGCCAGGAAGTAGAGGGTAAATTGCATGTCGGGAAAGGGCAGTTTGCGTACCAGCGTCATGCCCATCACGCGGGTGTAGAAGTCCAGTGAGGCTTGAGGGGACTTAATGCGCAGCATGGTCTGGTTGAAGACAAAGCCTTCGGTTGCCGGGTCGCGTGCTTCGCTCAGGCCTTCGGCCGTTTCAAAATGGCGGCTCATCGTTACTCCTGTTGTTGCTTGAAGGGTTATCGGCGCACAGTAAAGCCCAAACACCGGGTTGGCTCAAGCGTCAGGGAAGGGCAAGCCGCCGAAGCCCGGGCTGTACTTTTGAAATGAAAAGTGTACACTTTTCAAAAGTTCCCCCGGAGTTCCTCTTGTCAGATTTTACCAACAAGCCAGGCGGCTGCTGCAGCCGTGGCGGCGCCCGGCCCGGCTGTGGCCGTAAACCCGGCATCAAAACACGGCCGGTTCGTCTGCCGGTTTGGTTGCTCGACGCCCTCGAACAGCAGTGCGATGTTCGCCACGCCATTATCCGTGCCTGTCAAAACGAGTACGGCATCGAGCCGCCCGCCCACTGCACCGAACCTCCCGGCTGCAGCACGCCTGAGAAGGCCGATGACTAAACGCCAGTTCATTTTTCACTATTTCTTGCTGAATAAGTGGTCGTACCTGATTGCTGTGGTTTGTATTTTCGTGGTCAATTGGCTGCAGGTTGAGATACCGCGATACATTCAGCAGGCCATCGATCTGCTTGGCAAAGCCGATCAGGCAGCTCGCAGTCATTTGAATGAATACGTTCTGTGGGTGGTTGCGTTTTCGCTGATCATGGTCGGTGTGCGCATTCTGTCCCGGATGTATTCACTGAACCCGGGGCGCATTACCGAAGCGCAGCTGAAGAACGATCTGTTCTTCCGGCTGAACCGATTACCCAACGCCTATCACCAGCGGTTTCAATCCGGCAAGCTGATTTCGATCATCAACAATGACATGAACGGCATCCGGCTGTTCTACGGCATTGGCTTCCTGCAGACCGTCAATGTGATCTTCGCGCTGACGTTGACGCCGATCTGGATGTGGCGCATTTCGCCCTCGCTGATGCTGTATTCGGTCATTCCGGTGGCGCTGGCGTTCATTGCCTTCAACCAGGGCTTTTTGCGAATGCGCAAGTACCAGACCGAGCGCATGAATCGGTTGCAACGGCTTTCCGAACAGTTGATGAACTACCTCTCCGGCATCGACTTGATCAAGAACCAGCAGATGGGCCCCTGGGTGTTGGCTGAAATCGAGCAGGTGAACGGCCGCCTGCTGGATACCATTATGCGAGTGACCCGGATACAGACATTCATTCTGCCGTTGCTGGATTACGCCAACGACCTGATGAAGGTCGTGATTCTCGGGTTCGGGGGTTACATGGTGCTGCAACAGGGGCTGACGCTGGGGGAAATGACCGCCTTCCTGTCGTATTCCGCGCTGTTGGCGTTGCCACTGGCGCAACTGGGCCGGATCGCCGTGGTCTATCAGATGGGGATGGTCAGCATTGACAGTGTTCAGACGATTTTGAACGCCGAGATACCGGAGACGGATCGCACTCCGCCTCAGCCTGTGGCGTCGGACGGGCGGACCCTCAGTGTCCGTCATCTGAACTTTGCCTACCCGGGGCAGGATACCCTGGCGCTGAAGGACATCAGTTTCGACATTGAGGCCGGTAAAAAGGTGGGTGTGTTGGGCAGCATCGGGGCCGGTAAGTCGACGCTGGTCAATTGCATTAATCACCATCTCAATGTGCCTGAAGGGCATGTTTTCTGGGGCGAGGATGACATCGCGCGACTGCCCCGCCGGCAGTGGCGTGGCACGGTGCGCACCATCACCCAGGAACCTTACCTGTTCTCCGATTCGGTGGAAGCCAATGTCCGCTTCGGAACCGATGGGCAGTCGATTGACAAACAGCAGATCGACGAGGTGCTGGCGCTGAGCCAATTGAGCGACGACATTTCGCGCTTTCAGGACGGCGACCAAACCCTGGTGGGTGAAAAGGGCATTATGCTCTCCGGCGGCCAGAAACAACGCCTGAGTATTGCCCGGGCACTGCTCAGCCCGGCTGACCTGATCATCATGGATAATGTACTTTCTGCCGTGGATTATGAAACGGAACGTAAAATCCTCGGCGGACTGTTTAATCGCATTGGACAGCAGTCGGTACTGGTGGTCTCGCATCGCATCAGCGCACTGGAGAATCTGGACAAGATTCTGGTGTTGCACGATGGGGAAATCATTGCCCGGGGGACCCATGAGCAACTGCTCGACAGCAGCGACTACTACCGGGAAACCTGGGAGCTGCAGCAGCACGATGTGGAGGAAACCGCATGATCAGGGGACTCGACATCAGCTACATTCGCCGTTTTCTGCAATTTGCGAAGCCCTACAAAACCTGGGGCCTGATTGGCGTCGCGATGTTGCCATTGTCCATCGCGAGCAACCTGCTGTTTCCTTGGCTGACCATTAAGATTATTGACGACTATCTGTCCGTTGGTGAGTTCGAAGGCTTGCCCTTGCTGATTGGGCTGATGGTTGGCGTGGTTGCTGTCAATTACATCGCCGATTCCTGCTATTCGTTTTTCCTGCGAAAAACCGGGCAGTTCACGCTGTTTGATATTCGCATGGTGCTGTTTCGACGTATCCTGAATTTACCGCGAACCTATTTCGACCGGACACCGGCGGGCGTTACCCTGTCGCGTCTGACCAGTGACCTCGAAGCCATTTCCGATTCCTTCGTCATGGGTGTTCTGTCAATGGTGCGGGATTTAATCAACACCATCGCGTTGATCATCCTGATGCTGGCCATTGACTGGAAACTCACCCTGATCGTGCTAACTGTTTTTCCACCGGTGCTCTACATCACCAAACTGATTCGCGACAAACTGCGCAGCATGTATCAGATTACCCGCAGCGCTCTGGCCAAGGGCACGGGTTATTTGCAGGAGTGTCTGCTCGGCGTCAAGACGGTGCAGTTGTACGGAGCCGAAGAGGAAGTTGAACGACGCTATGCCGACTATACAGAGTCGTTTTTACAGGCCCAGTTGAAGTCGAACAAATACGATGCCGTGCTGTTTTCGGTGATTACCGGTGTGACCACCATCACCATTGGTCTGATCATCTGGTACGGCTCCGGCAAGGTGGTGCAGGAGGCGGTGACGCTCGGTGTGCTGATCGCCTTCATTAACAACATGGAAAAAGTCTTCGTACCGCTGCGTGATTTCACCGGACAGATCGCCGCCATTCAGCGCTCGTTCGCCGCGTTCGATCACATCGACGAACTTTTTCAGGAACCGCTGGAGGAAGACGGCCGTGACCTCATCAGTAAAGAGACGCTGGGGGATCGGTTGCAGACTTTCGAGTCGCTGGAGTTTCGGGATGTGTCTTTCCGTTACGCGGTTGACGCCCCCTGGGTGCTGAAAGACGTCTCCTTTCGCTTGGAAAAGGGCCATCAGCTGGCGTTGGTGGGCACAACCGGTTCCGGGAAGTCGACGATTCTGCGGTTAATCTCAAAAGTCTATCAGGATTACGAAGGCAGTATTCTGCTTAACGGCATCGAACTGTCGTCCCTGTCGATTGAAGACGCCATGCCGCTGTTTTCGCTGATGCAGCAGGATGTGTACCTGTTCGACGAAAGCATTGCCTTCAATATTGGCCTCGGTAAACCCTCGGTAGACCGTGAACAGATACACGAAGCCGCACGCTATGTGTATGCCGATGGCTTTATAAAAACACTGCCCGGCGGGTATGACATGGAGCTGGACGGCAATGGCGGCAACCTCAGTGCCGGTCAGACGCAATTGATTTCCTTTGCCCGGGCTGTCGCTCAGGGTGGTCAGGTGATCATGCTCGACGAAGCCACCAGCTCCGTTGATTCGGTGACCGAAAACCTGATTCAACGGGCGATCAGCCGACTGTTCAAAGAACGGACCGTGATCGCCATTGCTCACCGCCTGAGTACGATCCGGCACAGCGACACCATTCTCGTGCTCGACCAGGGGCGCATCGTCGAGCAGGGTAACCATGAGCAGTTGCTGGCGCAAAACGCCGTGTACGCCGGGTTGTTGCAACAGGCCGACAACCCGGGTGATGCCGACGGCCATGATGGCGAACCTAATGCTGTAACCTGAGTAGACAACGGCCGGAGCGGGCTGCATAGTGCCCCGATAAAGGGACATGAGGGCGGGGCCATGGCGCTGGACATCTGGTTGATTTATCTGGTTGCGGTCATTGGGTTGTCGTTAACACCCGGGCCCAATAGCCTGCTCGCGCTGACCCATGGCGCGCTTTATGGCCACCGGCGGTCTCTGTTTACCATCAGTGGTGGCACGCTTGGTTTTATTATCGCCATTGCTTTGTCGATGTTTGGTATCGGCCTATTATTGCAGGCCTCAGCCCATGCGCTGATGGTGTTGAAATGGGTCGGGGCGGCGTATCTGGTGTGGCTGGGCATCCAGGTATGGCGCTCACCTCCGCCGCAGGTCGAGAATGTTTCGGAACAGAGATGGGTATCGGGTACCACATTGTTCCGGCAAGGCTTGCTGGCCGCTGTATCAAACCCCAAGGTGCTGTTGTTCTTTGGTGCATTTCTACCGCAGTTTCTGGACCCGAATGCGGCCCTGTTGCAGCAGTTCGTGATCATGGCGCTGACCTTTGCCGTGGGTGAGTTCTTTGTCGAGTACGGGCTGGCACGATTGGCTTTTACCATTAGGCCCTGGCTGGCCCGGGTCGGTAAGCGGTTTAATCACGTCTGTGGCGGGCTGTTTATTGCCATTGGCTCAGCCTTACCGTTTACCAGTCATTAACATCGGCGTTTTAAGAGCGGGATGCCTGCCCTGCATTCCGGTTAACGGTTCCTCAATAGCTGTTCGTTCTTGGGAGATTAATTGGATGTGGGTGCTCCCTGGTTGGCGCAGTCCGTGTTGTTTCTGGCGCATCGAGCCAGGTCAGTAAAGGCACTGCGCCACGGTTGTTCAGCCCAATGTCTTTTTTAAGGTGATCGCTCAGATGAGCCAAGTCCAGGCGCATGGCCCGCTGGTGTTTTAACCACTTGGCGCGCTGGTATCGTGATCTGATGACGTTCAGAAGTTGACGGGTCCACATGGCTGCTTCCTCATGGTTGCTGTGTTTGATCTGAGCACGGCCATGCTAATTCCTCATGTTAACTTGAGGTCAAGTACGAATGACGAAAATAATAGGGCAGGTGGCAGGCCAGTTCAGATGGCTCGCTGGTCTAGCCAAAACAAGGAAATAACCGAATGAAAATAACAAAAAGCGCCATGGACGCGGCCGTCGCGGAAGGCATTCTCTCGCAGGAGCAATCCTCGCGGTTGCTGGCGTTTCTGCAAGCCCGACCGGAGGTGGGTCCAAGCTTCAGCCTGACCCATGTGCTCTACTACCTTGGCGGGCTCATTGCCATTGGCGCCATGACCTTGTTTATGGGCCTTGGCTGGGAAGCCTTTGGTGGCTGGGGCATTGTCTGTATTTCGTTTTTCTATGCGGCAGGCGGGTTACTGCTTGCCAACCGGTTTCAGAAGCAAGGTTATGCTATTCCAGCGGGCATATGTGCCACCTTCGCGGTGTTTCTCACGCCGTTGTTCATCTACGGGTTTCAGCAAGGGCTGGGTGTCTGGCCCGAAGGCAGTGAGTACCGTGATTACCACCGGTACATTAGGTGGCATTGGCTTTATATGGAGCTCGGTACGCTTGCCAGTGGTGTCATTATTGCCCGGCTATACAAGTACCCGTTTCTGGTTTTGCCGATCGCTTTCACTCTGTGGTACTTATCGATGGATCTGGCGGCCATGCTGGTGGGTGAGCGGCCCGATTTTGAATTGCGGTCGCTGGTATCGCTGTATTTTGGTTTGCTGATGCTGGGGCTGGCATTCTGGGTGGACATTCGGGCCAGGCATTCGGCGGATTACGCGTTCTGGCTTTACCTGTTCGGTGTGTTGACGTTCTGGGGTGGCCTGACCGCACAGCATTCTGACAGCGAGTTGTCGAAACTGCTGTATTTTGGCATTAACCTGTTAATGATGGGCTTGGGCGTGATGCTGGTGCGCCGGGTTTTTGTGGTGTTTGGTGCGCTGGGCAGTAGCTTTTATCTCGGGTACCTCGCCCACTCGGTGTTTGAAGAGAGCCTGCTGTTTCCGATTGCGCTAACGGCGATTGGCCTGGCGATTATCTATTTGGGAGTTCTTTGGCAAAAGAATGAGCAGAGGCTTACCGTAAAAGTGCGAAGCGTTTTGCCGGTTGCCTTGCGAGAATTGCTGGACTCCAAGTAACGTTAAACCTCCGCTTATTTCCTCACAGAGGTTGTATTCTCAGCACACCTGTACTTGCTGCTGCAAATGCAACCTTCGCCGTATCCGCCGCGCGAACCCATCGACGCCGATGTTCAGAATGGCGCTGGCGACAAGCAGCATGACGGCCCGGTCGAAACGGAATTCGGCAAAGGCGGAATCGATGAAAAAACCCAGGGTGGGAATGCCGAGCATGCCGAGAATCGCGGTCTCGCGGATGACGGTTTCGAACCGGTAGAGTGAAAATGCCAGGAACAGCCGGAACTGGCGCGGTAGCACCTCGAAGAAATAACGGTTTAGGCCCCGGGCGGCATCGTCGCGCAGCACCAGGGTGTTGCTGTACTGGCCGATCAGGTGGGCGATGATGGCGCCGTTGTGCAGGCCAAGCGCGATAATCGCGGGCAGCATGCTAGGGCCGAGCAAGATGAGCGCAATAAATGCCAGCAGGTATTCTGGCAGGGAACGCAGAATCACCAGCACGCCGTGGCTTAGGCCTCGCGTCCAGCGGTTGCCGAATAATCGTGAAACGGTTGGGAACAGCATCACGCCGAGTAACCCCATTACCACCAGGGACAGCATGGCTAATACCAGGGTGTTAATAAGCCCCGGCCAAAGCTGGCCTTGCCACAGATCCATAAACCAGGGCAGTGCATCCATGCCGCTACGCAACGGGGCGGGCACAATGTCGTGCGTCAGAAATTGCCAGATCAGGGCGCCGTTTATCGGGGCTACTGGCGGCAGCCACCACAGCGCAGCCAGCAGCAAGGCCGGAATCATCCAGCCCCGGCACCATCGATGCTGAGTGGCAATCAGAATCAGCAGGGCGTAAAAGAACGGCGCCGCTTCGGCGTAAAAACCCTGGCGCAGTAAGCTTTCCAGATGGTAACCCAACGTCGGCAAACCAATAAAACCGAGCACGGCGGAGCTGCGAATGCCGCATTCCAAACGGTAGCGGGTGTAGGCGGCGAGGTTTGGCCAGGCCTGGGGGAGGGTAGTGAACATCAGGCTCGACAGTCGGCTGGCGTTGGCCGGTAATGCCTGGCGCGGCGCCGGGTCGGTCTCCTCGAACAGTTCGCCGTAGACCTTGGCGAATATTCCAGCATAGGGGACAGCAATGGCCAGTACACCGGCCAGAGTACTCAGCCCAAACAACTGAATAAACAACAGCGCCCAGAACAATTCATGCACCGCACGCAGCGAGGCGGCAAGCCAGCGAACAGCGCGGCGCCGGTACAGCAATGCCAGGCCAAAGCCTGCGATGGCACCCAAAGCCACGCCCTGGAAAGCGAAGGCCAGGGTGCTGGCTATGGCCTCGGCCAGGGTGCGGGTGGTAGGCCATTGTGGCCACAGCAGGCCTTGGGCCAGGCGCCCCAGTTCACGGCCGGGGTCCAATGTATGCACAGCAATATCGGCCCAGGGCAGGCACAGCAGCGCCAGTAGAATGAACAGGCCGGTGGTGCGGCGCATGGCGCCAGTATCGCGAAGCTGAAGGCGCGTGGTCATGATGCGTCTGATGGATAAAGCGGTTTGATGTCGGCGCTGGTCAGTTGGTCGCTCGGGCTATCGAATGCCACCCGCCCGGCCCGAATGCCAATGATGCGGTTGCAGTGTGCCAGGGCCTGGTCGATGTTATGCAGGGCGAGCACAACGGTCTCGTGTTGTTCGCATATCAGGGTGAGCAGGTCGGCACCCTGGCGTTCGTCGATGGCCGATACCGGCTCGTCGCCGATGAAGAGGGGGCGTTGCTGATACAGCGCCCGGCCGAGATTGACCCGGCTTTGCTGACCGCCAGAGAGTTGTTCTACAGGTTTCCACAACTGGTCACCCAGGCCCAACCGGTCGGCCAGCTCTGTGATCTCGCGGCGGCGGGCCGGGGTGGGGCGAATCAGGTTCAACAGGTTATAGGCAGTGGCGTATTGATCGAGTCGGCCCATATAGAGATTGTGAAAGACAGACAGCACCGGCACTAGCCCGGGCTGCTGCGGGCACCAGGCGATACGGTTTGGTTGCTGCTCGCGCAGCGCTCGCAACAGAGTCGTTTTGCCCGCGCCGGATTCTCCCAGTAGCGCCACCCGCTCACCTGGCCGGATGGTGATATCCAGATCGTGCAAAACAGTTTGGCCGCCTACGGTTAGCGCGGCCTGTTGGAGTCGAAACCCGGTCACTGGGCGTCCATGATGCCGATGGTGACGGCGGTGGCTTCAATCGGCGCGTAGTCCGCGTTCGTTGCCGGGATGAAACCGCTGCGCGGGAAGGCGGCGAGCAGATCCGGGTCGGTCATGTCGAGCAGGGCCTGTTGAACGCGCTGGGTAAAGCCGTCGCCAAAACGGGCGTCAGCATCACCGCGGATCGTCCACTGGTAATCCGGATAGGCCGGGGTTTCCCAAATGACCTGCACGGCGTCGGTATCGATATCACCTGCCTCGACTCCGGCGTCCCAAACAGCGTAGTTTACGGCGCCCACGTCATAAGCGCCCGATTCGACCAGGGCGATGGTACGCGAATGGTCGCCGGAAAAACCGACCCGGTTGAACAGGGTTTCCGGCGCTTCGCCGAACTGTTCTCGCAGATAAAACTCCGGCATTAGCCGGCCCGAGGTAGAACCCTTGGAACCAAAGGTGAAGCTTTTACCACGCAAGGCATCGGTCAGCGCATCGGCCGGGGCGAGGCCGGTGCTTTCATGGGCAATAAAATAGGAGATGAAGGCGGTGTCTTCCACACCCTGGGCAATGGCCTGACTGCCCGGCACCAATTGTCGGGCCTGCACGCCGGTTAAGCCGCCAAACCAGGCCATTTGCACCTGGTCACTGCGAAACGCGCTGACCGCAGCAGAATAGCTTTTAACCGGAATATATTGAACGTCGACCTCCAACTGCTGTTCCAGATAGTCCGCGATCTTGCCAAACCGTTCGGTTAACTGGCGTTCGTCCTGATCTGGGATGGCGGTGAACACAAAGGTGTCGGCCAGAACGGCTGGCGTCAGTAGCGTTGCGAGGCTGACGCAGAGGGTTTTTGTTATCCGGTTCATGGAGTGTGTCCTTGTTGAGGCCATTGCAGCAAATGGGCATGGAGAATAGGAGCAGGAGTATATCAAAAGACAGCTCTGTGCCTGTATTCACCTGCGCACTGTTGAACCGCTATATGGAGAAACGTTCGGGCGTTGGTGCGCGGACGTGGTGGTATTGGCTTAGGTAGCGGAACGATTGGGGAGGGCGGCGACTGCTTTCCGGTGATGGTTTGCCCATTGGTTGTGCAGAGGCTCCGATAGGCAAACCAGGCACTGTAGAGGCTAACTAGGACCGGGTGCTGGCATCATAAAACAAGGCATTGCTTGTTTGACGATTCAACGCATTCACTGCGTTGGCTCCCTGCTCTTTATGGTTGGCGTCGTGGTTGAGTTCGGTGTTGATGCCAAGTTTATTGAACAGACGGGCATCGGCATCTTCTTCGGGGTTGGCGGTTGTCAGTAATTTGCAGCCGTAAAATAGTGAATTGGCACCGGCCAAAAAGCACAGCGCCTGCATCTGTTCGTTCATGGCTTCACGGCCGGCGGAGAGCCGCACGTGGCTGCCGGGCATCATGATGCGAGCTACCGCAATGGTGCGGATGAACTCAAATTCATCAAGGTCTTCGACCTGTTCCAGGGGTGTTCCCGCTACCCTGACCAGTTTGTTGATGGGTACGCTTTCAGGGTGCGGCTCCAGGTTGGCCAGTTGCACCAGCAAGCCGGCTCTGTCGTTGGCACTTTCACCCATACCGACAATGCCGCCTGAACATACCTTCATGCCCGCCTGGCGCACTTGTTCCAGCGTATCCAACCGGTTCTGGTAGGTGCGGGTGCTGATGATATCGGCGTAGTAGTCTGGCGAGGTATCGAGGTTGTGGTTGTAGTAATCGAGCCCGGCGTCTTTCAGCCTAGCGGCTTGCTGGGGGCTGAGCATGCCCAGCGTCATGCAGGTTTCCAGGCCCAGTGCTTTAACCCCGCTGATCATTCCGATAACGGCGGGCATGTCTCTGTCGTGAGGGTTGCGCCAGGCTGCGCCCATGCAAAAGCGAGTAGCGCCATTGTGTTTGGCTTCCCTCGCCCGTTGCAGCACGGTTTCTACGGCCATCAGCCGCTCTTTTTTTAACCCGGTATTGTAGCGCGCGCTTTGCGGGCAGTAATCGCAATCTTCCGGGCAAGCGCCCGTCTTTATCGACAATAAGGTACTGACTTGCACGCGATTGGGGTCGAAATACTGGCGGTGTACGCTCTGAGCCTGAAACAGCAAATCATTGAAAGGCAGTGCGAAAAGCTCACCCACCTCGGCGGTTGTCCAGTCGTGCCGAATTGCACCGGGCGCCTGCATGAGAAATCCTTGTTGTTGAGTGGCGCCTGGAAGTCTAAGTGTGAGCCAATCGCAGTCAACTTTTTCGGATCTAAAAATTTACAGATGGATGATTTGTGATCGGATGTCTTGTGGTGTTCAAGCACCGAATTTGTTGGATCAATAAGCCGCAGTCAGATGTTTGCAGCCAACCGCATGGCTCAACCGGGTGCTAGAAAACAAGCGATGTATTCAGAGCAACACCTTGCGACGGTTAGCCGCAAGGTGTGGCAGAAAGGGGGACTTCAGGCCGGTTCGACTTTGGCCTGGTCTCGTTCCAGTTCTTCACGCCGGGTCCAGCGACGGTAGAAGACAGTAGCGATGGTGGAGTTGATCACGATAAACAGGGAGTACATGACCGGTATCAGCAGGATGAGCTGCTGGGTTTCATCGGCGAACGTCATGATGACGATCAGCGCCGCCAGCGGACCATTCTGGATGCCGGTTTCCAGCGATACCGTTCTGGCTTTTTGCGGGTTCAGTCTGAGCACGCGGGAGAATAAATAGCCGAAGGTGAAGCCAATGAGCCCGATCAAAATCACCGCGGCGTACACTTCCCAATTGGTTTCGACCAGCAAGCGCCAGTTTCTGGGTACCCAGGTGATCACGAGAAAGATGATGACGATGGCCCCGAGAATACCGCCCATCAGTTCGATAACCGCGCCGATGTTGGAATTTTTACGGCGCAGCCACATGCCGATCAGGGTGGGAATCAGCAACACAAACAATAAGCGCGCGATCTGGTCTGGCGGTATGCGAAACGCATCGTCAATGCCCTGAGTATAAAACTCCATTAACAGGGGCACCATCACAAAGCCGGCCAGGGTGGAGCAAATGGTCATCATAATGCTCAGGCTGAGCAAGCTCTTTGAAAAATACGCAAAAATGTTGGAGGTGGTACCGCCCGGCATGCAACCGATGAGCACCAGGCCCACCGTTTGTTCAACCGTTAAATTCAGTACCCGTGACAACACAAAGGCGATCAGCGGCATCAGCAAGTACTGAGAGGCAAAACCCACGCCCACCGCTTGCGGGTGACGCAAGGCCAGTCGGAAATCCTTAAAGGTGAGTGATGACCCCATGCCAAACATGATGATCACCATCATCACCGACAGTAAACTTTCTTCCAATGGACTAAGCATGTTCTGTGCTCCGACTGAGTAGCGGTTATTGTTGTAAGGCGGCGGCGCGGACTTCTTTTCTGAGCACCTTGCCGACCGGTGTTTTGGGCAACTCATCCCAGAAGACGATTTTTCGGGGCACTTTGTAGGCCGCGAGTTCCTGCTTGCAGTGGGCGATGATGTCGCGCTCGGTAATGCCCTCTTCGCGCAACACCACAAACGCCTGCACCGCTTCACCTGTTTGGTCGTCGGCGACACCAATCACGGCTGACTCCTGTACCTGGGGAATGCGGGCGATGCAGTCTTCGATTTCATTGGGGTAGACGTTGAAGCCGCTGACCAGAATCATGTCCTTCTTGCGATCGACAATGCTGAAGTGACCGTCTTCGGTCATAACAGCAATGTCGCCGGTATAGAACCAGCCGTCTCTGACGGAATCGGCGGTATCCTGTGGGCGATTCCAATATCCCTTCATGACTTGTGGTCCACGCACGATGATTTCTCCAGGTTCGCCAACGGCTACCGTGGCTCCCTGTTCGTCGACGATGCGCACGTCCGTATCGGGTGCGGGGATGCCAATGCTGTTGGGGCGTTCCTGGCCAATCGGGTTAAAACAAATCACCGGGGATGTTTCTGTCAGGCCGTAGCCTTCCGAGATGGGGCTGCCCACGATTGTCCGCCAGCGCTCGGCGACTGACTGGTGCAGTGCGGTACCACCGGCCATGGCCACTTTCATGCTTTTCGGGGGGTAAACAGTGAACCACTCTTCGTTCAGCAGTGCGTTGTAGAGGGTGTTGACGCCAGAGATCGCAGATATCGGGTAATTATCAAAAGCGCGCTGGCAATTCTGAATCGGCCGGGGGCTGGGCACCAGAACGTTGTGTGCCCCTTTGTGGTAAAAGGCCAGCAAATTCACTGTGAACGCGAAGATGTGGTACATCGGCAAGGCGGTCAGAATGCACTCCCTGCCCGGTTCGATGTGCCCCTGCACCACGGAATCGACCTGCTCGAGGTTGCTGATCAGGTTGCCGTGCGTCAGCTCGGCGCCTTTGCTCACCCCAGTGGTTCCGCCCGTGTACTGCAATAGTGCGGTGTCCGAGCGGGTCAGGTGTTCCCAGTACTGGCGAACGTCGAGGCTTGTTTGTGCTTTTGCTTCGCGGCCTTTTTTTAGGGCCGTGTTGATGTCGTCGGCTTTGACCTGGTGCCGGGGAATCGCCCGGTTCCAGTACTTCAGTACGGCTTTGAGCACACCCCTAACGACCGGGGGAAACCACTGGGCAACAGAGGTGATGACCACTTGTTTGATGCCGGTTTTCGCCAGGATGGCGTCGAGTTTATCGACGAACATATCGACGATGATCAGCGCCTGGGCACCACTGTCGTTGAACTGGTGCTCCATTTCCCGCTTGGTGTAGAGCGGGTTGACGTTCACCAGGATGCAACCGGCTTTTAATACGCCAAAGGCGACCACCGGCAGAGTCAGGCAGTTGGGCATTTGCACCGCAACCCGGGTGCCAGCTTCAAGCTTGACGCATTCGCGCAAATAGACGGCAAAGGCATCGGACATTTCATCAACTTCGGCGTAGGTGAGCCGGCCGTTCATGCCGTTTGGCATGCAGGTGGTGAACGCCGGCTGGTCGCTGTAGGTCTGGCTGGCCGTTTGGATCAGGGCGGGTAGATTGTTGTGCTTGGGGTGACTGGCTGTGCTGTTACCGGCCTCGGATCGGGCTGCCCGGTAATGGCTTTCCCAGGGTTTGCTATCGTAATACTGATCATTCGACATGAATGGCCTCGCAGTGATGACCTGTCAGCGTTTGGACCCCAAGGCAGTTTCCGGGTGACAGGCTACAGGTCTTTGTTGTTTTTATTCCCCGATACCATACTCAACAGTGCTGTAAGGCAACAACCGCTTTAGCGTCTGTGTGTAGAAAACTGCACATATCCCCGAACTGCTCACTGACTGTTGACCCCGATTGCCGCATTGCCAGAGAGCCCCCCTCAATTGTCGACCTCTACTTGACACTGAATGCAGCCGTGGACGTTCCAAAACGACTGGTTCGCAGGCGCTTGGCGTGCACGACGAACGGGTGTTAACGAGAGTGAGGTTTCAGGGAAAGGCAGTAGTTTGGCTGAATCGCGAGGCGGACATCGTTCATCGCACCCCGTCGGCGCCAGTGAAACGACAGCCTCGAACACCGGGTGTTCAGTGGCGTGACCGGTCTGTTATGGATCCGAGAGGCGGGTTTTCAGAAAGCCGAGCATCGCCTGCACTTTCATTGGCAGGTACTTTCGGGCCGGGTAGACCAGCCAGGCTTGAACCGTTCGGTCTTGCCAGTCGGTAAGGATAGGCTTCAGCGCGCCGGAGTCCAGATAGGTACTGAGGATGAAATCGGGCTGGTAAAGGACCCCGAGGTGCTGGCAGGCTGCCTGGGCCAGCAAATCGCCGTTGTTCAACTGAAGAGCCGATCGGACCCGGACACGGGCTTCATCCTCACCGCGGTTCAGGGTCCAGTTGCCGGGTTGGGCGCTCAATGAATAGGTCAGGCAGGGGTGCGCTTCCAGGTCTTCGGGCGTGGTGATGGCCGGGTGGCCGGCCAGATATTCCGGTGAGGCTGCGCACTTCATGCGATAAGTGCCGAGCGGTTTGGCGATCAGGCTGCTGTCTTTGAGGTCGGCCACACGCAGACCCAGGTCAAAGCCCTCGGCAACCAGATCGGCGTGACGATCCGACAGTTCTATGTCCAGCTCCAGATCGGGGTAGGTCAATTTGAATTCGGGGATCAGTGGCATGATCAGCCGGCGCCCGAAGTCGAGCAGCATGGTCATGCGCAGAGTGCCGGCAATGGTGGTGGTCATGCGTTCGACGCGGGCATCGATGTTGGCCATCTCTTCCAGCAGCGGTACGACGTCGTGGTAGTAGCGTTCACCGGCTTCAGTCAGAGTGATGCGTCGGGTATTGCGACGCAACAGGCTGGTGTTGAGGGCCTGTTCCAGCGACTGAACCAGCTTGCTGGCTTTGGCGACCGATATGTTCAACTCCGTCGCAGCGCGGGAAAAACTGCTGTGTTCGACGACGGCGCAAAACACCCGCAGGGCGTCCAATCGGTCCATCAACGGCCTCCTTCTTCTGACCCAACCGGTCATGGTACCCGGTTTTGGATTTGATGTTGGTGTCCTTATGCTTTCTATACATCAGAGTAGAACCGGGGTCACTGTTTTCCAAATTCGAAAAAGCCATTTTCAATTACAGTGGATTACAGCGTGTGAGTGACTCAGTAGAGTGGCGGGCTCTATCCTGTCTCACACTCAATAAGGAAGCGATCATGAAAACTCTGTCCCTGACGCTGGCGGCCATTTCCGCCTCAATGATCAGTGCCTCGGCACTGGCCGCCAATTACCAGATTGACCATGCCCACTCGGCGGTTACCTTCGAAACCGGTCACCTGGGTGTTTCCCGTTTGCCAGGTCGCTTTAACGAATTTTCAGGCTCTTATACCTGGTCGAACGATAACCTGTCGGAAAATGCCGTATCCATTGAAATTCAGGCCGACAGCATTGACACCAACCACACCGACCGCGACGAGCACCTGCGCAGTCCGGATTTCTTCAACGTTCGCCAGTAACCGACCATTGAGTTTTCCAGCACCGGCTACGAAGGCACCGCAGAGGAAGGTGTGCTGACAGGCGAGTTGACTATGCACGGTGTTACCCGCGAAGTGGAAATGAACATTGTGAAAATCGGTGAAGGTGACGACCCCTGGGGTGGCTTTCGTCAGGGCTTCGTAGCGACCACCGAACTGATGCGCAGCGATTTTGACATCGACTATTTCATCCCCAACGTGCCCGATGAAACCGAACTGACGATCTTCATTGAAGGTATTCGCCAATAACGGCCAGCGGGAGTTACAACCATGATTGGTGACATGCTGCTGCCCACCGTTGTAATGCCATTGCTGGTCATGTTGGCGGCAGCGGCGGCCAGCTTGCGATTGAGTTGGGCGCCCGCGGCTGGGGCATTACTGGCTATTCTGGGTGCTTTTGGCTGGATACAGGGCTTCCGGTTAAACCACGTGCTGGAACCTGCAGCGATGGATGGCCTCTGGCTGATGACACTGGTGGCCGTACTCGCCGCCAGCCTCGGCCGACGCCAGGGCGCGGCGCTGATGCTGCTCGGCCTTCCAATCAGTGTCTGGGTGGTTTGGGTGTTTGCCGGTTCAATTGGCCCCGTGGTCTGGATAAGCCAGGCACTGGCGCTGCTCGTGCCTGTTGCCCTAGTGGCCTTGGGTGCAAATGACCGGGATGACTCGCCGAAAACCACAGACTTCTGGATGCCAGGCTTCCTGGTCGCGCCGGTGGCGGTGCTGGCACCGACCGTTGGACTGGCCGGCAGTATCAAGCTTGCCGAAATTGCCGGTGCCATGGGTGTGGTGATGGCGGTATGCTGGTGGGTCGCCCGGGGTGCGCCGCTTATTGCAGGCTGGCAAGTTCCCCGTTTGTGGCAACGCCTGCTTCCCTGCCTGACGCTGCCGCTGATGTGGGTCGCGCTGACGGCCTACCACCTGGTTGAAGTACCTGCTGTGGCTTTGCTGGCCGCCGCCTTGCCCTGGCTGGTAGGCAGCCTGTTTCGTGCCCGGCTTGAGGCAAGTCGCTGGTGGCTTAAGCTGGTCGTGTTGGTGTTGGTAACCGCATTGCCGCTGGCATTCAGCCTCTGGTACGTGTGGCCGGAGCAGTCGTTGTACTGACGTGAGCGTTAATGGTATCGATGCAGGCTTAGTCGTCGATTTTGGACAGCAAGCCTGCCAATTCCTCAATCTTCCCGACGGTTACTTTTACCAGGCTGTCTATTTCAGTACTCGATTGCTTTGAGTTCGCAGCAAGGCTTCTTACTTCATCGGCGACTACGGCAAAGCCCCGACCGACATCCCCGGCGCGCGCTGCCTCAATGGCAGCGTTGAGTGCCAGCAAGTTGGTTTGTTCGGAAATGCCGTTAATGGCACTGACAATGGCGCTGATCTGTTTGCTGGCATCCAGCACACTGGTCATCGCCACCTTAGTCTGACCCACTGCCTGCTTTCGATCTGTGATATCAAGTCCCAGCAAAAGGTATTGTGCGACCTCCTGCTTCACATTTCTGAGGCAGCAAAGACGAGCGTCGAGATGCAGTGCTTTGCCGTTGCGTTCAACACTGACCATCTTTTTAACAGACCCTTCGGTATCTATTCGCCCAATTTCTTCTTTCGTTAATCCATTAAACACAAGGCTTGCGAAGTCTGCTTCTGAGATGATGGGTAGTAGTTTGGCTTTCGCTAACTCGTTCCAGTGCGCGTGCTTACCATTGGGGGTTAGCTCTACGAGCAGCAATACTTCACTGATGGCGGCCAACTTGCGATCGAAGTCGAGAGCCATTTGTTTGACAGAAGTTATGTTTGCCTGGATGGATATGTATTTATCAATGGCGCCACTGTCATCGAAGATTGGATTGATGGAGAGGGATATCCAGTAAGGTTCACCGCTGCGGCTGTAGTTCAATATTTCATCGTAAAAGGGCACTTGCTTGTCGAGCGCCTGGCGGATTCGGGCGATCGCAGCCTTGTCTGTATCCGGCCCCTGAAGCAGTGCCCCCGGCTTCTTGCCAGCGACTTCTTGAAGGCTATAACCGGTAAGGCGTTCAAACCCCGGGTTAACGTAATCGATCAGGCCATTGGCGTCGGTAATGATCACTGAGTTATCGGTTTCATTGGCGACCAGCGACAACAGTTTGAAATTCTCACGCTTTAACACGTCGGCCGTGATATCGCTGGCAAACTTGATGATTTTCAGGACGTTGCCCTTCGGATCCTTAACGGGGTTGTAGGTGGCCTGAATCCAGACATCCGACCCATCTTTGGCGATTCGCCGATACTCATTGGACTGAAACTGACCTTTGCGCAGATTTTCCCAGAATGCCTTGTAGTCCGTGCTCTGGGCGTAGGCCGCATCGACGAACAGGCGGTGGTGGTTGCCAACGAGCTCTTGCTTTTCATAGCCAAATACAGCCAGGAAGTTTTCATTGACGTCCAGAATGTTGCCATAAAGGTCGAACTCGATGACTGCCTGAGACCGAAGAATGGCCTGGACCTTTGACTCGTAATCCGATTCACGCAATACCTGGCTGGTAATGTCATTGGCAAACTTGATGATCCGGCTTACTTTTCCACCTTTCAGAATGGGCGTATAGGAAGCCTGCAACCAGACCTTGCGGCCGTCTTTGGTAATTCGCTCGAACCGGGCGGTTTGTGCCTTGCCTGCCCGAAGGTTTTTCCAGAAGTCTTCATACTGCCGACTGTTCGCTTCGTCGGGGTCTACAAACAGCCGATGGTGCTTGCCAACGACTTCGTCAGCTCGGTAGCCCATGGTTTCCAGAAAAAGCGCATTGGCTCTAACGATGGTACCATCGAGTTTGAACTCAATAGAGGCAAAGGTATTGTTAATTGCCGTGAGAACGTTGTTAGAAAAGCCAAGCATAGCCAGGTAGCTCCATAAAGAGATGGGTCAGGACATTCAGTCACTGAGCAGGTTATCTGGCAGTTTAGACAAAACTTTATACTTTGTTTGGGTAAGAACGAAGGCGGGGTGCTGTTTGGGTTTCAGTCGGCTCGGCGATTTGCACACAGGGTTGATCGCATATGCCTGGTGAAACAGCCCCGCGGAAGGGCTGTTGCGACAGGGTAAGTCCCGGGAGGCTTGCAAAACTGGCGCAATGCCTCCCCCAACGATTCGCTGATTTACAGTTGTCGGGTATCGGTCACAATGCTGACCGGGTGTACTGCAGATTTTGACTGAGTTGGATTCAAGTACTTCAGTTTGTTACCCAGATCCTGAAGGGTGTCCATACGGTTGCCTGGTGAGGGGTGAGTGCTTAGAAATTCCGGCCCGCCGCTGCCAGCCTGTGACATCTTGCGCCAGAGCGAGACGGCTGCCTCGGGCCGGTAACCGGCCCGAATAGCCAGCTCTATGCCTATTTCGTCTGCTTCACGTTCCGCATCCCGGCTGTTGGGCAGTTGCAGCGCCAGCTGCGCGGCGATGGCACTGCCGTTCAGTACATAGCCATTCTGGTCGGTGACCTGAGAGGTGATGGCCAACCCTGTATTCACCAGCACGGCGCGGGACATCTTTTCGGCGGTGTGATTGGCCAGCGCATGGGAGATTTCGTGCCCCATGATCTGAGCAATTTCGTCATCCGTCAGGTTCAGCTGGGTAACAATGCCGGTGTAGATCGCCATTCGCCCACCCGCCATGCACCAGGCGTTGAGCGTGTCCGGGTCGTCGATGATGGCGACGCTCCAGTCCCAGTCTCGTGAATCCGGGTATTTCCTGATCGCCTCGGTGACCAGGCGGCCGGTGATCGTGGAAATGCGGTCAACCCACGCCTCGTCGGTCATCAGCTGAAACTCATTGGATATGTCAGTAACCGTGCTGACGTAGGCCTGTTTGGACTCACTGATGGCCATTTCCGGCGATATCAGCATCAATTGGGAGCGGCCGGTGGGGCTGGTGGCGCAGGCTGAGATCAGCAACACGGTCAATCCGGTGATGAGTATGTGTTTCATGGAAGATCCTTGCAGTGTTGGACAATCACCATGATCGGTGAACGCTTTTTATAGTAGCAGCTTCCGTTTGTTTCTGTTCACTCCTCGAATTGACTTTACAGGAGAGAGCCCCGGCATGGCCTGCATGTTCACTAGCAGGCTGCTCCGAGCCTCCGCCTGATGCCAGTCAATGTGACTAAGCCGACCCGGACTCCCGTACCTGGCCTTCAGGATGCCTCGCGGTGCGGATTGCGAGGGTCTTGTGTCCAGTTCAGGTAAGGTTTTTCAACATCGCGTTTTACCATGGTGATGCAGTCGTCTACCGGGCAGGTAATCTCACAGAGGTTACAGCCAACACACTCTTCTTCAATGATTTCCAGCTTATTGGTGCCGTTGTTTTGTGCGGTGATGGCAATCGCCTGATGGGAGGTATCCTCGCAGCTGATGAAACAGCGTCCACACCCTATGCATTTTTCCTGGTCAATTTCCGCAACCACCTTGTAGTTAATGTTGAGGTATTTCCAATCGGTGGTGTTTGGTACCGCTGCGCCCTGGAAGTCGGCAATGGTGTTATAGCCTTTGCTGTCCATCCAGTGGGATAAGCCGTCTTTCATTTCCTTCACGATCCTGAAACCATGGATCATGGCCGCGGTGCATACCTGAACATTGCCGCAACCGAGCGAGATAAACTCCGCCGCGTCGCGCCAGTTGCTGATGCCACCAATACCTGAAATCGGCAAACTGGCGGTTTCAGGGTCGCGGGCAATTTCGGCCACCATGTTCAGGGCAATGGGTTTGACGGCAGGGCCACAATAGCCGCCGTGAGTGCTCTTACCGTCGACAATGGGCCGTGCCGCCATCTGGTCCAGATCTATGCTGGTAATCGAGTTGATGGTGTTGATTAACGATACGGCATCAGCACCGCCGGCGTTGGCCGCACGAGCTGCAAAGCGAATGTCGGTGATGTTGGGCGTCAGTTTCACGATAACAGGCAGTGTACTGTACATCTTGCACCAGCGGGCAACCTGTTCTACGTATTCCGGTACCTGACCAACGGCGGCACCCATTCCCCTTTCCGGCATACCATGGGGGCAGCCGAAGTTTAACTCCAGGCCATCAGCACCGGTTTTCTCGACCTCCCTGACGATGGTTTTCCAGGCGTGCTCTTCACATGGCACCATGAGGGAAACAATCAGTGCCTGCTCGGGCCAGCTTTTCTTAACCGCTTCAATTTCACGCAGGTTCACTTCCAGGCTGCGATCGGTGATCAGCTCTATGTTATTGAAACCCGATACGTTGCCGTTGCCATCGTAATGCGCGGAATAGCGAGAGGAAACGTTGACTGCAGCCGGGTCTTCACCCAGTGTTTTCCAAACCACGCCACCCCAGCCTGCTTCATAAGCGCGCTCTACGTTGTACGCTTTGTCGGTGGGTGGTGCCGAGGCCAGCCAGAACGGGTTGGGTGACTTAATGCCTGCAAATACGGTTGTCAAATCAGCCATCTTAGTTTCCCTCTGAGCCGGTTAAGTAGTTGTGAATCGCCATTGCGGCCAGTTTGCCTTGTTGTACCGCTTCGACCGTCAAGTCCTGGCCCACTCCGGTGCAGTCCCCTCCGGCGAATACCTTGCTGATGGTCGTTTTGAAGTTATCCATCGTTGAGATTTTGCCCCCACCGATGTCGGGTAGCTGGGTTTCATCCGCTGGGTAGGCCAGGGATTGACCGACTGCCTTGTATACAGCTTCACAAGCCACTTCAAAAAACTCGCCGGTATCCATTAGCTTGCCGTTGTCGATCCTGGTTTTTGCAAAGCGGACGGCGCTGACATGGTTGTTTGCGTCCGCCCTTATTTCGACCGGACGTGCCCAGGTTTTAATGCGCACCTGGTGCTCTTTGGCGATGTGCTGTTCGTGGTCGGTGGCACTCATATCCGCCTCGCCACGCCGGTAAACCAGCGTGACTTCCTCGGTTCCCAGGCGCTTCAACTGACAGGCGATATCGATGGCGGTGTTACCAGCGCCAATAACGACAGCGCTAGTGCGTGGTACGTCGAGTTGGTCGATGTCATTGGCCTGACGGAGCTCTTTTATGAAGTCAACGGCGTTGAGCACGCCGATGCTGCTTTCGTTGGCAAGTCCGAGCTCACGGGTGTCTTGTAAGCCAATACCCAAAAAGACCGAGTCGTACCGTTCGGTCAAATCGGTTAGATGAATCTCTTTTCCGAGTGCCTTGTTGTAGTGAATTGTTATGCCACCAACACCCAGAATAAAATCGACTTCTTTCTGGGCAAACTGATTGGTGAGTTTGTATTTGGCGATGCCGTACTCGTTCAGGCCGCCTGCTTTGCTTTGGGCTTCGAAGACATCCACTTCATTGCCCAATACAGCCAGGCGATGCGCGCAGCTCAAGCCTGCGGGGCCAGCCCCGACGACAGCAACTTTCTTACCGGTTGAGGATGCGCGGCCAATAGGGTGGTCTGGAAACACGGCGTTGTCTGTTGCATGGCGTTGTAGCAAGCCAATTAACACCGGTGCGCACTCTTCTTCCTTATTCCGTACACAGGCTTGCTCACACAATATTTCGGTAGGGCATACCCGGGCGCAGCTGCCACCCATGATGTTCTGCTCATAGATGGTTTCAGCGGCACCGTTCACATCCTCATGGTGAATGCTTGCGATGAAACTGGGAATGTCAATATCACTGGGGCAGGCTTTGACGCACGGTGCGTCGTAGCAGTAGTAACATCGGGCGCTTTCTATGACTGCCTGGCGATGGGACAGCGCCGGTTTAATATCACTGAACAAGTCATCAAGGCTGGGCGATGGATCGGTATCCACCAGGGTGCTGGCCGCGGTCATGGTGTGTCCTCTGTCAGACTGCAAGAAATCTTTGAGTATTGTTGTGTGTACGGTATGTGATTAACGCTAAGCATTGGTCGTGCCACCTTCTGACCAAATGGTCAATAGATGACGCAATGGCGTGATGAGCGCGCTGGGATGAGTGAAAAATCCCTGTTGCAGCAAAGGCTTAAGGGGCATCATCGAAACTATTCGATTACACTGCAGGAGGATGAATCCCGTTGATGTGTTCGGGGTGTTATTCAATAGCGCACCGAAACCAAGCATTGCATAACCTGAGAGCGCAGTATCAAGGCATGACAAAAGCAGCAGCAGTATCCAAAACCAAAAAAACGACGGGGACAGCGTCGGGTCGTCGCAAGTTAGTCGATATACGCAAAGATAATTCTGAGCAAATCTTGCGGGTGGCTGAACAGGTATTCAGTGAGCGAGGCTTTAAGGGAACGACGATATCGGCTATTGCTGACGCGGCTGAACTGCCTAAAGCCAACATTTTGTATTACTTTAAAAGTAAGGAAGGGTTGTACAAGGCCGTATTGGTGGACTTACTACAGGGGTGGATGCACCACATGGATGACATGACAGCCGATCAGCATCCGCGCGAAGCGTTGCGCAATTATATTGTCAGTAAGATTCGTCAATCCAAAGAGCACCCAAATGCATCGCGAATATTTGCGGCTGAGGTTTTACACGGCGCTCCTTTCCTTAGAGAACAGCTGGAGGGGCCGCTAAAAGAGCAATTTGAGCGTACCTGTGGCGTAATTCGCAGCTGGATGGCTAAACGGTGGATGGACCCAGTCAGCCCGGAACATCTGATGTTCATGCTGTGGTCATCGACACAATCCTATGCCGACTTTGAAGTGCAGAGCAGTATTCTATTGTCCAGGGATGCGCTGGAAGAAGCCGATTACAATGAAGGGGTAGAGTTAATTACTCGCGTTGTATTGAAAGGCTGTGGCGTTAGCCTGGTCTAGCTCACGCCACAGTGCCGGTTTCAGGCACCAACGGCCTCACCTACGGAAGCATCGGCCGAAACCAGGCCCGCAATGCGGGTCATGGCGTTCAGTAAAACTGAGCAGCCCGCTTCACACTCTTCCTGCGTTGTACTTTCTATTTCATTGTGGCTAATGCCGTTCAGGCAGGGCGTGAAGATCATGCTGGCCGGCGCGAAATCTGAAACATAGCAGGCATCGTGGCCGGCCCCGGCAATGATGTCCATGTAGCTGTAGCCGAGATCGATGGTGGCGTTGCGCACCGCTTCGATGCAGTTGTCGTCAAAAGGAATGGGCGCGTAATACCAGATCGGCTTCAAAGCGATATCGACACCCGTATCGGCGATGATCTCCGCAACAGCGGCTTTAAGCGCTTCATCCATGGCCGTCAATTCCTCATCGACAGGATGGCGGAGATCGACGCTCATCGAAATTTCCCCGGGAATGGTGTTGCGAGAGTTGGGTAATACCTGCATGTAGCCAACCGTGCCACAGCCTGGCTTGTGAGATTTGGCGATCTCTTCAACTTTCAGCACCAGTTGTGAGGTGGCCACCAACGCATCTTTGCGCAAGTGCATCGGTGTAGTGCCTGCGTGGGATTCGCGGCCAGTAAGCACCACGTCGAACCAGCGCTGGCCCTGGCCGCCGGTGACCACACCAATTTGCTTCTCCTCGGCCTCCAGATACGGCCCCTGTTCAATGTGGGTTTCAAAGAAAGCATGGAACTTTCGGCCGGTAACAGGGGTATCTCCCGCGTAACCTATTCGCTCCAACTCATCACCGAAACGTAGGCCTTCAACGTCAACCTTATCCAGAATCTCTTGCAAGCCAAAGCGACCAGAAACCACGCCCGAACCCATCATGGCAGGGGCAAAGCGGGAGCCTTCTTCGTTGGTCCAAACGGATATTTCGATGGGGTGTTTGGTTTTTATACTGTGGTCGTTCATGGAACGAATGACTTCCAGGCCTGCCAGAACACCGAACACGCCATCAAATTTGCCGCCAGAGGGTTGAGTGTCGAGGTGGCTGCCGGTGCCGACGGGTGGCAGATCGTTGTTTTCGCCGGGGCGGGTGCAGATGATATTACCGACCTGGTCGACCTTCACCGTGCACCCGGCTTCTTTGGCCCATGCTACGTACAGATCACGGCCTTGTTTGTCGAGGTCGGTCAGTGCCAGGCGCCGGCAGCCGCCCTTTTCTGTGGCACCAATTTTGGCCATTTCCATCAGGCTGTCCCAAAGACGATCGCTGTTAATGCTGAATGTGTTCATTGCGGCCTCCGCTGCAGAGTTTTCCAACAAGGTGTCGTTTTGGTAAGCAATGATTTGACCAATTGGACAGAACCTTAACGATTAACGCTAACCCATTGATTTAGGGTGGTTATTGAACGGGGTGTGTTAAATATATTGGTCAGTGTAGATGGTGAGTGCTTCAAAATGCGTCGCTAAAGCCCTGTTATGCCCCATTACTGATCGTTTTTTGAGCCGGCAACCATCTCGTCCTGTTCAAGAAAATGAACGATTTGGTGATCCCCTAGGCCCTGCAGCGCCCGATTTATCCATTTCCTGAAAATTTATTTCTCATCATTTGTCCAGTTGGTCAATCAATTGCTTTCACCCTTTTCTATGGATGTATAAACGCGGGCTGGATCAACACCGGCGCAGCAAACATAGCGCCTCAAAAAACACAGCCAGACGCGTAGATGACACTGAAGCATGAGGACGGTAGATATGGGCATTCTGATTAAGGGCGGAAAAATAGTTAATGCGGACGTCAGCACGGTTGCAGATGTTTACTGTGAAGACGGCGTGATTAAAGGAATCGGTTTGGGGCTGGATGTACCGACAGACACCGAAACCATCGATGCCACGGGCAAGCTGGTCATGCCCGGTGGAATCGACCCTCATACTCATATGCAACTGCCGTTTATGGGAACGGTCGCCAGCGAGGATTTTTACACAGGCACAGCGGCCGGTCTGGCGGGCGGCACCACCATGATCATCGACTTCGTTATTCCAAGCCCTCAAGAGCCGATCATGCAAGCCTATGAAAAGTGGAAAGATTGGGCGTCACGGGCGGTTTCCGATTATTCCTTCCATGTGGCGATTACCTGGTGGGATGACACCGTGTATGAGGACATGGGCAGGCTGGTAAAAGAAGAAGGTATCAACAGTTTCAAACACTTTATGGCCTACAAAAACGCCATTATGGCGGCCGACGAAACGCTGGTGAACAGCTTTAGCCGGTGCCTGGAGCTGGGCGCCATGCCAACGGTTCATGCAGAGAACGGTGAGTTGGTTTACCACCTGCAGAAGCAGTTACTGGCGGCTGGCTTTACCGGCCCTGAAGCGCACCCCTTGTCGCGCCCGAGCCAGGTTGAGGGCGAGGCCGCTAACCGGGCGATCAGCATTGCGCAGACCATTGGATTGCCATTGTATTTGGTTCATGTGTCCTGCAAGGAAGCGGTCGATGAAATTGCCAGGGCGCGTCACAACGGTCAGCGCGTATACGGTGAGGTGTTGGCTGGTCATCTGGAGCTGGACGACAGCGTTTACCAGGCAGAGGATTTCGCCACGGCAGCGGCGCATGTTATGAGCCCACCCTTCCGCCCTAAAGGTCACCAGGAAGTGCTGTGGAAAGCGCTGCAGGGTGGCACCCTGCAAACGACCGCAACAGACCACTGTTGTTTCTGCGAAGACCAGAAAGCAGCGGGTAAGGATGACTTCTCCAAAATTCCAAACGGAACGGCGGGAATCGAAGATCGCCTGATGGTTCTGTGGGACTCCGGCGTCAACAAAGGCCGATTGACCGAAAACGAATTTGTCTCGGTAACGTCGACCAATACCGCGAAGATATTCAACCTGTACCCACAAAAGGGGTCTATCACCGAAGGTGCGGATGCCGACATTGTCATCTGGGATGCCAATCAAGAACACACCATTTCAGCGAAGACGCACCACCAAAACATCGATTTCAATATCTTTGAAGGCCGCACCGTGAAAGGGTCTCCTGAGATCACCATTAGCCAGGGCAAGGTCGTGTTCAGAGAGGGTCAGTTGATGGTAGAGGAGGGTGCCGGCCGCTACATCAAGCGTCCAGCGTTTCCGACCATTTTCGAGGCCGTGAAGAAACACAATGAAGTTAACGCTCCGGTTGCTGTAACGCGCTCATCCTAACCAGTGATATGTGAGGATACACAATGTTGGCGGTAGAAAGCTCAGTAACCGAATCGACTCAAGCTGACCCTGGTACCGCAAAGCGGACAATGATTGGCGTAAAGGGGTTGTCTCTGGTTTTTGAAACCAACGACGGCCCGGTGAACGCGCTTTCTGATATCAACCTGGATATTCAGGAAGGTGAATTTGTGTCTCTCATTGGCCCGTCGGGTTGTGGTAAAACGACCTTGCTGCGTGTAATTGCTGACCTGGAGCAACAAACTGACGGCAGCATTACCGTCAACGGCACAACGCCTGAGGATGCACGCCTGAATCGTCTTTATGGTTATGTGTTTCAAGCCTCGGCGTTGCTGCCTTGGCGGACAATTCAACAAAATTGCGCACTGCCCATGGAAATATCCGGCCAGTCGACCGAGCATCAGAATAAGCAGATCGACAAGTATCTGAGCATGGTTGGCCTGAATGACTTCCACAAGAAATACCCCTGGCAGCTGTCCGGCGGGATGCAGCAGCGGGCCTCCATAGCGCGCGCTTTATGTATTGAGCCAGATCTTCTGTTGATGGATGAGCCATTTGGAGCCCTCGACGAGATTACTCGGGATCACATGAACGTTGAGCTTCTGAAAATTTGGGAGCAAACCCAAAAAACGGTGGTATTTGTTACCCATTCGATTTCAGAAGCGGTCATGTTGTCGACCAGGATAGTTGTTATGTCACCCCGGCCTGGCCGGGTCGTCAGCGTTATCGACAGCCCACTGCCAAAGATGAAGCATCTGGGTTTGCGAGACACCGAGGCCTTTCATGCCCTGTCGGCTCAGATCCGAGCCGCACTGGCACATGAGCATGCCATTGACTAACTGACTGCGGAGTTCTTTTTGTGTTGAGCAGAATAGTGCGTGAAAAGTGGTTTGCAATAGCGAGTTTTATCGTGCTCATCATCGGTGCCTGGTATCTTTTTGCGCTGTTAATGAATGGTAACCAGTTGGTAAAGAACTACGAGCGCCGGAATATGGACTGGACTATCAGTTCCGTTGTTGCAGAAGCCTACCAGGTGAAACGGCCAATGCTACCCGCACCGCATCAAGTGATTGATGAGCTTTACAATACCGTCTTTGACACTCGCATAACCTCGAAACGATCCCTGGTGTTTCATACGCTCATAACCTTACAGTCGACATTGCTAGGGTTTCTGCTCGGCACTGCTCTGGGTATCCTGATTGCCGTCGGTATTGTCCATAACCGAACGTTGGAAGCCAGCCTGATGCCTTGGGTGATCGCCTCTCAATCCATTCCTATTCTCGCCATAGCACCGATGATCGTTGTCGTTCTTGGTGCCGTGGGCTTAACGGGCTTGGTGCCAAAATCCATAATATCCATGTACTTGTCGTTTTTCCCCGTCACTATCGGCATGGTGAAAGGCCTGCGCTCAGCTGACAGACTGCATATGGAACTACTGCATACCTACAGTGCCAATGCCCATCAGCTGTTTTGGACGTTACGTTGGTTTTCGGCACAACCCTATTTGTTTGCCAGTCTAAAAGTAGGAATAGCAGCGGCGTTGGTCGGTGCCATTGTGGGCGAATTGCCAACGGGTGCACAGGGTGGTTTGGGCGCGCGGCTGTTAAGCGGCTCCTATTACGGACAAACCACGCAGATATGGTCAGCGCTGTTCATGGCCGCACTCTTGGGTTCGGTCTTGGTTTGGCTGGTCAGTCTTGCTGAAAAAGTCTTACTGCGCCGCAGAGGGCTTGCTCATGAATAGCAAGTTGGTGTGCGGTTTTTTTGCCTTATCTTTCTGCAGTTTATCTGCGATATCCTTGATGGTAGAACCCGGGTTCTTTGATCGGTCTCCTGTTCTGTTACTGCTCTTCCCAGCTATCTATGTCAGTGCTGCGAAAGTCATGAGTCTGTTAACGGCCTATGGCGACCAGGGTAGGCCATTAAGTCGTTACTCGCGCATTTCTGTGCCGCTGGTGTTTGCACTGATAGTCGGGCTTACCTGGGAGAGTATGGTGAGCGGATATCAGGTCCCCTTTGTTCTACTGCCTCCGCCGAGCACGATTGTCAGCGCTTTCTTTAATAACACCTCAGTTCTGTGGGCGGATTTCAGGCAAACTTACTTGAAAGCGGTATTAGCCGGGTATGTCATCGGTTGTACATCGGGGTTTGTTGTTGCGACATTGGCCGTAAAAAGCAGGTACCTGCAAAACGGGCTGGTGCCCATGGGCAACTTTATGTCGGCAATTCCCATCGTGGGTATAGCGCCGATCATGGTGATGTGGTTCGGGTTTGACTGGCAGTCCAAAGCGGCTGTGATTGTGGTGCTGACGTTCTTCCCCATGTTTATCAATACGCTCACTGGCTTGAAGTCAGTCGATGCCCTGCAGAAAGATTTGTTTCACACCTATGCCGCAACCAAAACGCAGACCTTCTTTAAGAGCCAGCTGCCGCAAGCGCTTCCCTTTATTTTTGACGCGCTGAAGATTAACTCAACCCTGGCGCTGATCGGCGCGATTGTTGCCGAGTTCTTTGGTACTCCCATTGTAGGCATGGGTTTTCGAATTTCGACCGAAGTAGGTCGGATGAATATGGACGTGGTATGGGCCACCATTTTGGTGGCGGCCCTGGCTGGTTCCATAAGTTACGGCGCTTTGGCATTACTGGAAAAAGCGACCTTGTTCTGGCATGCCTCCTTGCGTGGTATGCGGGCTCGTTAAGCTGATCCAATTGAAGTGCTTATTATTGGGCTAATTGTAAGGGATAAGAAGATGAACAAAACCGTTGTCTCATTAGCTGCTGGCGCTGCGTTTTTCGCATCTAGCCTGGTAGCACACGCAGCTGACGAATTGACTTTGCAATTGAAATGGGTGACCCAGGCGCAGTTCGCGGGTTATTACGTAGCTCTTGAAAATGGTTACTATGAAGACGAGGGTATTGATCTGACCATAAGACCCGGTGGCCCGGATATCGCGCCGGCGCAAGTTCTGGCCGGGGGTGGCGCCGACATCGTAGTTGACTGGCTGCCCTCTGCGCTTGCTACACGAGAGAAGGGGTTACCCTTGGTGAACATCGGTCAAATTTACGATGCCTCTGGGATGATGCTTACTTGCTTGGAGTCGAGCGGTATTGAATCACCTGAAGACTTTGGTGGTAAAACACTCGGTGTTTGGTTCTTTGGAAATGAGTATCCGTTTCTAAACTGGATGGGGAAGTTAGGGTATTCAACCCAGGGTGGTGAAGGAGTAACCGTATTAAAGCAAGGCTTTAATGTGGACCCTCTTTTTCAGGGGCAGGCCGATTGCGTGTCTACCATGACGTACAACGAATATTGGCAGGTGATCGACGGTGGCATGACGCCAGACGAACTCGTTCTGTTCAAGTATGAGGATGAAGGTGTAGCAACACTGGAAGACGGTCTATACGTGCTGGAGGAAGACCTGGCAGACCCGGCCATGGTTGAGTCTTACGCCAAGTTCCTGAAAGCGACGATTAAAGGCTGGGAGTGGGCCATGGAGAACCCGGAGGCTGCTGCAATGATCGTTCTGGAGTATGACGAGACCGGCGCACAAACGGAAGAACACCAGGTTCGAATGATGACTGAAGTTGCCAAGTTGCTAAGCACCAGTGGCGAGGGAATCGGTTATTTGGAGCCCGCTGCGTTTGATCGCACCGTTGATATACTGCTCGGCAGTGATTCAGACCCGGTAATTACCCAGGTTCCACAAGGGGCCTATTCGCATGCCGTGTTTAATGCAATGAGTATGTAGGAGAATTTGATGGTATTTCCTGGTGAGCCAGCTTCTGGCTGGCTCACCAGGATTAGATGGTGCCAAGTGTTTTTGTATCAGGAAATAGTTATAAGAGAGCAAGTTCCTATTCCGGCCAGACTTCGGTTTAGAGTCAGGTAGTATGGCTTTCACATCCTAGCATAAGGGCTTGAAATGAGCTCGTTTCAGTTAGTAGGGTTGCCCTACGATTCATTCTCCAAACTGTTTGGTTGGTCAGACGACGAGTTGGCCGAGGTGAATGCCAGACGAGTCGTCGCTGATGCTCCGTTAAGCTATCCGTGTCGGGTCAGTTTGGCAGATGCAGAGCCCGGCGAGAGGCTCCTGCTGTTGCCATACACTCACCTTGGTGTTCAATCACCTTACCGTTCCTCGGGGCCTATTTTTGTTAGGGAAGGGGCCATTCAAAGAGTAGAAGCTGTCGATCACATCCCGCCTTATGTAACGAGACGATTGATCTCAGCCCGTGCCTACGATGAATCAGGCATGATGGTAGAGGCTAATGTATGTGAAGGGTTTGAAGCTGCAGCACTGATTCGCCAGATGTTTGCTAATCAGAAAGCCAGTTATCTGCATCTGTACAATGCGAAACCAGGGTGTTTCTCCTGTAGAGTGAATCGTACTTGAATATAGTGCTTGCCGTAGCGGAGCCTTAATAGAGTTTTTCGTCTATTTTCACAGCCCCTATTCCGGTCAGAAGTGCCAGAACTGCAGAGGCAAACAACAATCCAATTAATCCGACAGTCGTTGTCGATTGTGTCAGGCCCAGAGTGGCTATACCAACAACCAGTGCCCCACCTCCAATTGAGGTGGCCGCAGCTAGCCCAGCTGCAGTACCGGCCAGGTCATTGTCGATGAAGAGGATTTTGGTATTAGCGGCGGGCATGGTTAACCCGTTCCCCAAGCCAATAGAAAGGCAGGGCCCGAAAAAGGCGAGTGCCTGACCAGGTAGCAGCCAAGTCAGAATAAGCCCAAGGCCCAGCCCTATGCATGTCAGGAGTCTACCGAGAATGAGCAATCTGTTTGGCTGCAATTGGGCTGAGAAACGGCCAACCATGAAACTACCAGCTATAAACCCAACCGGAGTGAGGCCCATGTACACACCGAGCCAAGTACTCGATCCGTTCACCAAAGCGCCCGCTACCAGAGGAGCGCCTGTTAAGAAAATATAGAGCGTGCCGGTAGACAAGGCCATACACAGTGCGTAGCCCCAGAATCGGGCAGTACTGAGCAGTCGTCGGTAAGGTACCCAAAGTGATTGTGTGGCGATAGTGGGTTGTGGTGTTCCGGGTTTTATGTCCCAAACGGTCACGATCAGCGCTACTAGGCCCAGTAGTGCGAGTAATACGAAGGATGCCTGCCAGCCAAATACGTCATCCAATACCCCGCCCAGGCTGGGGCCGAGCATGGGTGCCAGCGCCCAACCAGCTTGTAGGTAACCTATTTTGCTGGTGGCAGAGTGAACCCCGTAGTCCTCTTTGACAATAACCAGCACGACTGAAAAACAGGTGGCAATAGCTGCCTGCATGGCTCGGCATATCAGGAAAGTTGCAAGGTTGGTTGCAAGTGCACACCCGACTGACGCGATCGTAAACAGTATTACCGAGGCAAGTATCACTGGTTTGCGACCGAACCGGTCGGAAAGTGTGCCTGCAATCAGTTCAACCAGGGCTGTTGCAATTGCATAGCACGCAACAGACAGGCTAATCAGCGCATAGTCTGCTCGCAGTGCGTCTGATATGGCAGGGAGTGATGGCAATATCATGTTAACCGGCAGCACCGAAAGCGCTGACAGAAAGATCAGAACAGTCATGCGCGTTGGTTGTCGGGTCTTGGCCATCATGGCTTATGTCCTTGGTTTTGCATCCGTTTAGCGCCTCCAGCGCATGGAAGCTGCACTAATGTACGGGAATGGCTCGCGAAGTCTTTCTCTGTTGCTGACCTACTGATAGCGGATGTTTTGCGCCTTATTGATCGCTTTGGCGGGTTGGCGGACCATCCAGCCTGTCGTGGGTATGTTGCCCGCGCGACGGAGCGCCCCGGCTTTGCAAAGGCTTATAAGGATCAGATGGCGCATGTCGCGGCGGGCGATTGAAACGGCTCGTCTATGTGTTTTCCGGGTACCCGGCATGTATCAGGCCCGGATCCAATCCCTGAATGTGTTCTGCACCTTCGGGAATGTGCAAGCTGGTATCGTGCAGGTCCGTTCCGATGGGTTCGACCCGGCCGCCGAGTATGGTGCCCAGAAAGCCTTCTACCAGGGCGTTGAAAGACAGGTTGTTTTCCGGGCGCACGAAGCCGTGGCCTTCATCCGGGTAGAGGGCGTAGGTAACCGGTATGCTCTGGGTTTTCATTGCGGCGACTATTTGGTCGGCTTCCTGTTGTTTCACCCGTGGGTCGTTGGCGCCCTGGCCGATAAGCAGCGGCTTGCAGATTCGGTGTGCATAAGTCAGGGGTGAGCGCTCTTTGAGAAAGGCACGGCCCGATTCAGTTCGTGGGTCGCCCACACGGTTGGCAAACATATTGAATATTGGCGCCCAGTAGGGCGGGATGGATTCCAGCAACGTAATCAAATTGGACGGGCCGACAATGTCCACACCACCGGCGAACACTTCTGGCGTGAACGTCAGGCCTGCCAGGGTGGCATAGCCGCCATAGGAACCGCCCATAATGGCAACTTTGTCACGCTGGGCGATGCCGCCGTCAACAGCCCAGTTAACGGCATCGATTAGGTCATCGTGCATCTTTCTGCCCCATTCCCGGTCGCCAGCGTTGATAAACGCTTTGCCGAAACCGTTGGAGCCACGGAAGTTGACACTGAGTACCGCATAGCCCCGGTTGGCGAGCCAGAGGTGGTAGGCATTCCACCCGTAGTTGTCGCGTCCCCAGGGGCCGCCATGAACCAGCAGCACCATGGGCAATGGCGCCGATGGTACGCCGGTTCGTTTCGGGTCGCTTTCTTCAGGCAAGCTGAGGTAGCTGACCAGCTTAAGCCCGTCGCGAGCGGTAATGATCGTCGGGTGCATTGGAGACAACGGCGCGCCTTCCAGCTGTGGTCGGCTGGTGAAGAGGAGATCAGCCGTTCGTTGGGTGCGATCGTAGCGGTAGAAGTGACGAGGTTGTTCCGGGTTGGCGTAGGTCACGATCCATTGCCGGTCATCCAGCGTTCTGGAGGTGATTGAATAATCGCCGTCGCACAACGTCTTAAGGAAGGCCAGGTCGTGTTCGATGCCCGGTGCCAGAGGCATCCATTCCAGCCGTTCGTATTCCACCGCCGCTGCCTGCACCGTGCGCGTGCCGGGTTGGATCATCAGTTTGCTAATGTCTGCCCTGTCATCGGTCAGCAGCGTTTCGCGTTCGTCGGTGACTAGATTCCAGCGAACCAGGGCCGCGGTGTCTCGCCCCCGGCTGTCAAACATGAGCAATTGGTTGTTATCGGATTCGAAGCCGACGATATTCGTGGTCATGGCGTCTTCTGCGGGAATTCGCTCGAGGCGGTGCCAGTTGCCCTGATCGTATTGATTCCATTGTATGGCGCCCTCGGCTTCCACTTCTCCCGCCAGCCGAACCTGGAAGTCCCGATCCACGATGATGGTCTGGAAGCGCATGTTCTCGACCAGTAGGGTGCGCTCTGCAGTGAGCACATCAATGACGTAGAGGTCGTGATGTGATGCATCACGGTCGTTCAAACCAATGACGACGCGGTTAGGGTAGCGCTCGCTGAGCTGGGTAAACATCGCCGACACCCCGCTAATGGGGGTCAGGTCAAGGCAGTCGCCGGTTTCGATATCCAGAGCGTAGGCATGCCAGTTCTCGTCGCCGTTCTTATCCTGGGTGTAAAGTACCGCCCGGCTGTTGTAAGCCCAGTGGCATGACTGAATACCCCTATGGGTACCATGGGTGATCGGTCGTGCGGCGTGGGGATCGTCACTCGGCGCCAGCCAGATGTTCATGACACCGTTGACCGGTGCCTGCCAGACCAGGCACCGGCCATCAGGGCTGATCACAGGTGCGTTGCGTTGCGGATTACTGAACAGCTGTTTGCGGGGGATGAGCGGCGTTGTGGCTTCCATGGTTCGGCTCCCTGGCGGTTTTTTACTGGGTTGCATGTCGATGTGGCGCATCGGGTAGCAACTGACCGGGTGTAATGAAGGGTGTTAGGTCAGCCATGCCGCTTCACAGATCAAGCGCCTGTCGCACGGTGGCAAGTTCCACGCACAGCGTGAAAACCTTCATGGCGGCGGTGACGTCGTCGACGCTGGGTACAGAAGGCGCGATACGAATGCAGGTGTCGTTCGGGTCGTTGCCATAAGGGTGGGTGGCACCGGCTGGTGTCAGTTTCACGCCCGCTTCTGCGGCGAGTTTCACAACGGTTTTGGCCAGCCCGGGCCGGGTATGAAAAGCGACAAAATACCCGCCCTTCACCGTTTTCCAGTGCCCCAGGTTATTGCTGCCAAAGGCGTCTTTCAAGTGGTGGTGAACCGCTTCAAAACGCGGTTTCAGAACCGCCGCATGCTGAGCCATATGAGTTTCGAGGGCGTTGTGTTGTTCAAAAAAGCGCGCATGCCGCAGTTGGTTGACTTTGTCCGGGCCTATGGTCATGGCACTGAGCGAGGCGGTTATGTGTTTCAGGTTGTCGTGACTGGCACCCAGGAACGCGACCCCGGCGCCGGCAAAGGTGATTTTAGAGGTTGATGCGAACTGCAGTACGCTGTCTTCAGTGCCCGCGTCACGGCAAGCTTCGTAGAGACTGGCAAGTTCGGGGGCATCGTCGTCGAGCGCATGCACGCTGTAGGCGTTATCCCAAAAGACCCGAAAATGCTCGCCGGCAATCTTGCTGAGCCTGGCGATTCGTTGAACAGTCTGTTCGTCGTAGACGATTCCAGTCGGGTTGGAAAAACGCGGGACGCACCACAAACCTTTGATGCTGGGGTCTTGTTGAACGGCGCGTTCGATGTCATCCATGTTCGGGCCCGTGTCGGTCATGCTGACCGGAATCATCTCGATGCCCAGGTGCTCGCAGATGCTGAAATGCCTGTCGTAGCCCGGCACCGGGCAGAGCCACCGGACTGGCCCGCTCAGACGCCAGGCGCTGCCGGGGCCACTGAGGCCATCGTAGTAGCCAATGCTCATGGCCTGGTGCATCAGCGTCAGGCTGGAATGGCCACCCGCGAGCACCTGGTTGGCAGGCATGTCGAGCAGGGTGGCACCCAGTTCACGACATTCTGACAAACCTTCCAGGCCACCGTAGTTACGCACATCGATGCCATCGCGTGATTGATAGTCGCCCTTAAGAATGCCATCCAGACTGTTGGACAGGGTTAACTGCTCGGTAGAGGGCTTGCCGCGGGTTAAATCGAGGTTCAGTCCCAGCCGCTTAAGCGCACAGAATTGATTGAACAGTTCAATTTCTAGGGTCTTTAGCTGGCTCGGGGTCAAAGTAGTCGGGTCGGTGATCATGGTGTTGGCTGGTTTCCCTGTCGGTTGCGCCTTAACTCTACCACCCGGGCGCGAGATTTGTAGACCGTCTTCATATGGGGTGGATTAAACCGCCTATACTGGAGCGATGGACGATATAACCGGCCTATCTGAATCATTGGTTAATAGTTGCTCATATATGGGACAGGTATTGGGCAAGTTGCTAATATAGGCAGATGGTAGTGGAAGGTTTTCATCATGGTTCGGGGTGTACAGTGATAAAGAAGATACTGATCGGCATGTTGAAGCCCGGAATGTATGTCTCCGATCTGAATAATCAGTGGGTTCCGAGCAATAATGCATCCCGAAGTGGCAAGATTGGCAATCAGGCGACCATCGAGAAGATTAAGCGGCTTGGGGTTACCGAGCTGTATATAGACACGGCCAAGGGGCTGGATTGTCCGGAGGCATTGCCTGCGGATGAACAAAAGCAGATTCAAGCCCAGCAACTGGAGTCGTTGCAACTTCAGTCGGATGCCGGAACGGCCCTAAAACGGGTACCGGTGTCGCAAGAGCGAGACCGGGCTGAAAAGCGCTACCAGCAAGCCCGCACTGTTCTGGACGATGTGTTGAATGATGTCAAAAACAACCAGCCCATCGATGTAGCGGCGGTCGATGAGACCTCCGAAGAGCTCCTTGAATCACTCAATACCAATGAAAATGCCCTGGCTTGCCTGTCGCATATTCGCTCAAAAGATACCTATCTACTTCAACACTCGATAAACGTCGGCATTCTGCTGGGCATATTTGGCCGCTCAATGCGGCTCGAGCCAACCGTCTTAAAGGAGCTGGTGATCGGCGGTATCCTGCACGATATAGGCAAGGTACTGGTGCCTGATTCGATATTGCACAAGCCCGGCAAGCTTGAAGCTGAAGAGTGGGAGGAAATGAAGCGCCATGTCACCTATGGCGAGAAGATTCTGGACGTGACGGCCGGGTTAAGTGACCTGAGCCGGTCGATTTGCCAGCTGCATCATGAACGACTTGACGGCACGGGCTATCCGCGAAACAAAACAGGGGATCAAATCGATCGCTATGGCCGGATGGCGGCCATCTGCGACGTTTACGATGCCGTGACCGCAGACCGTGTCTACCACGCGGGCATGGCGCCCGACATGGCGCTGAGAAAGCTGATTGAGTGGAGTGTTTTCCACCTCGACAAGGATCTGGTGTACGACTTTATCCGGTGTCTGTCAGTTTATCCGGTGGGAACGCTTGTTGAGTTAACACGGAACAGGGCCGGGGTGGTGGTTGAAGCCAACCGACGCAGCCCGAAACACCCTATGGTCAGAGTCTTTTACAATACCGTGAACCGGCATCAGGTTGAGCCGGTGCTTGTCGACCTTTCCAGCGAAAATGCGAAGTACGACATTGTAGGGACGCTGGACGCGCGTCAGTTAAACCTGGATGTCACGCCATTTCTGTAACCTGAGCATCCCTGCGTCACGTCAGATCACGGAATGTGTGAATCGCAGCAAAGCGATCACTCTTCCCGGTTTCGGGCGACCCATTCTGCCAGTGCGTGCAAATGCCTACTGGCCAGCCGGCTTTCATCGGTGTCTTCTTCAAGCGGCCAGCCTGCATTTATTCTGAAACAGTCGTGGTACAAAGGCAGAGTAGTGAATTGTGAGCCAATTCGAAGACTGATGCCTTTCTGCTGAGCAGCCTTTATCAGCTCAGTCGTGTTCAAACCGGGTACCTGTACCCACAACACCATCCCGCCGGTCGGATTGCTCAACGCTGCGTCAGCCGGTAACAACCCGACCAGTGCGTTTCGGTATTGACGCATCTGGTTGGCCAATCGAAGGCGCGTTTTCTGCAAGTGACTGTGGTATTGACCGGTCGCGATGAAGTCTGCCAGCCCCATTTGAATGGGGGAGTTCACACCGAAGTGACTGAACTCATTGCGTCGTACGACGTCGGGCAAGTAGCGCCCGGGTAAACACCAGCCGACGCGGTAGCCTGCTGTCAGCGTTTTTGAGACGGAACCGCACCAGAGAATGTAACCGTCTGAATCCCAGTGCTTTGCCGGCAGTGGCGTGACTTTTTCATAGCCCAGTTCCATGTAGACATCGTCTTCGATGATGGGCGTCTTGTATTGGCTGGCCAGTGCAGCCAGTGCCTGTTTCTGGGCAGGTGACAGGCTGGTTCCCTGAGGGTTCATGTGTGATGTGCTGAATAAACCGGCTTTGACGGTTCCGTTTTTAAGGTGTTGCTCCAGCTGGATCAGATCAATGCCTTCCTCGGTATAGGGTATTTCAACCACTTTGCGGGACAGTCCGGCCAGCAGCTCCAGCAACCCGCTGAAACAGGGCGAACTGATGGCAACGGCATCGCCTCGCCGGGTTGTGGCTTCCAGGGCGACACGTACGGCATCCATGCAACCGTTGGTGATGACCAGCTCATCAGCGGAGAAGGGGAATCCATACGCCAGGAAATGCCGTTCCAGTGCGTGCCTCAGTGTTTTCTCACCCTGACGATCCGGGTAATCGTGTAAGCGTCTTCCCAGCCTTTGGATACCGCGCTTCAGGCTTCGTTGCACAGCATCAGTTGGCATTAAAGACGGACACATTTGTGATATGCCCAGTGGGCCAGGTCCCGGGTTGATCACGGACGGTGCGATGAACGGTTTCGAGTGCCCCTGGTTTGGATCCGTCATCCGGCTTTGGAACGACGGTGGTGTGGGTGTCTTTTGTTCGGCCAGCGGCTGGGTGACGTAAAAACCCGACTGGGGTTTGGCGACGATCCAGCCTAGCTCCTCAAGCAACCGGTAACTGTTGAGCGCCGTGGTCATGCTGACCCCGTAAAGTTTGGTCAATGCACGCAACGGGGGCATTCGGGTGCCGGCCACCCGGGTGCCTTGTTCGATGTCGCTGATGATCTGATCGGCGATCGTTTTGTAGCGCATGTCAGGGCCTCTTACCGGAGCGGCGTGCTATTGAGGGGCGAGCGTTCGTAAATTGTACTCTTTTTATTGTTAAGAATTGAATCTGTTTACTCTTTTGGGCGCTGGTTACCATGGCACTCTGATGTTGATGAGGCCGGAGAAACGACCATGCGTTTGAATGATTTGCTGTTGGGCATCGCTGTGATGTGTCTGTGGGGGTTCAACTTTTCGGTGATTAAGTTGGGGGCCGATCAGATAGACCCGACCATACTGGTCGCATTGCGCTTCACATTGGCGGCTATTCCAGCGGTATTTTTCGTTGCCCGACCGGCGGTTCCCGTTCGCTATTTCTTCGCTTACGGGCTGACGTTTGGCACCGGCGTTTGGGGCATGATGACCTGGTCAATCACCGTCGGGATATCGGCCGGAATGGCAGGCTTGCTGATGCAGTTGAGTGTGGTCTCAAGTCTGTTGTTGGGCTGGCTCTGGTTGAAGGAGAGATTGACACGCCCTAAATTGCTGGGCGCCGGGCTGGCCCTGCTGGGGCTTGCTGTCAGCCTGACGTTGCAGGATGGTTCGGTCAGTTTGGTGGGTACGTTGTTCGTATTGGTTGCGGCCATTAGCTGGAGTCTGACCGGCATTATCGTCAAAAAAGCAGGGACCACTGAGGTCTTTGCGTTCAGTGTCTGGGGAATGTTGTTTGCCCCTGTGCCGCTGGTAGGAGCGGCCTGGCTTGCTCAAGGTTCAGACGTCTTTCTGATGTTGCCGGCACAGATGAACCGGGACGTCTGGTTTTCTGTCCTGTTTCAGGCGTACCCCACGACTTTGCTGGGGTATTGGCTGTGGAACCGCCTGATCGTTAAATACCCCTTGTCGACCGTGGCACCCTTAACGCTGCTGGTGCCCATCTTTGGTTTACTGGGGAGCTATCTGTTTTACGGCGAATCGATGAACGGTACCAAGTTGATTGCCGGTATGCTGATACTGTCCGGCCTGGTGGTCAGTCAATGGCGGGCCGGGATGTTGACCCGCCTGTCAGGACGGACTTCCTAAAAGGCGGGCCACCCTGGCCCTGCCGGCACAACGTCAGCAAGGTTCGTCAGAGCCGCACAGGGTGACACTGAAAATGCCGTTGGTACCGTCGACGAAACGCAAGCCTACAATCATGTTGGCGGCTTGATCAATTTGGAAGTCGAGGACCTCCGTGACGGTGCCATAGTCAGTGTCACCCACTGAGAACGACTGGCCTTCCCGCACAATCAATCGAGTGTACCCATTGGGGCTGGAAACAAACAACGCTTCAGTGCCAAAGGCCGTGAGCCCCTGGAATCCAATCCAGCCGCTGTTGTTGACTTCGATCCTCGGCCCGGTTCCGGGGACGGATACCAGATCGAGATCAACGGTTGAACTGTCCAGCAGCCCGCGAACCGCATCGCCTTCCTGGAACCGACGCTTCGCAGTGCCATCTTGCCAGACAATCAGGGCGTCTTCAGTGTCTGCCGAACCCGCATTCACGAGAAATGCCGCTGTGTCGTCGGCAGCAGAAAATGAGCTGCCTCCGCCGATGAAACCTGTAATTTCCTGTGTGGTTCCGTCTTCCAGCAAGAACGGCAGGCCAATGCGGGCGATCCGGGTATTGGACGTGCCGGTTGCGTTTGTGTAAAGGCCTCTGTTGCCCACACCTGCGACGTCTCTTTGGGTGAAGTAGAATACTTCGCCGTTGTCTGTGATCTGTACGGTGGCTGTTTGCAATCGATCAATGTAGTCGCTGGCTGATCCACCGGCTTCCCGGGCCACCTCGGTATGTGAGCCGTCTGTATCCCGGACATACACCCCGGAATTGGTACTGGTGGCTACCCCGTTAATTGCCAGACCGTAGGCAAGCTGGCCGGATGCATTCTGGCTGTATTGTTTGAACGCACCGAACACACCGATATCGAGACTGCCCGGGAGTTCTGTCTGGTTGGCACTCAGCGATTGGCGTTTGGTGTTATCGCCTGTGATGGTCCAGATGGTCGGGTCGGTAAAGTCAGAGTCGTCGTCGACTCGAAAGGCATCGGTGTTGGACCCCAGCTGGAAGGTAATGCCTCCAGACGCATCGATACTGAGGTTGGTAAAAACCCGGTTCGCGGTGATGTTTTCCGAGAAGTAAACGCTTGCGCCGGCGTCTAGCGTCGGGAAGGCCGTGCCGCCCCTGCCAGGCTCGCCTTCACGGGCCAGTAGCTCTGTGGTGCCGGACGTATTGCGTAACAGGACTTCGTTGTTGAGCCCGTCAACATCGTCGGTCAATGTGTTGTCGAGATTCAGCAACCCGGCAAAGAGAATGCTGCCGTTATTGGCGATCCAGACATCGTAGAACCCGTTGTAGCTGGCATCGCTTGAAGGCAGGTTGTCATCGTCGGCCTGGACGAGCGTCAATCCGGTTTCGGATTCATATTTAAAGATGCCATCACGGGCACTGCCGCCGCTGTCGGTCTGGTCGGTCACCCCATGTATGGCAATGGTGCCCGGGCCATTGACGTCGAAATCGAGTGCGGTTCCTATGTTGCTGCTGAACACAGCGCTGCCCATGCCTGGCGCAGAATCGCCACTGACGACGATGGGTGTGATGCCTGATGCCACGGCATCCAACGTCACTGGTTCGGAATCGATGCATTGTTCCGCGTCACACGCCTCGATAATAAAGCGGGCGTTGGTGCGTTCGCTGAGGTTGATGTTGTACACGTAGTCGTTGCTGGTCAGGTCCGACCCGAGCTGGGAATAGCCACTCATGCTGTCCGGGTCTTCATAGATGCGATAGACATCGGCGCCCGTCATCTCCGGCCAACTGAATCGCAATTGCCAGTTGTCATAGTCCACCGACACGGTTGGCGCGACCAGGCCTTCAATGGGCCCCGAGCCATTGTCGCTGGTGTCTTCGGTATCGTCAGCCTCGTCACTGGAGCTGCTGCCGCAACCCGTCAGCAGCAGAGCGGGGGTTATGATCAGGCTGAGCAGTACCCGACGCAGGTGAGGGTGTGGCGTTGCGAGTTTGGTATCCATGACCGTCTAATCCTTCAGCGAATGTCCATTCACTGTACGAGGGTCAAGGCTCACAATCTGCTCCACTTTTTGCTCACATTTCGCGCAATGTCAGCTCGTCAGCCCACCATTCTGATTCTACCAACTTCAGGGCTTCCGTGAGGCGGCGGCGGTAAGTGGCATAGGATAAGGCCAGCCGATCAGCGGCGGCTTGCTGGTTGGGAGCCGGCCGTAAATAGGTGGCTTGCAACACTCGGGCATGGTCACGGGTTGTGACTTGCGATTCAAGTCGTTCGCAGGTTGTTTCAAGCTGGCGCTGAAGGCTTTGTGCGCGGGTGACCCGGTCCTGGTTCGGGCCGTGTTGGAGCACCACTTTGCTGTCGAGCAGGGCGTTGGATTGCAGTCGGTCGAGTCGGGTAGCGCTGCGAAATGCCTGACGCAAAGCACTCTGGAAGGTCTTTCTGTCAGGCAGAGGTGCTGTTGCCACTGACACGCTGTTGAGCGGTTCGGCCAGACCAAACGCCTGTCGATAGGCGTTTCGTAGCCAGTTGATGCCAGCCCGATTGTCGGCGCTCCAGTCCTGGTATAAGACCATGGCTGGCGTTCCGCGTCGCCGGGGCATGGCTATTTCAGCGTCGGAGTGACCAAAACGAGCCATCGCCCGCCGCCATTCGGGGGTGTCTCCCTGAACACTGCCCATCACCGCTGGCGTGACACTGACCGATAGAAAAGCGGCGTGCGAAAAAGCCTGTGTGTAGACCGAAGACGCCGCCATGTCCTGATCGCTGTGCAGCCAGAACCGATGCAAAACAACGGTTCCCGAGTGCTTCAGCGACTGCCTGGCCAGGCACAGAAAGTCTGCACATACGGAGTCTGCCTCCAGCACGTGTGCGGGTAACCGGTCGACCCGAAGAATCTGAAAGAAACCGATGGCTTTACCGGTGCTGTCCCTGACAACAGTCAGCGACTCGGGCTGACAGGCGTGAAACTGATGAACCAGGTCAACGGCATGATCATTTTCGAAGCGTCGCACCATGTCATCGATGGACGGCCAGTCCGCCGGGTGAAGACTGTCGACGTAAACGTCACTCGGATTCGGCTCGCTCATGGTTTGCTGAATATCAATGTCCCGCAGCAAAAAGAAGGCGTCCTGAATGAGCCCGAGTCGGTCTTCGACCGCGTGTTCAAGCCGATCATGGATGTAGGTAAAGGCCCGGTCTCCCAGTTCAATCAACCGGTTAGGTTGGCGCTGCCTGAGCTCGTCGGTGAATGCCTGGCGCAGCAGATCGTGCGGGAACAGGCCGTTACTTCCGGTTTCAATGTACGACTGCGAAGCCAGCCAGCCGTATAAGTCGGCCGCTTCGTGGGCGTGCAGTTTGAGCATGCTGGCCAGCATGGGTTCATCCATCCGGCGGACCGTACAACAGGCTTCAAGTGCCGCTCGCTGATGGGGGGTGTCGAGGCTGTCGACCAGTCTCTGATGCCAACTGCGAGCGAGGCTGTTAGAGAGCTCCTCCCGCTTGCCGATCGAATCGGTAAAGAGTGCCAGCGCCAGCGGGTTCCCCCGGGCAAACTGTCGGGCGTTCTCAAAGGCCGAGGCTTCTATGCCGCGCAGTGTTAAGTATTCATCCACTTCGGTGTCGGTGAACGGTGATAGGGTTATCTGGCAATGTTCATCGATCCAGACCGGGTCGGTTCGCCATTCCAGGGCGGGCGGATTCCGACCGGCCAAGATCAGTCTGAAGCCCAGAGTGTGCGCGGGTATGAACACGTCTCTTAGCCAGCCTTCCAGGGGTGCCAGGCATTCAAAGGTGTCAATGATCAGTAGGTGCGGCTCTTTCTCTCCAACGCCTTTTTCGTCACGCAAAGACTGAATGGCAGCGGTAAAGACGTTGGGGTTGGGTGGTACGTTACGGGCATCGAACCACAAGATGGGGTGTTCGTAACGGGTATCCTGAAGACAGTCTCTTAACAGGGTTGTTTTGCCAACCCCGCCAGGCGCACACAGGTGCATGACCAGCCCGGGTTGTTCCGGGGGGGTCGTAACAAACGCTTCAATGGCCGCTTTTTCCGGATGGCGCCCGACCAGGAATCGTCGCCGGTTTCGGTTCAGTTTGTCAGCCAGATCAAACGGTTGAGACACATTGGATGCCCTGTTTGCATGAAGAAGGTTTCTAAACGGTGATACAAGCCTAGCGAAACCTGAGGCAGTTGTCTCTGAATCGGCCCGACTGATCTCTATCGTCGGTAGGGCTAGAGGTTACTGACAGACAGCGGGTTCTGTTTATCCAACTCCGACTCTGCTTCGCCACATTCGACGATGTTTACCGAGTCGGGTAACTCCGCGCGTTTATTGGTGGGCATCACGTCGGTGTAAAAGCGATCCACATACTTGAACGAGGCAACCTTGCAATGCGAATTGAGCGTCCATTTACTGTGATCAGCCACAAGCAGCCGGGACCGGGTATTGGAAATGATGGCGCGGCTCACTTCGGCTTCGCGAATGTCGTAGTCCATCAGGCCGTGTTGCAGATCCATGCTGCCGGTGCTGATGATGCCGTAGTCGGTAATGAAGGCGCTGAAAAAGTTGGTGACTTCCGGGCCGACCACATCGTGATCGTTGTGCCGGTATTGCCCGCCAGAGACGATGACTTCAATGCCGGGGTTTCCTGATAACGCGGACGCGACGCTGAGATTGTTGGTCAAAATGCGCAGTGACTGATGGTGAAGCAGCGCTTGAGCGACCAGCTCTATGCTGCTGCCCACGCCCAGACTGACAGTTGCGTTTTCAGGGATGTCAGCCGCCACCCGCCTGGCCATCTGCTGTTTGGCCAGCAGGTTGCGGACTTTGGGGTCGCCCAGCGGGCTTTTTGACGCACTGGTTGGCAAACTGACACCGCCGTAACGGCGGCGTAACAAGCCCTGTTCACAGAGTCTGTTGATATCCCGGCGAATGGTTTGGGTGGTGACACCGAAGCGCCGGGCAATGTCTTCAACCTCGACATGCTCTTGTTCGCGCACCCATTCGAGAATACTGTACTGCCGTTCTTTGGCACCCATTAGAATAAAGCCACTATCAGTAAACCCTTGTTGATATTGTACGAGGCGCGCCTCGGCATGGTCCAACCCGGTGAACAGAACATCAGCTTTGCTACCATCCATACTAGCGGAATTGCCGTCGAGATTCGACTGACCGCGGGTGCCGTGGCTATTGCCGGGCACCCGCAGCGGGCGTTAAATGACCTTTTTGCGTAGGGCGCTGGTTACCGCTTCACCCAGAATAACCAATGCGACAATGGCCAGCAGAATGGTTGCAACAGTCTGCCAGGCAAAGAGGTCGATCGACCCTTGCAGCAGCACCCCGATGCCACCGGCACCGACCAGACCAAGCACGGTGGATTCACGGATGTTGATGTCCCAGCGCAGAATGATGATGGCAAAGAACGCCGGCATTACCTGGGGCACAATGGCGTATAGCACAACCTTCATTTTGCTGGCGCCAGTGGCTTCCATGGCTTCCACCGGGCGCCGGTCGATCTCCTCGATGGCCTCGCCCATTAGCTTGCCGATAAAGCCAACGGAGCGGAACATCACCGCAAGAATACCGGCTAACACACCCGGGCCGAAAATGGCCACGAACAGCAGCGCCCAGATGATGGTGTTCACCGAGCGGCTGGAGACCAGAATGAACCGGCCCAGCCACAGCGTTGCCTTGTTTGGCGTTGTGTTCTGTGCCGCGATGTAGGAGACCGGCAGAGCAATAAAAATGGTCAGCATGGTCGACAGGGTGGCAATGTGCACCGTCTCCAGCATGGCGTGGAATATGGCATTCCAGGTATCGAACCGGGGCGGCCACATGCGTGCGCCCAGGCTTTGAATCTGGTTGGGGGCATCCCAGACCCAAGGCCAGAAAATATCGATATCGCGTACCGCCCAGACAATGGCGATCAGCGTAGCCAGGTATACGGCGTAGCGGGTCCACTGCTCCTTGCGGTCGTAGCGAGACCAGACGTGATCGGACAGTTTTGCTGCGTGGTCTACCATACTTTTTTCCTCACCCATCCGCTGATGCCTTCACTGACCAGAATGATGCCGATGATCATCAGCAGAATGGCAAATGCGAAATCGTAATCGTAACGTCCGAAAGCGTTCATCAGCGTGCCTCCGATACCGCCGGCGCCGACAATGCCGACGACGGCCGAAGCACGTAAATTGCTATCGAGCTGGTACATGGACAACCCAATCTGACGCGGCATGATTTGCGGGAACACACCGTAAATCAGCATCTTCAGGTAGCCGGCACCGACCGAACGCATGGCTTCTACCTGGCCCCAGTCGATCTCTTCAATTTCTTCAGCCAGTAATTTGGCGACAAAACCGATGGAGTAGAGTGTGAGCGTAAGAATGCCCGCCAGCGGCCCAAAGCCGACCGCTGCGACAAACAAGATGGCCACGATGACCGGATGAAAACTGCGCGATACGATAATGATGGTACGCCCAAGCAAATACACCGGTAGCGGAGCGACGTTGCGCGCCGCCATGACCGCGATGGGTACCGACAGAAACACCCCCAGTAATGTAGATAGGAATGCGATCTGGAAGCTTTCCTTGAAACCGGTCCACAGCAATCCGGCCCGTTCAAAACTCGGTGGGAAGGCGCCGCCAAAAATTCTCAGCGCACGCGGCATGCCCTCGGCAATGCGTTCCCAGTTGAATGGCAGTGTTGAAAATGCCCAATATAGATACACCAGGGTGATGGCAACCAGCCCATACCGAACCCAGGGGTTAGCAATAAAGGGGGGTTTCTTCCAGACCCTGCCCGACGACGCATCGGTAGCGGTTCTGACGGGTGTCATGCCAGTGCCTCCTGAGCCGTCTGGTGTTGCGGTTCACCACCGTCTTCTTCCGGCGATTCGATGCCGCCGTAGATGGCGTCCAGTGCGTCCTGATTAAAATCTTTGGGCGCGCCGTCGAATATCATCTGGCCATGGCGCATGCCGACAATGCGATCGGTATACATTCGGGCCTGAGTAACGTTGTGAATATTAATCAGCACGGGCAGCGACATTTCACTGGCCAGGGTTTGCAGCAGGCTCATGATTTGCTGGGAGGTCTTTGGGTCGAGTGACGCGGTTGGCTCATCGGCCAGCAGAATCTCCGGTTCTTGCATCAGTGCTCGCACCACAGCAACTCGCTGGCGTTCACCACCCGAGAGCTGGTCGGCCCGTTTGTTGGCGTAGTGCGCGATGCCCACACGCTCCATCAGGTTGAAGGCACGATCAATATCGGTTTGCGGAAAGCGGCGTGTCAGCGCCTGGAAAAACGACACATAACCGAGCCGCCCGGACAGAACGTTTTCCATTACCGTCAGCCGGTCGATCAGGTTGAACCCCTGAAACACCATGCCGATGCGTCGGCGGGAGTGGCGTAGCTCGCTGCCGCGAAGATTGACCAGTTCATGGCCGTTGAGCTTGATCGAGCCCGAGGTCGGCTCGACCAATCGGTTGATGCAGCGCAGCATGGTGCTCTTGCCCGCACCGGATGCGCCGACGATCGACACAACGCTGCTGCCATCGACACTCAGATTAAGGCCTTTGAGCACCGGATCGTTGCGCCCGTATCGTTTTACCAGGTTGGTGATTTCTAACATTGGTTTCGCTCCCGGAGGTGCCCCGGCCATCAGGCCTGGGCACCTGTTTTTCTTATTGAAGATTGTCGCGGGTGTACTGCACACCATTGGAGGCCTGAATGGTGCGGATGACGCGCCAGTTATCCTTGTAGTTGATCGGGATAAAGGTCTCAACACCGTCGAACTCTTCACCTAATTCGGTACCTGCGAATTCAAAGGTATAGAAAGCCTGACGTACCTTTTCGGCAAGCTCAGGGTGAAGGTTGTAGGCGTGGTTATAGGAGGTTGTCGGGAAACGGTCCGACTCCCAGACCAGGCGGACGTCGGCTTCATCATAGAGGCCGCGTGCGGCCATGCGTTCCACCACTTCCGAGGCGACCGGCGCCGCATCGTAGTCTTTTGCAACGACACCCAGCATTGACTGGTCGTGGCTGCCAGAGAACGAAATTTCATAGTCTTCGCCCGGAACAACGCCCATTTCAGGGAACAGGGCACGGGGTGCCTGGTTGCCGGAGTTGGAGGTTGGCGAAGTATGAGCGATGCGCTTGCCTTTCAGGTCGGCCATCTCATAAATGTCGGAATCGACGTGGGTGTACACCTGCAGTGAATACCCAAATTGACCGGAGCTTGAGCCCATCAGCGCGAACGGAACGGCGCCCGCCAGGTTAACCGCGAACGGCGTAGGCCCGGTGGAAAAGCCAGCCACATGCAAACGACCGCTGCGCATGGCTTCTACCTGGGCCGAGTTGGATTGCACGGCAAAAAAGCGCACATCTTTGCCTGTGACTTCAGCCAGATGGTCGATAAACGGCTGCCAGATGTCGGAATAAATGGCCGGATCTTCAACCGGTGTGTACGCGAAAATCAACGTGTCCGGGTCAACCCATTGCGATTCATCGGCCGGCAAGTCAGCGACCAAATCACCGTCGGTGTCGCAATACATGGCATCGAGCGCACCGCGTTCGCATTCAGCCAACGCCTGGCTGCTGACGCCAAGCAACAAAGCGGTTGCCATGGCAGTGGCCGTAGGTGAAAGGCGGGAGAGCATTGTTTTATGCAGATTCATGATTGGTTCTCCATTGGGTGCGGTCCATGCGTTAAGGCTCCATGCCTTGAATTGAACATCCTGAAAGGACCTGCCCCAGACGTTTGTTATTGTTAGATGTTCAATTGAACATTCATACTAACAGTATACCTTCAATTGGCAAGGCGAACTGCGCCAAAAAAGTGCAAGCCTTTAGGCTTATCGCAGTAAGTTATTGAAATATAAGAGGGCAGTCATCGAATGGTATGTTCAATTGAATCGTCTGCTGCGATCTGGTGCACCAGCGGCCGTGGATGGCTCAGGCCTTTTCGCCTCAATAGCCCCCGGTGGCTGCGGGTGAGTCTGTTACGGTGTTGTCAGTCGTTATATATGACGATATATTTCGGGGCGTTAACCCCTAACGTCAGGAAGCGTGCGATGTGGATCCGTCAGGCGGTGTTGGCTGGACTGGCGGCGACGGCGCTGCTGATGGCGACGGCGGTTCAGGCACAGCAAATCACCCGGGTAGCTGCAGCCTCCCAGCTGCGTTTCGTACTGGAGGCGATAACGGCACAGTATCGTGAGCGTTATCCGCAAAACAGGATCGACGTTCAATATGGATCGTCTGGCCGGTTTTTCGCGCAAATCACCCACGGTGCCCCCTTCGATCTTTACCTCTCTGCGGATATGGACTACCCCACTGCACTGGTTGAGGCAGGCTTCGCCGCCAGTGAGGTGATGCCCTACGCCATCGGTCGCATCGCAATTTGGAGCAATACGGTCGATGCGCAATCGCTGGCGCTCGCTGACCTGACCGACGAGCGTTTCCGCCGGGTGGCCATCGCCAACCCCCGGCTTGCGCCCTATGGCGCGCGGGCAAAAGAAGCGTTGATCTCGGCCGGCCTCTGGGACGCTCTGCAGCCCCGGCTGGTCTATGGCGACAACGTCTCTGGCACCCTGCAGCTGGTGCAAAGCGGCGCTGCTGAGGTTGGTATCGTTGCCCTGGCCCAGGTGCTGAACTCCGGTATCGCGTCGCAGGGCGGGCACGCGCTGATCGACGCTGGCGTTCACCAGCCGCTGGAACAGGGGTTGGTGGTGACCCGCCGTGCCATGCAAAACGAAGTCGCCCGGCATTTTGCCGGCTACCTGCGCGGAGCGGAGGCGGCAACCCTGTTTCGGACCTACGGGTATGATCTGCCCGCTGACGTACCCTGAGGTGCTGAGATGATGATAGCCGGCATCGCCGAGACAGACTGGATTGCCTTGTTGCTGACACTCAGGCTCGCCCTGACCAGCACGCTTCTGCTGCTGGTGCTCTGCGTACCCCTGGCCTGGTGGCTGGCGTTTACTCCAAGCCGGGCCAAGGTGCTGATTGAAGCGCTGGTGGCATTGCCGCTGGTGTTACCACCGACGGTGATCGGTTTTTATCTGCTGATATTGCTGGGCCCGAGGGGCGCCATAGGCGGGGCGCTGGAGTCGATTGGGCTTACCCATCTGGCGTTCAGCTTTACCGGTCTGGTCATCGGGTCGATGGTCTATTCCCTGCCGTTTGTGGTGCAACCGCTGCAGAATGCTTTTCAAAGCCTGGGCAACCGGCCGCTCGAAGCCGCCGCAACCTTGCGTGCCGGGCCTGTCGATCGTTTTCTGTCTGTGGTGTTGCCGCTGACCCGGCGCGGCTTTCTTACCGCCTTTGTGCTGTCTTTTGCCCATACTCTGGGTGAATTCGGTGTGCTGCTGATGATTGGCGGCAGTATTCCCGGCCAGACACAGGTGGCGTCCATCGCCATCTACAACCACGTCGAAGCGCTCGACTACGGCGCGGCTCATGGCCTCTCGCTGGTCTTGCTGGTGCTGGCGTTCTCGCTGTTGCTGGCCGTCTACGCCCTGAACCGGCGCTTTCGTCTGGTAGGGGTAGCGCAATGAAGGTCCGTTTTCAGCTTAAACGGGGGGGCTTCACACTGGATGCTGCCTTTGACCTGGCCGAACGGGGCATTACCGCCGTTTTTGGTCGCTCTGGTTGCGGTAAAACCAGCCTGCTGCGTTGCATGGCGGGGCTTGAGCCAGATGCCTGGGGGCAGTTGGACGTGGCCGGTGAAGTCTGGCAAGCAGGTGTTCAGAGCCTGGCGACGCACCGGCGTTCTCTGGGCTATGTGTTTCAGGAAGCCAGCCTCTTTGCCCATCTGACTGTGGAGCGCAATCTGCGCTATGGCTGGCGGCGAGTGGCGCCGTCGCATCGGCGCGTTGAGTGGCAGACGACCATCGAATTGCTGGGACTGGGCCCCTTGCTGAATCGCTACCCGGATCAGCTCTCCGGCGGCCAGCGCCAGCGTGTGGCGCTGGGCAGGGCCTTGCTGACAAGCCCGGATCTGTTGTTGATGGATGAACCCCTGGCCTCGCTCGACAGTGACAGCAAGGCTGAGATCCTGCCCTATCTGGAGCAACTGCATCGCAGCCTGGCGTTGCCCGTGGTGTATGTCAGCCACAGCCAGGAGGAAGTGTTGCGGCTGGCTGACCAGTTGGTTCTGATGGATGACGGCCGGGTGCTGACCCAGGGCCCGGTAGCCCGGGTGCTCACCCGGCTCGATATGCCGCTGGCGCATCAGCAGGGCGCACAAGCTCTGTTGGAAGGCGTTGTCACCCACCAGGATGAGGCCGACCACCTGACCGAGGTGGTGTGCGAAGGCCAGTCAGTCTGGGTCTCCCAATTGAGCCAGGCTCGTGGCACCCGGGTGCGGTTGAGCGTGGCGGCCCGGGATGTGACGATCAGCCTTGTACCGGCGACCGACAGCAGTGTGCTGAATTGCCTGGAAGTTCAGATAGAGGCGCTGGAGTCAGACCCGCACCCGGGTCATGTGCTGATAGCGCTGAAGCTGGGCAAGCAGGTGCTGCTGTCGCGCATTACCGAACGCTCACGCCGGCAATTGGCCTTGAAACCGGGAGACCGGGTGCACGCCCTGATCAAAGGCATTGCCGTTCACTGAGGTTTCAGGTGTGCCATAAGCGCAGCAACGTCCGTTTCAATACTGTGCAGGGCGGTCTGCTCCATTTGCTGGTAATGCCTGAGCACTTGTTCACCCAGTTCCGTTAGATGGGCTCCGCCACCGCCTTTACCGCCTTTGGCGGTGCCGACCAGCGGTGCCTTAAAGCACGTGTTCATGGTATCGATTAGCAGCCAGGCTCGGCGATAGCTCATCTTCATACTGCGCGCCGCCGAGCTGATGGAGCCGGTGGTGTGCAGCGCTTCGAGCAGCTCAATTTTACCCGGGCCAAGCGCGATGGCGTCGCCCTGATGCAGGCGCAATTTCAGGCTGAAACGGGGCGCTGTTGTCACGCAGTGAGCTCCTGTGAATGTTGATCGATCGGGCTGGATTGGCCCTGGCTGATTATGGGCAATCGCCGGTTATGGCATAACCAATAATGGTGCCATTGGGCCGGGTGGTGATGTTGTGCTTGCAGCCATGGACGTCCCAGATATGAAGCTGCTGTTCGTCAGTGGTCGAATTGGAGCGGTACTCGGGTTCTCCCCACTGCTGATACACCAGGCGAACGTCTTGCCCGAGCAGGTTATCGTCGTTGTCCCGGGCAGCCGTTGGGGCGGTTGCGCACCCTGCCAGCACGGTTGTGGCCAACAGGCAGAGTGTAATAAACAGGCCCGATATTTTTTGGAGTGACATCCCGGCGTTCTCTCAGGTTTTGGCTATGGTTTCACAATGATGACTTCCGGTCATTGGCGCAGCCAAGCGTCTGGTTTACATCGACGTCACGGCTCCGTCAGAGCCCCCCAAGGTAACCTCAGCGATTGCAATGAACAAGGTCACTCGTCAACATCATCGAATCACGCTATCGGTTGGCCTGATGCTATTTTTGCATTGGCTAGCGAGCAGCCTGGCCGAGGAGAAAGAGTACGGTATGGACGATGTCTGGCTACAGCAGCAACAGGCTGAGACTGGCCTGGTCGGCATGGCGGCCGTCGTCATTCAGGGCGGCGAGGTTCGATACCTCGGCGCCGCCGGTGACCGCAAGAAAGGGGCTGGCGTTGCGATCACCGTGACCGATCGCTGGCACCTTGGTTCGATCACCAAGTCGATGACGGCGACGGTACTGGCCGGTTTGGTAGAGGCCGGTGACATCGGCTGGGAAACACCGCTGCTGCCTGTTATGGGCATGGCCGACACAGCGCACCCGGGCTGGGAAGGGCTGACGTTGGCGCAGGTGCTTAGCCATACCGCCGGCTTGCCGGCCAACTTCTCTCTACGGGTCAATATGACGTCATCACCCGAAGAAGCAGAGCGCCCGGCTGCACGCCGGCAGGCGGTAATGGAGGTGTTGAAAAAGCCACCGAAATCCACGCCTGGCTCCGGGTTCGAGTACTCTAATGTGGGGTATACCCTCGCTGGCGTCGTGATAGAAACCCTAACGGGTCAGCCCTGGGAGCAAGCCATGCGCGAGCGGTTGTTCGCGCCGCTGGATCTAGGCAGTGCCGGCTTTGGGCCACCCCGGAGTAACGGGGGATCACTCACTGAGCCACGCGGCCACCGACATCTGCTGGGCCTCACCCTGGCGGCCGGTGAGGCAGCAGACAACAATGCCATCATCGGCCCGGCCGGTACCGTGCATATGACGGTCGAAGACCTGGCGCGTTATGGCTATGAGCACCTGCGTGGTGAGCGTGGCGAAGGCACTCTGCTGAGTGCCGGCAGTTATCAGCGCCTGCACCGACCGGTTCTCGAGAACTACGCCTTTGGCTGGGTGCTGCGTGAGGGCAACGCTGACACCGGGCCTCTGCTCTGGCACAACGGCTCCAACACTATGTGGTACAGCTTGCTGGTGCTGGTTCCCGAGCGGGATACCGTGGTCGCCATGGTGTTCAATGAAGGCAATGTACCCCGTGCAGACGCTCTGGCCTGGGCATGGGTGGCGCGGAGTCTTGGAACAGGGTTATGAGCAGCGAGTTAGCCGCTTACAGCCAGACGCTTATCTCACACCATGAGCGGAATGCTGCCTCCTAGGCAAGGTGTATGCCCCCGGGTCAGGGCGGGACCCGGGGTTGCTACTGATTACTCATGAATACCCTGGCTGTGAACCAGAGCAATGCACCGATAAGGCTAGCCCCAGCCAGTCGAGAGCGTCGCGAGGTAATGGTGATCAACCTATGCATCGGCCCCCGGTCTTGTTTGGCGAAGATTCTCAAGGCGTGATGAACAACATCAGCGAGAGTGATGAAGGGTCATACCCTCACTAATGATTATGATTTGCATTTGCAGGAGGGGTTATCTACCATCCGCGCTTCATCTATCAGGAGTGCCACCCATGCTACGCGTACTGTCTCTATTCCTTGTATTGATGCTGTCCGGCGTTTCCCTGGCGGAAGTCCGGGTGGCTGGCGAGTTGGGCGATGTTGTTTTGCCCGCCCCTCCTGAACGGGTGGTGGCGCTGGAGTTTTCTTTCGTTGATGCGCTGGCGACGCTGGGCGTGTCACCGGTTGGCGTAGCCGACGATGGCGACGCGACCCGGGTGATCGATCCGATCCGTGCCAAGCTGAATGAGTGGACATCCCTGGGGTCTCGTTCCCAGCCAAGCCTGGAAGTCATCGCCTCGCTCGAACCCGATTTGATCATTGCCGATGTCGAGCGCCACGCCGCTGTTTATGAAGACCTGCAGCGCATTGCGCCCACCCTGATTCTGAAAAGCCGTGGTGAAACCTACGAAGACAATCTGAATGCGGTGATGAAAGTCGCCCAGGCTTTCGGTCAGGAAGAGGCCATGGCGGAGCGCATCGCGCAGCACAAAGCGACCATGGATGCGTATGCCGCCCAGGTGAACAGCCAGGCCACCGTGCAATTCGCGGTATCGAGCGAGAAGGGGGTTTGGTTGCACGGTCCGCGTGCCTATGCCGGGGGTGTTATTGCACGTCTTGGGCTGAACAGCCCCATCCCGGAAGAGACCGAGCAAGCCTACATCCAGATTACGCTCGAGCGTCTGGTTCAGGCCAACCCGGATTATTTTCTGGTGGGTGAGTACGGCGATCAGACCGCTGTTGATACCTACAAACAAAACCCGCTGTGGTCTGTTATTACCGCGGTAAAGAACGATCATTACGTCGAGACCGACCCGCGCCTCTGGTCACTCAACCGGGGCATGATCTCGGCGGAAATCATGGCTGCAGAGTTGGTTGAGATGCTGGGTACCTCTACGGCCGCTCAGTAATGACGCTAGCCTTGCCAGTCAGGCGAACCGTTTCACCCTTGTGGCGGATCGGAGCGTTGGTCCCGGTTCTGTTGGTGGCGTTTGGCCTGGCCCTGACCAGCCATTCTCAGTTTGATCTCCGCTTGCGGGATGTTGTCACCCTGGCAGTGGCGTTCGACCCTGCCAATCTGAACCATCAGGTGATCGCGTCACTGCGCCTGCCGCGCGCCCTGGCTGCAACCTTTGTCGGTGCGGCCCTGGCCGTTGCCGGCCTGGTGATGCAGGGTATGACCCGGAACCCCCTGGCATCGCCATCGGTGTTTGGTGTCAGCGCCGGCGCGGCGCTGGCGTTCGCCGTCTCCGCGACGGGTCTGATCGCCTGGGTGGCCGCCTTGCCACTGCTGCTGGTGACCTTTTGCGGCGCGGGCCTGGCCGGTGTGCTGGTGTTCTTTCTTGGCGGTTTGCACCGTACGCCCATTCATCCTGTTCGGGTGATTCTGGCAGGCGTCGCGTTGAACTTCCTGTTTCTCTCCATGACCCGGGGGGCGGTTATCCTTGCCGATGAAAACGCCTACGGAGTGTTTCACTGGCTGACCGGCAGCCTTGGCAACGTCACGTTCGATGACGTCCAGTTGGTAGTGCCCTGGACGCTACTGGGGCTTGCCGGTGCGCTGTGGCTGAGCCAACCGTTGAACCTGCTGCGCCTGGGCGAAGAGCGCATGCAGAACCTGGGCGGAGGTATTCGGCAAGTGCGCTGGCTGGGCAGTCTGGTGGTGGTTCTGCTGGTCGCCGCGGCGGTCAGCGTCGCTGGCCCGATCGGTTTTGTCGGCCTGATGGTGCCGCACATCGCCCGTGCCCTGATCGGGACGGATTATCGATTGCTGGTACCGGCCTGCGCCCTGCTTGGCGCCATCCTGCTGCTGGTAGCCGATACACTGGCGCGTGGTCTGCGTTTTCCAAACGACAGCCCGGTCGGCATCCTGACTACCCTCCTTGGTGCAGGCTTCTTTCTGTTCCTGGCGCGACGGAAAACCCTGGAGGCCATGGGATGACCCGCTGGTTGCCCACGTCCGTGACCCTGCTGATGGTTCTCCTCGTCTTTGCTGCCTGGCATCTGGGGTTTGGCGCGGTAAAGATATCACTACCGGAGCTGTGGCAGACGTTGGTGCATGGCCAGTCCGACTATGAATTCATTCTCTACGGCTATCGCATGCCGCGGTTATTCATCGCCGCGCTGGTCGGTGCTGCTTTGGCGTTGTCCGGGCTGCTGGTGCAGGGGGTGGTGCGCAACCCCCTGGCTTCGCCCGACATTCTGGGTGTAACCGGTGGCGCCAGCCTGGCCGTCGTCGGTTTCTCCATTGTGTGGACCGGCGCCTCTGTCGTCTGGGTCCCGTTCGTCGCACTTGCGGGTGGTTTTGCCAGCCTCGGTTGCCTGCTTTGGCTGGCGCGGCCAGTGTTGAACCAGTCGGCCTCACTGGCACTGGTCGGCGTGGCCCTCTCGGCCCTTTTCGCTGCTGCTATCGATTTTTTGCTGACGCTGTATCCTTTGGAAATTAATTCGTCGTTGATCTGGCTGACCGGTTCTGTCTGGGGTCGCAACTGGTCGCACCTGCCATTGATTGCTCCCTGGCTGGCGGTGCTGATTCCCGTCGCCGCCTTTATCGCCTATCGGCTCGATCTACTCGATCTGGGCGACGAAGCCGCCACCAGTCTGGGTACCCGTGTCGGTCGGTTGCGGCTGGTGGCTTTGGTGACCGCCGTGGCGCTGGCCAGTGCATCCGTATCGGTGTGCGGCGCCATCAGCTTCGTTGGCTTGGTGGCGCCGCACATGGCTCGCTTTCTGGTCGGGCACCGGCATCTGCCGCTGATCCCGGTTTGCCTGCTGCTGGGCGCGATTCTGATGGTCAGTGCCGACCTGTTCGCCCGGATTCTGATGCCGCCGATCGAACTGCCGGCCGGTATTGTCACAGCCTTTATTGGCGCGCCCTATTTCGTTTTTCTGATCACCCGCTACAAACACTGGTGATGCCATGACTTTGCCTCCTGCTTTCCATGTCCAGAACCTGACTGTCGGTTATGACCAGCGCATCATTATCGACCGCTTGACTCTTAGCCTCGGCCAGGGCCGCCTGACTGCGCTGGTCGGCCCGAATGGCTGTGGCAAATCGACACTGCTAAAAAGCCTGGCGCACTTGCTGACGCCACAACACGGGCAAGTCGTGCTGCAAGACGGCACCACTTTGAACGGCCTGAGTACCAAAGCCATCGCCCGCCGCATCGCCCTGTTGCCACAGACACCCCTGGTACCGGAAGGCATTCGAGTGTTTGATCTGGTCGCCTATGGCCGGTCGCCCCACCTCAATGCCTTCGGTCAGCTCAGGGAGCACGATCGTGAGCGGGTCCGTCAGGCTATGACGCGGATGGATGTGACCGGACTGGCGGCCAGGCCGGTCGCACAGCTTTCCGGCGGCCAGCGCCAACGAGTCTGGATGGCGATGATCCTGGCACAGGACACCGGCATTGTGTTGCTCGACGAGCCCACCACCTACCTGGATCTGGCACACCAGTATGACCTGTTGGAATTGGTGCGGGAACTGATCGGCGAAGGGCGGACTGTGATCACTGTGCTGCATGATCTGAATCAGGCCTGCCGCTTCGCAGACGAGCTGGTCGTCATGAAAGAAGGCCAGATTATGGCCCAGGGCAAACCGGAAACCGTCATATCCGAGCCCTTGTTGGCCGAGGTGTTCGGTTTGGATGCACGCATTGTCCCCGACCCGGAAAGCGGTACGCCTTTGTGCGTGCCGCGAGTGAAGCGACCCGCGTCGGCTCGCCCTAACCCAGCGGGTGAGGCGGTTGAGTTGCGAGCTGCGAGTTGTGCGCTAACGGCTCGCAGCTAACCGCTCAACCCCTAGGATACAACGCGTCGCTTCACCCAGCCTGAAAATTGCTGGCGCCGGTGGTTGGCCGATTCAATGAACGTCAGGGTAGCGGGAATGACAACCAGCACCAGTAGGGTGCCATAGGCGAGCCCGAAGGCCAGCGAAGTGGCCATGCTTTTCACCAACTGCGCCTGCACTGAGTCAGCCATAAGAATGGGTATCAGCCCGGCTACGGTGGTGATTGACGTCAGCATGACGGCGCGAAAGCGCTGGCAACTGGCTTCGATAATAGCCAGTCTTGAGTCGAGTTCCGGTTGTTCAACGCGAATTTCCTGGTAGCGGTTAATCAGAATAATGGCGTCGTTGATGATGATGCCGCCCAGGCCAAACAAGCCGAAGAACGACAGGAACGTCAGTTCATAGCCGAGCAGCCAGTGCCCGAAAATAGCCCCGGTCATCCCGAGTGGTATGGCCGACATGACCGCCAGCGGCCAGCTGTAACTGCCGAACATCCACACCAGTATGAAGTAAATCAGGGCGAACCCACCGAGGGCGGCGAAGATCAGGTTCTGCTGCATTTCCTGAATGTCCTGGGCGCTGCCCTGAATCTCGGCCGTCAGTCCGTAACGGTCGAGAATGGGTTGCAGCTCCTGTGCGCGAATGTCATTGGCAATGTCAGCCAGGTTAGCGTCTTCGCCGAGCACGTCGGCTTTTACTTCCACACCCAGTTGGCCGTTGTTGTGAAATATGGAATTGAGTTCGCGTTCGGTTCGAAAATCAACGACGTCAGCCAGGCGCACATAGTGGCCTTCGCCGGTGCGTATTGGCAGGTCATACAGAGCGCCTGGGGCATCTCGATCGGCCTGGGCCAGCCGAACCATGACCGGGATGTCCTGGCCGTATTCGGTAAAGGATTGGGCTTCGATGCCCATGAACGCCTGGCGGATCTGGGCGGCGATATCGGGCTCGGTTAACCCCAGGCCACGGCCGGTGGCGTTCAGTTCATAGAGCCGTTGTTCATCGCCCCAGGGCAGGGTGTCGCGGACATTGGCGAGCCCGCTGTAATCTTCGAGGCGAGTTTTTAATTCTTCCGCGCCCTGTTTGAGATCCGTAAGGCTGCGTCCGGCAAGAAAGAAGGTCAGCGTCGACTGGCCACCTCCGCTCTCATTTTCCGTCGACAGATAGGAAACTTCGGGCCCGGTCTCAATGCGCTCGCCCCAGGCTTTCAGAAAATCGCCGTTAGAGACAGGGCGATTATCGCGGTCGACCAGCCTGGCCTGAACCTGGGTAAACCCTTCGTCGGCGCTGTAAATCTCATACACCTGATCGATGATTGGCTGGCCGTTGCCCAGGGCCGTTTCGGTCTCGGCCAGAGCGGTTTTTGCCTGGGCGGTGTATTCGTCGATTACTGACTCCTCGGTGCCATCGTAGAACTCGATGTAAGCCGTCACCATGTTGTCTTCGATGTTGTTCATATCGGTGACCGGCACCAGGCCGGAAAGCGGCAGACCGATGGCCACTGCAAAAAGCCCGACGGCCAGGCTCAGCGTTACTGACCGGTTGCGGATGCCAAAGGTGACGAAGGGGCGGTAGTAATGCTCGCGCAGGTGGTGGATCTTTGTGTCCATATACAGGCGAAAACGGCTGCGCTTTGGGTTGTGCCCGTGAAAGCTGTGGTTCAGGTGGCCGGGTAAAATCAGGAAGCATTCGATCAGCGAAGCGACAATGACGCTGATGATTACCACGGGTATCGGGCGCAGCAGTTCTCCGAACGGGCCTGGTACCAGTAACAGGGGGAAAAAGGCGGCGATGGTGGTTAGCGAACTGGCCATGACCGGGCCAAACATCCGTTTGGCGGCAACCCGGGTGGCTTCGTCCGGGGGTAGACCTTTTTCCATTTGGGTAACGGTTTCTTCGCCGACGACGATGGCGTCGTCGACAATAATGCCAAGCGCCATCAGGAAGGCGAACATCGACAGGAAGTTCATCGAGCCGCCAGTGAAGTAGAGTAGAATCAGCGTGCCCAGCACTGACACCGGGATGCCCATGGCGGTCCACCAGGCTACGCGCCGGTTCAGGAAAACGAACAGAATGACGACCACCAGCACCAGGCCCATCAGGCTGTTTTGCAACAGCATGTCCATGTTGCCCTGCACGAATTCCGACATGTCCCACCAGACCACGATGTCGGTGCCGACCGGCAAGTCGGGACGAACGTCATCGAGCCAGGTGTAGATGATCTCGCTGGTGTCGAGGCTGTCGAGATGATCGGAACGGTAAATCAGCATCCGGGCGACGGACTGTCTCTCGAGCACATAATGGCGAGCGCCGGGGGCAACCTGACGGTTCACCTCCGCCAGAGTCGATAACGGTTGCTGGCTGGCGAGCGGCAGGTCGGTTAACGCGATGGCACCATCGGCGCGGCGTTGGCTGATGACCGAGGCTCGGGAGAAATCGGTTCCAACCTGGCCGGCGCTGTCATCGCGGTTGACGGTACGAATCTGGTGGGCGATGTCGTTCAGTGACTGGCCACTGGCCAGCAGCCGTTCGAGGGGAACATCAATGGCGATTTCCTGATCGGGAAACCCCCGCACGTCGATGTCCGCAATGCCTCGCGACATTAAGTCGTTTTTGAAATCGTGGACCAGTGGGCGCAATTCGTTCAGTGGCCCGGAAGAGCGTATAAGCAGCGAGAATACCGCTTCTTTTTCGACCACTTGCTGGTGATTGGGTGTCTCGGCACCCTCGGGCAGGTCGTTAAAGCCACTCAGTAGGCCAGACATGTCCGACAGGGCGCTGTCCATGTCGGCGTCCATCGTATAACGCACAATGATCTGGCTGTGACCCTGGCTCGACCAGGACCAGACTTCTTCCACGTCATCCAGTTGCCGAAAAGCCTGTTCCAGCGGTGTGGTCAGGTAGGTTTCAACCGCCTGGGCGTTGGCTTCCGGCCAGGGGGTCGAGACTTCAATGCCCGGCAAGCTGTAGTCGGGCATTAACTGGGTCGGCAACCGGCTGAGCGCCATTAAGCCAAACAGTACAACAACAATCATGATGAGGTTGGCGGCGACCCGGTGCTGACTGAAATAGGCCAACAGGCCCTGGTTGTTGTGCGTTGTCATAAATTTACTCCGCCTGGTTCCGCCGCTTCAGACTCAGCCTTGGGATCCGGGTCCGGGTCGACGCCGGGCTCGTAAACACGCATGCCGGTAATGGGGTTGTTCAGGCGGGTGGTCAGCAGACGCAGCTCACCCGTGAGGTCGGGCCCATGAACCACCAGAAAGCGCTTATCGCCTTCCTGGTTGATGCCCAGGATGTCGACCGCTTCAGCCTGCAGGCGGCGCTCGCCGGTAATGCGGTACAGCCAGCCATCCTGAAAAACTGCGCCTTCCGGTACCCGGTAACTGAACCTGGCCGGCAGTTGCACCGTGGCTCGGGCATAGCCACCCGGCAGCCAGCCAGAGGCGTCGGTCAAGTGGAACCAGGCGGTAAAGCCGCTTTGGCTGGCGTTCAGCTGGGCCTGGGCGCGATCGAACTGAAGCTTTGTTTCGCGATTGCCTTGCGTCAGCGTAGCACCCAGTGCCTGTTCTTCTCCGGCCAGGGCGTGGGGGAGTTGGACTTTCAATTGCAGGGCGTCATCAGAATACAGAGTGAGCAATGCCTGGCCCGGCTGGGTGGTTTGGCCCTGTCGTACCGCTACGCTGGCTATGCGGCCGGCAAAAGGCGCTCTAATAACGGTATCGTCCAGCGTTCGTTGCGCACGGTCCAGATTGAGCTGCAGCTTGGTGCGGCTGGCATTCAGTCGGGCTTGCTCGGCGGGATGACTGTCGACGACGGTTCGGTGTTGCAAGACACTCAATTGCTGGTGGTCGACTTGCTGTTGAAGGTCTTCCAGTTGTTGCTGGGAGGCGAGTCCGCGTTCGGCCAGCCGTTGCTGCTGGGTCAGGCGCGACTGCAGTTGTTCGAGTTCGGCGGAGGCAACCGCCAGAGCTCGGGTTTCCTGAGCGTGTTGCAGTTGGCGGATGTCAAGTTGAGAGGTGATATCGGCAAGGTCAGCTTCGGCCTGTTGGCGTTGCTGGCGGCTATCGAAATCATCCAGACGCAGCAGCAGGTCTCCGGATTCAACCCGGCTACCTTCCGTTACATTCAGTTCAATAATGTCGGCACTCAGCGGTGTTGTCACGGTAAGCTGACGCGCCGCTTCAAGTTGACCGACCAGGCGAATTTCGGGGTGATAAAAACCGGGTTCAGCCCGAACGCTTTCAATACGCCACTCGGTTTCCGCCGCTTCGGTTTTTTCCGGCTCGGGTGTCTGGTTCATCATGATTCCAACGGCCGTCCCGGCCGCCGCCAAAATAGCGGCGCTTACTAACAGCGTCTGCCAGGTTTTCATTGCTACTCTCCTTGTCGCCCCTTGGTTGGGCTGTTGTTATTCAAAACGCAAAGTGTTCAGCGTTTTGCCAGGTCGTCACAGTGCCAGCGGTCATATTACAGTCTGTGACTTTTGGATAATGAATAACCGTTCACACGGGGTGGCGGTTTGGTTGACCCTGGTTAGCGTTGGCTGATCGTCACTTCTTTGGGCGCTAACGTTGACCTCCGCACTGTTGCGTTATAGAACGGAGTGATCAGCTTAGGAGCCGCCAGATGCTATGAAAGCCATCATTTACCATCGCTACGGCACGCCTGACGTGATGCAGCTGCGGGAACAACCTGTGCCCATTGCCGGCAGAGGCCAGGTGCGGGTTAAAGTGCATGCCACTGCGATTAATGATTGGGACTGGACGCTCTTGCGTGGCCAGCCTCATCTGATGCGTTTATTCTCCGGGCCATTTAAACCCAAAATACCGATTCTGGGAACGGAAGTCGCGGGTGTTGTTGAGGCACTGGGAGAAGGTGTTACGCGTTTTGCCCTCGGCGACCGGGTATATGGCGATTTGTCGGAGGCGGGGTTTAGCGGCTTTGCTGAATACGTCAGCGTTCCGGAAAAGGCTGTGCACCCGATGACGGCCAACATGACATTCGAGCAGGCGGCTGCCTTGCCCCATGCCGGGCTGCTTGCCTTGCAGGGCCTGGTCGGGGCAGGTGCTATCCGACACGGGGAACGGGTGCTGATTAATGGCGCTGGCGGCGGTGTAGGTGCGATAGGCCTGGGTATTGCAAAAGCCTATGGTTGCAGGGTAACCGGTGTGGATAAAGCATCAAAACTCGGCGCACTGAATGCGATGGGTTTTGATGACGCGCTCGACTACGAAGAAACAGACTTTACCCGGCACGGACAACGCTACGATCTGGTGCTGGATGCCAAGACTACGCACTCGCCCTGGCGGTATCTGAATGCACTGGAACCCGGCGGGCGTTACGTATCGGTTGGTGGATATTTGCCAAAACTGTTACAGCTGTCTTGTGTGGGGCCGGTTATTCGAAAGGTGACGAGCAAGCAGTTGAAGTTACTGGCACTGAAACCAAACCAGGGGCTGGACACGCTCAATAATTTGTTCGAATCCGGTGCCTTGAACTGCATTATCGACGGACCTTTTTCGCTAGCCGACGTGCCCGTTGCCATGACTCGGTTTGGTCGGGCTGATCACCTGGGCAAGATTGTGATCAGTGTAGTGTAGTCTGGCCTTATTCACGGGGCGCTGCTGATGGCTCATGAGACCAGGTAATCCGGTACGGATCAAAGCCGGCGGCAATTCGGGGTTTGATGATCTGGAAAAAAGGCGATACATCAAAATCCCGTGGGGTAAACAGACTGTGGTGGCGAATATGCAGTATTTCGTCGCGGCAGCGAATGCACCTCGGGTCCTGACGGTCAATGTGTTCTATCTCTGGAAGGATGGGGTAGTGAACATGCTGGAAGGCTTTGGCAATGAGAGAGGAACAGATGGCCCGGGTCGGGTCGCCACTGCCCAGCGCGATCATGCGACGCCGCCAGTGTTGTGGCACCGGTGGCGTAGGCAAGAGGTAGCGAACCAGATCGATGATGTTTTTTAAATCATACTGGTGCCCGAGGTGTTGCATGGCGTACGCGATCAGCCGATCTACATCGTCGTCGCTCAGCCCTACAGGCCGGCAGATACGGGTATGGAAACTCGCATAACGGCTAACCGGAACCAGCCGCACACCGTCGTGCACGTCGGCCTCGATCAGTGCAGGCGTCGGTGAACCCTGGCTTCCTGGTAGCAAAGTATCGCCAATGTAGAGCGCAGCGTGCGACCAGGTTGATTGAGTCAGGTATTTGATGCCCTGGCTTATTTTGCTGTTGCCTTCAACCAGTAACACATCGGCCCGTTTCAGTGCGGGTAGCACGGCAACCAGGGCGCTGGTTTCAACAGACTGATTCTTGGGGTTACCTCGACTGAGGTAAGCGGCCATCATTCGGCCAATGGATTGCATCATGTCTACTCCTGCAAGGTAATATTAACGACTGGAGCTGGTTGCAGTGGATCAATCTGACCGGCCCGGGTATATGTCCAGAAAGTTGTACCAGAGCAGCGCTCAATCAACGGCACTCCCTTCTCAGGGTAGGCGCGGTACATCGCAAAGGTAAGCGAGCCGGCGCCGGAGATCTATCATGAACTGCTCTCAGTACCGTTGAGACGGCCTAAGAAGGAGGGTCTGAGTCTCCATTTAATGGTGCCGAAAGGTCGATCACTGTAAAAAAGGGAGGTAGACTGCCTTTATTGCAGGAAGGAAGCCGATAAAACATGAAGTCTCTTGCACCCTGTTGGTTGGACAGGCCGCTTACCGTTGTGACGCGGTGTATGTTGGTTTTCAGTGTGTTTTGCAGTCTCGTTTTGTCGGTAGAGACAGCCCTGGCGTCAGATTCCCTTCAGGTCAGCTCCGATTCTGACAACATCGCTATTGCCCCATTCGTAACCCTACTGAAACAGAATGACGCAGTCACCGACCCAGCCAGTGCCCAAGGGGCTCTTAATCGGGGTCTGATCGCACAGTCCGGATTTATCGACCTGGTTAAAACGCCCAAAAGCAATGAAACACATTGGCTGGCCTTTCGGGTTTCCTTTGAGGATGACGCGTTGCGGCATAGGTCCTGGGTATTGAGCACTCAGGATGTGATGCATCTGACTCGGATCATCTTGCATGTACCCGTCGTCGTTGAAGGACAGGCGGACTATAGGGCGCTGGAAGATACGCTCCACGGCCCAGTCGCCTCTACTCAGGGCACCACCATGTCCAATTTTCTCATCCCTGAGGACATTGATACCGGTCGGCCACTCTGGCTGGAAGTCTCCGGTAAGCTGCCGCTTGGGGCGACACTGCTGTGGCAATCGGCACACGCCAGCGCACAGCAGACCAGTGTCCGGGTCGCCTTGATCTCCTTGCTTATCGGCTCGGTACTGGGGCTGATCGGATATAACCTGGTGTTGTATTTTTTCCTCAGGGACAAAGCGTATTTGTTGTACGTCGCCTACGCGACAGGCATGGTGCTCTGGCTGTCGCAAGTACTCGGGTACATGCTTTTTCTGAACAAACCCTTTGGCCTTGCCTATTACAGCCTGGTGACGCCAAACTTGTCGGCAGGGCTGGCCAATATGGCCGGGGCCCTGTTTACCTTTGTTTTCCTGCGCTTGCATTTACAAAACCAATGGCAGGGGCGGATGGTGCTTGTTGTGTCGGGCAGCAACTTGTTGCTGGGGGTTGCCAGTTATGGCGTCAGTGATGAGCTGACGTTCGCTCTTCTGCATCAATTGCAGTATGTTCTGGCCGGATTGGCTGCACTTATCGTTGTTGTCCCAACGATTCAACTCGCCGTGAAAGGCTATCGGTTCGCATTGCCATTTGTATTGGCCTGGGGCTCTCTGGGGGTGGGGATCATTCTGCTATCACTCGGGTTCCAACCGAGAATCCTGGGCGTTGAATTTCCAAAAGGCATGAATGTGTTGATCGCAATGGCAATCGAAATGGTGCTGATGTCCTATGCGCTCGGGTTACGGTTCCAAAGCATCAGGAAAGAAAACCACAAGCTGGACAAGCTGAGTAAAACCGATGCGCTGACGGGTTTGTACAATCAACGGTATTACCATGATCGGCTGAACGAAGTGGTGATTCAACCGCTCGATGATGAGGAAGTCTGGGCGTGCGCTATTCTCGACGTCGATCACTTCAAGGCGTTCAATGATCAGCATGGACATTTGACCGGTGACCGTGTGCTCGCGCAGCTTGGACGCATTATTCAGCACAACATCCGGGATCGGGATCAGGGTTTTCGAATTGGTGGCGAGGAGTTTTCATTATTGCTGAAAGTTCGCTCTCTGGAAGAAGCTACGGGCATTGTTGAGCGGGTGTGTGCTCATTTCTCAAGGGTTGAGGTACACAATGAACAAGGGCAGCCGTTGCGCTGTAGCCTCAGTGCGGGTATCACGCTGCTCAAGTCGGCAGACGAGAAGGATACGCTCATTCATCGCGCTGACCAGGCGTTGTACCAGGCCAAGTCGCTGGGGCGTGATCGGGTCGTTGTTGATGCCGAGTTGGTCTGATACCGGGGCGAGCACAGAAGCACGATACCGCGGGGAGGCCAGCCGTCACTGGGTGGGCTGGAATAGCAGGCTATCAACGATACAATGAAGGACCGTCGTGATCACTGACCCGTGCACGTCACAATCATGTTGAATTACGGAGAGCAACGATGAAACAGGTACTGATTACAGGTGCCAATCGAGGGATTGGTCTGGAACTGGCCCGTCACTATGCTGCCAATGGCTGGCAGGTGATTGGCGTTTGCCGACAGACGTCGTCCGAGCTCGAGTCGGTAGCGAAGAAGGTCGTACAGGGCATCGATGTTACTCAGGTTACCAACGTGGAAAGGCTGGTGTCGGCAGTGTCCGGCGAACAGATTGATCTGCTGATCAACAACGCCGGCCTGTTGCAAGACGAGCAACTCGGGTCGATTGATTTTGATTCCATTCGTGGCCAGATGGAAATCAACGCCTACGCACCGTTGCGAGTCACCGAAGCCTTGCTGCCCAACATGGCGGCGGGCGGTAAAATCGCGTTAATCACCAGCCGAATGGGGTCCATCGCCGATAACGATTCCGGTGGCCGTTACGGTTATCGGGCGTCGAAAGCCGCCCTGAACGCTTTCGGCAAGTCGCTCTCGATTGACCTTAAAGCCAGAGGGATTGCGGTAGTGTTGTTGCATCCCGGCTATGTTAAAACCCGGATGGTTAACTTTGGCGGTTTCATTACGCCCGAGGAAGCCGCTGCCGGGCTGGCTGCACGCATCGACGGGCTGACACTGGAAAACACCGGGTCGTTCTGGCACAGCAACGGTGATGCGTTACCCTGGTAAGGCCGCGTTACAGCTGTCGCCCGAAATACGCGGCTACACGGTGCACAACCGCCTCATCCTTTAAAATCCGATAGTGGCCCAGCCCGGAACTGAAGCTGGTTTCGGCCTGTGGCCAGTACCCTGTAATTGACTGGAAATCCTGCCAGCGTATTTCTTCATCCTGATCATCGGCGATCAGCAATCCGGGATGGTTCAGGTACTGGCGGGCGACCTGATGGGAGAGACGTTCATAGAGGGTTTCGCGTGTGCCAATCCAGGCTTGGCTGAGCGGAATCGACTGTGTCCCCAGCCTGGTTTTGAACCGCTTGTGTACGTTGCTGCTTAAGCCGAGTGATTGGCAAAACCGGTCCAGAATAGCATCCATGTTTATTCCTGGAGCAATGAAGGCAAGATGCCCGGGCTCAAAGCCTTGTGAAACAGCTTGCACCACCGCCTGGCAACCCAGCGAGTGAGCGATGACGCCAGCCGGGCGACCGAGCTGGCCCTGAATCGACAGCAGTACCTGCATAAACTCGAAAACATGGGTAAAGCGGGTACGGTTCATGCCGTGTGCGGGCATGTCGAACAGGCACACCTGATAGCCCTCCTCAACCAGACCTGGCACCAGGTGCCGGAATTGAGCGCCAGTGCCGCGCCATCCGTGGACCCCTAAAATCAGCGGTGCGTCAGGGTTGCCCCAAAAGTGAAGGTCGATACCGTCGATATCGGTTATCAGGCAGTGACGACGCTCGGCGCTTTGCCAGAACGCCTGTGTTCGCTGCCCTGGTCGGCCATGAACCGGTCTAAACCAGAGTGTCTGAAGAACGCGGGCCGAGAGCGTGGGTGATACCCGGCCAATCAGGTTCAGGCCTGCAGCCAGGGCCCGGTAGCTGGCGGGTACTCGACCCGGTTCGGCATGTTGGAGCACGATGTTTGCCGGGGGTGAATGGGGCTCGGCCGGGTGTGACAGCTCGGGTCGCAGCGTCATGATGAGTCTCCTGACGGGGTGAGTGTTCAGCGAGTGTGCGCCTTGCGACCCCGGTGCATAAGTGTCATATTTGCCCTAATGCTGGCGAAAATGGACAACGTCATGAAGGTTGTGATTCTGTTAACTGAGCGCTGTGTGGGTTCAATGGCCATGAGCCTGATCGATGGTTTGATCACGCTCAACTACTGTCACCTGAAAGCGGGCGGCGAACAGCCTTTGTTCGAATGGGTCACCGCCTCGATGGATGGCCAGGCGGTAACACCTTTTAACGGCATGACGCTGATGCCCGACTGTTCGATACACCAGGCCTATGCCGATACCCGTACACCACTGGACGAGCAGCTATGGGTGGTGCCGTCTATTTACGATGCGATTTCCCGTCAGTCCAGGATTGAGAGTGCGCTGGCGCAGTTGCAGCCGATGGTCGATGTCGTTGCCGCTCACTATGAGCGCGGAGGGCGGGTTGCCAGTTGCTGCACCGGTTCGTTTTTGCTGGCGGCCGCCGGCTTGTTTGAGCATTGTCCGGCGTTGATGCACTGGCGCAGTGAGTTGAATTTCCGCCAGCTGTTTCCCCGGCTGAGAGTGGATACGCGTTCTGTACTGGCTGATTATGGTCGCATCATCTGTACCACGGGCGGTGCTCAAACGACGTATCAACTGGTGTTGCACCTGGCGGAAAAAGTGGGCAGCCGGGATCTGGCGCTGACAGGAGCCAAAATGATGCAGGTTGATCGTTTCCCGACGCCGCCGACGGCCTTCAGTGCAACGGATGATGATAAACCGCATAACGATGAACTGGTGCGTCTGGCACAGGCACGGTTTCGGGAGTCCCTGCATGACCCGGTCAATATGGAGCTGGCAGCAGAGCAACTGAACATCAGCAGCCGGCAGTTCAAACGGCGGTTTCAGCAGGCGACGGGCGTGTCGCCACTGAAGTACTTGCAAAAAGAGCGCTTGAAGCGTGCCTGTCAGTTGTTGGAAAACAGTCGGCTAACGTCGGCCCGGATTGCGCTCGATGTCGGCTACCAGGACGAAAGCAACTTTCGTCGTCTGTTTAAACGCGAACTGGGCATGACCATGGAGAAATACCGGGATCAGTTCGGCTTTCGGCCCGGTGGTAATCCAGCGACGCCCGATATAACCGATGTTCAGGCAATGCCATGAAGTCAACGGTCGGGCAGTGAGACCGTCATGGTCTGGCCACCGTAGCCATATTCCTGATCGCGCCCCTGAACGACCACCCGGGTAATGCCGGGCGCGATGGAGACACCGGAAAGGCTTCGGGTGAACGGCTGTTCGCTGGCGTGGTCGTGCAGCAGTTCACGCACGCCCAGGGTGTCGCCCTCATCGGTCATTACCCTGAACGCATCGGCGTATCGCTGGGGCGTGTCGTAGGGTGATGACAGTGTCACCTGAAAGGTGAACCGGTTGTCACCTGTGGCGCTGACACGGACGTCGATCACATCCGGGTGGCGTTGTTCGGCGTCTGTTTCACCGAACGCCAGGCTCGTGCTGAACAGGGTCACCAGTGCAGTGAGGCTCACGGTGAGACAACCTTTCATAACACACTCCTCTCATGCCGTTGTCTTGCCAGGTTAGCCGCTGGCCTTAGGAATCTGGCCGGTTTCCAGCAACTGGTTAAAGAAATCGGTGATTGATTCCTGCAGTGGCCGGTACTGCACGCCCAGCTCACGCTCACTCTTGCTGTGGTCAAACCGGATCGGGTGGCCGACATTGCGACTGACCATGGCCCGGGTCATGGCCTTGTCGGCCAGTGGCCCGACCAGCCAGACCAGCGGTTTGGGCAGAATGCGCTTCGGAAAGCCGTACCCATCGCCAAATTCTCTGCGCATGATCTCCGCAAATTCGATAAAGCTGCTGTCGTGACCGGAGACAATGTAGCGGCCTTTCGCCTGCGGTGTGAAAGCGGCCTTGATGTGTGCATCGGCCACGTCACGCACATCGACAGCGGCAATGTAGAAGGCCGGAACGCCCGCCTTGAGCTGACCACTGGCAAATTGTTTGAACATGCCGAGCGAGGCCGAGGTACTGCGCGGGTTGATGCCCGGCCCCAGTACCAGGGAGGGATTAATGGTGACCAGATCCCAGCGCGACTGCCGTTCCACGGTTTCCCAGGCGGCCTGTTCGGCCAGGGTCTTGGAGTAGGAGTACGGCTGGTGGGCCAGCGATGATGTCCGGTTCCAGTCGGTTTCATCCAGCGCCGGCTTGCCTGAGGTTTCCAGGTCGATATTGTCGCCATAGATGGCCGCGCAGCTGCTGGTCAGTACCACGCGTTTGACGCTTTCGGTCTTATTCACGCTGTCGAGCACGTTCAGGGTGCCCTGGCGGGCCGGCTCGATCAGGTCTTTCTGCGCATCATCGAACGACAGAATGAACGGCGAGGCGGTATGGAACACCACGGAGCACCCGGCCATGGCCTCGGTATAGGAACCCGGGTCGAGCAGATCGGCTTTGAACAGCTTCAGTGTGCCCGGGGCATCCTGTTCCAGTTGTTTGAGGTGTGCGACCTTATCGGCGTTGTCGGGGTCGCGCACGGCGGCGTGCACGGTGACGCCGGCGTCGAGCAGGTTTTTCACAATCCAGCCGGCGACGTAGCCGGTGGCGCCGGTCACCAGTACGGACTGGTTCGGGTCTATCGTTAGGGCGTCGGTCATAGCATGGGTTCCTGATCGATTATTGGGAGAATAGGGGCATGAGGTTATACGGCCACCTGGGTGGCGGCGATGGCTCGCATCGCATCGGCCGCTATGTCGAACGATTTGAACCGCGCCTTGTCGTCGAACATCTGGCCGGTAAAGATGATTTCGTCGACGTCAGTCCGGTCAATGAAGCGGCGCAGCCAGGCTTCCACCTGGCCGGGTGTGCCCACGGCCGATTCAGCCAGAGCGTGATCCACCTGGGCGCGCTCAATCGGGCTACCGACCTGATCCGGTTCGACCGGGGGTTTCAAAGGGCCCGGTGTGCCCCGACGCAGCGCCATGAATTGCTGTTCGACCGAGGTTTTCAGCACCCGGGCCTGATGCTCGGTGTCGGCCGCAAACACATTCACGGCCGCCATGGCGTACGGAGCGTCCAGATACTCGGAAGGCTTGAAGCGTTCGCGGTAAATAGCCAGGGCCTGATCGAGATGGTCGGGCGCAAAGTGTGAAGCGAAGGCGAACGGCAGGCCGAGTACGGCGGCAAGCTGGGCACTGTAGAGGCTGGAGCCGAGCAACCAGACCGGTACTTTCAAGCCAGCGCCGGGCACGGCCTGAACCGTCTGGCCCGGCTGCACCGGTTCAAAGTAGTGTAGTAGTTCCTGTACATCGTCCGGAAAGGTATCGGCGGCGTTCATTGGGTTTCGGCGCAGAGCCCGCATGGTGGCGCCATCGGTGCCGGGCGCGCGGCCGAGGCCAAGATCCACCCGGTCCGGGTAGAGGGCGGCCAGGGTGCCAAACTGTTCGGCAATGGTCAGCGGCGCGTGATTGGGCAGCATAACGCCACCGGCGCCGATGCGGATGCGCTCGGTGCCTTCGGCGACAAAGCCAAGTGCGACTGCTGTTGCAGCGCTGGCAATGCCGGGCATGTTGTGATGTTCAGCCATCCAGAACCGGGTGTAACCGGCCTTTTCGGCGTGCTGCGCCAGGGCGCGGGAGCGGTGCAGAGCCTCACCGGCGGTGCTGCCCTGATTAACGGGTGACAGATCGAGAATGGAATAGGCGGTCACTGTGATCTCCGTGAGCGAATTCAGTGAATGATGCCCACAACATGAGGGGCATCCCGCCAGTCACAAGGTGTCGATAGTCACGGTGCCAGTGTAAGCAGGATCTCATCTCCGGCACGGGCAATGCTGTTTAGTGGTGAGGTGGGCACAGGACGGAAAATCAGCTTGGCGCCAACGTTGGTACTATACCCATACTGGTAGGTATAACCGGCGTCGGTCGGCGCAGCTACCGGAGCGTTCAATTCATGCAACCCGTATTACTCAGGCGGTTGCCGGTTACGGGCAGGTTCCTGCAAGTGCAGGTTCCGGGTCCGCTCGATCGCCTTTTTTTCCTTGTGCATGGCAGCTTTGCCCATCATGTGAGCGGTGATGGGGGCGGTGATGAACAGGAACAGGGTGATCACCAGTTCCTTTACGCTGATGCCTTCCTGGTTCACGCTGAAGAACAGCGTTGAGGCGATCAGCACCGCACCGATGCCCAGGGTTGAGGCTTTGGTGGGCGCATGGAGGCGGGTGTAAAAATCGGGCAGCTTGGCCAGGCCAATGGAACCGACCATCAGAAAAAAGGCACCCAGCAGTAACAGAATTATGACCAGCCATTCTACAAAAAGGCTCATTGAACAACTCCACAAATGGTCGGCAGGCGGCGCGAGCCGCCCGGTTTTATTCGATCAGATCACCGCGCACCAGGTATTTGCACAGCGCCGCGGTGCTGACAAAACCCAGCATGGCAATGAGCAGGGCGCCCTCGAAATACAGTGGGGACCCGAAATACAAACCCAGCAGTACAATTAGCGCGATGCTGTTGATGTACATGGTGTCGAGCGCCAGGACACGGTCGAGCACACTGGGCCCTTTTAACAATCGCCACAGGTTTAGCAGCAGCCCGATGCCCACAAAGGTGCAACTGATCAGAACAACAATCGTCAGCATCCGAATATCTCCTTCAGCGGCGATTCATAGCGCTGTTTTATGTTAGCAATGGTCTTTGTCTCGTCGACCAGATTCAGCACATGAACATACAACCACTGCTTGTCTTCCGATACCTCGATACTCACCGTACCGGGGGTGAGTGAAATGCTGCTCGCCAGCAGTGTAATGGGCAAGTCCTGGGTAATGTCGAGCGGCACGGCGATAAAGCCGGGGCTAATCTTGCGTACCGGGCCCAGAACCTGAATAGCGACTTCAACGTTGGAGACGATGATGTCACCCATCAGCATCAACAAGTATTTCGCAGCCGACAGTGGTTTTTTCAGGGTTGGCTGGTTCTTGCGCATGGACGAGGTGCCTAGCGGAATCAGCAATGCAAATATCAGCCCGAGCAAAATGTGACCGGGCGAAGCGCTGTTGTTCATCAGCAGCCAGACGATCAACAGCAGCAGGCTCAAATACGGGAACGGCAGTAGTCGTTTCATGGCTGGCCCTCCGCCATCAGCGTCTGGACTTCAGGATACATCTGCTGCATTTGCAACGCCGCTGCCTCGGCAAAGTCGGTAGCCGGGCCGCCAAAAATAACCAGCGCCGGCGAGGCCAGCAGCAGGAAGGCAATGGCAATCAGCTGAATCGGCTGGGCGTTGTCGGTACCGGTTTTATTGCCCGATACATGCCAGAACAGGTTGGTGCCAGCCCGGGACAACGCAATGATCACCGCCAGGCTGCTGAGCAGAATGGTGGACCAGACCCAGCCCATCTCCGTGGCGGTTTCGGCCGCTTGCAGCAACAACGCCTTGCCGACAAAACCGGAGAGCGGCGGCAAACCGGCAACCGTAACTGCACCGATAAAGAACAACAGGCCAAGCATGGGGGCCTGCTTCATGGGCCGTGACACCACAAAACGGTCGGACGCCTGACCGCGTTGCTGGGCGATCACGTCGGCCAGTAAAAAGAGGGCGCCAGTAACCAGCGTGGTGTGCACCAGATAGTAAAGCCCGCCGATGACCGCCTGGGTATTGAGCAACACCACGGCCACCAGCAAGGTGCCGGCGGAAATAAGAATCAGGTTGGCGACCAGGGTGCGCAGCGTCGGGGCGGCCAGTACGCCTACCGCGCCAATCACCAGCGTCAGCAGCGCCATCGGCCAGATCCACGGGATGGCAATGTAGGCCAGGTCTCCTGCCTGCTCACCAAACACCACGGTATGCACCCGGAAGATGCTGTAGATGCCCACCTTGGTCATGATTGCGAACATCGCCGCAACCGGCGCACTGGCCGAGGCATAGGCTTTGGGCAGCCAGAAGTGCAACGGCATCATCGCGGCTTTCAGGCCGAACACGACCAGCAGTAACAGCGCCCCAGCCTCGGCCAGAATGCTGGCACCGGGCGTCAGCCCGGCAATGCGAGTCGACATTTGCGCCATGTTCAAGGTCCCGAGGGTGCCGTAGAGCATGCCGAGCGCAAACAGGAAAAAGGCCGAGCCGATCAGGTTCAGCACAATATAGTGCACGTTGGCCTGGGTTTTTTGCTTGCCACCGCCGTGAATCAGCAAGGCGTAAGAGGCAATGAGCAGCACTTCGAAGAAGACGAAGAGGTTGAAAATATCGCCGGTCAGAAAGGCCCCGTTGACGCCCATCAACTGATACATCATCAGTGAATGGAAATATTTGCCCCGGTTGTCGTCGCCAGCCAGAGAATAGAGCACCGCCCCGATCGCCAGCACGGTGGTCAGCAACACCAGCAGGGACGATAGCCGGTCGGCCACCAGCAGAATGCCGAACGGCGGTTGCCAGTCGCCCAGTACATACAGCTGCGTTGCCTGAGTGCTCAGGCGGAACAGCACCAGAGCCCCGACGAGCATCAGCGCCAGGCTGACCAGGCTGGCAATCCGCTGACGACGGATCGTTCCGGCCAGCGGTGGCAGCAGCATCAGGGTACCAGCCAGCAAGGGAATCAGAATGGGGAGCACGGCCCAATGTTGCATTAATTCTTCTCCTTGAGCCGATCACTGGGCAGGCCAGCACCCGGTGGGTTACGGCCGTCGACGTGGTCGTTGCCCAGATCGGAGCGGGCACGAATGGCGAGAATCACCACGAAGGCGGTCATCGCGAAACCAATGACGATGGCGGTCAGCACCAGGGCCTGGGGCAGGGGGTCGGCGTACTGATCCGACTGGCCCAGAATGGTGGCGCCGTTGATCAGCAGTCGACCGCTGGAAAACAGAAAGAGGTTAACCGCGTAAGACAACAAAGTAATGCCGACAACCACCGGAAAGGTGCGGCCGCGCAAGGTCAAAAACAGGCCGCAGGCGGTCATCAGGCCGACGCAAAAGGCAAAGATGGCTTCCATTATTGGTGCTCCGTCTCTCGTGCGCGTTCAGTGGTGGTGTGCTGACCCAGATTCGCCAGAATCAGCATGGTGGCGCCGACCACGGTCAGGTAGACACCCAGGTCAAAGGCAATGGCGCTGGCGACCTCGAACTCGCCGATGACCGGCCAGGTCCAGTAGTCGTACCAGGAGGTCAGGAAGGGGTAGCCAAATGCCCAGCTGCCGAGGCCGGTGAGCGTGGCGATCAGCAGGCCGCTGCCGATGACCTTCTGGTAGTCGAGTTTCAGGCGGTCTTTGAGCCAGTCGACGCCGTGGGCAATGTACTGCTGAATGATGGCAATGGAGGTAACCAACCCGGCAATGAAGCCGCCACCGGGCAGGTTATGCCCGCGCAGGAAGATGTAAGCCGAAACCAGCAGGGCGAGAGGGAGTAAGCCCTGGGAAATGACCGAGAGCATCATCGGGTGTTTGTCTTCGGTCCAGGGGCGGCCATCGTCGTCGCTGGTGGGTTTGAACAGCCCCATCCGGGCGATCAGTTTGTAGATGCCGAGTGCGGCAATCCCCAGTACGGTAATTTCACCCAGGGTATCGAACCCCCGGAAGTCGACCAGAATGACGTTGACCACGTTGGTGCCGCCACCGCCGCTTTTGGCGTTGTCGAGGAAGAAGTCGGAAATGCTGTCCAGCGGCCGTGTGATGATGGCGTAGTTGATGGTGCCGATGATGCCACCAAAGATGGCGGCAATGGTCAGGTCGCGAGCGACCCGGCGCGGGCTCGATTCCTTGGGCGTGTTTTGCGGCAGGAAGAACAGCGCCAGCAGCAACAGAATGATGGTGACCACTTCAACCGATAGCTGGGTCAGTGCCAGGTCGGGTGCGGAGAACAGCGCGAAGGCCAGCGACACGATCAGGCCGACCACCGACAGCATCAACAGCGCAATCAGCCGCTTGCGGTGCCAGATAACGGTCGCCAGGGACGACAGTGCCAGCAGGGCAGCACCGGAGAGCATGACAGCATCAACGGGAATCTGAGGGCGCAGACCGGCGGTGGTGTTCAGATCGATCAGCGGTAACCCCAGCAGCACCAGCGCCAGCAGAATCAGCAGGAAGGCGTAGCGTTGCAACGACCCGTTTTCGAACCAGTCGATAAAGCGGGCGCAGTGCTTCATCACCCATTTCACCGATTTGTCGAAGATCAGGTTGGCATTGGCTTCCGGGAACTGGGCCTGGAAGGTGAACAGTTTTTCCCGGTTGAAGTAGACATAGGCGCCGCCGGTCATCGCCAGGGCGCTCATCAGCAACGGCAAATTGAAGCCGTGCCAGATGTACAGGCCATAGTCGGGCAGGTCGCCGCCGACTACGGCACCGGCTGCAACAGCCAGCAGATTACCGATCAGCAGCGCAGGCCAGATACCCACCAGCAGGCACAAGGCAACCAGAATGTCGATTGGCAGGCGCATGTAGCGCGGCGGCTCATGCGGTTGCTTGGGCAGTTCTTCCGGCTCGCCGCCAAAGAAGACGTCGTGAATGAAACGCAGAGAGTAAGCCACCGAGAAAGCGGTGCCGACGGTCGCCAGCACCGGAATCATCCAGGAAAGGGAACCCAGCGAGCTTTGATCCAGTGTCTCGGCGAAGAACATTTCCTTGGACAGGAAGCCGTTGAGCAGCGGCACCCCGGCCATTGAGGCAGCCGCTACCATGGCCAGCGTTGCGGTATAGGGCATGTATTTCCACAGCCCACTCAGGCGGCGCATGTCGCGGGTGCCGGTCTCGTGGTCGATGATGCCGGCGGCCATGAACAGTGAGGCTTTGAAAATGGCGTGGTTGATGATGTGGAACACAGCGGCGACGGCGGCCATATCGGAGCCCATGCCAAGCAGCAGGGTGATGAGGCCCAGGTGGCTGACGGTGGAGTAGGCCAGCAGACCCTTGAGGTCGTGTTTGAACAGGGCGGTGTAGGCGCCGATCAGCAGGGTGGTCAGGCCGGTAAGGCTGACGATCACGAACCAGAGTTCGGTGCCTGACAGCACCGGGTAAAACCGGGCCATCAGGAAGATGCCGGCCTTCACCATGGTGGCGGAGTGCAAGTAAGCGCTCACGGGTGTCGGCGCGGCCATGGCATAGGGCAGCCAGAAGTGGAACGGAAACTGGGCTGATTTGGTGAAGGCGCCGAGCAATACCAGGACGACGATGACCGGGTAAGCGGCATGTTCGCGCAGCAGGTCGCCACTGTTGAGCACGGCGGTCAGGTCGTAGCTGCCGACGATGTTGCCGATCATGATGACGCCGGCCAGCAGTGCCAGGCCACCGAGGCCGGTGACGGTCATGGCCATGCGAGCACCTTTGCGGGCGTCGCTGTTGTGGTTCCAGAAGCTGATCAGCAAAAAGGAACTGACGCTGGTCATTTCCCAGAAGACCCACATTTGCAGGAGGTTGTGCGAGACCACGATGCCGAGCATGGCGGTCATGAACAGAATCAGGTAGGCGTAGAACAGACCCATTGAGTCTTTGTCGGACAGATAATAGCGGGCGTAGAGGATGATCAGCAGGCCGATGCCGAGTACCAGTATCGCAAACAACAGGGCCAGTCCATCCAGATGCACCGACAGCTCAAGGCCGAGTAGGGGGATCCAGGGCATGGTCGCGACCACAGCCTGGCCGTCAAATACGGCGGGCAGGTGGGAGAGCACCAGCACCAGGGCCATCGCCGGAAGGGCAGCAGTAGCAAAGGCACAGGCCGTGCGACCGAAGCGGTCCGTCAGCAGGGGTACAACTGTCCCCAGCAAAGGTAACAGCAGTATCCAGAAAAGACTCATGAGTGGGTAAGACTCCCCTTGGTTAAAACGGCAACATCCAGCGAGACGACCCTTGAACCTACGCTCCAGCGCGGTGCACAGATGGGTCCGCTCGCTCGCTGTTCAATGGCGAAAGAGGATAACGAGGCAGGCAACAAGCGTCCAGAAAAACCGGAATTGTTGGTGAAGTGCCAAGAGTTCATGGAAGCCACCGGGTAGGCCTATCCGGGGTCGTGCGGGATGCCGCCCACTCAATCCATCCATGGAGACTACACCGCAACATCCATGTTGCGGACTACCCCGGATAGGCCTACCCGGCAGCCTCCACTCGGCACGGTGGCATGTTCGGTTTTCAACTTTTGTAAGAGGCCAGTCCCCTGGGCGACTGGAAGAAGGCAGTGCCAGTGAAATCAGCTATTCGCACAAAACCCGATCACCACACCCCTCAACCCGGCTGTGTAACCAGCGTAATAACCCGCCGCTGGTGCAAATTAACCGGCGGTTCATAGACTTCACTGAACAACTCATTGGCGACATCACGAATGACACCGTCCTGATAAGCCGCTTTCATGACGGTATTGAGCAGGGTGTGCAATTCCGGGTTGGTGGGGGTGACGTACAGAATGTGATCGCGGTCGTATACGAAGACCAGGTTTTCCTCGACGGCCAGTTCCCGTTGCTGGGGCCATTCGAGTACGATTTCATGCGCTCCCCGAGGCAGGTAATCGACGCCGCGCAGGCCCGAGGCCACCATCTGGTACAGCCGTTTCCAGTCGCCGGGAATGCCCTGTACCGGCAAAGCGTTGGTTTCCCATATGAGTTTATCGCCCCAGGCCTGACCCATACCGGCGGTTTTGTCGAGCGCGATAAAGTCTTCCAGTGTGATGATCGGATCGTATTCCGGTTGGCTCCCCGGAGGTATGAACAGGATGCGATGATTGACCAGGTTGTCGGTCATTCCCACCTGGACATTTAGGAACCGCTGGTCGCGAGCGGGTGTCTGGCCCAGGATCAGTGTGTCAATGTCGCCCTGCTCCATCAGCACTTCGAGGCGTGTGGTTGGCATGTTACCGAGGTTGGTAATGTCAACGTCATAGCCCTGATGGTTCAGCGAACGCGTCAGCAGGGTAGCCATATAGTTAAAGGAGGCAGGTGTTCCTCCCATGGTGAGTCTGACCGGTTCCCGGGCCTGGGCCTGGAAAAGCGGCAATAGGCACAGCAGGCTGATGAGCAGCCGGCGGCCGAGTTGGGGCGGGTCAGTCAATACGTGCATCCGATTCATCCGCCGTTGCAGGTTAGTTTGGCCGAGCTGAGGCCTGTTTCTGAGAGCCTCAGCCCATCAACGGGTTCAGAGGCTCCCTGGTATGCCGCGACGTTACAGCTTGATCCAGGTGGCTTTAATTTCGCTGTATTTGTCAAACGCATGCAGCGACTTGTCGCGACCATTGCCGGATTGCTTGTAGCCCCCAAAAGGCGCGGTCATGTCGCCGCCATCCCATTGGTTGACCCAGACCGACCCGGCCCGCAGACCGCGTGCAAAGCGGTGTGCCCGGCTCAGATTGCTGGTCCAGACGGCGGCGGCCAGGCCATAAATGGTGTCGTTTGCGATGGCCAGGGCCTCGGCTTCATCGGTAAATCGTACCACCGACAGCACGGGTCCGAATATCTCTTCTTTGAAGATGGTCATGTCCCGGGTGACGTCTTCGAACACGGTCGGTTCCATAAAGAAACCGCCGTCGACGGTGTCGGCGCGGTTACCTCCAGTCGAAAGCCGAGCGCCCTGGGTTTTGCCGGTGTCTATGTAACCTTGAACGCGTTTGAGCTGAGTCTCGTCGACAATGGCGCCCACATTGGTGGCCGGGTCGAGCGGGTTGCCGGGCTTCCAGTCCTGTACAGCCCGCACGACTTCGGCCATGAAGTCATCAGCAATGCTGGCCTCGACTAATAGACGAGAGCCCGCGGTGCAGACTTCGCCCATATTGAAGCAGATGCCCTCGGCGGCGGCTTTGGCGGCAGCCGACAAGTCCGGTGCGTCGGCGAAGACAACGTTGGGTGATTTGCCGCCCGCTTCGGTCCAGACCCGTTTCATGTTGGATTCGCCGGCGTAGATCATCAGTTGTTTGGCAATGGCCGTAGAGCCGGTGAACACCAGGGTGTCGACATCCATATGCAGCGCCAGCGCCTTGCCGACCGTGTGGCCGAAGCCGGGCAGTACGTTAAAAACGCCATCGGGAATGCCCGCTTCTTTGGCCAGGGCGGCCAGGCGCAGGGCTGACAGCGGCGATTTCTCAGACGGTTTCAGAATGACCGAGTTGCCCATGGCCAGGGCCGGGCCGATTTTCCAGCTGGCCATGATCAGCGGGAAGTTCCAGGGCACGATGGCGGCAACCACGCCAACGGCTTCGCGCGTGACCAGGCCGAGTTCGCCCGGGCCGGTGGGAGCAACTTCATCATAGAGTTTGTCGATGGCTTCTGCCGACCACTGCAGGCTACGACGGGTAGCCGGGATATCGACATGGCGGGCATCAGAGATGGGCTTGCCCATGTCGAGCGTTTCCAGCAAGGCAAGCTCGTCGCCGTGCTGTTTGATCAGGTCGACGAAGCGCAGCATGATGGTTTTACGCTTTGCAGGCGGCAGTTGCGACCAGCGGCCATCATTAAAGGCGGCGCGTGCGTGGCGCACGGCAATATCGGCATCGGCACTGTCGCAGGCCGCGACGTTGGCCAGCAGCCGGTTGTCGATCGGGCTGCGGCTTTCGAACGTCTCGCCGGAGTGAGCCGGCTGATAGTCGCCATTGATAAAGGCACGGCCTTCCGGCTTGAGTTCGGCGGCGCGTTGGGTCCAGTATTCGAGGGTATCGGTCATGTTGGGAACCTGTTAGTCAGCGTCATTCTTATTGAACGCTACCTTACCCCAGTCGCTGGCCGGGTTTCAATATATTGAACGCAAAGGGCGCGGGTGACCCCGATTATCGATGCCGCCCATATGACCCTCAGCTATTAGCAGCTGTGCCTTGATGACCCTATCGAATCAAGGCTACAGCAAGACTTGATGTTTTAATTATTTTACATACACTGGCCCTTATGTGTTCGAAATAACAAACATCACAGGTGCGGCCCGACGGTAGCGCCACGGTTCAGTCGGAGTGAGAACGGCCATGACCCAGACCCCAGACAACACGTCCCAGCAAACCCAGACGGCCCGTTCGGCCGATTCACCGGCAAAGACCGGTGCGTTCTGGATGCCCTTTACCGCCAACCGGCAATTCAAAGCAGAACCCCGACTCATGGTAGGCGCCGAAGGCATGCATTACACCACGGAAGACGGCCGCAGTGTGCTGGACGGTACCGCGGGGCTGTGGTGCGTGAATGCCGGCCATGGCCGGGCACATATCTCTGAAGCCGTCGCTCGCCAGATCAGTGAAATGGACTATGCACCGACCTTTCAGATGGGCCACCCCAAGCCGTTTGAACTGGCCGAGCGACTGATCAAGCACACGCCAGATGGCATTAACAAGGTGTTTTTTACCAATTCCGGCTCTGAGTCGGTCGATACTGCCCTGAAAATCGCCTTGGCCTATCACCGGGCGCGGGGCCAGGGCGAGCGTACCCGCCTGATCGGCCGCGAACGGGGTTACCACGGGGTTGGCTTCGGAGGCATCTCTGTCGGCGGCCTGGTGAACAATCGCAAGGCGTTCGGCATGGGACTGAACGGCGTCGATCATATGCGTCACACGCTGTTACCGGAAAATGCCTACAGCAAGGGCTTGCCCGAGCACGGTGCCGACCTGGTTCAGGATCTTGAACGGATGATCGCGCTGCACGGTGCAGAGACCATTGCGGCTGTTATTGTGGAACCGGTCGCCGGTTCGGCGGGCGTCATTCTGCCCCCCAAAGGCTACTTGCAGCGACTGCGCGACCTGACCAAGCAGCACGGTATTCTGCTGATTTTCGATGAAGTCATCACCGGCTTTGGCCGCGTCGGCAAGCCTTTCGCTGCCAATCGGTTTGGCGTAACACCGGATCTGATGACCACCGCCAAGGGCCTGACCAACGGCGCCATTCCCATGGGCGCGGTGTTCGCGGCTGACTTCATTCACGACGCCTTTATGCACGGCCCGGAATCGGTGATCGAGCTGTTCCATGGCTATACCTACTCCGGTCACCCAGTGGCCGCCGCCGCTGGCCTGGCGACACTCGATATATACGAACAGGAAGGGTTGTTCGAACGCACGCTGGAGATGGAGCCTATCTGGCAAGATGCCTTGCACAGCCTGAAGGGCACGCGCAACGTCAAAGACATTCGCAACATAGGCCTGATTGGTGGAGTAGAACTGGAATCGCGCGAAGCGCCCGGTGCCCGTGGCTATGATGTGTTCCACCATTGCTACTGGAAAGGCAATGCGCTGGTGCGGTGCACCGGTGACACCATTGCCATGTCGCCACCGCTGATCATCAATGAGGCGCAGATCGCCGAGTTGATAGCGACACTGAAGACGGCCATTGAAGCCACCGACTGAACCGGCTCCGATTTACTTTTACTGATCAAACTGGACATTCGATGAAACAGATTAGCCATTTTATTAACGGCGCAACCACCGCGCCGAGCAAGCGTACCGGCCCGGTGTATAACCCCGCGCTGGGTGAACAGGTGGCCGAGGTCTCTCTGGCCAGTGTCGACGAAGTCGCGGGCGCCATTGAAGCGGCGAAGGCGGCTTTTGTTGACTGGTCTGAAACCACTCCCCTGAACCGGTCGCGCATTCTGTTTCGCTTTAAAATGCTGCTTGAAGAACGGCTGGATGAGCTGGCTGAAGTGATCAGCGCCGAGCACGGCAAAGTGTTTGAAGACGCCCGCGGTGAAGTGGTGCGCGGCATGGAAGTGGTCGAGTTTGCCTGTGGCATTCCGCATCTGCTTAAAGGCGAAATCACCGAGCAGGTCGGTCGTGGTGTCGATGCCTGGTCGGTCAATCAGCCGCTGGGCGTTGTTGCCGGCATTTCGCCGTTCAACTTCCCGGCCATGGTGCCGATGTGGATGTGGCCCGTGGCCATTGCCTGCGGCAACACCTTCATTATGAAGCCGTCGGAAAAAGACCCGAGCGCGCCCTTGCTGGTTGCTGAATGGCTGAAAGAAGCTGGCTTGCCCGATGGCGTGTTTAATGTGGTGAATGGCGATAAAGAAGCCGTCGATGTATTGCTGACTCACCCGTCGATTCAGGCGGTTAGTTTTGTCGGTTCGACGCCTATTGCTGAATACATTTACAGCACCGCTAGCGCCAATGGCAAACGTGTGCAGGCTCTCGGCGGCGCTAAGAACCATTTAGTGGTCATGCCCGATGCCGATATTAACGGCGCCGTCAGCGCCCTGACTGGCGCGGCCTATGGGTCGGCCGGTGAACGTTGCATGGCAATTTCAGTGGCGGTCGCGGTTGGCGATATCGCCGACGAGCTGGTCGACAAGTTGGCGGAAAAAGCCCGCACCCTGAAAATTGGCAATGGTGCTGAGAAAGGCCTGGATATGGGGCCGCTGGTTACCCGTGAACACCTGGCTAAGGTGACCGGTTATGTCGATGCCGGTGTGAAAGAAGGTGCTACGCTGGTCGTCGATGGCCGTGGCCACACAGTAGCTGGACACGAGTCAGGCTATTTCATCGGTGGCTGCCTGTTCGACCACGTGACGCCAGAAATGACGATCTATCAGGAAGAAATTTTCGGCCCGGTATTGTGCGTAGTGCGCGTGCCGGATTACGTTAGCGCGGTCAAACTGATCAACGCTCACGAATACGGCAATGGCACCTCTATCTACACTCGTAGCGGTGGCGCAGCACGCCAGTTTACCCGCGATATCCAGGTCGGCATGGTCGGCGTGAACGTGCCTATCCCCGTACCGATGGCCTTCCATGCCTTCGGCGGCTGGAAGCGCTCGCTGTTCGGTAGCAACCACATGCACGGCATGGAAGGCGTACGTTTTTATACCCGTCGCAAAGCCGTGACTGCACGCTGGCCGGAAGGTGACATGGGTGCAGATTTCGTGATGCCCACCCTGGAATAACAATAGCGGGTTAACTCAAGTTTCGGCGTTCGCACTCAGAACAGTGCCGGGTACCGGGTGTACCTATCCGGGGAAGTCCGCAGCATAGATGCTGCGGTCTAGGCCCCATGGACGAGTTCACGCCGACCCCGGATAGGTACACCCGGTGCCTGGCACGGACCACTGGCAACATAGCAGAACTGAACGCCGGAACTTGAGTTGCTAGAGTGCCATTCTTCCTCCTTTTTTATTTTTGATAGCGGAGCCCCAGATGACCCGTCGTACCGAACACACCGGTTCCTATTATGCGGCCAGTGCCAACCCGACTCCGGATCGCCCGGCCCTGACTGAATCAGTTCAGGCTGATGTCTGTGTGATTGGCGCGGGCTTTACCGGCCTGTCGACCGCATTGCATCTGGCCGAAGCCGGGTTCAGCGCAGTGGTGCTTGAAGCGGCGCGTATTGGTTTTGGCGCCAGCGGTCGCAACGGCGGCCAGTTGGTGAACAGCTACAGCCGCGACATCGATGTGATCGAAAAAAACTACGGCATGGATACCGCCAAAATGCTTGGCGGCATGGCGTTCGAAGGTGCAGACATCATTCGTCAGCGTATTCGCGATTACACTATTGAGTGTGACTATCGCGATGGCGGTGTGTTTGTAGCGTTCAACAAGCGCCAACTGCACGAACTGCAGGAGCAAAAAGCTCTGTGGGAGCGCTACGGCCATACCCAGCTCGATTTTCTGGATCGGGATGCGGTACGCAACGTGGTGAAATCCGATCAGTACATCGGCGGTCTGCGCGATAACCGGGCCGGGCATATTCACCCGTTGAATCTGGCGTTAGGCGAAGCCGCAGCGATTGAGCAACACGGCGGCCAGATTTTTGAAGATTCTCCGGTGGTGAAAATCGACCGGGGAGCAGAGCCGGTGGTGCACACCGACAAAGGCCAGGTTCGAGCCAAATACGTCATGGTCGCCGGCAATGCTTACCTTGGCAATCTGGTTCCGGAACTGTCCGCCAAATCGATGCCCTGTGGCACCCAGATTGTCGCTACCGAGGTGCTCGGTGAAGAGCGCGCCCGGTCTTTGATTCCACAACTGGAATGCGTGGAAGACTGCAACTACAAGCTCGATTATTACCGGATCACCGGCGATTTCCGCCTGCTGTACGGCGGCGGTGTCACCTACGGCGGTGGCGACCCGGCCTCGATTGAGCGTTTCCTGCGCCCGCGCCTGGAAGCGACCTTTCCCAGCCTGACCGACATCAAGCTGGATTACGCCTGGGGTGGGGACTTCCTGCTCACCATGAGCCGGCTGCCGCAATTCGGCCGCATTGGCGACAATATCTATTACGCCCAGGGCTACAGCGGTCACGGTGTCACCACCACCCACCTGGCCGGCAAACTGATCGCCGAAGCCCTGCGCGGCCAGGCCGAACGCTTCGATGCGTTTGCCAGCCTGAAGCACTTCCGCTTCCCAGGCGGCCAACTGTTCAGGGCGCCTTATACGGCTATCGGAGCGACCTACTATGGGTTGCGAGATAAACTGGGCATCTAATCCAGTTGGTACTGCAAGCACAGTAGATTTGACCAATTAATACCAGCAACCGGCATCGGGCGCGACTCTGGCGGGCGTCGGTCCCCATGGATGGGGACCGTCGAGCTTACATGGAAGTACTTGCAGCGACCGCCAGAGTCGCGCGATGCCGGTTGCGGCTTCTTGCCACCGAATAACGTTAAGCCGCTATTGAAATCGCCACCTAGCCACCCACAGCCACTAACCAGAAATACCGACTAACCTCAGAACATGCGAAAATGCCCCTAAACATGCAATGCAGTGAATGAGATATGCGCATTTGGGTAGATGCCGACGCTTGTCCGACTGTGATCCGCGACATTATTGTGCGGGCTGCGGAGCGGACGCAGGTTCAGACCACCTTTGTGGCCAATCAGTACATCAAGACGCCGCCGTCGAAATACGTGACCTCAGTGCAGGTGCCGGCCGGGTTTGATGTGGCGGACAATGAAATTGTTCGACTGGCCGAGGCGGAAGATCTGGTGATCACCAGTGATATTCCGCTGGCGGCAGAAGTGATTGAGAAAGGCGCCAGTGCGCTGAGTCATCGCGGTGAAGCCTTTACCCGCGACAATATTCGTGGTCGGCTGAACGTGCGCGACTTTATGGAGACGCTGCGCGCCAGCGGCATTCAGTCTGGCGGGCAGAAGACGATGGATAACACCGACCGGATGGCGTTTGCCAACAAACTCGACAGCTACCTCGCCCGATACGGCCGCAAGGGCTGAAATCCTGCTTTTTGTGTTCGCTTGCATCCAAAACCCGCTAGGCTTCGTCTAAGCAGTACGATTCTCACATTCATAAACATGGAAGGCAGCAGGATGAAGCAAAGAACCATCAGTATGGCTGGGTGTTGTGTGGCGTTGGCTCTGATGAGTGGCGTTCAGGCCGAGTCCACCATGAACGTTGCGCACATGCATTTGGAACACGTTTCGACCTCCTGGCCGGAGGCGCCCGGCCAGGTCGGGTTCATGACCGTGGCCCTGCAGGAAGCCGAGATTGCTCAGACTCATGTCAGGCTGGCTGAAGACCACAACGGTGACCTCGCTACCCTCAAACAGCATGTGGCTCATGCACTGCATGCGCTGGACCCAGATGAACAGAGCAGCGGGCCAGGCCTGGGTTTTGGTGTTATTGAAGGGGCCGACGGTGCAGAAAAACACACCCTGTATGCAGCCCAGTCGCCGGGTGCGTCCGACAACATCATCAATAATAACCTCAGGGTTCGAAATCCGTTGCGCAACGCCGAATCGCTGGCCAAGCTGGCTGTTCGCGCAGGCAATACAGCCCTGGACGCCCGGTCCGTTTCTGCCGCACAGGAGCCTCTCGACGATATGGCCTGGCTGATCAATGCCCTGGTTAACGGCGTTGATGAAAACGGTGATGGCACCATCGATGCGACGCGTGAAGAAGGGGGGCTCGTGGTGGCCCGTGAAGAATTGACGGCAATACGTCAGGTAGAGGGGCTCGACTGACCCGACCGGGCTGGGAGGTGAAGACACTCCAGAGCGATGGCGGTATGCTGTGCAGAACGGTAACAGCAGGGTAGGCCGGTATGAGTGTCAAAAAAATCATGAATCCCAACCCGGTGGTGGTCGGGATGGAAGATACCGTGGCGCGCATGCGCGAGTTGTTTGAAGAACATCGGTTTCACCACTTGCTGGTTACCGAGCGCGGCATTCTTAAGGGCATTGTTTCCGATCGGGACATTCTGAAAGCCCTGTCCCCTTACGTAGGGACACCGTCGGAGCAAACGCGCGATACCAGCACGTTGTTCCGGCGCGCCCATCAGGTGATGACGCGCGACCCCATCACCATATCGCCAGAGGCCTCGCTGGCCGATGCCGTCAGTCTGTTTAACCGGAACAAAATTTCCTGTTTGCCCGTGGTCTCACAGGGCAATCAACCTTTGGGTATGGTCAGTTGGCGGGATATTTTAAGAACAATGGAGCGAGTCAGTCAGCACAAACGCAAGGTTGATTAATCGGCGTTCATTGCAATAAAAAGGCCGCTATAAGCGGCCTTTTTTAGTGGTTACATCCGGGTGTATCGTCGACAGACTGTGTCAGGGAGCAGCCGGGCTGTCATCCTTAACACTTAGGTCGACACCGGCACCTTCATCTCTGGCCCATACGGTAACAATGTCACCTGCAGCGACCGTCAACTCCGCCTGAACAGCAATGGTTTTGCTGTCGGCAGGTGTGACCGTGAAATTGTAGGTGCCAGCGGCCAGTTCAATAAAGCCAGTGCTGCCCTTGTAGGCAACGTCTTCAAAGGCCGGGTCTTCGTTGGTAATGTCGGTACCAGCGGTGGCATACAGGTCAACATCCGCTGTGCCGGCAGAGCCATGAATGATGCGGACTTTGGCGGCAGTCGCGACCGACCGCCGGTCATCGACGTAAGGCACGAGTTCCAGGTCCGCACTGTCGCCCCCATCCAGTGTGCCCATGGCGAATACGGTGTAGCTAGTGCCATTGGCCAGCGTGATACCTTCAGCAGAAATTGACGCATCAGCGGCATCCGGATTCAGACTGACGGCCAGGTCGTAATCACCAGACCCTACCTCTGTGTAAGCCGAAATAGCCGGAAAGGATACGTCGGAATACAAGGCGTCGGCGCTTGTGAAATCGGTGACGTCGAGCGCGCTTGTGGTGTTTGCGGCAGCAAAGATATCCACCGTCGGCACATCGACTGCATTGTGAACAGCGCGTACAGCGACGTCGCTTGAATTCTTGTCATACAGAAGGCTTGTAGTAGTGCCATCAGACACGGACAGGGTTATCGGGGAGCTGCCAATCCCTGACATATTGGGAATGGCACCGATGAACAGATCACTGCCGGCAGTCAGTTCAACGGATCCGGAATCATAAACCGGATCAGTATCCCCCTGCGCGGTGACGCGAATTTGGTAGGTGCCTTCATCGACCAGAGTCGGGCCCAGTAAATCAGACTCGGCGGTAAATTCCAGAGTGCCTAAGACCGTGTTGGCGGTCAGCGTTGCTCCGGGCGCTGTTACGTGAACATCAACAGTCGGTGCATCTGGTGCCAGGTGGGCAACCTGAACCCGCACTTTGGTACTGTCTTGCATTGAACCGTCGTCAGCGAAGACCTTGGCACTGATGTTAGCCAATGGATTGACCGCAGCCACGGTGTATTCCATATCCTCTTCCAGAGTCAGGTCTGCGTCGATAACGGCGTCAGCGGTATCGGCTCCGCCTGGTAGAATGCCATAGACTTCGGTGTCATAGGTGCCAGCGTCCACAGACGCAAAGGCGGATGCCGAGCCATAGTCGAGCGTATCGACAGCAGGCGTCATGGCATCGTTGAGGTAAATGTTTACCGCAGGGGCATTGGGCGACGCATGGAGCACCCGCAGCGAAGCTTGGGCGGTAGTGGTGTCATCATCGTCGCTGGTGGACTCACAGCCGGCCAGAATCAGGCCGCTGACCGCGATTCCGGCGATCACTTTTAGAGTGTGCATTGTTGTTATCCTTCCAGAATAAGTTGTTGTGGGTGCTGGCCAGCGAGAGAGGATACGACAGCGCAGGTTTCAACTGATCAATCAGAAGATTTGAACGACATGGTCGGATTTAATGAACAACGCTGGTGGGCGAGTGCAGGCCAAACCAGGAAATGCCTGAAAATTCAAACCCTTGGCGTCACCCGCAGAAACAGGCCTGGCATTGGAATGACCGCCTAACGAGTGCAAAAAGAGTCAGATTCTGTGTGTAAAAAGTGAACAGGCGCACAGTTTGGTTTCGACCTTAACGGCCTTAGTTCCAGTGAGCACAAAGCGGGTGTTGGAAAATCAGTCAATTTTACCAATCTGGCTGCAACGCCATGGTAGTGGGGAAAGGTTCGCATTCAATGGGTTTGTCCCAAAGTTATGCAGAAGGTTATCCACATTTTCTGTGGGTAAGTAGAATGCGATGGACTTAGGGAGGTTGTGAGGAGAGCAGGTGCTGTCAAGCCTGTTTTAGAGCCTTTTTGATGAAAAAATGGCTTGACAGCGAGCGGCCGGGTGGCCAGCTGAGGTGTGAATAAAAGCCGGTTGCGACCGCAACGAGGCTGTGTTATCCACCGCGCTGAACCCGCGCCCGATCAGGGCTTGGCGGGCTGTTTGACGGCCTCCGAGTAGATGCGGAAGCCGAAGATTAGGGCAAAGGCACCGACCGGCTTAAAGATCAGCGCGATGATGAAATTAAGCGGCCCATAGCCCGCCGCTAAATCCAGACCTCCCACAAGTAGCTGACTGACGAGCAATAGCACCCCGTAGATCAGCGCGTAGCCACCAAAGATGATCCAGCCGAACCCCATGCTGCCGGTCCAGGCTTTGCGCAATGCATCGGGTATGGGTTCACGGCCGTCGATCAGGTAAAAGGTGGCGAGTGCCAGACGTACCCCGAAATAGATTCCCGGAACAATGAGCAATAGACCCAGGCCCACTGCAAAGCCGGTCAGAATTTGTACGCCGGCCAGTGGCAACACCCAGGGTAGGGCCTGGGTAATGGCGTCTTTAGGGGGCAGGTACTGGTTATTCAGTGACTGGCGAACGTACAGAACCACGGCCGCTGAGGCCCAGACACCACCCACCCATTGCAATAACATCAGGGGCCAGGCATAGGGAAACTCGGCAAATGCTCCCTGCAGCAAAACAAACAGAACTTCGAAGAGGAACCCCAGACCCACGGTGATGATGATCAGCGCGATCAAGTGCTGGCGAAAGAACTGGGCAGTGTCCTTTAAAAAGGTGTAAAGCATGTAGGTCTCGTCTGGCAGTAATGAGGTTGGGGAAGAGTAACGAAATGCGGCTGGAAAGGCATCTTTAACAAAAGAACAGGTTGATAAACCCTGAAGGACTAGCGCCAGGGGTCGGGTACGCCTCAAGCGGGCGTCGGTCCCCAGGGATGGGGACCGCCGAGCTTACACGGATGCACTTGCAGCGACCGCCTGAGGCGTACCCGATGCCTGACGCGGATTTGCCACAACATCGAATCAAGCCGTCTCCAAAAGGTGACTGCCAGGCTAACTCGCGTTCTCAGGCCAATGGTTGCTGCTGGGTAATGCAGTGAATGTTGCCGCCGCCGAGCAGGATTTCACGGCCCGGCACCTGTACTATTTCCCGGTCTGTGCACAGGTCGCTGAGAATGCTGGCGGCGATGTCGTCTTGCGGGTCATCGAAGCTTGGCAGAATGATGCCGCCGTTGACCATCAGAAAGTTCACATAGCTGGCGGCCATGCGTTCACCGGCCCGGCGCGGCCAGGCTTTCTGGGCCCAGTCGATACCATCGACCTCGGCTTCGGTCTGCATCATTGGCTTGGGCAATGGCATCTTGGTGATGCTCAGTGACCGGCCTCTGGCGTCGCGATGGGCGCTGAGGTAATCGTAAGCCTGGCGACTGCGATGATACTGTGGGTCGGTCTCGTCGTCCGTCCACGCAAGGACGACCTGGCCCGGGCTGATGAAACAGGCCATGTTGTCGATGTGACCATTGGTCTCGTCGTTGTAAATGCCATCGGGTACCCACAAAATGGTATCGATATTCAGATGATCCCGCAGCCGCTGCTCTATTTCCGCCCGCGTCAGATGCGGATTGCGGTTATTGTTCAGCAGGCACTCTTCGGTGGTCATCAATGTGCCTTCGCCATCGACATGAATGGCGCCGCCTTCGAGCACAAAACCTTCGGTGCGGTAGCGTTCGATGCGCTCCATATTGCAGATCTTCTGCGCCACCTGATCATCCCGGTTCCACGGCTGATACAAACCGCCGGTAAGACCACCCCAGGAGTTGAATTCCCAGTCGTTGGCGCGCAGACCGCCTTCACCGTTAGTGATAAAGGTCGGCCCGGTATCCCGGACCCAGGCATCGTTGCAAGAGATTTCAACAACGCGAATGCCGGCACTGAGCCGGGCACAAGCGTTTTCATACTGATCGGCCGACACCCCCATGGTTACCGGTTCAAACCGGGCAATGGCTTCGGCAACGGCGGTATAAGCGGCCTGCGCCGGTTTGGCGCCATAGCGCCAGTTATCCGGCCGCTCCGGCCACAGCATCCAGGTTTGGCTGTGCGGTGCCCATTCGGCGGGCATGCCATAGCCGTCAGCGCGCGGTGTCGACGTTAGCGGCGCTGGCATATCAGCGACCTCCATCCTTTGTCATCAGCGGGTTGTAAAGATCCGGTCTGCGATCGCGGAAAACGCCCCAGGCGCGGCGAGTGCTGGCCACTTCATCCAGGTCGAAAGTGTGCACCAGAATACCCTCGTCATCGCGATCAAACTCAGCCACTTTCTGGCCCAGTTCATTGGCAATAAAAGAGGAACCGTAGAAGGAAATCGTCTGCTCGCCTTCGGCCTCAACGCCGGTGCGGTTGCTGGCGATATACGGCGTCAGGTTGGCGGCCGCATGACCCTGCTGGGTCATTTGCCAGTGATCGCGAGAATCGATGGTGTGGTCTTGCGGTTCGCTGCCAATGGCCGTCGGATAGAACAGCAGTTCCGCCCCCATCAACGCCATGGCGCGGGCGGTTTCCGGGAACCACTGGTCCCAGCAAATGCCGACGCCGATGCGCGCATAGGCGGTATCCCAGACTTTGAAGCCGGTGTCGCCCGGTGTGAAATAGAATTTTTCGGAATAGCCCGGGCCGTCAGGAATGTGGGTCTTGCGATAGATACCCAGATTGCTGCCGTCGGCGTCGATGATAGCGACGGTGTTGTAAAACGCATTATTGGCGCGCTCGTAAAAACTGATGGGCAGCACGACCTTGAGCTCGGCAGCCACTTTACTGAAATGCTGGATAGCCGGATTCTCATCAACCGGTGTCGCGAACGCCATGTAGCCTTCGATTTGCTTCTGGCAAAAGTAGCAGCGCTCAAACAGTTCCTGTATCAGGATGATCTGTGCGCCTTTTGCGGCGGCCTCACGCACGAGGGCGTCGGCTTTGGCAATGTTGGCGTCAACGTCCCAGCCACAGCTCATCTGGGTGGCAGCTACAGTTACCGGTCTCATCTATCTTGGCTCCTCGGGGTTAACCCTGGGTTCTCAGGGGCGCGTATTTTTCCTGAAATTGACGAAAACACCAGCGTTATTTTTGACTGGTGAAAGGCTGCTCTGAAAGCAGTTTTTTCACTCAATTTAAAGGTGACTACCAAGTGAGTGTCAGGTGCCGGGTGTACTTATCCGGGGAAGTCTGAAACATGGATGTTTCAGTCTAGGCCCCATGGATGGGTTCACGACGGCCCCGGATAAGTACACCCGGTGCCTGACTCGGGCTCTTGGCACAAAAGAAAACCCGGCCGCTTAAATATAGGGTAGCAGAAGCTCGTATTCCATGGGGGTGACCTGGCGCTCGAATAACCGCACTTCGCTCCACTTGCAGATGCGGTACATCTCGATGAAGTCGGCACCGAACCATTTCTGGACACGTTCATCCAGAATCATGGAACGCAGCGCATCGCGGGCGTTGTCGGCGAGCTCCGGGTGGTCCTGGTCGTAGACGTTGCCTTCGACCGGTTCGGGCGGTTCTATGTGGTTTTGCAGACCTTCGGTGACGCCTGCCAGTACCACCGCTACTGCCAGGTAGGGGTTGGTGTCGGCTCCGCTCAGGCGGTGCTCGATGCGGGTGGCTTCGATGCTGCCAGAGGGAATGCGCAAGGCAGACGTGCGGTTATCGTAACCCCAGGTTTTGGCGGTCGGAGCGAAGGCATCGGGGTTGAGGCGGCGGTAGCTGTTGATGTTCGGGCACAGCAATGCCTGAACGTGGTCCGCCATGTCGATTAATCCGCCCATGGCCCAGCGCATCTCCGGCACGTTTTCCGGGTCCTCACTGGCGAAGATATTGTTGCCCTCACTATCCATCAGGCTTAGGTGAATGTGCATGCCGCTGCCCGCTTCCTCGATGTAGGGCTTGGCCATAAAGGTGGCTTCCATTTCCCACTTGCGCGCTACCTGGGCGATGACGCGTTTGAGCATGACCGCCTCGTCCGCTGCACGCATCGGATCGTTGCCGTAATTGAGGTTCACCTCAAACTGGCCGGGCGCGTATTCGGTGATCACCGTGTCGGCCGGGATATTCTGTTCGTGGGCGGTGTCGAGTACATCGCGGATGAAGAAATCGTAGTCATCCAGGTCATCCATCGAATAGACCTGCTTGGAACTCATACGCCGGCCACTGACCGGAGAGACCGGGGGTTGCAGTTTGCCCTCCGCATCGCGCTCGGTGTCGATCAGATAAAATTCCAGCTCCACCGCAATGCCCGGGGTATAGCCCAGTTCATTGAAACGCTTCACTGCCTGCACCAGTACCTGGCGCGGGTCCATCAGGAAGGGGGTTTCAGCGTCGGTCTCGAACATGGTGAACAGGGCCTGGGCGCGGTCGCCGTCGGCGTGCCAGGGCACCATCGCCAGAGTGCCGGGAACCGGCAGACACAGCCGGTCGCGGTCGCCGTCTTCAGCGCCGAGGCCAGTCTCTTCAACCGTGGTACCGGTCGCGTCCAGCGCCATCACAGAGCCGGGCAGGTTAAAGCCTTCTTCATACACTTTTTCCAGCAGCTCACGCTCAATGCGTTTGCCGCGCAGCACACCGTTGAGGTCGGTGACCAGCAGTTCGATGGTGGTGACGTTCGGGTGTTGCTCCAGAAAGGCGGTTACTTCAGGGTGTGACATGATGCTTTCTCATCGTTGGCGATGACGGCCCGGGCGTACCGGGCCTGACACAGCGACTTAACAGTTGGGCGGCATTGCCGCCAAAAGGCTCAGCGGTCGAGACCGCCCATGCATAAATACTTCAGTTCCAGATACTCATCGATACCGTACTGGCTGCCTTCGCGGCCGAGGCCCGACTCCTTCACGCCGCCGAAGGGCGCGACCTCCGTCGAGATAATACCCTCATTAATGCCTACCATCCCATATTCCAGCGCTTCAGCGACCCGCCAGATGCGCGACAGGTTGCTGCTGTAAAAGTAGGCGGCGAGCCCGAAGGGAGTATCGTTGGCCAGTTGCACCGCGTCCTCTTCGGTTTTGAACCGGGTCAGGGCGGTGATCGGGCCAAAAATTTCTTCCTGGCTGACGCGCATGGTCGGTTCCACGTCGGTTAGCACGGTCGGTTCAAAAAAACTGTGGCCCAGGCTGTGACGCTTGCCACCGAGCAGTACCTTGGCGCCCTGATCGGTCGCCTCGTTGAGCAGGGCTTCGACTTTCTCCAGCCCGGCTTCATTGATCAAGGGCCCAATGGTGACGCCGTCGTCCATGCCGTTGCCCACCTTAAGCTGTTCACTGGCTGCGGCCATGGCGCTGGCGAAGCGGTCATATACGCCTTCCTGGACCAGAAAGCGGTTTACACAGACGCACGTCTGGCCGGTATTTCGGTACTTGGACGCCATGGCACCTTTAACAGCCGCCTCAATATCGGCATCGTCAAAGACAATAAAAGGGGCATTACCGCCGAGCTCCATCGATACCCGCTTCACCGTGTCAGCGGCCTGGCGAATGAGCGTCTTGCCCACCGGGGTTGAGCCGGTAAAACTCACCTTGCGCACCAGTGGATGAGTACTGAGCACTTCACCGACGGCTTTGCCATTGCTGGCTGTGATGATGTTCAACACCCCCTTTGGCAAGCCGGCCTGCCGGCCCAGATCGGCCAGCGCCAGGGCCGTGAGCGGCGTCGCTTCGGCTGGCTTGACGACGATGGTGCACCCGGCGGCCAGCGCCGGGGCGACCTTGCGGGTAATCATCGCCAGTGGAAAGTTCCACGGTGTAATGGCAGTGCAGACGCCGACCGGCTGTTTGATGGCCAGAATGCGGCGGTCGTTGTTCGGGGTCGGAATGACATCACCCGAGGCGCGCTTGGCCTCTTCGGCGAACCACTCTATAAAGGAAGCACCGTAGGCGACTTCGCCTTTCGATTCGGCCAGTGGCTTGCCGCACTCCTGCGTCATCAGTTCGGCCAACTGATCCTGATGGTTCATGATCAGTTCGAACCAGCGGCGCAGAATGGTGGCACGGCTCTTGGCCGTTTCCTGTTTCCAGGATGCAAAAGCCCGGTGCGCCGCTTCAATGGCCAGCTCGGCATCTTCGGGGCCGCAGTCGGTAACCACGGCCAGGCAGTCGCCATTGGCCGGGTTGGTGACATCGAAGGTTCGGCCAGACTGGGCCGTTGCCCAGTCGCCATCGATAAAACTGAGGCTGTGAATCATGGATTCTGTCATGAAGGCGCTCCTTATGGGTTGCATCGCTAACGGGCGAGACCGTGTCGCCGTGAACCACCCAGTGTAGTGGTTATAGTCGTGCCCCGGAGAGGATTAATCGATAAAGCAAGCTAACCCCAAAAAGCGGTTAAGCTCAAGAGGTGTGGTGAAAATAATTGACACTTTACCGGGTTTTAGGGCCCTAAATCGGGGGTTTATGTTTTATATAATTAACATTCGGTCATTTGAGTGCCTTGTGTTGATTATTTTTTATGGTAACGTGGTAAAAAATAAACACCTGAGCACCCATCGGTTATTGCCGCCTGATGGACGTCGAAACCGGAGTGCTCATGGTAATAATAAAGCACAGCACAAGAGGGGGTTAGCATGCAGCCCGAGCGTGCCCGGCCACTGGTCGGCGTCGTCTGCGATGTCAAAATGGTACCGCCGCATGTCTTCCACATGGCTGGTGACAAGTACCTGACCGCACTGGCCCAGGCCGCTGGTGTAACCCCCGTGCTGTTGCCTGCTCTGACCGATCTGCTCGATCCCACTTCCTTTGTAAGCCGTCTCGATGGTCTCTTTCTGACCGGAGGGTACTCCATGGTGCATCCACGGCACTATGGGGCAGCGCCGTTGCCGGATCAGGCCTATGATGAACGTCGTGATGCGTTGAGTCTGGCCCTGATCAATGCCGCTCTGGATCGGGACCTACCCCTCTTTGCTGCGTGCCGTGGTTTTCAGGAGCTCAACGTGGCGTTGGGCGGCACCTTGCATCAGGCATTGCATGAGGTGCCGGGTTTGCAGGAACATCGCGAAAACAAAGACGAGTCGTTGGCACAGCAGTACGCGCCGGCACACCCTGTTGCACTGACCCGGGGTGGGTTGCTGCAGCAGATACTTTCGACTGACACCCTGGAGGTAAACTCCTTGCATGTTCAAGGTGTAGCAACACTTGGGGGCGGCTTAGAGGTTGAAGCCACTGCACCGGACGGTTTGATCGAAGCAGTGCGAGTCGCCGCCATGCGATTTGCCCTGGCCGTGCAGTGGCACCCGGAATGGCAGGTTATGAACCATCCCCAACAACGACAACTGTTTGAGGCGTTCGGTGATGCGTGTAGAGCGTGACAACCGAACGAACCCTGTATGGACGAATTAATTAAGTGGCTTAAAGACAACCGCGTGACCGAAGTGGAATGCATCACGCCCGATCAGACCGGCATCGCGCGCGGTAAGATTATGCCGACCAACAAGTTCATTGCCGAACGCGGCATCCGCCTGCCCGAGAGTGTGCTGTTGCAGACAGCAACCGGCGATTATCCGGACGACGAATCCTATTACAGCATTCTGGACCCGGCCGATATCGATATGATTCTGCGCCCGGATCCAAACGCGGCCTTTCTGGTGCCCTGGACTATAGAACCGACAGCGCACGTGATTCACGACTGCTATGACAGCGTCGGCAACCTGATCGAACTGTCGCCACGTGCGGTGCTGAAAAAAGTGCTGGGCCTGTATGAAGCCAAGGGCTGGAAACCCATTGTCGCCCCGGAAGTGGAATTCTACCTGACCCAGCGCTGCACCGACCCGGACTTGCCACTGGAACCGCCGATTGGCCGTTCAGGCCGCAAGGAAAGTGGTCGCCAGTCGTTCAGCATTGATGCTGCCAACGAGTACGATCCGATCATTGAAGACGTCTACGATTGGTGTGAAGCACAGGGCCTCGATATTGACACCCTGATTCACGAGGAAGGTACCGCCCAGATGGAATTCAACTTCCGCCACGGCGATGCCCTGAAACTGGCCGACCAGGTATTTGTGTTTAAACGGACGGTGCGTGAAGCAGCGTTAAAGCACAACATTGGTGCAACGTTTATGGCCAAGCCGATCACCGGTGAGCCGGGCAGTTCGATGCACATTCACCAGTCGCTGGTCGACGCCAAAACTGGCAAGAACCTGTTCTCCAATCCGGACGGTTCCGCTTCCAAGCAGTTCCTCAATTACATTGGCGGTTTGCAGGCCTATATCCCGCAACTGATGCCCATGTTCGCACCGAATATGAACAGCTACCGGCGCTATTTGCCGGGTGCCGACGGCAACGCGCCGGTCAACATCGAATGGGGTGAAGAAAACCGCACGGTTGGCTTGCGGGTACCCCAGGCATCGCCGGAATCTCGCCGGGTTGAAAACCGTTTGCCCGGCGCCGACACCAACCCTTACCTGGCCATGGCGGCGAACCTCGCTTGCGGCTACCTGGGCATGGTGAAAGATCTGAAACCGCGCAAGCCGGTCACCGGACGTGCCGGCGCCGAGGCTGACCCGGATGTGCCATTCAACCTGGAAGCCGCGCTCGAAATCATGGCCGAGTGTCAGGAAATGCGGGAACTGTTGGGGCCAACGTTCGTTGATGGCTTTATCGCCACGCGCTGGGCCGAGTACGAAGGCTTCAAACGTGTGATCAGTTCCTGGGAGCGCGAGTTCCTGTTGAGCACGGTATAAAACGCTAAGGGATTTATTGTAGGACTTGCTGCCAGAGGCTGTTGAATGAGCTCCAGATTGAGTTTCGGAGTTCGCGACATGGTGAGTATCAGGTGCCGGTTAACCCCCTCCGGGGAAGTTCGCAGCATGGATGCTGCGATCTAGGCCCCATGGACGGGTTTACGCCGACCCCGGAGGGGGTTAACCGGTGACTGATACGGATTCCTGGCAATCCAGCAAGATCGAACTCCGAAACGAATTTTGATAGGGGGACTGTCATGACAGCCGCACCGTCATTGACTCAAACCGAACACTGGCAACATCAGGGTGCCAATCACATGCTGCACCCCTTTGGTGACAGCGGTGCCATTGGCCGTGAGGGTGCTCGCATCATTACCCGGGCCGAGGGCGTGATGCTCTGGGACAGTGAAGGCAATAAGTATCTGGATGCATTTGCCGGGCTCTGGTGCGTGAACCTGGGGTATGGCCGGCGCGAGCTGGTTGATGCTGCCAGTCAGCAGATGAGCCAGTTGCCTTATTACAATCTGTTTTTTAAATCGGCGACGCCACCGGCGGTCGAACTGGCCAGAGCACTGTCCGAGATTGCGCCGAAGCATGTCAATCATACTTTCTTTACAAACTCCGGCAGTGAAGCCAACGACACAGTTTTGCGCATGGTGCGACGGTACTGGGATTTGCAGGGCAAGCCAGGGAAGAAGACCATCATCGGTCGCCACAACGGCTATCATGGCTCAACGGTGGCAGGCGCAAGTTTGGGTGGTATGAGCCATATGCATGCACAGGGAGACTTGCCGATTCCCGGCGTTGCCCACGTTCGTCAGCCTTACTGGTTTGGCGAGGGCGGTGATCTCTCGCCAGACGAATTTGGTCTGGTCGCTGCAAGCGCCCTTGAAGAGAAAATTCTGGAGTTGGGCCCGGAAACGGTCGGCGCATTTATTGCTGAACCGATTCAGGGCGCCGGTGGGGTGATTATTCCACCCGATACCTACTGGCCGGAAATCGAGCGCATTGTTAAGCGCTACGATTTGTTGTTGGTGGTTGATGAGGTGATTTGTGGTTTCGGGCGCACCGGTGAGTGGTTCGGGTCCGACTATTATGGGTTAACACCGGATCTGATGCCCATTGCCAAGGGGCTTTCGTCCGGGTACCTGCCGATTGGCGGGGTTATGGTGTCCGACCGTGTCGCCGACGTTTTCAAAGTCAGGGGGGGCGAATTCAACCACGGCTTCACCTATTCAGGGCATCCCGTCTGCGCCGCCGTGGCACTTGAGAATGTGCGGATCCTGCGTGAAGAAGGCATTGTCGACCGGGTCCGCGAGGAAACGGCACCTTACTTGCAGGCGCAATTGCAAACCCTGGCAGATCACCCGTTGGTGGGCGAAGTCCGGGGTGTGGGTATGCTGAGTGCAGTGGAACTGGTTCAGGATAAAGCAAGCCGCAGGCGCTACCCTGAAGAAGGGCGGGTGGGCACGCTCTGTCGCGATTATGCCCTGGCTGAAGGCCTGGTGTTGCGCGCTACCGGTGACACCATGCTGATGTCGCCACCGCTGGTGATCAAACCGGCTGAAATTGATGAACTTGTTGCCAAAACGCGGCGGGCGCTGGACCAGACCCTGGCTCAGTTACAGAAAGAATTTCCGGCCGGTGCATAAATTCTTTTGGTGTTTTGATCATCTCATTTTACTGTAGGCAGGTGGCCCGGAAGCTGGCCTGGTCAGCCGAAGGTCCGAATAAAAAAATGATGCAGGGGAGTATCTTTCGATGAGTAAACATAAGAAGACCATCGCGATCGCCGCTCTGGCGGCGGCTGTTGCGGGAACGGCGATCGCGGAAGATCGTGTTGTTTATATCTATAACTGGTCTGACTACATTGGCCCGGACACGCTGGAAGACTTTACCGAAGCGACCGGCATTGAAGTTGTGTACGACGTGTTCGACTCCAACGACGTGCTGGAAGCCAAGGTATTGTCCGGCCAGACCGGCTATGACCTGGTCGTCCCGACCACCAACTACATGGCGCGTCAGATTCAGGCCGGTGCTTACCAGAAGCTCGACAAGTCCAAGCTGACCAACTATGACAATCTTGACATGGAGCTGATGGCGCGCCTCGAGAACTTCGATGAGGGCAATGAATACTCGGTTCCCTACCAGTGGGGCACGAATGGTATTGGCTACAACGTCGGCAAAATTCAGGAAATTTTGGGTGACGATGCGCCCGTTGGCAGCTGGGATCTGGTGTTCGATCCACAATACGCCTCCCAACTGGCCGAGTGCGGCATTACCTTCCTCGATTCCGGTAACGAGATCTTCCCGCTGATACTTCAGTATATGGGCCGTGACCCGTACAGCCGCAGCGTAGCGGACTACCGTGCCGCACTGAACGAGTTGAACAAGGTGCGTCCGTACATTCAGTATTTCCACAGTTCACGCTACATTTCCGATCTGGCCAATGGTGAAGTGTGTGTGTCTATCGGCTGGTCCGGCGATGTATTCCAGGCCATGTGGCGTGCCGAAGAAGCGGAAAACGATGTCTCGGTTGATTACTTTATTCCCGAAGAAGGCACGGTGCTCTGGTCTGACATGATGGTGATTCCGGCGGACGCCCGCAATGTGGAAGAAGCCCACGAGTTCATCAACTTCGTGCTGGAGCCTGAAGTGGCGGCAGGCATCACCAACTACGTTTGGTACGGCAGCCCGGTTGAAGCGGCCAACCCCTACATCGACCCGGAAATTCTTGAAAACCCCGGCATCTACCCGCCGGAAGGCACCGAGTTGTTCACCAACGAAATTCTGCCCAACAGCATCATGCGGGAAATTACGCGCAGCTGGACTCGTTTCAAGTCCGGCAGCTGAGTTAACTGACTGTATGACAACGGGGCCGGATAATCCGGCCCCGACATGTCTGCTCCAAGCGGTACTGTAAAACGTGCACAAGAAACACCAGTAGGTTTGGAGCAGGGCTGTCAGCCCGATGCAGGGCTCAACAGGGCGAATGCCCGCAATTCCAAAAAAACCAGACTACTAGGAGGCTGTTGGACTTTGGATGAATCGGCTACGGAAGCGGGAAATTGGCCTCGCCGTCTCACTTCCTCGCTTCGATTCACCTGAGTCCGACAGCCTCCTGGCCAGCGTGACAGGGGAGACACCCAAATGGCATTAGCGGCCGGCGCGCGCCGACAACAGCATGAAGCCAGTACAGAAGCGAAAAAAACGCTGCTCAGTATTGAGAAAGTGACCAAGTACTTCGATGAAGATCTGGCGGTCGATAACGTCACGTTGGAGGTTCGCCAGGGTGAGATTTTTGCGCTGTTGGGGGCCTCCGGTTCGGGCAAGTCAACCCTGTTGCGAATGATGGCCGGGTTTGAGAATCCGACCGAAGGTCGCATCTTGCTGGAGGGAGAAGACATAACCCATCAGCCGCCCTACCAGCGTCAGATCAACATGATGTTTCAGTCCTACGCGCTGTTTCCACATATGACCGTGGAGCAAAACCTGGCATTCGGCCTGAAGCAGGAGAAACTGTCGAAAGACGTGATCATCGATCGGGTGCAGCGCATGCTGAAGCTGGTGCATATGGAAAAATATGCACGGCGCAAACCGCACCAGTTGTCCGGTGGTCAGAAGCAGCGGGTGGCTCTGGCACGCAGCCTGGCCAAACAACCCAAATTGTTGCTTCTCGATGAACCCATGGGTGCACTCGATAAAAAATTGCGTACCGAAATGCAGCTGGAAGTGGTCGATATTCTGGAGAACGTCGGCGTGACCTGTGTGATGGTGACGCACGATCAGGAAGAAGCCATGACCATGGCCGACCGCATCGCCATCATGGACCAGGGCTTTATTCAACAGGTCGGTTCACCAGTCGATATTTACGAAAGCCCGAACAGCCGTATGGTGGCTGAATTCATCGGGTCGGTTAACCTGTTCGACGGGCAGATCATCGACGATCAGGAAGATCATATGACGCTGCATACCGATGATCTGGATGCCGATATCTACATCGGCCACGGGGTCACATCGGGTGTTGATGAGCGTAGCATGCTGTTCGCCCTGCGCCCGGAAAAAACCCTGATGACGCGCGAAAAGCCGGACGGTGATTACAACTGGTCGTCCGGCATTGTGCACGATATTGCCTACCTGGGTGGCCACACCGTTTATTACGTTCGGTTGCCGCAGGGCAAGATCGTTCAGTGTTTTCTCGCCAATGTCGAACGCCGGGCCGACCGGCCGACCTGGGATGACCCGGTGTATGTGCACTGGGCGAGTGACAGTGGCGTGGTGTTACGCTCATGAAAAAACTTGATCTGACTCGCATTCTGCCGGGCGGTCGCCGTTGGGTGATTGCCGGCCCTTACCTTTGGTTGCTGGTCTTCTTTTGCATGCCGTTTGTGATGGTGGCGAAAATTTCCGTGTCGGAAACCTTTCTGGGTATTCCACCGTACACGGCGATGTTTGAGTGGCTGGATCAGACACTGAACATCCGTATGACGTTCAGCAATTACGCCTGGTTGCTGAGTGATGATTTGTACATTCGCGCCTACTGGAATTCGATCAAGATCGCGTTCAATGCAACCGTTTTCTGTTTGCTGTTGGGCTACCCCATGGCGTATGCCATTGCTAAGGCACCGTCGCATTTGCAGACCACCTGGTTGCTGCTGGTGCTACTGCCCAGCTGGACCTCGTTCCTGATTCGGGTGTATGCCTGGATGGGGCTGCTCGGCAACAATGGCGTGTTCAACAATTTCATGATCTGGATCGGTCTGATCGACAGCCCGATTCAAATGCTCAACACCAATTTTGCGGTGTACATCGGCGTGGTGTATTCCTACCTGCCGTTTATGGTGTTGCCGCTGTACGCTAACCTGGTCAAGCATGATAACGCTCTGTTGGAAGCCGCCAGCGATCTGGGGGCTCGCAAGGTGACCTCTTTTTTTCGCATAACCCTGCCTTTGTCGGTCAACGGTATTATTGCCGGGTCAATGCTGGTGTTTATTCCGGTGGTGGGTGAATACGTCATCCCCGAACTGCTGGGCGGTGCCGAAACCCTGATGATCGGCAAAGTCTTGTGGCAGGAGTTCTTTAATAACCGCGACTGGCCGGTTGCCTCGGCGCTGGCGGTGCTGATGATTCTGTTGCTGATCATTCCGATCATGCTGTTCCATCGCTATCAGAACAAGGAGTCGGGGCTATGAGGTCGGGTCGTTTCAGTCTCAGCGTCACCATTTTCTGGCTCGGCATCTTTTTTCTCTACGGCCCGATGCTGATGCTGATTATCTATTCGTTCAACGCCTCGCGCATGGTTCAGGTCTGGGCCGGCTGGTCGACGCGCTGGTACGGCGAACTGTTTCAGGACCAGCAACTGATGGGAGCGGTTGGCCGCTCATTGCAGATCGCCTTTTACTCGGCCAGCACAGCGGTAGTGATCGGCATGCTGGCCTCCATTGTGATGATCCGTTTTACCCGCTTTCGCGGCCGCACTTTGTTTAGCGGCATGATTACCGCGCCATTGGTGATGCCCGACGTGATCATTGGCATTTCCATGTTGCTGCTGTTCGTCGCCATGGCGCAATCGCTCGGCTGGCCGGCCCAGCGCGGCATGCTGACGATCTGGATCGCCCACACGACCTTTTGCGTGGCCTATTCGACGGTAGTGATCAGTTCCCGGCTGCGCGAAATGGACCAGAGTCTCGAGGAGGCGGCCCTTGATCTGGGGGCGACTCCGATCAAGGCTTTCTTCCTGGTGACCCTGCCGGTAATTTCCCCGGCGATCATTTCCGCCTGGCTGCTCTCGTTCACTCTGTCGCTCGATGACGTGGTGATCGCCAGTTTCGTCACCGGGCCCGGTGCCACGACCCTACCGATTGAAGTGTTCAGCCAGGTCAAGCTGGGCGTGACGCCCAAGATCAATGCGCTGGCCACGATCATCATCGGTGTCGTATCGATCGTAGCTTTCTCCAGCTGGCTGTTGTTCCGCAAGATCGATCAGCACAACCGGGCCGCGGCTCGCATGGCGGCACAGGGTTAAGGCAGCTGCTTTTGTGGCTTCAAGTGTCGGAGTTCAGTTTTGCCTTGGCGCCAGGGATCCGTGTCAGGTACCGGGTAACCCTATCTGGGGGCGGCGTGAACCCGTCCATGGGGCCTAGACTTCGGCATCCATGCCTCAGACTTCCCCAGATAGGGTTACCCGGCACCTGACACTCAGTTGGTTGCGAACTCCGAAACTTGAGTCAAGATAAGGGGGTTGTGTGTGGTCCTTCAATCGTCTGTATTAGTTAATCAAATTTTGGAATTAGCACAATGCGAGCGGCGGGTGCCGGTGGTGCCTCTGCGGGGTAGTCCGCAGCAGGGATGCTGCGGCCTAGGCTCCATGGACGGATTCACGCCGACCCTGCAGAGGCACCACCGGTAGCCGACGCGGGCCATGGCCACTCGAATAACCCAAACTCCGACGGTTCGCTCTGGGCCGTGGCCTCAAATTTCCCTATGATGTGCACTGACCGGGCAAGGCCTGCCCGTTACCCGTCCTGTTATCGCAAGGTTGCCCAGACTGCATGAAAAGCCTGTATCGATTATTGCCGTTATTGTCCCATCAGCAGTTCACCTCGGGTCAGGCCCTGGCTGACGAGCTTCAGGTGACGCGGCCAACGGTGTCCAACTGGGTGGCGGAGCTGGTGGCTCAGGGCGTGGATGTGTACTCTGTGAAGGGACGGGGTTACCGGCTGGCCGAACCGGTCAGTCTGCTCGACCGGGAGCGAATACTGAGCTTGCTATCGGGTGAGGTGACTCGCCGCTTGTCGGTGCTGGATATCCGCACCGATGTCGATTCCACTAACGCCTGGGTGCTGGCGCAGCCGCCTGCTCCGGGGCGCTGGTCGGTGTGTACGGCTGATTATCAGCACCAGGGTCGGGGGCGCCGCGGGCGGGCCTGGCAGAGTCCGCCCGCCAGCAGCGTTATGGTTTCGGCGGCGGTGCGGGAATCGCTGACGGGCGATGCCCTCTATGCCGCCAGCCTGGTGGTCGGTGTGGCCGTAGTGCGGGCCATTCGGCAGATTACGACCTTGTCGGTCGCCTTGAAATGGCCCAACGACATTTATTATGAAGGTCGCAAACTCGGCGGCGTGCTCTGCGAGCTGCAGGGTAACCCGCTCGATCAGCCGGTATTGGTCGTCGGCATCGGGCTGAATGTGAACGCGGCGCCTCCTGGGCTGGACCGAGACATCGCCTGTTTGCGTGATCTCTCCGGTCGGTTTATTGATCGTAATGACTTGTTGGCGGCCTTGCTTAATGAACTTCACAGCGCGCTGGCCAGGCTGACGCAGCCGGCTGGTTTGGCCGATTTGCTGCGAGAGTGGTCCGAATACGATTGTTTGTGGAACCGGTCGGTCACGCTGGTGCAGGGTAGCGGGCAGGAAACCGTGGTTGCTCGCGGCATCGATGCTCAGGGTCAACTGATCGTTGATGACGAAAGCGGGCAACGCAGAACCGTCAATGGCGGGGAGGTGTCGGTACTGTGGTAAGGCCAGTAGGAGCGTGGCGGCGATGACACCGAATCAGGAAGCACAGGTCCTGTTCCTCGACTGTGGCAATAGCCGCTGCAAATACCAGATGGGTGAGCGCCGGGGGTACTGGCTCGACATTGATGCGGCACTGGCCGACATAGACCACTGGCAACCCATGCAGGTGGTGATCGCCACCGTCTCTGCCTTCGGCGCCCGGCTTCGCGAAGCGCTGTCAGCGTCCGCTCGATGCAAGATCAGCGTAATAGCGGTGCGAAATGGCTGGCACGGGATTCAACTGGCCTATCCCGACCCCGCACGTTACGGCGTGGATCGCTGGCTGACACTGATCGCCGTGCGCCACTGGCAACAGAACGTGGTGGTTGTAGATGCCGGCACCGCGCTGACCATTGATGCGATCGATGCCAGCGGGCAGCACCGGGGGGGCTATATCGTGCCCGGTCTGGCGCTGATGCGCCGTGCGCTGGTAAGTGATACATTCGCATTACCGGCGGTGGCTGCGAGCCAGAGCAAGGCTCCCGGGCACGACACTGCCGATGCCATTGCCAACGGTGCGGTACTGGCGCTCAGTGCCGCGGTTAGCGCGGCTTGCATCGAATATGCCTTGTCGCCTTGTCGTCTCGTTTGGACCGGAGGCGATGCGCCGGTGCTGGCAGGGCAGGTAGAAGTCGTTGGTGAGCAGATGCCGGATCTGGTAATAGACGGCATGAAACAACTGTATAAGGATGCGGCTTACATGGAATCTCTAGGATGAAGTGGATAATTCTGACCCTGCTGGTGCTGAACCTGGCGCTGGGTGGTTATCAGTACTGGCAGACGACGCAGCCCGCCGCGCAGGTGGCTGAACCCTCGGTTGCACAAATGAACAATCTGGCGATTGATCAGGCGACACGAAACCAACTGGCCGAGCTGGAACAAACCGTGGTGGCTGAACCGGCGGTCGAGCCGTTGCAGTGCATTCGCATTACCGGTATTGCTGCTGAAGATCAGGCCGACATCATTCAATCCCGGTTGCGGGCTCTGGAAGTGTCATCAGACATGAGCACCCGAGAGGAGATTCTGCGTTCGGACTACTGGGTCGTGATTGGCCCCTTCGATACCGACCAGCAAGGTCGTGACCGCCTGGCGCAATTGCAGGCCGACGACATCGAGAGTTTTCTGATCAACCAGGGCCGCCTCGCCGGAGGCATATCGCTGGGGTTGTTCTCATCGGACACCAACGCCAGAACTCGGGTTTCTGAGCTGGCCGGGCAAGACATAGAAGCCCGGGTAGAGCGGGTAGACCGAACCCGCGAAGTCTGGGTGCTGACCGTCGGGGCTGAGTCTGCCCGCCAGATATCGAATGCCGCTGTGGATTCCATCGTCTCTGAATTTGAAGGGGCATCGTTCCAGCGCTTCCGCTGTTAACGCTGTACACCGCTTCAGGCGGGCTCTGGTCCGGGCCCCTAGCGGCGGAGCAAAACTCTTGCCGAACAGTTGCATTTCAATCCCATAATCAATAATATGCGCGCCTCCTTGTTAGGCAAGGTGGGTTTTACCCGGTTTCATGTCGTCTAAGTGCTTGTTCTGATTGAGAAAAATTTAACGATCAGAGTTGACACCCTGGCAGGCTTCATGCAAACTCTCGCCCGGTTTGGAGGGGTTCCCGAGTGGCCAAAGGGAGCAGACTGTAAATCTGCCGCTTTATGCTTCGATGGTTCGAATCCGTCCCCCTCCACCATTTCCTCCTCCGGGAGGCAGTGCGGGTATAGTTCAACGGTAGAACCTCAGCCTTCCAAGCTGATGATGCGGGTTCGATTCCCGCTACCCGCTCCAGATAGTGTTGTCGAAAGTCAGCCTTCGGGTTGTGCCTTCTGGTCTGTCTGCAGTGTTCGTTTGCTCGCGTAGCTCAGTGGTAGAGCACTCCATTGGTAATGGAGAGGTCATGAGTTCAAATCTCATCGTGAGCACCATATTTGTAGCCGGCGTTTTGGCTGGCTGAGTGAATCGGAAGGCAGGCACTTAACAGTGGCTGCCTTTTGCTTATGTGAATCCAGGTGAGAGGCTGGGACTATGTCTAAAGCTACTTTTGAACGTACCAAGCCGCACGTAAACGTCGGCACCATCGGTCACGTTGACCACGGTAAAACTACTTTGACTGCTGCGCTGACGCGCGTCTGCCACGAAGTATGGGGCACAGGCGCCTCAGTTGCGTTTGACGGCATCGACAACGCACCGGAAGAGCGCGAGCGTGGTATCACCATCGCCACCTCTCACGTTGAGTACGATTCACCGAACCGCCACTACGCGCACGTTGACTGCCCGGGCCACGCTGACTATGTGAAGAACATGATCACCGGTGCTGCTCAGATGGACGGCGCGATCCTGGTCTGTTCTGCCGCTGACGGCCCGATGCCGCAAACGCGTGAGCACATCCTGCTGTCTCGTCAGGTTGGCGTACCCTTCATCGTTGTGTTCCTGAACAAGGCCGATATGGTCGACGACGAAGAGTTGCTGGAACTGGTTGAGATGGAAGTGCGTGACCTGCTGTCCATGTACGACTTCCCGGGCGATGACACGCCGATCGTTATCGGTTCTGCGCTGATGGCGCTGGAAGGCAAAGACGACAACGAAATGGGTACTACGGCTGTTAAGAAGCTGGTAGAAGCCCTGGATGACTACATTCCGCAGCCCGAGCGTGCTATTGACCAGCCGTTCCTGATGCCGATTGAAGACGTGTTCTCAATCTCTGGTCGCGGTACTGTTGTGACCGGTCGTGTTGAGCGCGGCATCGTCAAGTCTGGTGAAGAAGTGGAAATCATTGGTATCCACGACACCACCAAGACCGTTGTGACCGGTGTTGAAATGTTCCGCAAGCTGCTCGACGAAGGTCGTGCTGGTGAGAACATCGGTGCGCTGCTGCGTGGCACCAAGCGTGATGACGTTGAGCGTGGTCAGGTACTGGCCAAGCCGGGTTCAATCACCCCGCACACCAAGTTCGAAGCGGAAGTGTATGTCCTGAGCAAAGACGAAGGTGGCCGTCACACGCCGTTCTTCAAGGGCTACCGTCCGCAGTTCTACTTCCGCACCACCGACGTAACCGGTGCCTGTGAACTGCCGGAAGGCGTAGAAATGGTCATGCCGGGCGATAACGTCAAGATGGACGTTACCCTGATCGCCCCGATCGCGATGGACGAAGGTCTGCGTTTCGCGATTCGTGAAGGCGGCCGTACTGTTGGTGCGGGCGTTGTAGCGAAGATCATTGAGTAAAGAGTAGCTTTGAGCTGAGAGCTGCGAGCTGTTAGTAAAAACTCGTAGCTCGCAGCTAATCGCTAACAGCTGCAAGGCGCCTGAGGCGCCTTGTACCCTGCCGCCGGAGCTCTGTTTCCGGTTAAAATCCGCTTTACCTTAGGGTAGGTCGGTGTGTTTAGGGAGTTTGGGCGGTCTCGATCACTGTTGGAGGTGTATCGGGCTGGTCGGATGGAAAGCGATGCCCCAGGGTTCGTTCGTTTCCTGAAAAAAGCCACCTAAGTGCTTGAAACTGCGCGGTAGTTAGCATAGAATCCGCCGCCCAGTTGCTTTACAGGCCAGTAGTTCAATTGGTAGAGCACCGGTCTCCAAAACCGGGGGTTGGGGGTTCGAGTCCCTCCTGGCCTGCCATTAAAGCGCCCAAGATTCACAGTTGCAGTGCTGGGAAGACGCAGTACTGAATTTATCCAGAGTTAAGGTGTCCACCGCATGAACGCTCAGGTTGAGTCGAATAATACCGCCCTAGATTGGATTAAGTGGATCGTTGTTGCCGCGCTGATGATTGCGGTTATCGGTGGTAACTTCTATTTTGGCGACCAGTCCATGCTGGTGCGTGCACTGGCGGTCGTGTTTGTGTCCCTGATTGCGGTCGGGATCGCGCTGACAACGGCACGTGGCAAGTACATTAACCGGTTGCGCAAAGAAGCCTGGGTAGAAGTACGCAAGGTCGTCTGGCCGACCCGGCAGGAAACCACGCAAACCAGTCTTGTTGTGATCGGTGTCGTATTGGTGGTTGCTCTGATTCTTTGGGGTGTCGATTCTCTGCTGGGGTTGGTTGTATCCCGGATTATTGGTTAAGGAGATCGATATGGCCAAGCGCTGGTTCGTAGTTCACGCCTACTCAGGCTTTGAAAAGCGCGTTGCTGCTTCCTTGCAGGAGCAGGTTGATTTGAAAGGCATGCAGGACAAGTTTGGTGAGATCCTGGTGCCGACCGAGTCCGTCGTTGAAATGCGCGACGGCAAAAAGCGCAAGAGCGAGCGCAAGTTCTACCCGGGTTATGTCCTGGTTGAAATGGAAATGGATGATGATACCTGGCACCTGGTGAAAGAGATTCCCCGGGTGATGGGCTTTATTGGTGGTACACCAGAAAAGCCGGCGCCGCTGACCAGTCGTGAGGCCGATGGCATCTTGCAGCGCGTCAAGGAAGGGGTCGACAAGCCGACCCAGAAAACAATTTACGAGCCGGGCGAAGTGGTTCGGGTCAACGATGGTCCCTTTGCTGATTTCAACGGTACTGTCGAGAAAGTGAATTACGAGAAAAACCGGGTTCAGGTCTCGGTGTCGATTTTCGGTCGGGCAACCCCGGTCGAGCTGGAGTTTACCCAGATCGAAAAAATGACCTGATGCGCAGGCAGGCTGCATGCCCTGGGGTCGATTCGGCTTCGGGGCTTTGTCGTCTGTAATGTTTGACGGGGAGCCTAACGGCGTTACCACCCAAATGAGAGGTTATCATGGCCAAGAAAGTTAATGCTTATATCAAGCTGCAAGTGAAGGCAGGTCAAGCCAACCCGAGCCCCCCGGTAGGTCCGGCTCTGGGTCAGCATGGCGTGAACATCATGGAATTCTGTAAGGCGTTCAACGCCGAGACTCAGAGCACTGAGCCGGGTCTGCCGATTCCTGTTGTTATTACTGTTTACAGTGACCGCAGCTTCACCTTTGTTACCAAGACCCCGCCTGCCGCGGTACTGCTGAAAAAAGCAGCCGGCATCAAGAGCGGTTCAGGTCGTCCCAATACTGAGAAGGTCGGTACTGTGACCCGTGCTCAGTTGGAAGAGATTGCCACCACCAAGGATCCCGACCTGACAGCAGCCGATATGGATGCAGCGGTTCGTACGATTGCGGGTTCTGCTCGCAGCATGGGTCTGAATGTAGAGGGTGTTGAGTAATGGCTAAGCTGAGCAAGCGCGCCAAAGTCGCGCGCGAAAAAGTTGACGCAACCAAGGTATACAGCATCGAAGACGCCGTTGCCCTGTTGAAAGAGCTGTCAACCGTCAAATTCGCAGAGTCTGTTGATCTGTCCGTGAATCTCGGCATCGACGCTCGTAAATCGGACCAGAACGTTCGTGGCTCTACTGTACTGCCGAACGGTACCGGTAAAGACGTACGTATCGCGGTATTTGCCCAGGGCGCCAACGCTGAAGCAGCGAAGGAAGCCGGTGCGGATGTCGTTGGTATGGAAGATCTGGCCGAGCAAATCAAGAGCGGCGATCTGAACTTCGGCGTTGTTATTGCCTCTCCGGATGCCATGCGCGTTGTTGGTCAGCTGGGTCAGGTGCTGGGCCCGCGCGGCCTGATGCCAAACCCGAAAGTTGGCACCGTAACGCCAGACGTTGCGACTGCGGTCAAGAACGCCAAGGCGGGTCAGGCGCGTTTTCGTACTGACAAGAACGGCATCATCCACGCTTGCATTGGCAAGGTGGCGTTTGAGCCGAACGCAATTAAAGAAAACGCAGAAGCCATCATCGCTGATCTTAAGCGCTTGAAGCCGTCTTCTGCCAAAGGTGTGTATCTGAAGAAGATCTCTCTGTCCTCGACCATGGGTCCTGGCATTGCGATCGATCAGAGCTCGCTGACTATCTGATTTAAGTCGCTGCCTTTAGATAGATGGGCGGCGCGACAGGACTTTGGGGTTCCTGCGGGTGACACTCGCGGGAATTGTCAAAGACCGTAGGTGGGTTCAGGGTTGAGGTTTTATGAATCGTTGACGCCCGGTTCCCTTAATGTCCTACGCAGACGGTGGACCCCGATTCGGTTTTTATTGGGCTGGATCCTACCACCGTTGACCTCGAAGGGGGTCAAAACACAGGGTCTTCGGACCTTCGATGGTGACAGGCTCATTTGAGCCTGGCTAAGCCAGAAAATAGTAGGAGAAAGATTGTGGCGCTGAATCTCGAAGACAAGAAAGCCATTGTCACCGAGGTGAATGCAGTTGCTGCCAACGCTCTGTCTCTGGTGATCGCGGATGCCCGCGGTGTAACCGTTTCAGATATGGATAACCTGCGTAAGCAGGCCCGTGAGCAGAAAATCTTCGTACGTGTGGTCAAGAACTCTCTGGCCAAGCGTGCGTTTGAAGGTACCGAGTACGAAGTGGCTCATCCCGCTTTGGTCGGACCGACTCTGCTGGCCTTCTCTATGGAAGACCCGGGTGCTGCCGCTCGACTTTTCAAAGACTTCGCGAAAGACGTTGAAAAGTTCGAAGTGAAATCGCTGGCCGTTGGTGGTGAACTGATGGGTGCGGACCAAATTGATCGTCTGGCGAAATTGCCGACGCGTCACGAAGCTCTGGGAATGCTGGCCAACGTTACGTTGGCACCGGTTACCAAGCTGGCGCGTACGCTCAACGAGGTACCATCCTCTATCACCCGTGTTATGGCGGCTGTTGCCGACAAGAAAAAAGAAGCTGCGTAATTGTTGCGCACCTTGTTTGAACATTTTTGAGAATTTTTGGAGATTAGTAACATGGCACTGTCCAATGAAGATATCTTGAACGCCATTGCTGAAATGTCTGTAATGGACGTTGTAGCTCTGGTTGAAGCAATGGAAGAGAAGTTTGGCGTTTCTGCCCAGGCTGCTGTTGCTGTTGCTGCCGGTCCGGCTGCTGCGGGTGAAGCCGCTGCTGAACAAACTGAATTCGACGTTATCCTGACTTCTGCTGGTGAGAAGAAAGTTAACGTGATCAAGGTTGTTCGTGAAATCACCGGTCTTGGTCTGAAAGAAGCCAAAGGTCTGGTTGACGGCGCTCCTGCTGCAGTTAAAGAAGCTGCCAGCAAAGACGAAGTTGAGCAGATCAAAGCCAAGCTGGAAGAAGCTGGCGCAACCGTGGAAGTTAAGTAACTTCGATGGTTCTGGATTGCAAATAGGCAATTCAGTCGAATTGGCTGGCGGCCATTGGCCGTCGGCCTTTTCGTGTCTCAGAAGCAAAAGTTTCTGAGCACCCCGATTAAGAAAGGCGGATTGACCGCATCGATCCGTCAGGACGATGGCAAACGCCAGGGGCCTCCGATAAGAGGAGGAGCGCAGGAAGCGACAGATTTCGGGATGATTGTTGACGTCTGGCAATCATCGCATTACCGAATGGCGGGCAACGGTCGTCACCGACCCTGACCGTCAACCGCTCAGACCCACCGTGGTGAACAAGCTGGGGATTGCTGATGGCATACTCTTACACCGAGAAAAAGCGTATCCGTAAGGATTTCAGCAAATTGAAGCCGGTGATGGACATCCCATACCTGCTGGCAATACAACTGGATTCCTACCGTAACTTTTTACAGGCCGAGACCGATGCGGCCGAACGACAGGACAGTGGGCTGCATGCAGCGTTCAAGTCCGTATTTCCAATTGTCAGTTATTCTGGCAATGCCGCTTTAGAGTACGTCAGTTACAAGCTGGGTATCCCGGCCTTCGACGTCAAAGAGTGCCAATTGCGTGGCGTGACCTATGCAGCTCCGCTGCGGGTCAAAGTCCGGCTGATTATTTACGATAAAGAGTCGCCCAGCAAGGCCATCAAGGACATCAAAGAGCAGGAAGTCTACATGGGCGAAATGCCCCTGATGACTGAAAACGGTACCTTTATCGTTAACGGTACCGAGCGTGTTGTTGTGTCCCAGCTGCACCGTTCACCGGGTGTCTTTTTCGACCACGACAAGGGCAAGACCCACTCGTCCGGCAAGCTGTTGTACTCTGCCCGGGTGATTCCTTACCGTGGCTCCTGGCTCGACTTCGAGTTCGACCCGAAAGACCAGGTGTTTGTGCGTATCGACCGTCGTCGTAAATTGCCGGCGACGATTCTGCTGCGTGCCCTTGAGTACACCAATCAGCAAATTCTGGACATGTTCTTCGAGCGGTCCGAGTTCAAGCTGAAAAACGACAAGTTCGAGATGAAGATCGTGTCCGAGCGCCTGCGTGGCGAAACGGCCGCATTTGAAATCAAGGATAAAGACGGCACCGTTCTGATTGAGGACGGCCGTCGTATTACCGCGCGCCACATTCGTCAGCTGGAGAAATCTGGCATCGACACTGTGGTTGTGCCCGATGAATATCTGCTGGGTAAAGCGCTGGCGACCGATCTGGTCGATCCGACCAGTGGCGAGATCTTCGCTAACTGCAACGATGAAGTCAGCCTTGAGATTCTCGAGAAAGTTCGGGAACTGAAATTGAAGCAAGTCGATCTGTTGTACACCAACGATCTGGATTGCGGCCCTTATATTTCAGATACCCTGCGCAACGATCCGACCAGCACGCCGCTGGAAGCGCTGGTAGAAATCTACCGCATGATGCGCCCTGGCGAGCCGCCGACGAAAGAATCAGCCGAAACGCTGTTCCAGAACCTGTTCTTCAGCAGCGAACGTTACGATCTGAGTGGCGTTGGCCGGATGAAGTTCAACCGTCGTCTGGGCCGTGAAGGCGAAGAAGGCGAAGGCACGCTGAGTAATGAAGACATCGTTGACGTACTGCGGACACTGATCGACATCCGTAACGGCAATGGCATGGTTGATGACATCGACCACCTGGGCAACCGTCGGGTTCGCTCAGTCGGTGAGATGGCCGAGAACCAGTTCCGTGTGGGACTTGTGCGGGTCGAGCGCGCCGTGCGTGAACGTTTGTCCATGGCGGAAAGCGAAGGCCTGATGCCTCAGGATCTGGTCAATGCCAAGCCGGTGGCCGCTGCGATCAAGGAATTCTTTGGTTCCAGCCAGCTGTCCCAGTTTATGGACCAGAACAACCCGCTGTCCGGTATTACCAACAAGCGTCGTGTTTCCGCGTTGGGCCCTGGTGGTCTGACCCGTGAACGTGCCGGCTTTGAAGTGCGCGACGTACACCCGACGCACTATGGCCGGGTATGCCCCATTGAGACGCCGGAAGGTCCGAACATTGGTCTGATTAACTCCCTGTCGACCTATGCCCGTACCAACAGTTACGGCTTCCTGGAAACGCCGTATCGCCGTGTTGAAAACGGCAAGGTGACCAGCGATATCGTCTACCTGTCGGCGATCGATGAAGCCAAGCACACCATTGCCCAGGCAAACGTGCCGCTTGACGAAAACGACAACATCGTGGGCGAATTTGTTCAGGTACGTCACCAGAACGAATTCACCATGGCGCCACTGGCCAACGTCGACATGATGGACGTATCACCACGCCAGGTGGTCTCTGCTGCAGCGGCGCTAGTGCCGTTCCTGGAGCACGATGACGCCAACCGCGCATTGATGGGTTCCAACATGATGCGTCAGGCGGTTCCTACCTTACGCGCTGACAAGCCGCTGGTGGGTACCGGTATTGAGCGCAGCGTGGCGATCGACTCCGGCGTCTGTGTAACCGCAAGGCGTGGCGGTTATGTTGAGTACGTTGACGCATCGCGTATCGTGATCAAGGTTAATGAAGATGAAATCCAGGGCGGCGATGCCGGTGTGGATATCTATAACCTGACCAAATACACGCGTTCCAACCAGAACACCTGCATCAATCAGCGCTCCATCGTCCATCAGGGCGAGTCCATAGCGCGGGGTGATGTTCTGGCCGACGGTCCTTCAGTCGATATGGGTGAGCTGGCACTGGGCCAGAACATGCGCATCGCCTTTATGCCCTGGAACGGTTACAACTTCGAAGACTCCATTCTGGTGTCGGAGAAGGTGGTTCAGGAAGATCGTTTTACCACCATCCACATTCAGGAACTGACCTGTATCGCTCGCGATACCAAGTTGGGTGCTGAAGAAATCACCGCTGACATCCCGAACGTGGGCGAATCGGCGCTGAACAAGCTGGATGAGTCCGGTGTGGTGTACATCGGTGCCGAAGTCGGCCCCGGTGACATCCTGGTCGGTAAGGTGACGCCGAAGAGCGAAACCCAGCTGACCCCGGAAGAGAAACTGCTGCGCGCCATCTTTGGTGAGAAAGCGTCGGATGTGAAAGACACGTCGCTGCGTGTTAAAGGCGGCATGGTTGGTACGGTTATCGACGTCCAGGTGTTCACCCGTGACGGTGTCGAGCGCGATCAGCGTTCCAAAGACATTGAGCGGATGGCGCTGGCTGAGTTCCGCAAGGACTTGAACGCCGAGTACCGCATCGTCGAAGACACGGTCTTTGAACGGATGCAGGCCAACCTGGTTGGTCAAACCGTGGCCGGCGGCCCGTCGCTGAAGAAAGGGGATACCCTGACTGAAGCCTACCTGGCCGAGTTGCCGCGTGAAGACTGGTTCAAGCTGCGTATGCAGGATGAGGCACTGGCAGAAATGCTGGAGAAAGCCGAAGCCCAGTTGAAAGAGCGCAAAGACGACCAGGACGCACGCTTTGAAGACAAGAAGCGCAAGTTGCAGAGCGGAGACGATCTGCAGCCAGGCGTACTGAAAGTCGTCAAATGCTACGTCGCGGTCAAGCGCAAGATCCAGCCCGGTGACAAGATGGCCGGTCGTCACGGTAACAAGGGCGTTATCTCGGTGATCATGCCAGTTGAAGACATGCCGTTTGATGATCAGGGCGAGCCGGTTGACGTGGTGCTTAACCCGCTGGGCGTACCCTCGCGGATGAACGTAGGTCAGATTCTGGAGACGCACATGGGTGCGGCCGCCAAGGGTCTGGGCAAGCGCATCAACGACATGGTCCGTGACCAGAAGGCAGTCAGCGACATTCGCGGCTTCCTGGATGAGGTCTACAATAAGTCCGGCCGGGGCATCCGCAAGGAAACCCTGGAAGACTTCTCCGATGCGGAAATCCTTGAACTGGCGAAGAACGTCAGTGGCGGGGTACCCATCGCGACGCCGGTGTTCGACGGTGCCAAAGAGGAAGAAATCAAGGAGTTGCTGCGTCTGGCAGGTTTGGATGACAGCGGCCAGATTCAACTCTGGGACGGTCGTACCGGTGAGGCCTTTGAAAACAGGACCACCGTCGGTTACATGTACATGTTGAAGTTGAACCACCTGGTTGACGACAAGATGCACGCTCGTTCGACGGGTTCCTACAGCCTGGTTACCCAGCAGCCGCTGGGTGGTAAGGCGCAGTTCGGTGGTCAGCGCTTCGGTGAGATGGAAGTGTGGGCCCTGGAAGCCTACGGTGCCGCCTACACCCTGCAGGAAATGCTGACGGTGAAATCGGACGATGTGAACGGCCGTACCAAGATGTACAAGAACATCGTGGACGGCGACCATCGGATGGAACCGGGCATGCCGGAATCCTTTAACGTACTGGTTAAAGAGATCCGCTCGCTGGGCATCGATATGGAACTGGAAAACGAAGAGTAAGGTCGGGCGGGCCGGGAAACCGGCCCGTGCCTGACGACGGTTGGGCGGCCGTTGGCCGCCTAAAGCCACTCCTTTCGGAGCTGAATGATGAAAGATTTGCTGAATCTGTTGAAATCTCAGGGCCAGTCGGAAGAGTTTGACTCGATCCGTATTGGCCTGGCCTCACCGGACATGATCCGGTCTTGGTCTTTTGGCGAGGTGAAGAAGCCTGAGACCATCAACTACCGGACTTTCAAGCCGGAACGTGATGGCCTGTTCTGTGCCCGTATCTTTGGTCCTATCAAGGATTACGAGTGCCTGTGTGGCAAATACAAGCGCCTCAAGCATCGTGGCGTGATTTGTGAAAAGTGTGGTGTTGAAGTTACTCAGGCCAAGGTGCGCCGCGAGCGCATGGGTCACATCGAGTTGGCCGCGCCCGTTGCCCACATCTGGTTCCTGAAATCACTGCCGTCACGCATCGGTTTGATGCTGGACATGACGCTGCGTGATATCGAGCGCATCCTCTACTACGAGAGCTTTGTTGTCATCGATCCGGGCCTTACCAGCCTGGAGAAAGGTCAGTTGCTGACCGACGAGGAATACTACGAAGCCATTGAAGAGTTTGGTGATGACTTCGACGCCCGTATGGGTGCCGAGGCCATTCAGAAGCTGCTGGACAGCATCGACCTGGTCGGTGAAACCGCGCAATTGCGCGAAGAAATCCCGGCGACCAACTCTGAGACCAAGATCAAGAAGCTGTCGAAGCGCCTGAAACTGCTTGAAGCCTTTGAAAAATCAGGCAACAAGCCCGAGTGGATGGTGATGACGGTTCTGCCTGTGCTGCCACCGGATTTGCGTCCGCTGGTACCGCTCGATGGCGGCCGTTTTGCGACCTCGGATCTGAACGACCTGTATCGCCGTGTGATCAACCGGAACAACCGTCTCAAGCGTCTGCTTGAGCTGGCGGCTCCAGACATCATTGTGCGCAACGAAAAGCGCATGCTGCAGGAATCCGTTGACGCCCTGCTCGACAACGGCCGTCGCGGTCGCGCCATTACCGGCTCGAACCGTCGTCCGCTGAAGTCACTGGCCGACATGATCAAGGGCAAGCAAGGTCGTTTCCGTCAGAACCTGCTCGGTAAGCGCGTAGACTACTCCGGTCGTTCGGTGATCGTGGTCGGTCCTACTCTGCGTCTGCACCAGTGTGGTCTGCCGAAGAAAATGGCGCTGGAACTGTTCAAGCCGTTTATTTTCAGCAAGCTGGAACACCGTGGCCTGGCGACGACCATCAAGGCCGCCAAGAAGATGGTGGAGCGTGAAGAAGCTGTAGTCTGGGACATCCTGGATGAGGTGATTCGCGAACACCCGGTCATGTTGAACCGGGCACCGACGCTTCACCGTCTGGGTATCCAGGCGTTTGAACCGGTGTTGATCGAAGGCAAGGCGATTCAGCTGCACCCGCTGGTGTGTGCGGCCTATAACGCCGACTTCGACGGTGACCAGATGGCCGTTCACGTACCGCTTACGCTGGAAGCCCAGCTCGAAGCGCGTGCGCTGATGATGTCGACCAACAACGTGCTGTCTCCGGCCAGTGGCGAGCCGATCATCGTGCCGTCACAGGACGTGGTTCTGGGTCTGTATTACATGACCCGTGAACGCGTTAACGCCAAGGGCGAAGGCATGGTGTTCTCGAACATCGAAGAAGTTCAGCGCGCCTATGGTGCCGGTGAAGTCGCCCTGCAAGCCAAGGTAAAGGTTCGTCTGCGCCAGGTGTATGAAAACAGTGAAGGCGAAGCCATCGATGCGACCTCCATTGTCGACACCACCGTTGGCCGTTCCATCCTGTACTCGATCGTACCCGATGGCCTGCCTTACGAGCTGGTCAACCAGGCGATGAAGAAGAAGGCCATCAGTGGCTTGTTGAACGAGTGCTATCGTCGTGTTGGTTTGAAAGACACGGTGATCTTTGCTGACCAGATCATGTACATGGGCTTCAGCTACGCTACCCGTTCCGGTTCGTCCATTGGTGTGAATGACTTTGTTATTCCAAAAGCCAAACTCGAGATTCTGGGCAAGGCCGAGGCCGAAGTTCAGGACATCGAAGAGCAGTTTGCTGCGGGTCTGGTAACCCAGGGCGAGAAGTACAACAAGGTGGTCGATATCTGGTCCCGTGCCAACGATCAGATCGCCCGTGCGATGATGGAAGGCATCTCCAAGGAGATGGTGACCGATCGTGATGGTAACGAGGTTGAGCAGGAATCGTTCAACTCGGTTTACATCATGGCCGACTCCGGTGCCCGGGGTAGCCCGGCCCAGATTCGTCAGCTGGCCGGTATGCGTGGTCTGATGGCGAAGCCGGACGGCTCGATCATCGAAAACCCGATTAAGGCCAACTTCCGGGAAGGCTTGTCGGTTGGTGAATACTTCATCTCGACCCACGGTGCGCGTAAAGGTTTGGCCGATACCGCCTTGAAGACGGCGAACTCGGGTTACCTGACACGCCGTCTGGTTGACGTGGCTCAGGATGTTGTGATCACCGAAGAAGATTGCGGCACTCAGGAAGGCGTTATCGTTGAGCCGATCATTGAAGGCGGTGACGTCGTTCTGGGTCTGGGTCAGCAGGTATTGGGTCGTGTGGTTGCCACCGACGTGATCGATCCGGTCAGCCAGGAAACCTGGGTGCCAGCCGGCACCATGCTTGACGAAGCCTGGGTGAAGAAGCTCGACGAATGGGGTGTTGACCAGGTCAAGATCCGTTCGGCGATCAGCTGTAATACCCGTTATGGCCTCTGTGCCCAGTGCTACGGTCGTGACCTCGCACGTGGACACCGCGTCAACATTGGTGAAGCGGTGGGTATTATTGCCGCCCAGTCGATCGGTGAGCCAGGTACTCAGCTGACCATGCGGACGTTCCACATCGGTGGTGCAGCATCCCGCGCCACCGCCGCTGACAGCGTTCAGGTCAAGCATGGTGGTAAGGTATCACTGCGTAACCTGAAGACCGTTACCCGGGCCGATGGTGACCTGGTTGCGGTCAGCCGTTCCGGTGTACTGGCGGTGTCCGACGAGCACGGTCGTGAGCGTGAGAAGTACAAGCTGCCATACGGTGCTGTCATCAGCGTCGACGACGGTGCGGCCGTGGAAGCCGGCCAGATCGTGGCCAAGTGGGATCCGCACACTCACCCGATCATCGGTGAGTCGAACGGTAAGATTGCCTTCATCGGTATGGACGAAGGCATCACCACCAACCGCAAGATCGATGAGCTGACCGGTGTCGGCACCATCGAGGTGATTCCCCAGGGTCAGCGTAATGCGGCCGGTAAGGAAATTCGCCCGCTGGTCAAGCTGCTCGATCCGGACGGCAACGAGATCATGATTGGCAACACCAATCAGCCGGTGCAGTACTTCCTGCCCGATGGCTCCTTCCTGAGTCTGTCGGATGGCGATGAGATCAAGGTTGGTGACGTAATTGCCCGTATTCCTCAGGAAACCTCGGGTAACCGCGACATCACCGGGGGTCTGCCGCGTGTGGCTGACTTGTTTGAAGCCCGTAAGCCGAAAGAAGCTGCCATTCTGGCGGAAATCTCCGGTACCGTGGGTTTTGGCAAGGAAACCAAAGGCAAGAAACGCCTGGTGATCACCCCGACCGACGGCTCGGATGGCTACGAAGAGCTGATTCCCAAGTGGCGTCAGTTGAACGTCTTCGAAGGCGAACAGGTTGAAAAAGGTGAAGTGATCTCCGACGGTCCGATGAACCCGCACGATATCTTGCGGGTCCGGGGTGTTGAGGCGCTGGCGCGTTACATCGTTGACGAAATCCAGGAAGTTTACCGTCTGCAGGGCGTAACCATTAACGACAAGCACATCGAAGTGATTGTGCGTCAGATGCTGCGCAAAGCCATGGTACTGGACAACGGTGATACTCACTTCATCAAGGGCGACCAGGTTGAATTCAACCAGTTGCTTGAAGCGAATGAGAAGGCTGTCACTGCTGATCAGCAGGAAGCACGGTTCGAACGTGTTCTGCTGGGCATCACCAAGGCCTCTCTGGCGACAGAATCCTTTATCTCGGCGGCGTCCTTCCAGGAAACCACCCGGGTACTGACCGAAGGTGCGGTCACTGGCAAGCGCGATTACTTGCGCGGCCTGAAGGAGAATGTGGTCGTTGGTCGACTGATTCCGGCGGGTACAGGCCTGGCCTATCACGCTGAACGTCGTCGCAAACGTCTGGAACGCACCGGTGAAAAACCATCGATCAGTGCATCCGATGTCGAAGCGGCACTCAGTCAGGCGCTCAACAAGTAAGCACACGCTTACGTTGACTAAGAATTGCGCGATCACTAAAATGCGCGCTCCCTACAGGACCCGGTTGGCTCGCCATCCGGGTGCTGTCGTGTAATGAGAAGTGAACTTTTAGAGAGGCTTTAATGGCTACAATTAACCAGCTCGTCCGCAAGCCGCGCAAGCGCAAAGCGGTCGCAAGCGATGTTCGGGCTCTGGAAGGCTGCCCGCAACGTCGTGGTGTATGCACCCGTGTGTACACAACTACCCCGAAGAAGCCGAACTCGGCTCTGCGTAAAGTCTGTCGTGTACGACTGACTAACGGTTTCGAGGTGTCATCCTACATCGGCGGTGAAGGTCACAACCTGCAAGAGCACTCGGTTGTACTGATCCGTGGTGGTCGTGTTAAAGACTTGCCAGGTGTTCGTTACCACACCGTTCGTGGCTCACTGGATACCTCAGGTGTTGCCAACCGGAAGCAGGCTCGTTCCAAGTACGGTACCAAGCGGCCTAAGGGCTAATTTAATTTGATTCATTCAGTCTCAGGATAAGAGTAAGGCTGGGTGCTGTTGTCGAAGCGTCGAAAGAGTCGGACGACTGCTCATCCCAGAATTGCCTGAAGACCTATTTGAGGGCTTATCAATGCCAAGAAGACGCGTTGCTGCAAAGCGTGAAGTACTGCCAGATCCCAAGTTCGGGAACACGCAACTGGCCAAATTTATGAACCATGTCATGTACGACGGCAAAAAGTCTGTTGCCGAGCGTATCGTCTATGGTGCCCTGGACATCGTCAAAGAGAAGAAGTCCGATCAGGATCCCATCGCCATGTTCGAAACGGCGCTGGATTCTATTGCGCCGATGGTCGAAGTAAAATCCCGCCGTGTCGGTGGTGCCACGTATCAGGTGCCCGTCGAAGTGCGTCCGTCTCGCCGTGAAGCGCTGGCTATGCGCTGGTTAGTTGATGCTGCCCGTAAACGTGGTGAAAAATCCATGGGTCAGCGTCTGGCCGGTGAACTGCTGGATGCTGCCGAAGGCAAGGGTGCTGCGATCAAGAAGCGTGAAGATGTGCACCGTATGGCCGAAGCCAACAAAGCATTCTCTCATTACCGTTTCTAAGCTTTAGAGCAAACATTTTCTGTTAAGGAGAAAGAGTTGTGGCTCGTAAAACTCCGCTTAACCGGTACCGTAACATTGGTATCGTCGCGCACGTAGACGCCGGTAAAACGACGACTACCGAGCGCGTACTTTTTTACACCGGCTTGTCGCACAAGATCGGTGAAGTGCATGATGGCGCCGCCACCATGGACTGGATGGAGCAGGAACAAGAGCGGGGTATTACCATTACTTCCGCTGCTACCACCTGTTTCTGGCAAGGTATGGCCAAGCAGTTCGATGAGCATCGCATCAACATCATCGACACACCGGGACACGTTGACTTCACCATTGAAGTTGAGCGTTCTCTGCGGGTACTCGACGGTGCGGTCGTTGTACTGTGTGGCTCTTCCGGCGTACAGCCGCAGACTGAAACGGTCTGGCGCCAGGCTAACCGGTACGAAGTTCCGCGCATGGTGTTCGTCAACAAGATGGACCGTGCCGGCGCTGACTTCTATCGCGTTGTTAAGCAGTTGAAAGAGCGTCTGGGTGCTAACCCTGTGCCGATTCAGATTCCGATCGGTGCAGAAGACGACTTCGCTGGCGTGATTGACCTGATCAAGATGAAGGCCATTATCTGGAATGAAGCTGACCAGGGTATGACCTTTGAGCTGGAAGACATTCCGGCAGATCTGCAGGAAAAAGCTGAAGAATTCCGCGTTCAGATGGTTGAAGCTGCTGCTGAAGCCAATGATGAGCTGATGGAAAAGTACATGGAGTCTGAAACCCTGGATGAAGACGACATCAAGACCGGTCTGCGCCTGCGCACACTGGCGGGTGAAATCGTTCTGACTCACTGTGGTTCTGCCTTTAAGAACAAAGGCGTTCAGGCCGTGCTGGACAGCGTTATTGAATACATGCCGTCACCGACTCAGGTGCGTGCGATTGAAGGCTTGTTGGAAGACGGCGAAACCGTTAAAGCGGTTAAAGTCGACGACGATGCACCTTTCAACGCCCTGGCATTCAAGATCGCTACCGACCCCTTCGTTGGTACGCTGACGTTCGTGCGTGTGTACGGTGGTGTTCTGAAAAGCGGCGACCAGGTATTGAATGCGGTCAAGGGCAAGCGTGAGCGCGTCGGCCGTATGGTTCAGATGCATGCCAACAACCGCGAAGAGATCAAAGAGTTGCTCGCTGGCGACATCGGCGCTCTGATCGGTATGAAGGATGTGACTACGGGTGACACCCTGTGTGACCCGGCCAACCCGATTACCCTGGAGCGTATGGACTTCCCGGATCCGGTGATTCACGTTGCCGTTGAGCCGAAGTCGAAAGCCGACCAGGAAAAGATGGGTATCGCACTGGGCAAGCTGGCTCAGGAAGACCCGTCCTTCACGGTTCGCACTGACGAAGAAACCGGCCAGACCATCATTGGCGGTCAGGGTGAATTGCACCTGGACGTTCTGGTCGACCGGATGAAGCGTGAATTTAAAGTTGAAGCAAACGTGGGTGCCCCTCAGGTGGCTTACCGTGAGCGCATTCGCAGCGCTTGTGATATCGACTCCAAGTTTGCCAAGCAGTCGGGTGGTCGCGGTCAATACGGTCACGTTGTGATCAAGTTTGAACCGGCTGACGACGAGAACGCCGAGAAGCTGGTTTTCGTCAACGAAATCGTCGGTGGTGCCGTACCGAAGGAATACATTCCTGCGGTTGAGAAAGGCATTCAGGAGCAAATGAAGAACGGTATTCTGGCGGGCTACCCATTGCTCGGCATGAAAGCCACTCTGCATGACGGTTCCTACCACGACGTTGACTCCAACGAGATGGCCTTTAAAGTGGCTGCCTCAATGGCGGTCAAGAAGTTGAAGGAAAAGGCAAGCCCGGCCTTGCTTGAGCCCATGATGAAAGTTGAGGTGGTAACACCGGAAGACTACATGGGTGACGTTATGGGCGACCTTAACCGTCGTCGCGGCACAGTTTCAGGCATGGAAGACAGCCCGTCGGGCAAGATCATCAATGCTGAGGTGCCACTGTCCGAAATGTTCGGATACGCTACGGACCTGCGTTCCATGTCTCAGGGCCGTGCCTCTTACGTGATGGAATTCTCAGGCTACAAAGAAGCCCCGATGAACATCGTTGAAGAAATTATCAAGAAGTCTTGATCTTTTTGAGCTAACTTAGAGGAAGACACCATGTCTAAGGCTACTTTTGAACGTACCAAGCCGCACGTAAACGTCGGCACCATCGGTCACGTTGACCACGGTAAAACTACTTTGACTGCTGCGCTGACGCGCGTCTGCCACGAAGTATGGGGCACAGGCGCCTCAGTTGCGTTTGACGGCATCGACAACGCACCGGAAGAGCGCGAGCGTGGTATCACCATCGCCACCTCTCACGTTGAGTACGATTCACCGAACCGCCACTACGCGCACGTTGACTGCCCGGGCCACGCTGACTATGTGAAGAACATGATCACCGGTGCTGCTCAGATGGACGGCGCGATCCTGGTCTGTTCTGCCGCTGACGGCCCGATGCCGCAAACGCGTGAGCACATCCTGCTGTCTCGTCAGGTTGGCGTACCCTTCATCGTTGTGTTCCTGAACAAGGCCGATATGGTCGACGACGAAGAGTTGCTGGAACTGGTTGAGATGGAAGTGCGTGACCTGCTGTCCATGTACGACTTCCCGGGCGATGACACGCCGATCGTTATCGGTTCTGCGCTGATGGCGCTGGAAGGCAAAGACGACAACGAAATGGGTACTACGGCTGTTAAGAAGCTGGTAGAAGCCCTGGATGACTACATTCCGCAGCCCGAGCGTGCTATTGACCAGCCGTTCCTGATGCCGATTGAAGACGTGTTCTCAATCTCTGGTCGCGGTACTGTTGTGACCGGTCGTGTTGAGCGCGGCATCGTCAAGTCTGGTGAAGAAGTGGAAATCATTGGTATCCACGACACCACCAAGACCGTTGTGACCGGTGTTGAAATGTTCCGCAAGCTGCTCGACGAAGGTCGTGCTGGTGAGAACATCGGTGCGCTGCTGCGTGGCACCAAGCGTGATGACGTTGAGCGTGGTCAGGTACTGGCCAAGCCGGGTTCAATCACCCCGCACACCAAGTTCGAAGCGGAAGTGTATGTCCTGAGCAAAGACGAAGGTGGCCGTCACACGCCGTTCTTCAAGGGCTACCGTCCGCAGTTCTACTTCCGCACCACCGACGTAACCGGTGCCTGTGAACTGCCGGAAGGCGTAGAAATGGTCATGCCGGGCGATAACGTCAAGATGGACGTTACCCTGATCGCCCCGATCGCGATGGACGAAGGTCTGCGTTTCGCGATTCGTGAAGGCGGCCGTACTGTTGGTGCGGGCGTTGTAGCGAAGATCATTGAGTAAAGGTCAGCTTTGAGCTGAGAGCTGCGAGCTGTTAGTAAGTGCTCGCAGCGCGAAGCTCGCAGCTAACAGCTCAAAAAAGAGGCGCCTAAGGGCGCCTCTTTTGCTTTAACCCCCTGATTTTTAACTGAAAACCCCGCCTACAACTCCTTTCCGAATCGCCGTTGACAGCCCTGCTCAAGATACATACAATACGCCTCCCCTGATTTCCCGGGGGTATATTGCTGTTTAACAATCTTGGAGCTTTGGTCACATGCAGAACCAAAAGATCAGAATACGCTTGAAAGCGTTCGATCATCGCCTGATCGATGCTTCGACTCAGGAGATCGTCGATACGGCTAAGCGTACTGGTGCACAGGTGCGGGGCCCGATCCCGTTGCCGACTCGCAGAGAACGCTACACCGTGCTGGTCTCTCCGCACGTGAACAAGGATGCGCGCGATCAGTACGAAATTCGTACTCACAAGCGCATGCTGGATATCGTTGAGCCAACTGAAAAGACCGTAGACGCGTTGATGAAGTTGGACTTGGCGGCAGGTGTGGACGTACAGATTAGCCTCGGCTAATCGCTGAGTCTCTAATGTAACAGCCCAAGCTGCAGTTGTTCCAAACATGGTTTCAGGCGCAGTAACTGGGCGGCCATAGCGGGTTTTAGCCCCGTACATAGAGGAAAGAAAGAAATGTCAATTGGTCTGATTGGTCGTAAGACTGGCATGACTCGCGTCTTCACAGAAGACGGCGTTTCCATTCCAGTGACCGTCGTAGAAGTCGAGCCCAACCGGGTCTCGCAAGTAAAGAGCGTGGAAACCGATGGCTACTATGCAGTCCAGCTTACCGCTGGTACTCGTCGTGCCAATCGCGTCACCAAGTCTCAGGCAGGACACTTCGCGAAAGCCAGTGTTGAAGCCGGTGTGTTCACTCGTGAATTCACTCTGAAAGAAGCAGCCGAATTGAAGGCTGGCGAAGAATTGACCGTTGTCCTGTTTGAAGCAGGTCAGCGTGTGGATGTGACCGGAACCTCCAAGGGTAAAGGCTTCGCTGGTGCGATCAAGCGCCACAACTTCAGCATGCAAGACGCAACTCACGGTAACTCACTGTCTCACCGCGCACCCGGCTCTATCGGCCAGTGCCAGACGCCAGGTCGTGTGTGGAAAGGCAAGAAGATGTCTGGCCACATGGGTGCTGAGCGCTCTACTGTGCAGTCACTTGAGATCGTTCGCGTCGACGCAGAGCGTAACTTGTTGTTGATCAAGGGCGCATTGCCCGGTGCAACAGGTTCTCACGTTGTTGTTCAACCCGCGGTTAAAGGCTAAGAGGTAAGCAATGGATATTAATATTGCAGGACAAGCCAGCGCCAAGGTTGAAGTTTCCGACGCGACGTTCGGCAAAGAATTCAATGAAGCTCTGGTTCATCAGGTCGTTAACGCCTTCCTGGCCGGTGGCCGTCAAGGCAGCCGCGCTCAGAAGAGCCGCTCTGATGTAGCCGGTGGCGGTAAAAAACCCTGGCGTCAAAAAGGCACAGGCCGTGCTCGTGCCGGTACCATTCGTTCACCCATCTGGGTTGGCGGCGGTAAAACCTTTGCAGCTCGTCCGCAGGACTGGTCACAAAAAGTTAACCGTAAAATGTACCGTGGTGCGATGAAATCAATCCTGTCAGAACTGGTTCGTCAGGACCGTCTGGTTGTGGTTGAAGGTCTGGGCATTGAACAGCCAAAGACCAAAGCATTTTTGTCCAAAATGAAAGAACTGGACGTTAGCAATGCTTTGATCGTGTCTGACGACGTTGATTCAAACCTGTACTTGTCTGCTCGCAACGTGCCGCACGTTGAAGTCAGTGATGTTGCTGGCATCAACCCGGTAAGCCTGGTGGCCTACGAAAAAGTGGTCATTACTGTTGCCGCGCTCAAGAAGCTTGAGGAGGTTTTGGCATGAACCAGGAACGCATCTATCAGGTCGTTTACGGTCCGCACATCTCCGAGAAAGCGACCATCGTAGCGGAAGGCACTGGCCAATACGTATTTCGTGTGGCCAAGGATGCAACTAAGCCGGAAATCAAGAAGGCCGTTGAGCAACTGTTCGAAGTTAAAGTTCAGTCTGTTCACACACTGATCCAGAAGGGCAAGGTTAAGCGCACTCAGCGCGGCGTTGGTAAGCGTAACGACGTTAAGAAAGCCTATGTTCGTCTGGCTGAAGGCCAAGAAATTGATTTCCTGGCGGCAGAATAAGGTAGGGGTTGCGAACAATGGCTATTGTTAAAGCAAAGCCGACGTCAGCTGGACGTCGTCACGTTATCAAGACTTACAACGCCGAACTGCACACCGGTGCGCCTTATGCGCCTCTGGTTGAAAAGCAGTCCAAGAGCGGTGGCCGTAACAACATGGGTCGCATTACCACGCGTCACATTGGTGGTGGTCACAAGTCGCATTACCGCAAGGTGGATTTCAAGCGCAACAAAGATGGCATCAATGCCAAAGTTGAGCGTCTGGAATACGATCCGAACCGGACTGCGAACATCGCCCTGGTTCTGTACGCAGACGGTGAACGTCGTTACATCCTGGCGCCGGCCGGTTTGACGGCAGGTGATCAGATCGTATCCGGAGAGCACGCGCCAATTAAAGTGGGCAACACCATGCCACTGCGCAGCATTCCTCTGGGTTCGACGATTCACAACATTGAGATGAAGCCCGGCAAGGGTGGCCAGATGGTCCGCTCTGCAGGTAACTCAGCTCAGCTGGTCGCGCGCGAAGGCACTTATGCCACCTTGCGTTTGCGGTCCGGTGAAATGCGTAAAGTTCTGTCAGATTGCCGCGCCACCCTGGGTGAAGTGAGCAACTCTGAACATAGCCTGCGTGTATTGGGTAAAGCCGGTGCTACTCGCTGGCGTGGTGTCCGTCCAACGGTTCGTGGTGTTGTCATGAACCCGGTCGATCACCCGCATGGTGGTGGTGAAGGTAAAACCTCGGGTGGACGTCATCCGGTCACGCCTTGGGGTGTTCCCACCAAGGGATACAAAACTCGTAAGAACAAGCGCACGGACAAGTACATCGTTCGTCGTCGTTCTTCGAAGTAACTGAAATAAGAGGAAAAGGCTGTGCCACGTTCACTTAAGAAGGGTCCATTCGTCGACCTGCACTTGATGAAGAAGGTAGAGGCTGCACTGGAAAACGGTGACAAACGGCCCCTGAAAACCTGGTCGCGTCGCTCCACAATCTTCCCGGAATTCGTCGGGTTGACCTTTGCAGTCCATAATGGCCGTCAACATGTACCTGTTTATGTCACAGAGGACATGGTGGGTCATAAGTTGGGTGAATTCGCGCTGACTCGTACCTATAAGGGTCATGTAGCGGACAAGAAGGCTAAGCGGTAATAGAGGGTAGACATGATGGAAACACAAGCTGTATTACGCGGTGCTCGCTTGTCTGCTCAGAAAGGTCGTCTTGTAGCAGACATGATTCGAGGCAAGTCAGTGGCGGAAGCCCTGGATCTGCTGACATTCAGCCCTCAAAAAGGTGCTGCAATCGTCAAGAAGGTTCTGGAATCGGCCATTGCGAATGCAGAACACAATGACGGTGCAGACGTTGATGAGCTTTCAGTCGCCTCCATCTTTGTAGATGAAGGTATGACCATGAAGCGTATCCGTCCGCGTGCTAAAGGCCGTGCTGATCGTATCTTTAAGCGTACGAGCCACATTACGGTCAAGGTTGCCGAGAAATAAGGGGAGAATGACAGATGGGCCAGAAAGTACATCCCACCGGGATCCGGCTCGGCATCACTAAAGACCATAGTTCGGTCTGGTATGCCGACTCCAAGGACTACTCCAAGAAGCTGTTGAACGACATTCAGGTTCGCAGCTACCTGGAGAAGAAACTGGAAAAAGCGTCAGTAAGTAAAATCGTGATTGAGCGTCCTGCACAGAACGCCAAGATCACCATCCACACCGCTCGCCCTGGCATTGTCATCGGCAAGAAAGGTGAAGATGTAGAAGTGCTGCGCCAGGAAGTATCCGCCATGATGGGGATTCCGGTGCACATTAACATCGAAGAGATCCGCAAGCCTGATCTGGACTCCAAACTGGTTGCCCAGTCTGTAGCTGGCCAGCTCGAGCGTCGTGTCATGTTCCGCCGCGCCATGAAGCGTGTGATGCAGAACGCGATGCGCAATGGCGCAAAAGGTGTTCGGATTCAGGTCAGTGGCCGTTTGGGTGGTGCTGAGATTGCGCGGACCGAGTGGTATCTCGAAGGTCGCGTTCCCTTGCACACGCTGCGTGCTGACATCGACTACGCTACGGCCGAAGCACACACCACTTACGGTGTGATCGGTATCAAAGTGTGGATTTTCAAAGGCGAAATCCTGGGTGGTATCGAGCAAGTTCGTGCTCAAGCCAAGGCGCCCAAGAAAAAGGCTTCACGGTAAGGAGTACGTAGATGCTGCAACCTAAACGTACAAAGTTCCGCAAAATGCAAAAAGGCCGTAACCGCGGCCTGGCACTGCGCGGTAGCAAAGTGAGCTTCGGCGAGTACGCGCTGAAGGCAACAGGGCGCGGACGCATTACAGCTCGTCAAATCGAAGCTGCACGTCGCGCGATGACACGTCACATTAAACGTGGCGGCAAGATCTGGATCCGCGTTTTCCCGGACAAGCCCATTTCCAAGAAGCCCTTGGAAGTTCGGATGGGTAAAGGTAAGGGTAACGTAGAATACTGGGTAGCTCAGATTCAGCCCGGTAAAGTCTTGTACGAAATGGAAGGTGTTGGTGAAGACGTAGCTCTGGAGGCGTTCCGCCTTGCAGCTGCCAAATTGCCGATATCAACCGTTGTTGTTAAACGGCAGGTGATGTAATGAACGCTAGTGATCTTCGTGAAAAGTCCGTAGACGAGCTGAATAACACCCTGTTGGAGTTGCTTCGCGATCAGTTCAAATATCGCATGCAAAAAGCGACGGGTCAGTTGACTCAGACGCATCTGCTGAAGCAAGTCCGCAAGGACATCGCTCGTGTCAAAACAGTATTGACTCAGAAAGCAGGTGCTTGATATGTCTGAACAAACAGCCCGTACCGTGACCGGTCAGGTCGTCAGCAACAAGGCTGAAAAGACCGTTACCGTTAAGATAGAGCGTACGGTTACTCACCCGATTTACGGGAAAATCGTAAAGCGTTCTACCAAGATGCATGCGCACGATGAAAACAATGAGTGCCAGATCGGCGACTTCGTCACTATCGAAGAATGCCGTCCTTTGTCCAAGTCCAAGACTTGGCGTCTGGTTCGCGTTGAAGAACGTGCGACTACCGTTTAACAGCGCCTGGGAGTTTGAGAGATGATTCAAACAGAAACCGTTTTAGACGTTGCGGATAACAGCGGTGCCAAGCGCGTCCAGTGCATCAAGGTGTTGGGCGGTTCTCACCGTCGTTACGCCGGCATTGGTGACTTGATCAAGGTCTCCGTGAAGGAAGCAATTCCTCGCGGCAAGGTCAAAAAAGGTCAAGTGATGAACGCTGTTGTTGTGCGCACGCGTAAGGGTGTACGTCGCCCTGACGGATCCGTGATCCGTTTTGACACCAACTCTGCGGTGTTACTTAACACTCAGCACGCTCCGATCGGCACCCGGATCTTTGGCCCGGTGACCCGTGAACTGCGTACCGAGAAATTTATGAAAATCATTTCCCTGGCGCCGGAAGTACTGTAAGCCCTTTGGGCTTACGTTACTGGACGGTAGCAGGAAGTGGAGTAGCGAATGAACAAGTTTAAAAGTGGCGACGACGTTGTCGTAATTGCCGGGAAAGATAAAGGCAAGCGCGGCAAGATCACCAAGGTGATCAACGACGCCAAGAAAGGCCCGCGTTTTGTGGTATCTGGTGTGAATCTGATGAAGAAACACCAGAAGCCGAACCCGAACCTGGGAGTCCAGGGCGGGATCGTCGAGAAAGAGGCTCCGATTGCGGCCTCCAACGTAGCGATCTTCAATTCAGAAACCAACAAGGGCGACCGTGTTGGCTTTCTGATCAAAGAAGACGGTACCAAGGTCCGCATCTTCAAGTCCACGAAGAAAGAAATTGGTGTATAAGGGCGGGATACGACATGTCTAGACTCAAAGAGCTCTACAAAACTGACGCTGTCCCTGCACTCCAAGAAGAGTTCGGGTACAAGAACGTCATGGAAATCCCGCGCGTCACCAAGATCACCTTGAACATGGGCGTGGGCGAAGCTATCGGCGACAAAAAGCAGATGGATAACGCTGTTGCAAACCTTGAAGCGATCGCTGGCCAGAAGGTCATGGTCACCAAGGCGCGCAAGTCCATCGCGGGTTTTAAAGTTCGTGAAGACTGGCCGATTGGTTGTAAAGTCACACTGCGCGGTGAGCGTATGTGGGAATTTATGGATCGTCTGATCGACATTTCACTGCCGCGTATGCGTGACTTCCGGGGCATCAACCCCAAGTCATTCGACGGCCGTGGCAACTACAGCATGGGTGTGAAAGAGCAGATTATCTTCCCTGAAATCGAGTACGATAAGGTCGATAAGCTGCGTGGTCTGGATATTACTGTGACCACGACCGCTCGCACCAATGACGAAGGTCGCGCACTGCTGAAGGCGCTGGCCTTCCCATTCAAAGGTTAAGGGGAAAGGTCATGGCTAAAGTAAGTATGAAAGCGCGTGAAGCCAAGCGCATCAAGACCATCGCCAAGTATGCTGAGAAGCGTGCCAAACTCAAAGCGATCATCAAGGACTCGGGTAGTACTGATGAGCAGGTTTGGGAAGCACAGCAATCGCTGCAAAAGCTGCCAAGAGACGCAAGTCCTGTTAGACTGCAGCGCCGCTGTCAGTTGACCGGCCGTCCACATGCGGTTTACCGCAAGTTCGGTCTGTCACGTATCAAGCTGCGTGAACAAGCCATGTTGGGCAATGTTCCGGGTTTGAAAAAGTCAAGTTGGTAAGCAAAGTGGTCCGGACCGGGGCATGTCGCCCCGGTTACCGCACTCGCTGTACACTTAGAGGTAATATTGAATGAGCATGCAAGACACACTTGCGGATATGTTCACACGTATCCGTAATGCTCAGCAGTCCAGTCACGCCATTGTTACCCTGCCGTCTTCAAAGCAAAAGATCGCCGTTGCGACCGTGCTGAAGAACGAAGGGTTTGTCGATGACTTTTCTGTTGAGGGCGAAGGCAAAAAGGTAATGCACATCACCTTGCGTTACTTTGAAGGCAAGCCGGTGATTGAATCGATCAAGCGCGTTTCACGTCCAGGTCTGCGTCAATACCGCGCCTGCGACGAGCTGCCCAAGGTATCGGGTGGGCTGGGTATCGCCATCGTTTCAACATCCAAAGGCGTTATGACCGACCGCGCGGCCCGTGCTGCGGGTGTGGGCGGCGAAATCATCTGCGAAGTCTTCTAAAGGAGTTGAACGATGTCTCGAATAGCTAACGCTCCTATTACGGTTCCGGCAGGTGTGGAAGTCAAGCTCGCTAGCGACAAGATTTCTGTCAAGGGCGCCAATGCGGCTCTTGAAACCAATCTGCACGGTTCTGTAGAAATTAAGCAGGACGGCAATACGCTGACCTTTGCCCCCCGTGATGGAGGCAAGATCGCGCACGCCATGTCAGGCACTATGCGTGCTCTGGTTAATAACATGGTCGTCGGTGTCACCACCGGTTTTGAAAAGCGCCTGCAACTGAACGGTGTCGGTTATCGTGCGAAAGCATCCGGCAGTTCCGTCAATTTGACACTGGGCTTCTCCCATCCGATCGATTACACCCTGCCAGCAGGTGTGTCGGCCGAGACCCCAAGCAACACTGAGATCGTGCTGAAAAGCGCCGATAAGCAGCAGCTGGGTCAGGTCGCCGCAGAGATTCGCGCGTTCCGTCCGCCGGAACCGTACAAAGGCAAAGGTGTTCGGTACGCGGATGAATACGTCCGTCGTAAAGAAGCCAAGAAAAAATAAGGGCATAGGTCATGAACGAAAAGAAAGTATCCCGTTTACGCCGTGCTCGCCGCAGCCGCATCAAGATCCGCGAATTGGGCGTGCACCGTCTGTGTGTAAACCGGTCGAACCAGCATATTTACGCGCAAGTCATCGCTCCCAATGGCAGCGTTGTGGTTGCATCAGCGTCTACGCTGGACGAATCGCTGCGTAAAGACGCGACGAGTAACGTAGATGCCGCCGTCAAGGTTGGCGCTCTGATCGCAGAGCGGGCCAAGGCAGCCGGTATCGAACAGGTGGCTTTTGACCGGTCTGGTTTTAAATACCATGGCCGTGTGAAGGCTTTGGCAGACGCTGCCCGTGAAGGTGGCCTGAAATTCTAAGGTGCGAATGATGGCAAATAACGATCAAGCTCAAGCTGGCGGCGATCTGCAGGAAAAATTGGTCCAGGTAAACCGAGTCGCCAAGGTGGTGAAAGGTGGCCGGATCTTCGGTTTTACTGCACTGACAGTTGTTGGCGATGGCAATGGCAAAGTCGGCTTCGGCCGCGGCAAGGCGCGTGAAGTGCCTGTTGCGATCCAGAAGGCGATGGATGCGGCCCGCCGCAACATGATCCAGGTCCAGCTGACTGAAGGCACGTTGCAATACCCGGTAAACGCCCGTCATGGTGCGTCCAAGGTGTACATGCAGCCTGCTTCAGACGGTACTGGTGTGATTGCAGGCGGCGCTATGCGTGCTGTTCTGGAAGTCGCCGGTGTACAAAACGTACTGGCCAAGTGCTACGGCTCAACCAATCCGGTTAACGTCGTACGTGCAACCGTTAATGGTTTGGCCAAGATGCGTTCTCCTGAAGATGTGGCTGCCAAGCGTGGCAAGTCCGTCGAATACATTACGGAGTAACGGACATGGCTAAAGCAAAAACAGTAAAGGTTCAGCTGTTCCGCAGCCCCATCGCAACTCAGCCCAAGCACAAGTTGTGTGTACAGGGCCTGGGTTTGAAGAAGGTGGGCCAGGTCCGCGAACTGGAAGATACTCCTTCCGTTCGTGGCATGATCAACAAAGTGAACTATATGGTTCGCGTGGTTGAGGGTGAGTAACATGTTTCTGAATACATTGAGCCCCGCTGAGGGTTCTACCACCGCTCCCAAGCGGGTTGGCCGTGGTATCGGCTCTGGTCTGGGTAAGACCGGCGGTCGTGGTCACAAGGGTCAGAAGTCCCGTTCAGGCGGTTCCGTCAAGCCAGGTTTCGAAGGCGGTCAGATGCCTTTGCAGCGTCGCTTGCCGAAATTTGGTTTTACCTCCCGTCAGGCGCCTTTTGTCGCTGAGATTCGCCTGCACGAACTGGTCAAGGCCGGTGTCGAGGTTGTGGATCTCGCTGCGTTGAAAAAAGCCGACATCATCGGTGAAAAAATCAAGCGGGCGCGTGTCATCCTGTCCGGTGAAATCAGCCAGGCCGTTACGGTCAAGGGTCTGAAAGTCACCAAGGGTGCAAAGGCAGCCATTGAAGCTGCGGGCGGAAAGGTAGAGGAATAATTCTCCATGACCAGACAAGGACTACCGGCCGGGTCGCAAGGAGGGCTGGGCGAGCTTTGGACTCGCCTTCGCTTCCTCCTGTTAGCGCTCCTGGTCTACCGTATCGGTGCACACATTCCAGTTCCGGGTATTAACCCGGACAGCCTGTCTGCATTGTTCGAGCGTAACCGTGACACCATCCTGAGCATGTTCAACATGTTCTCCGGTGGTGCACTGGAACGTATGAGTATCTTCGCGCTCGGCATCATGCCGTACATTTCCGCGTCGATCATCATGCAGCTCCTGACGGTCGTGAGTCCCCATCTGGAACAGCTCAAGAAGGAAGGTGAAGCTGGCCGTCGCAAGATGAGCCAGTACACCCGATACGGCACGCTGGTGCTGGCTATCATCCAGTCTTTCGCCCTTTCGGCGGGTCTGGCCAGCCAGAACATAGCGTTCGACACTGGTCCGTCATTTTACTTTGTTGCTGTGGTCACACTGACTTGCGGCACCATGTTCATGATGTGGCTGGGTGAGCAGATCACCGAACGCGGTATTGGTAATGGTATCTCCATGCTGATTTTCGCGGGTATTGTAGCGGGCTTGCCCGGTGCAATCGGACAGAGCTTCGAGAGTGCCCGTCAGGGTGAGCTCAGCATTATTGCTCTGTTGTTGATCGGTCTGGTAGCGGTGGCTGTGGTGGCGTTCATTGTCTTTATTGAACGCGGCCAGCGTCGGATCACCATTAATTACGCCAAGCGTCAGCAAGGTCGTAAGGTGTTTCAGGCACAAAGCAGTCACTTGCCGCTGAAGATCAACATGGCCGGTGTGATTCCGCCCATCTTTGCGTCCAGTCTCTTGCTGTTCCCGGCTTCGCTGGGTAACTGGTTTGGCAGTGGTGATGGTATGGGTTGGATGCAGGACATTGCTCTGCTGCTCAGCCCGGGCCAGCCGCTGTACATTCTGCTGTTCGCATTCGCAGTCGTCTTCTTCTGCTATTTCTACACGGCAGTAACCTTCAATCCGAAGGATGTGGCTGAAAACCTGAAGCGTTCCGGTGCCTTTATACCGGGGATTCGCCCAGGTGAGCAGACGTCCCGTTATATCGACGGTGTCTCTGCGCGGCTGACCTTCTTTGGTGCGATGTACATTACCGCTGTGTCCTTGCTGCCCCAGGCCCTGGTGATAGCCGCCAACGTTCCGTTTTACTTTGGTGGCACCTCGCTGTTGATCGTGGTGGTGGTTGTGATGGACTTTATGGCTCAGGTGCAAAGTCACTTGATGTCCCACCAGTACTCGTCAGTGATGAAAAAGGCCAATCTGAAGTCGATTGGCAACAACTGAAGAGACTGAGTGATTACCAGTTATTGGAGTGAAGCATGAAAGTACGTGCGTCAGTCAAGAAAATCTGCCGTAACTGCAAGATTATCCGCCGTAACGGTGCTGTTCGTGTGATCTGCACGGATCCCAAGCACAAGCAGCGTCAGGGTTAATTGCAGTCGGTTGGTTAGTGCCCGGGCATTACGGGTTGATTTTGTAAAGCCCAGGCGCTATCATCTCGCGCCCCTTAAATAGGGGGTTCATTAATAGAGCCACAACGGCTCTATTAAACGTTTGATAACGGAGTAAGTTGAATGGCCCGTATAGCAGGCGTCAATATTCCTGACAACAAGCATGCGGTGATCTCGCTGACCTATATCTATGGTATTGGTCGCACCACTGCTTATGCCATCTGTACATCGGTTGGGGTTGAACCTACGGCTAAAGTGAAGGATTTGTCCGACGAGAAGCTGGACGAGATCCGTAATGAAGTCGGCAAGTACACTGTAGAAGGTGACTTGCGTCGTGAAATTCAGATGAACATCAAGCGGTTGATGGATCTGGGTTGCTACCGTGGTATCCGCCACCGTCGTAACCTGCCTTTGCGTGGCCAGCGTACGAAGACGAACGCCCGCACCCGTAAAGGTCCGAAGAAGCCGATCAAACGCTAACACCGTTTGAAGGTCGCTTGAATCAGGTCGTTTGACCAAAGTATTGATAACAGTTTTTGCATAGGAAATCGAAGATGGCAAAGCCAGGTACGAACCGGTCGCGCAAAAAGGTGAAAAAGCAGGTCGCTGATGGCATCGCGCACATCCATGCGTCCTTTAACAACACCATTGTGACCATTACGGACCGCCAAGGAAACGCCCTGAGCTGGGCAACTTCCGGTGGCTCCGGTTTCCGTGGATCTCGTAAGAGCACTCCTTTTGCAGCCCAGGTCGCCGCTGAGCGAGCCGGTGTTGCAGCCCAGGAATATGGTCTGAAGAATTTGGACGTCGAGGTGAAAGGCCCCGGTCCAGGTCGCGAATCTGCGGTACGAGCATTGAACGCGTGTGGCTATCGAATCAGCAACATTACCGATGTGACACCCATCCCTCACAACGGTTGCCGCCCGCCCAAGAAGCGCCGCGTGTAATAAAGGAGACAGAGTTTAATGGCACGTTATATTGGTCCTAAGTGTAAGCTGTCTCGTCGTGAAGGCACAGATCTGTTTCTGAAGAGCGGAGTTCGTTCACTCGACTCCAAATGTAAAGCAGAAACCGTTCCTGGTGTACACGGTGCACGCCGCGGTCGTTTGTCAGATTATGGCGTACAGCTGCGCGAGAAGCAGAAAGTCCGTCGCATGTACGGTGTACTCGAAAAGCAGTTCCGTAACTACTACAAAGCTGCTGCCCGTTTGAAGGGTGCAACCGGTGAAAACCTGCTGCAACTTCTGGAAACCCGTCTGGATAACGTTGTATACCGCATGGGCTTTGGTGCTACCCGCTCCGAGTCTCGTCAGCTGGTTGCACACAAAGCCATTCTGGTGAACGGCGAAACCGTCAACATTGCGTCCTACCAGGTACAACCGGGTGACGTCGTGGCGATCCGCGAAAAGAGCAAGACTCAGCTGCGTATTCAAAGCGCGCTGGATATCTCTGCTCAGCGTTCGCCTGTCTCCTGGGTTGAAGTTGATGCCAAGAAGATGGAAGGCAAGTTCGTGTCCAAACCCGAGCGTGCTGACCTGAGTCAGGAAATCAACGAAAACCTGATCGTGGAATTGTACTCCAAGTAATCTCACTGCAAATAGGGGCATCTATGCAGCGTTCAGCCAACGACTTTTTGACGCCACGTCATATCGATGTGCAGGAAATCAGCGCCAACCGGGCCAAGATCACGCTCGAGCCGCTTGAGCGCGGTTTCGGTCACACTCTGGGCAACGCGCTGCGTCGTATCCTGCTGTCGTCCATGCCTGGCGCCGCAATCACCGACGTTGAAATCGACGGTGTATTGCATGAGTACAGCACCATCGAAGGTGTGCAGGAAGACGTACAGGAAATCCTGCTTAACCTGAAAGACGTCGCCGTCAAGCTGTTCGACCGCGAGGAAGTGACCCTGACGCTGAAGAAGAAAGGCGCAGGTAATCTGACCGCGGGCGATATCCAGTTGGATCATGGCGTTGAAGTCGCCAATCCGGATCACATTATTGCCCACCTGGGCAGCAATGCGGATGTCAGCATGACGCTGCGTGTGACCACTGGCCGTGGTTATGTCCCTGCGGAATCCCGCAGCAGTGGTGAAGACGAGAGTAAACCCATCGGTAGACTGCAGTTGGATGCTACCTACAGCCCGGTCGTTCGGGTTGCCTACAACGTCGATGCGGCGCGTGTAGAGCAACGTACAGACCTGGATAAGCTGGTGATTGAGCTGGAAACGAAGGGCACCCTGGATCCTGAAGAAGCGATTCGTCGTGCAGCCACCATCCTGCAACAGCAGGTTGCGGCCTTTGTAGACCTCGATCACCACGCTGAAAGCGAGCCGGAGAAGGAAGAAGACAAGATCGATCCTATCCTGCTGCGTCCGGTCGACGATCTGGAACTGACAGTGCGTTCGGCCAACTGTCTGAAAGCAGAAAACATCTACTACATTGGTGACCTGATCCAGCGCACCGAAGTAGAACTGCTGAAGACACCGAACCTCGGCAAGAAGTCTTTGACTGAAATCAAAGACGTTCTGGCATCCAAGGGTCTTTCTCTGGGCATGGTCCTCGAGAACTGGCCACCTGCAAGTTTGAAGAATGACGATAAGGTTCTTTCGTAACCTTATGTCCGGCTGGTAAGGAATGTAACAATGCGTCATCGTAAAATTGGTCGTCACTTTAACCGTACCAGTGCTCACCGCAAGGCCATGTTCCAAAACATGTGCAATTCGTTGTTTGAGCACGAAGTGATTAAAACGACCTTGCCGAAGGCAAAAGAGCTGCGTCGTTTCGCAGAGCCCCTGATCACACTGGCCAAGGAAGACTCCGTGGCCAACCGTCGTCTGGCGTTCGATCGTACTCGCTCTCCGGTAGCTGTAGGTAAGTTGTTTAATGAATTGGGTCCTCGCTACAAGGCTCGCCCGGGTGGTTACCTGCGTGTGCTGAAGTGTGGCTTCCGTGCCGGTGACAACGCCCCTATGGCGATTGTTGAACTGGTAGACCGTCCTGTAGACGGTGAAGTGGTCGACGAGGCTTCCTAAGCCTCGCTGTAAACCACGGAAAGACCCCAAAAACCGCCTTCGGGCGGTTTTTTTGTGGGTGCTGTAAAAGCAGAGTGGAAGCCCAGCAGAACAGTGCGTCGAACCAATCTGTGATCCGGGTTCATTGCCAAAGATGATAAAAGCAGTAGGCTCGACTCTTATAAAAACAACAGACTGAGCCATGCTATGACAGTGCTATTTACGCCTTCGGCCGAACAAAAAGCCAAATCCCAAATGGGTGCCTTTGCCGGTCAGTTAAAACACAAATACACGATAGAGTTTGAAAACTACCAGGCGTTGCAACAGTGGTCGGTACAGAACCTGCCCACGTTCTGGCGCGAGCTGTGGGATTTTGCCGGGGTGCAGGGAACTCCAGGAGATACCGTACTCGACCAGCCGAACATGCCTAGCGCGTGCTGGTTTCCCGAGGCCCGTCTGAATTTCAGCACTAACCTGCTACAGTCTGGTCGCGATGCGGATACCGCTCTGGTAGCGGTTTCCGAGACCCGCCCGGAGCAGCGTTATAGTTATGCCGATTTACGCCAGGCAGTGGCTCGGCTGGCCGGTTTTCTGCAGCACGAATGTGGCGTTGAACCCGGTGACCGGGTGGCGGCTTACCTCGGTAATACGCCAGAGGCGATCATTGGGATGCTGGCAGCAAGCCGCATTGGGGCCGTCTGGACCTCGGCGTCGCCCGACTTCGGCTACGAGGGCGTACTGGACCGCTTCGGCCAGGTAGAACCCAAGGTGGTGATCGCTGGCAATGGGTATGGCTATGGCGGAAAGGCTATCGAACGTACCTCGGTTGTTAAGAGCCTGCAGGCAGCGCTGCCAACGGTTCAGCAGTGGGTGCAGGTTGACACGCTGCCCAGTGCCGACGTGATCGGCGGTGCCTGGCAATGGGCTGACGTGGTCAGTCGCGACTGGCCTGAGGCTCCGGCACTAGAGCTGCCGTTCGATCACCCACTTTATATTCTGTATTCCTCTGGTACCACCGGTAAGCCCAAGTGCATCGTGCACGGGGCCGGGGGCACGCTGCTGCAGCATGCCAAAGAGCTGCGACTGCATGGCGATATCTCTCAGGACTCAGTGTTCTTCTACTTCACCACCACCGGCTGGATGATGTGGAACTGGCTGGCTTCGGGTCTGATGACCGGTGCGACGCTGGTTCTGTTCGACGGTAACCCCATGTACCCCCGGTCGGATGTGCTGTGGCAGCTGGCGGACAAGTTGGGCATCACCCACTTCGGCACCAGCGCGAAGTACCTCTCTGCCTGTCGCAAGCAGGACCTTAAGCCCGGCAAAACCTTCGACCTGAGTACATTGACCACGGTTTTTTCGACGGGTTCGCCATTGGCGCCAGAAGACTACGACTGGGTGTATTCAGCGTTGAAACCCGACGTGATGTTGCAGTCCATCTCGGGCGGTACCGATATCGTGTCCTGCTTTGTTGGCGGTAACCCCTGGTCGCCGGTCGTGCGCGGTAAGATTCAGGGCGCCAACCTGGGCATGGACGTGCAGGCCTGGAATGAAGCCGGTGAGAAGGTTGTTAACCAGCGCGGCGAGCTGGTGTGCACTCAGCCCGCGCCATGCATGCCGATCGGTTTCTGGAATGACCCCAACGACGAGCGTTACCGGGCAGCCTACTTTGAACGTTTTGACGGCGTCTGGGCCCATGGAGACTTCATTGAGTTCGACGAAGCAGGCCAGGCGGTAATTCACGGTCGCAGTGACACCACCCTGAACCCCGGCGGCGTTCGTATAGGCACCGCGGAGATCTATCGTCAGGTAGAGACACTAACGGAGATTACAGACTCCCTGGTAGTAGGGCAGGCCGTCGAGGCTGACGTTAAGGTCATTCTGTTCGTGCAGCTGCCTGAAGGACAGCAGCTGGACAAGGCACTGACTGGCCGCATTCGCCAGCGCATCCGCGACAACACCACGCCAAGGCACGTCCCGACCGACATCGTTCAGGTACCGGCCATTCCATACACCCGCTCTGGCAAGAAAGTCGAACTCGCCGTCACCCAGATTCTGCGGGGTGAAGAGCCTGCCAACCTGACCGCGCTGGCTAACCCTGAATCCTTGCAGGCCTATCGGGATTATTACGCGGGTTAATAGGTATTCCCAGGTTAATCTGGCACCAGGCTAGAGTTCGTGCTGACCACCGGGTAGGTCGACCTGGTCGTCTGCACGGATTCCTGGCAACCACCCCTAATCGTCGCACTATACGACACCCTCAGTAGCATGAACCGCTACTTTGAACGTCGCGCTTTTCCTGCCCGTTATTCCGCTTATAGTGGCTTCCGTCAGCCGATGTAAGGCTGTTTAAGAAGTACAACAACAGCAAGACGACAATGCAGGGAGGGATTCACTGTGACTCAATCAGCCATTTCCACTGTTTTTGAATACATAAATGCGCATCCGGGATATCGCGCGACCATGGGGGTCATTGTCTCGCACCAGGCCCAGCAAACCGTTTTGTGCTGGGGCGCGGTCAGTGACGACGATACCAGCTACGTACCCGACCTGACGTATTACCGGATTCGCTGGCCCGATGCTGACTGGATGCCCTTGTCTGAGCAGCAAGCGCAATTATTCGACCAGGCTTACGATCGACGTGATCACGACGCCTCGTCCCGGCCGACCGCCGGAACCTCTCGCTCCTGGGTGCAGTAACCCGCCGTACCAGGGGCATTCCCCGCAGTCCTCTCGCCGGTGGAGGTCATCACCGGTTAGCCATTCGACTGCTCGATGGGTCGGATGGCGGAGAACCCGTCTGGTTCTCTGAGTACTCCTCGACATTTGGCCCCGAAAGGGGCCCTTTTTTATTCCGTGTAGGGATCGCATCGGCTCAGGAGCACCAGCGAGTGAGGCTTCAGCTCATAATCGCGACGAATGCGTTCTGTTTGTTTCGGCCTCATCCCTTCATTGCGCGCCGTATCGAACTCCACTTGCCAGCCCGAGTGCGGATTGGCCGGCAGCGTGAAGGTGCAATCGTGACCACCGCTGTTCAGCATCAGCAGATAATATTCCTCACACCGATGCAAATTGATGGCCGGGTTGCGGATGTCGGTAGACAGTAAAATGCCCAGACAACGGGTATGTGGGTTTTGCCAGTCGCGGATTTCCATGGCGTAGCCGTCGTTGCGATACCAGTGCACGGCATCCGTCGTTACCGGTGCATTAGAATGCGCTGGCGCATCAAACACCAGGTTGCGAAACAGCGTGCTGGACTGGCGAATGCCAATGCACTGGGCAATAAAACGCTGGAAAGGTCCGTCTTTCTGGTCCCAGTGAACCCAACTGATCTCGTTGTCCTGGCAGTAGGCGTTGTTGTTGCCTTGCTGGGTGCGATTGAGCTCGTCACCGCCGAGCAGATGCACAGCCCCTTGTGACAACAACAAGGTAGCCAGCATGTTGCGCTTGATCTGCTGACGATGCGCCAGAATGTTGCCATCACCGGTGTCACCTTCGGTTCCCCAGTTAAAGCTCAGGTTGTTCCCATGACCATCGAGGTTGCGTTCCTGGTTGGCGGCGTTGTGCCGGTCGTTGTAGGACACCAGGTCGTGGAGGGTAAAACCGTCGTGATAGGTCACATAGTTCAGGCTGGTCGAGCTTGAATGCGCGCTCTTGTTGAGTACATCCCGCGAGCCCATCAGCACATTGGCCAGCTCTGGCATAACACCCATGTCAGCCCGCCAGAAACGGCGCAGGGTATCGCGAAAGCGATCGTTGCATTCGTACCAGGTGGCGGGGAAATTGCCCAGTTGGTAGCCGCCCCGGCCGATGTCCCAGGGCTCGGCGATCAGTTTTGAATGGCGAATCACCGGGTCCTGATTGCAGGCCATGAAAAAAGCGGCCCGGCTGGAAAAATCCCATTCCTCGCGGCCCAGTGCCGCGGCCAGATCAAAACGGAAACCATCGACCCGGTAGGTGTGCAACCAGTGGCGCAGGCTGTCCATCACCAGTTGCAACGTCACTTCCTCGTGCAGGTTCACGCTGTTGCCGCAGCCGGTATTGTCGATAAAGTGGCTGAAGTCGTCGTGCTGATGTCGGTAAAACCAGGGCCCGTGCAGGCCTTTCTGGCTGACGCAGGGGCCAAGCAAATCGGATTCGGCGGTGTGGTTGTAGACCACGTCCATGATGACTTCGATGCCGGCCTGGTGGAGGGCACGCACCAGCGTTTTGAACTCGGTGACCGCATCGTCGACGGCATAGCGCGGGTCAGGGGCAAAAAAAGACACCGGGTTGTAGCCCCAGTAATTGGTCAGCCCCAGGTTTGACAGTCGTGGTTCGCTCATGAAGGCGAAGCAGGGCATCAGCTGCACAGCGGTGACACCCAGCGATTGTAGATGGGCGACACTCGCCTCATGGGCAAAGCCGAGGTAAGTGCCGCGCAGGTGCTCAGGCACCGCCGGGTTCAACTGGCTGAAGCCTTTGACATGCGCTTCGTAGATGACGGTATCGGGCCAGGGTGTTTTCGGTGCCCGGCTGTTCTGCCAGTCAAAGTCGTCCGGTGCCGGGGTCAGGCCTTTCGGGACCTGGGCGGCGCTGTCCATGGGACAGGGTTTCAGGCATGTCAGGTCGCTGGCATCGTGGGCATAGAGGCTGCGATCGGGTTCAAACGGGCCTGACAGCGCCACTGCATAGGGGTCGAGCAGTAACTTGTTCGGGTTGAACAGGGCTCCCTGCCCTGGCTTGAACTCGCCTTCAGCACGATAGCCATAGCGTGTTTGGGGCGCTAGATCGGGAACATGGCCGTGCCAGATGTCTCCGGTGCGGTGTAAGGGCAATGGCTCGCCCCGGGGTTGATCCTGATCATCAAAAAAGCACAGCAGCACCCGAGTTGCCTGGGGGCTGAAGACCGCAAAATTACAGCCGGTCTCTCCCGGGTGGGCGCCCAGTGGGAAGGGGTGCCCGGGTTCAAGCCGCAATTCGGCTGCGGATGTTGAGCTCGACATGAAAAACCTCGTTGTGAAGCGGACGTCTGCGGAACCGGGGCGTCAGTGGCGGCGACTACTCGGCCCTCCACGCTTCAGGCTTTTTCAGCCCGACGCACGCCCGCGAGAAAACAATGCCAGAGTATGCGCCAAACCACTCTGGACTGACATGATTAGCCTGGTGCGCAGGCCTGCCGTCACTCCGGCATCAGTTTCAGATACAGTGCACCCAGAGGCGGTAGGGTGAGCCGCAGATGTTGCGCCTGACCATCGGCCGGACCGGGCTCGGTCGACAAGCGGGTCGCTGTCGGGAAATTGCTACCACCGTAGTATTCCGAATCGCTGTTCAGCAACACCTCGTACCGGCCTGGCACCAGAGTGCCCAGTACATAGTCTTCGCGCGGCATGGGGGTGAAGTTGACGACAATCAGCATCAGGTCCTTGCCATCCAGCGACCGCCGGAACAGGCTTAGCACGCTGGCCTCGGCATCGCCAGCATTGAGCCAGCCAAAGCCTTCGGCCTCGCAGTCGGTTTCATACAGCGCTGGCTCAGAGCGGTAGAGGTTGTTCAGGTCCCGGAACAGCGCCTGGATGCCGCGGTGACGCGGGTATTGCAGCAGGCCCCAGTCGAGCTGGGCCCGGTAATTCCACTCCAGCGTCTGGCCGAATTCATTGCCCATGAAGTTCAGTTTCTTGCCGGGGTGGGCAAACATATAGCTGTAATAGGCGCGCAGATTGGCGGCCTGTTGCCATTCATCGCCTGGCATTCGGGTCATTACCGTGCCTTTGCCGTGCACCACTTCATCGTGCGACAGCGGCAGTACGAAGTTTTCGTTGAAGGCATACACGCCCGAGAAGGTTAGGGCGTCGTGGTGGTATTTGCGGTACACCGGGTCCTGTTTCATGTAGCCGAGGGTGTCGTGCATCCAGCCCATGTTCCACTTGAACCCGAAGCCCAGGCCGCCGGCGAAGACCGGGCGGGAAACGCCATCGAAAGCCGTGGATTCCTCGGCAATGGTGTAGCAATTCGGAAAGCGGCCATAGACGGTTTCGTTGAAGCGGCGCACGAAGGCAATGGCTTCGTAGTTGTGATTGCCGCCGTCGACGTTGGGGGTCCATTCGCCTTCTTCGCGTGAATAGTCGAGATACAGCATGGAGGCGACGGCATCGACCCGCAGGCCGTCGATGTGAAACTCCTCGAGCCAGATCAGCGCCGACGACACCAGAAAATCACAGACGGTGTAGCGGCCAAAATCGTAGATGTAGGAATTCCAGTCCGGGTGCCAGCCGCGTTGGGGGTCGGCGTACTCATACAGAGGCGTCCCGTCAAATCGGGCCAAACCGTGTTCATCGGCCGGGAAGTGGGCTGGCACCCAGTCCACGATGACCGCAATACCGTTCTGGTGGCATTTATCAACCAGGTATTTGAACTCATCCGGAGTACCAAAACGGCTGGTCGGCGCAAACAACCCGATTGGCTGGTAACCCCAACTGCCATCGTAGGGGTATTCGGACACCGGCATCAGTTCGAGGTGGGTGAACTTCATGTCGAGCAGGTAGGGAATCAGTTCATCGGCCAGCTCGTGGTAGTTGAGCGGCTGTCCATCCCGGGTTTTCCAGGAGCCGGCATGCAGCTCATAGATGCTCATCGGCTCGTGCCGTGGATCACTGGAGGGGCGTTTCTGCCAGGCCTGATCCTGCCATTCATAGGCGCGATGATCGATCACGATGGAATTGAAATCCGGGTACTGGGTGATGCCGAAGGCGTAGGGGTCGCACTTGTGCGGCAGCAGATGCTCGCGCGCGTCTTTAAGCTCGAATTTGTAGGCATCGCCAGCCTGAAGGTGGGGTACGAACAAACGCCAGATGCCATCATGGTGGCTGGTCATCGGGTGTCGCCGGCCGTCCCAGTTGTTGAAATCCCCGATCACGCTGACGCTGCGTGCATTGGGTGCATAGACGGCAAAGCGAACCCCGGTCACCTCAATGCCATTCAGCTTGGTTGTACACAGCTGGGCGCCCATAGTCTTGTACAGCGTCGATGAATCGCAGGGCATGTCTTCAAAGGTGCGTTCAACGCACTGATAGGCGTCGATGGCATCCCACTCGTGGCCACCCTTGCCCTGAACGTGTAACTGATAGGCAGGGCGTTTCTTTTGCTTGAGGGTCAATTCAAAGACATCGCTGTTCGGCCAGCGACTGAAACGACCGAGGGACTTGCCCGTTTTCAGATCATGGGCTTCCAGTTGCTCGGCATCGGGCTGATACACCCGGATCAGCCAGCCAGCGTCAGTGTCAAAGACGCCCAGGTGATCAAAGGGGCGGGCTTCCAGTGCGTGGTGCAAACGGTCGACGAGTTCCCGGTCGGGTTGATTCATAGTGGTTACACTGCCTTGTCGGTCTGGTCGAGTGGCCTGTCTGGTCGGCCTGTTCTGGCTGAAGCAGGCGACCTCTGTTGTTATTGGGTCCGTACCTGATTCCCAGTGTAGACCTAAGCGATCCGCTTTGCAGCGCTAGCCACCCAGCGTTAGGCTCAGGGTGGGTACCCAGTCGCCTTGTTCTGGCCGGTAATACACCGATGCGGTTGGCACCAGTCGTAACCGGCTGTTGCGAAGTACATTGGACGGTGCGCTCAGTTGAACCCCATAGGCGCTGCGTTGTTCTTCACCACGGTATTGCACCCGGGCGTCGAACGCCAGGGTCAGGCTGCGCAGATAGAGCCATCGGCCAAGGGCGGCATCCACAGGCCCGAGACTGAACTGGTAATTGGCCCGGCTGGTGGCCATATCGCGTGTTATCGGGGCGGATTCGAATACCGGGGAGGTGGCTATGCGACTGCTGCCGGTAAAGTCCGGCTCACGCCGTTGCCATTGGCCCGAGATGCTGAAGTGATGGTTATCGGCGAGACCGGGAATGTGCACGGTGTTGCTCAGGGCGAGCTGGAAGCCGCCGGTGTCCAGTTGGGTGTCGAGCTGAACGGCCGGGGCGATGGCGATCGGAGCCTGGAGGTCGCGCGGTGCGGCCTGGTGTGCCCAATAGCCGAAGAGCCCGGCCTCAATGAAGCTGGCTTCGGCGGAGGCGTTCGAATCGATGGCGGTGGCGCTCAGGTGGGTGATGCCCAGGCTTGGCTCCAGGCCCACCCGGGCAACGCCTCGGGTTTGTTGCAGTGGTAAAGAGAGCGCCAGTCGGGTTTCGGTGTCGATCCGGTTCAAATCGGTACCGGGTTGCTGTTCCACGGAGAAAGAAACGACTGGCCAGTAACGACGCCAGTCAAAGGCCAGGGAACCGGTCGGGGTGTCTGCTTCCCAGTTGTAACCCAGGCTGATGGCGGTGCCCAGGGTGTTCATCAGATTGGTGTTGTAGAGGTTTAGGGTGGCGGCCTGGTTATCGGCGCTCAGCAGCCAGCTGTTGGGCAGCCAGTCGCCGGGAGCGTAGTAAAACCGTTCGGCCGGGCCTGCGTTTACCTGTACCGGCTCGACCGGTTGGGCCAGCGGGGCGATGTAGGCTGCCTGGGGCGCGACGCCTGCTTCGGCCACCCAGTGCGCTTGCAGCCCGGGTGCTGCCTGCCAGGGGTGTTCGACCAGGGCATGGCCATTGGTCTGGTAATCGGTGCTGAGCAGGCGCTGTTGCTCCTCATCCCAAACGATAAAGTAGTTACCGAACGGTCGCTGGCTGATGCGATAGCGTGCGCCGCTGGCCGGGTCCAGTGCCCAGAGGCTGTCGATGCCGCCGCGATCGCTGGTGTAAAGCACCCAGTCGCTGGCCTGCACCGGGGAGCGCCAGGTTTCGCCTTGCACGGGCCCGGCCAGGGTGCGCAGTTGGCCTGTCTCGCTGGACCACTGCATCAGCTGAGTGCCTGCCTCAGTGAGCAGGGCAAATACCCAGTCACCCTCGTCGTTGGCCGACATATCAAAGGCCAGGCTTCGCTTCGGCAACGGGATCTGGCGCAGACTCTGGCCTTCCGGGCTTAGCAGCTCCAGCTGGCTGTTGCGGTCCATGCTGAAACGGTGGGCCAGCAGGTGCCCGGTTTTGGCCTGGCCAGCCGAGGTAACATCACCCAGCTCGGTCAAGCGGTACCGCTCTGCGTTTTGGATATCAAAGCAATACAGATCGCGGGTTACTTCGCGATTAAAGCGCGGGTGTTCCCGGCCTTCGGCCCAGCAGAAGCGGTCATCGGCGTAACTGACGGTTTTTTGTTTCGCGGTTCCGGTGTAACCCGCAGCCACGGCGGCTGGCAGCGTGGCCACACGGTATGTCTCGTTCCGCGACAGAACCACCAGGTGGCTGCCCGTTTTGACGTCCATTTCCACCGCCAGCACCCAGTCTTCATCGATGGCGACCGGGTACAGGCTTTGCCAGTGATCCGACGCTGGTTCCCACAGCGGCGTAACATGGGAGATATCAAGTGCATCAACCGTGCTTTGCCAGCGCTGATGCAGGTCATCCCAGGCGGCATGGTAGGTCTGGCTCAGGTTCTTGCCGGTCAGGGCGCGAATTCGACCGTCGAAGGTGAAACCCGCACCGGGTTCGGCCACGCCTGCGAGTGCCTGGTCCAGAATTAACGAACCGTGCTCGCGTCGCAGGTAGCTGGTCATCAGATACCCGAAATCGTAGGGGCTGACCCGGGGGTACTGTTCAAAACCCGTGCCGAGCATGGCACGGTCATAGGAATAACGCTCACCGGTCAGTTCGTGAGTACGCAGCCATAAGTCGAATGACGCAACACGGCCCCGGCCGCCGGAGGTAAGTCGGGTTTCTTCAGCAACAGCGTCACCTTCGAGCACCCAGTTGGGGTAAAACAGCAGCACAATGGCCATGGTGCCATTCTCGCCGGCCAGTACCCGGGCTACACGTCCGGTGGTGGTATCCAGCGGCTGGGCAAACTGAACGAGATGACGGCCCTCGTGCACGGTCAGCAGGTCGAGCCATTCCAGCCCGCCCAGAAGGGATGGCTGATTGAAAAACACAGATTGAATAGGGTCGCTGCGTACAAAGCCGTTAGATGTCAGCGTAGCGGCGGACAATACAATGGGAATTCGGCGAGGCGGCCGGTGGAGCGGCATCGATTCCGTCAGTGCCGGCCAGTAACTGCCCAGTCGGTTGGCGACATAACGGGCTTCAGTTTCCAGGCCTTCCGGGTAGACAATGTCGAAACCAGGCATTGATATTTGCTGCCAGACTCGACTGGGACGGTCCTGGTCGTTGGCATTAACCGGCCATGTTAGGCTCACCAGCAAGGCCGCTATGGCCAGTGTAATAGAGCGAACAGTCACTGCGGATTCCTTTCATAAAACCCGGTTAGGTCAGAAAGTCGCAGTGTAAAAGATTATCAGGGAAGATGCCCGGCACCCGTCGCTGCTATAGTGAGCGGGTGCCGGGCGTGAGAGGCTATCAGGCGGCCTGACGCAGCGCAGCGATGCGGTCATCCAGGCTGGGGTGTGACGCAAAGAGTTCCTTGCGCTTGCCCTTGATGCCAAAAGCGACCAGTTGACCATCCAGCTGTGAGTCCTGCCCGGTTTTCAACCGCTCCAGCGCGGCAATCATCTTAGGTGCGCCGACCAAAGACGCTGAACCGGCGTCGGCCCGGTATTCACGCTGGCGCGAGAACCACATGGCAATGATGCTGGCGAGCACGCCAAAGACCATTTCCATCACCATCACCACCGCCAGGTAGCTGAAGAAGCCCAGGCCCTGGCCATTGTCGTTACCGCGCGCGATGGCGTTGTTGATGATTTGCGCCACGATGCGCGCAAAGAAGATCACGAAGGTGTTCAACACACCCTGAACCAGCGCCATGGTCACCATGTCGCCATTGGCGATGTGTGAAATCTCGTGTGCCAGTACCGCTTCGGCTTCATCCCGATTCATGGTGCGCATGAGCCCAACCGATACTGCCACCAGTGAGTTGTTCTTGCTGGCGCCAGTGGCAAAGGCGTTAGCCTCGGGTGCTGGAAACACCGCTACTTCTGGCATGCCAATGTTGGCCTGTTTGGCCAGCCGCGCAACGGTTTCCATCAGCCACTGTTCTTCGGCGTTGCGCGGTTTTTCAATCACTTGAGCCCCGGTCGCGCGCTTGGCCATCCATTTGGACAGCATCAGCGATATAAAGCTGCCGCCCATACCAAAGGCAAAGGCCAGCACCAGATAACCGCCGGTATTGCCCAGCTGAACCCCAAAAGCGGGCAGAATAACGTTCATAAAGACACCCAGCACCAGAATGATGGCCAGGTTTGTCCCGAGGAAAAGCATGATGCGCTGCATAACAACACCTATAAGAAATGGGTCCCGCTATTATGGGGCCACCAGCGCGGCTGGCAAGTAGGCCAAAGGTCAGCTTTGTATAAATCGAAGAGGTGTTGACCAGGCTCCCTAGCTGCTTAGCCCATGCTTCTTAATCAACTTGTGCACATCGGTCCGGTTGCGCCCGGCCAGTGCGGCGGCCTGGGTGACGTTGCCTTCGGTCATGCTCAGGGCGCGGATCAGGTATTGGCGTTCGAAGGCATCGCGGGCTTCGCTCAGGGTGGGCCAGTGGGGTTGCTGATCGGCCAGGGCCTGGCGCACCAGCGCTTCGTGAACCACCGTGCTGGGGCAGAGCGCCACGCATTGTTCGATGACATTGACCAGTTGGCGCACGTTGCCCGGCCAGGGGGCCGTCATCAGCAGGTGCATGGCCCTGTCTTCAATGCGGGTGACGCGGCTGTTGTGTTGCTCCGCCGCGCGGCGCAGTAAATACCGCGCCAGCAACGGGATGTCTTCGGCGCGTTCGCGCAGGCTGGGCAGCGTCAGGTTGACGACATTCAGCCGGTAATAAAGGTCTTCCCGGAATTCGCCCTGTTCCATGGCCCGGCTGAGATCACGGTGGGTGGCGGAGACGATGCGCACGTCGATTGGCAGGGTTTCGCTGCTGCCTACTGGGCGCACCTGACGCTCCTGCAGCACGCGCAGCAATTTCACTTGAAGCGGGGTGGGCATATCGCCGATCTCATCCAGAAACAAAGTGCCGCCCTCGGCGGCCCGAAACAGGCCGGCCTGTGCCCGAATGGCGCCGGTGAAAGCACCCTTCGCATGGCCGAACAGTTCCGATTCCAGCAAGTGCTCGGGCATGGCGCCACAATTGAGTGCCACAAACGGGCCCTTGGCGCGCGGGCTGGCGCGGTGAATCGCCTGGGCAAACAGTTCCTTGCCGGTGCCACTGGCGCCGCTGATCAGCACACTGACGTCGCTGCGGGCGACCTGGCGTGTCTGGTCGAGCAGGCGGGTCATGGCCGGGCTGCGGGCGATGATGTCGCGGTCCCAGTCGTCGGCGCACTGCGGACCGCCCCGGTCCATCACCTGGTTCATCAGGTCGCGCAGTTTGTCATGATCCAGCGGTTTGGTTAGAAAACCGAGCACACCTCTTTGGGTTGCCTGCACTGCCTCGGGGATCGAGCCGTGCGCGGTCATCAGAATAACCGCCAGATCCGGATACCGCTCGGTGATGCGTTCAAACAGCTTCATGCCGTCCAGCCCCGGCATACGCAGATCGCTGATCACCAGGTTGACAGTGTGGCGTTCCAGGTACGCCAGCGCTGCGGCTCCATCGCTCACGGCTTCAACCTGCCAGCCATCGCTGACCAGGCGCAGCGATAAGAGGCGCAGCAGGCTGGCATCGTCATCGACCAGTAGCAACGCGGGTTTGGATGCAGTCTGCGTCATGGGGTGTCCTCCTGTGCGGGTCTGTTCTCGCGGGTATTCAACTGGGATTCGATGGCCGTCAGCGCATCGATTTGTGCCTGTTTTTGTTCCAGTGCCTGTTGCAGTGATGTGATTTGGCTTTCCAGTGCCTGGCGTTGCCGATCGCGTTGACGGTAGTCGAACAGCAGTGCGCGGGCCGCGCTTTGGTGCAGCTCGATCAGCGGTTGCAAGCTGGCGGGCAGGTTGGGTTTGAGCTGCTGCAATTGTCCGATGCCCAATTGCAGCAGCACCGGGTTCTGGCCGGGTTGGCTGAAGTACAGTGCCCAGGCAAACGCCAGGTCGTGGTCCGCCGGGTGTGCGGGCAAGGCGGCCCAATCGAGCAGAGTTGTCGTCTGGCTGAAGTCCAGCCAGTGCCAGGCACTGGATTCGGCATCGAACACATCGGGCAGCAAGGGGCGTTCGCATTGCCCTTGCAGCGTGCCTCGAGGGGTTGGCTCCGGTGGTTTGGGCGATAGCCCGGCGCAGCCGGATAGCAGGAACAGTAAAACCACTAGGATAACCGGGAGTAGGCGGCTTGCGGTTTGGTGCATCATGCGGTTGCCCCTCTTACCGGTAATTGAATGCGCACACAGACATCAAACCCGGTGCGCTCGGCCAGCCCGGCGCGGCCTTCGAGCAGCCGGGCACAGTCGGTCACGATTGAAAGGCCCAGGCCGGAGCTTTGCAGGCTGTCCTGCCGGGGCGCGTCACCGCGCTGAAAGGGTTCGAAAATACTTTGGTGCAGGTGCCCGGGGATGGCCGGCCCGGTATTGGCTACTTCAAGAACGACCCAGGGTGACTGGTGTTCCAGCCGGATCTGAATCTGGCCGGCGTCAGCCCCATAGGCCAGGGCATTGGTGATCAGGTTGTCGAGCATGCGCTGGAACAGAGTCGGGTCGGTGTGCAGGCGATCGACTGTGCACACAACCTGAACGTTCATGCCCCGCTGGTGCAAGGCCAGTTGGTGTTGACGGAGGGTATCGTTGATCAAAGCCGACGGGTTCAGGGTTTGTCGCCTCACCTCGGTTTGCTGCAACCACTGGTTGTAGTCGAGCAATTGCTCGGTCAGTTGCGCCAGGCGATCGGTACTGCCGCTGAGCAGGGCGACCACTTCCCGTTGTGGTCCGGTCAGTGGCCCGGTGATACCGTCTTCCAGCAAAGAACAGCCCTCTTTAATGCTGGCCAGTGGCGTTTTTAATTCATGGGCTGCGTGACGCAGCAAGGCCAGGCGCAATGCTTCGAGTTGTTGCAGTCGACCCGACAGCCAGGTCAGCCGCTCACCCAACTCGTTCAGTTCGCGCGGCCCTTGTATTCCCTTATGGTCGGGCGTGGCACCGGGTTGGCCGAGCGAACGGATCATCCGGTCGAGGCGTTGTATCGGGGCCGCAATGCGCCGGCTTGAGCCGACGACCATGACGGTGGTCAGCAACACCAGGGTGAGCGTCTGCCAATACAGAGCTTGTTGCTCCTGTTGAATGATTTCACCCTGCGCTTCCAGCCGCTGGTTCAACTGACGCCAGATAAGTTCAGTCAACTCGCTTTGGCGTTTTCTGAGCTGGGGTAAATCTGAGGTCAGGGTATTTGGGTTGGACGCTTCGTTTGAGGTGCCGAGTGCTGCTAATTGAGCGTCGATTAGTTGAAGGTGGCTGCCGCAGTGCGATGCGGTTTCTCCGCCCATGGTAAGGCACGCAGCGCTCACTGCTTGGCGGTATTCCTGCAAGGCTTGTTGCGATTGAGTTAGGGTGTTGTCGCTGGTTACCACGGCATGCTGGCGCAAGGCGCGTTCACTGTCGACGGCAAGCCGGTCGAGGTTTTCAACCTGGCGCGCTTCGCGCATGGCAGCCTGTGCCTCTGTTTGTGCCATAACGGTAATGCGCTGAAAAACGGTATGGCCCTGCCATAACAAAACGGCCAGTGGAATGAGTGCGATGGCAAAACTGACGATCAGGCGCTGTTGCAGAGACAACTGCTGCAACGATAGATGTTTAAGGGAAAAGTGTCGCCGTGAAGCGGTAGGCAATGTCAAAGACGATGCATGTGACGTAGATTTCATGAAGTTGGGTCCGCAGACAGAGTAAAGGGGTGGCGCTGCGAACTTGTCACGGAAAAAGGGCTAACTCCTTTAGCCCATCAAAACGGTCATCGATGTCGATCTGAAAACGGGACTTCAGTCCGGCTTATTTGCCTTCAGTAGTCTCGCTTTCAGTGTAGAACGTTTCAAATTCTTCCATGCTCAGGTCACCAGAACCGTCGGCGTCCAGCATTTCAAATTGCTCGGCCAGCAACAGATCAACATTGGCTTCGTCCTGAGTCAGAACGCCATCGCCATTGGCATCGAGCTGGTTAAACGCATCTTCAGCGCCCATAGTTTCCGCAGCAGCACCCATTGAGGCAGAGGCTAACACCAGGGCAGTCAGAGTCAGTGCAGTTTTCATATTCCTTACTCCTGTTCTTGATGGATCTAACATTTACGTGAGTGATATCGCTGTGTGACACAGCGGCTTACTGCATGCGTTTATCAGCGAGGCTGATCAACGCGTTCACAGGAGGTAGTGCAGTGGCTGTGCCAGGTTAAAAAAATTCTTTAAAAACAAAGAGTTAGGTTGTCTTTTAGGGTTTTTCCGAGAAAATGACGAGTTGAACTGTCTCCAATAGAAGACAGTTCTGAAGATGTGATATAAAAAGTCTTTAGAATCAGGTAGTTAGAGTGTCTTTAAACACAGACAGGTTGAGGGCGTCTGTCTCTGGTCTGGCTATGAGCCAGCCAGGTGATGTTCTAGCCAGAGTGATAGCGCAGGCTCTACCGGGTGCAATGATTTGTAGTCACGTTCATCGGCAGAGAGCGCTGCTAGTGCGTTGTACAAATCGTTCAGCCAGGCCGGATTATCCAGAAAATCAGTGAAGGGTTTTATGTGCACTCGAATCGAAAATACCACCGCACCGGTCTGTGGCAGTCGTCTTAGTGTTTGACGTTCAGTACGAATGAAACAACGCCGTGGTATATCGGCCGGGCTGGTAATCGGAACGGATTCCTCATCACCCGGTTGGTACAAACGGTCGCTGGTCACCACCGACCAGTTTCCACGCCAGACCGGCCGGTCGACTTTAATGTGCTGAAAAAAACGGTTGATCTTGCGACTGAGTTTTTCACCATAACCGGGAACCGGGGCATGAATCCGGTCGAGTGGCTGGCCGATTTTTTCTAGCAAGCGCCAGTAGCTTGGGGCGCACAAGCTGGCGGCCGTCAGGCGGTAGTGGTCATCCTGTGGCTGCAGCAGGCAGAGGTCTTCCTGCACGCACCAGGAGGCTTTCAGTAAGGCGATATCCGGGTCGTCCCATTGGTAGGTCGTGTCATTGAAACGGCAAACCAGTCCGTCGGAGCAGGGCGCATACAGATCGGGGTAGTGTTCTGGCAGGTACTCGCCAAGCGCCCGAGCGACCTCCAGCTGGGCAGCGCGCGACTCGGGTAGCTGACTGTATACCCGTTCGCCAAGTTCCGACCTGAGCGATTGTTTAAGCGCCGTCTGCCCGGCCAGTTTTTCGTCCGGCAATAGCCATTCATCCGGCTTCAGACTGTGCAGCCCCATAGCCAGCAGATTCTTGTGTTCCTGAAACGCGTAATACGCCAGTGACATAATGATGTTTTTTACCTTTCCCAGAGGCAACGCGAACCGTGAATCGTAATCCGAAAGCCGGATTCAGAGCGGCCACACCCAAAGAATAACCGGAACTGAGATGGCAATAACCAAAATCGACATTGGCAACCCCAGCCGCCAATAATCACCGAATTTGTAACCACCGGGTTCCATAACCAGCGTATTCGACTGATGACCGATGGGCGTTAAAAAAGCACAGGAAGCAGAAATAGCCACAGCCATCAGCATCGGGTCGGGTGATACGTCCATTCCTGCAGCCAGCTTGATGGCAACCGGCGCCGCCAATACGGCTGCGGCCGCGTTGTTAATAATATTGGAGAGCAGCATGACTGACAGCATTAACACCAGCAGCGTGGCTGCAGGCGGGATCGACTGGCCCAGCGCGAGCAGACCGTCGGCGATTAACTGGGAACCGCCCGTAGTATCGAGTGCTTCCCCGATCGGAATCATCGCCGCCAGTAAAACAATGACGGGCAGGTCAACGCTGTCGTAAATCTCCCCGGGTGGTACCAGCCGGATGAGCACCATGACCAGCGCGGCGGTTACCAGGGCAACCGAGGCAGGCAGAATTTCAAAGGCAATGAGCGCCAGTGCAACGGCGAACAAACCACTGGCCATCCAGACTTTATCGGGCGTGAACAAACGCAAGCCGCGTGAGGCCAGCGGCAAACACCCCAGGTCATTCAGCGCGGGTTGTATGCGGTCTTTGTGGGCTTGTACCAGCAGAATATCACCACCGGCAAAGCGAATCTCGCCCAGGCGTTGGTTCAGTCGTTGACCTTGCCGGGCAACGGCCAGAATGTTCACGCTATAGCGCTCACGCAAACCGAGCGCAGACGCCGAGCGATTGATCAGTGGTGACCGCTGGGTGACGATGGCTTCAGTGAGCGACAGGTCTTTGTGTTTGTCTGAATGATCCGGCGGTCTCTCTTCAGTGTCGGATGCGGATGCCTCATCACTGGATGGGGTGTTCTCGGTGTCTTGCTCGTTGTCGTCTGGCTCCTGAGCCAGGCTAAGCCCGGTGGCTTTGACCAGAGTTTTCAGGCTGTCTGAATCCGCCTCGACCAGCAGAATGTCATCAGCACGCAGCACTTTGTAGATGGATGGCATTTCAGTCAGTTCGTCGTCGCGAACCAGGCCAACAACCAGTACGTCGGCTTCATCCCGTACCGAATCGACCAGGTCATGCAGTGACCGGCCCACATAGTCGGTGCCTTCCGGCAAGGTCAGTTCGGTGAGGTAGGCACTGACTTCGAACAGCTCATCGGCACTGGAATTTTCTCGCTTGGGGGTAAATCGCCAGCCAATCAGGGCAATGAACAACACCCCAATGACCGTGATGGACAGCCCGACGGGCAGAAAATCAAACATGCCAAAGGCATTGCCATCGATCTCTCGGCGATAGGTAGCGATGATGATATTGGGTGGCGTGCCGATCATGGTGAGTGTGCCGCCCAGCAGTGAACCAAAGGCCAGCGGCATTAACAAATAGGAAGGCGACCGCTCACTCTGACGAGCCATCCAGATGGCCACCGGCATAAACAACGCCAGGGCGCCCACGTTATTCATGAACCCGGAGCACAACGCCACGATGCCCGTCAGCGTGGCCACCTGCACCCAGGGTTTGTCACCCACCTGCGTCAGCTTGCGGGCAATGGCATCCACCACGCCAGCGTTCAACAACCCCCGGCTGATCACCAGCACCGCTGCCACGGTGACCACCGCCGGATGCCCGAGCCCGGTGAACGCCGTTTCGGCGGGTATCAACCCGGCCAGGGTTACCGTTAACAAAGCCGCCAGCGCCACCAGGTCATAACGCCAGCGGTTCCAGATAAAGAGGCCCAGGGTGGCAAACAGAACGGCAAAGATGATGCCTTGGTCCAGAGTCATTGACTGACCTTATTTAAGTAGGGCTTTAACGGGCGATGCTGCCGTTTTTTAACGCTGGCGTCGATACAGCAGCATCGTCACCGGCCCGAAAATGGCCAGCAGAATGGCCGGTGCAATCAGCGCGATGGCGATTACCGGCAGTGTCGCACTGCCTTCCAGCACAGCACGCAAGGCCGTCACCAGATGCGCCACCGGGTTTACGCTGATCACAGATTGCAACCAGCCAGGCATGGTAGCCGGGTCGACAAAAATATTGGAGGCGAACGTAACGGGCATCAGAAACAGCCAGCTCAGTGTCATCACCGCGCCGGGGGTACGCATCAGCAAACCTATGGTGGTGAACACCCAACTGATGCCGAAGGCAAAGAGGTTCAGCAACAACACAGCCTGGATGATGCCGAACAGCCCGGCTTCGCTACGGTAACCCATGATCATGCCAATGAAGAACACGATGACCGCTGAGGCCGTGTAGCGAATCACGTCTCCGGCCATGGCGCCGACCAGCGGCGAAGGGTGCCAGACCGGCATCGATTTGAAGCGGTCGTAAATGCCTTTGTGAATATCAGTGTTCAGTGTCATGCCGGTGTAGATGGTGGTGAAAACAACCGTTTGCGCCAGGATGCCGGGCAGCAGGAAGTTCAGGTAGGCATCGGTTGAGCCTGCCAGTGCTCCACCAAAGAGGTAGGTGAACATGACGGTGAACATAATGGGCGTCACCAGCACATCGAATAGTTGCTCGGGCACGTGCTTTATCTTCAGCAGCGCCCGCCAGCCAAACGTCAGAATGTTTGACATCGGGCCGGGTAGGGTGGGCCGGGCACGATCAGCCATCAATTTGGCCAACGCATCACGTTGACGGTTGCCTGGTGTGGTGGCACTGCCCGGAGTTGGACTGGTATTCAGCGCGTCGGTCATGGGGTCAGTGCCTCCTCGGCGGGTTCGGTGTGGTGGCCGGTCAGCGCCAGAAAGACCTCATCCAGGCTGGGCTGGTCCATGGAGAAACTGGCCAGGGCAATGCCGAGACCGCTCAGGCCCGAGAGTAAGCTGGCGGCGCGGCCGGTATCCGATAGCTGTATCGACAGACTGGTCGGTTCGGCTTCCAGCGTTACGGCACTGCCGAGTTGTTGTTCCAGCCACTGGTGAGCGGCCGGGCGGTCTTCCGGGTTGGCCAGGCGCAGGCGTAGCACGCCGGAGCCGACCGAGCGTTTCAGCTCTGCGGGCGTGCCTTCGGCAATCACCCGGCCGTGGTCGATAACCGCAATGCGTTCGGCCAGTTGGTCGGCTTCTTCCAGGTATTGAGTGGTCAGCAGCACGGTGGTGCCCGCCTGGGCGAGGCTGCGCACGATGTCCCACACCTGGTTGCGCGAGCGTGGGTCGAGGCCGGTGGTGGGTTCATCCAGAAACAGCAGTTCCGGCGGAACAATCAGCGATGAGGCAATGTCCAGCCGACGACGCATACCGCCGGAGTAATCTTTCACCTGCTTGTCGGCTGCGTCGCTGAGGTCGAAGGCATCAAGTAATTGCTGAGCCCGGGCTTTCCCTGAACGACCGTGAAAACCCAGCAGCCGGGCCAGCAAACGCAGATTTTCACGTCCGGTCAGGTCTTCATCGACCGAGGCGAACTGACCGGTCAGGCTGATGCGCTGGCGCACCTCGGCGGCCTGGGTAGCAACATCAAGCCCGAGCACCTGGGCATTGCCGCTATCCGGCGGGATCAGCGTGGCGAGCATGCGCACCGTGGTGGTTTTACCGGCACCATTGGGGCCGAGCAGTCCGTAAACACTGCCCGCCCGAACGCGCAGATCAATGCCGTTCACCGCACGGGTTTTACCGAAATGTTTGGCCAGGCCGGTTACTTCTATGGCCAGTTGAGGGGCGTCCATCGTTATGCTGTTTCCCTGCAAGGCTGGAAATGCCCATCATACACTCACTGTGAGGTTGGAAAAGTATCCGGTCGTCACATAAACACGATGGTTATACCAGCACGCCGTACAGCATGCGCACCGCCGTGATAAACAGGAACACGGCAAACAGCTGGCGCAGCAAACGGGCGTTAATGGCGTGCGCTATTCGCGCGCCAATGGGGGCGGTCCATAGCGTCATTGGGACGATCAGCGCAAAACCGATCAGGTTCACATAGCCGAGAGAGAACGGTGGCCTCTCCGGCACGCCCCAGCCATTAATCAGAAACCCCAAAGCACCGGGGACACTGATAAAGATACCAATGGCCGCCGCCGTCCCCACGGCCCGGTGCATGGGTACCTGGCAGCGAGTGAGTACAGGCACACTGAGCGTGCCGCCGCCAATCCCCATCAATGTAGAGAACCCACCTATACCGGTTCCGATGCTGTGGCGAACCATGCCCCGAGGCAGGGTATCCGCCAGCGCTGCCGGTTCTTTGCTGATGGCCATATTGGCTGCAACCAGCAACCCGATAACCCCAAACACTAGCGAGAGCACCTGGCCTGACACCAGGCCACTGACCAGGGTACCTATCAGAACGCCGAACAGTAACGAGGGTGCCAATGACTTCAGCAGGGCTGAGTCCAGATTACCTTTGTTGGCATGCGCCCGCGCTGAACGTAACGAGGTGGGAATAATCGTCGCCAGCGACGTGCCCACCGCCACATGCATCTTCACTGATTCATCAATGCCCAGCAGGGTAAACAGGTGATACAGCACCGGCACAATGACAATGCCACCCCCTACACCGAGCAAACCCGCCATTAACCCGGCAATCACCCCGGTAACCGACAACGCCACGACCAGCCCGATGATCCAGCTCAGGCTGTATTGATCCAGTAATTCCAATGAAAGTTCCTTGTATTAACAGTCAGTATTGCAGCCGGCTAAAACAGCCGGGCGGCACTCCGGGCGTTTATAGCAAGACTGGAACCAATTGGCGACTTTGGCTGAATTAACGGTAACTTTAGCGTCTTTTGTCACTGAAGTTGCACTAGGATTGTGCAGTTCGAACCATTTTGGTGCTGGCATTCGCGGGTGGTAAAGGCGTTTTCTACTGTTAGTGGATGCCCGCTTTGCCAACCCAGCGAACGTTGGCTATTGGCGAGAAATGACGTAGTCGGGTAGATTGGTTGGCCTAGCGCCCGTTGCGACTGTAAAGGAACCGACCCGCGCCGTTTCTATTAAATGCCGAGGAAATTGAATTGATGGCGTTGGCGCAGGCTACACCGGGGTTTGTAACGGATCTGGGCTCTCGGCTGGTCGCCATGTCCAGTGAGCCGGGCAGTGACCTTGAGCTGGATCTGAGCTATTTGGAAACACAGTCGGATTTCGACAACTAGAGAGGCCGTCAGCGATGCACTTGCGTAATGCCGTTGTGACCCGGGAACATAAATCCAACTACCCAAACCCTGTTGCATTTGAACCGGGTGATCAGTTGGAGGTTGGCGCAGAAGACACCGAGTTTCCAGGATGGGTACGTATTGTAGATAAAGTCGGTAATGAGGGTTGGGCACCCTTGGAATACATCCAGCTATCTGAAAGTCACTCAACAGGTGTTGCTTTGAAAGCCTATTCAGCAAAAGAGTTGGATGTTGAGCCAGGTGATCGGCTAATTGTTAAATACGAGCATTGCCAGTGGTGCTGGGTAGAGCATGCAGAAAAAGGGGCAGGCTGGGTGCCGGGTGAATATCTGAAGGCTGCCAATTGACCAGGCATGTCTGTATGAAATATTGGATGACTATATGGAAGTCAGAAAGGCAAAAGTGGGCGATGAAGCCCGCATGGCAGAGATCCAGGTAGCGGCCTGGCGGCGCGCCTACTCGGGCATAATGTCACCCTCGCTACTGGATGCACTCGACATAAACCAGAAGACGGATATGTGGCGCAATGCACTGGAGCGCGCTGGTAAAGGGTCATACATCGTTTCAGAGGTAGATGGCCATGTTGAAGGTTTTGCCGTGTTCGGCCCGGCCCGTGATCAGGATCTAGACGAATCCGAGTCTGCAGAAATCGTCTCAATAAATATCGACCCGGACAAGTGGGGTGTTGGTTTGGGACGCTCTTTATTGAACTATATGATAGATCGATTCAGTGCTGACGGGTTTGGGTCTGTCCACCTTTGGGTGGTGATACAGAATGAAAGAGCCATCCGCCTTTATCAACGGAATGGCTTTGTCAGTGAAGGTAAAATAAAGACCGATCCGAAGCATTCAGACATTCAGGAGATCCGTTTTTTAAGATACCTGAATCGTTGAATTCTATTGTAGGTAGCGTTAAGAGTTAACTGTCAGACAGATGGCTCATCAGGTCTGTAAATCGAGACCAAGGAACAGAAGAGGCCCCCTGGAACCTCAGGGCGGATCTCTCTGTTTTGATACAGCTCGTCACCAGTATTTCTTCACCAAGGCATACGCTATGGTGTGCTAAACGGGCTAAGCTCATGGATCATCACTATTTCTTTGGTTAAAAATCGATTGTAAATCCGAAGAACATACGATCGTTGTTCTCGTATGGGTATAGCATCGCTTCTTCCGAACTTGCACTGTAGTTAATAGCGCCGGCGAACAAAACAATCTCGTCCCGAAACGCATAATCCAGCCGCACTCGAAACACCGAGGCGGGATTTTCCAACCAGGTCATATAGGTAAGGTTTGCCACGAGATCATCGTTCAACATCTCGTATTCCAGGTTGGCGACGCCATTAACCACCGTATCTTCCTCTCCCAGAGGCCCGTTATCCGAGCCAATGCGCGAGCCCATCAGTTCAAAATCCAATGTCAGGTTGCGAATGCCCGAATAACGCCCTCCCACCATCGCCGTATGGGACCACCCTTCCACTGACAAATCATCCGAGCCGGGCGTTTGCGTGGTTCCGCTAGACTCGGTAAGAAAGAGGTCTCCATCGCTGTACGCGTACTCGCTCTTTAAAAGCCAGCTCCCCAGAACACGATTGGCGCTCGCACCAAATAGCCTGCTTTGCGAATACCCCAGTGTAAAACTGTCGGCATCAGCATTTACAGGCCTTGCCTGTCGGCTGTGCAGTCGCGAGGCGAACAACGCCATGTCCCCCCACGGCTGAGACCAAAAGATTCGCCCGGCAATATCCGGTTCAAACAGACTCACATCGGGGCTGTTTTCCCGAATCGATAGCGAGGGGTGGCGAAACTCGATATACGGATCAAAGTCTCCGTATGGCTCGTCGTATAGATTGGGGCGGAACTCATGCAGAGCGACCAAATCCAAACCCCACCTCGACTGGTAGTAACTCAACCGCGTCGAAGCAATGGGCAGGAGTGTTTCGCTCAATTCCGCCAGGCCAAACGCCCGCTCGTCGGTAGGGTTTATCCGGTCCGCTATTTGAAAATAGTTGGACTCCCCCAGAGAGACAGCCTGACGCCCCGCCTTGATGTTGAATGCAGGAGTGACGCCCCATTCCACATAAGACTCATCTATATAAAACTCGGAGCCATCATCAAGCTTGTCGTCATGACTCGCAAGGCCGGCAAGCTGTAGCGTTACATTGTTTTCTGCCCGGTATTGAGCCTCCAGATACAGGTCGTAGCGAATGGATGCCGCGCCTGTATCCGAGCGACGAAACGGCAGTTGGTCCTTCTGATCGGTAAGAGCGTAGTGATAGCGATGAGTGAGGTCCCCGGCAAACTCTACCGACCTGTTCACCTTTTTATCAGTCCGTGTGGGTTCGGCATCCGTCGGTTCGAAGAAATCCTCCGCTACCGTCGTGCCACCCAATACGCATAGCAGGACGGAAGCGGTCCGCTTTGGCATTCTCATTGAGCAGCCCTCTCCAAACCATTAGTCGTGAATGTTCCATCGGGAACCTCTGAATTTATCTGAATGTCACCCCGGGTAATGACGGTGGAGTGAACCCGTTGGTTGTTTCTGGTCATGATCATCTGTTCCCGAGCAGAAACCCAGACTCCGTCAATCTGATCGAAATCGAATTGGCTGTAGTACTTTATCCAGCCTTCGTTTTTCAACCAGTATTGAGCCTTGGTGTAAACATCCCTTTCTGTGTCTACCCAATACTGTACTTTGGTGTAGCCGTACTGATCGACGATATCTCTGTTCCTGGGAGTCGCGATAACGACTACCTCGTTTTCACTACTGAGGTTTTCATCCACTTCGTAGCTAAAGTCCTCCACCTCGAGCCCTTCCAGGTCGCCATAGGTAAAGTCCGTCCCCAGGAAGTAGTCCGAACGACTAGCGGTTGACAGTCGCGTCACCCTGCCAAGGTCAGGCAGGTAGAGCCAGGATTCGTTGCCTCGTTCCGGGTCCGCCCAGTCATAGGTCAAAATACCGGTCCCCCGCAGGCGGGCGGGCTCGAGTACATAGCTCAGTGTTTTTTCATCTTTACCGAACATATTTCCCAGCATTTTCAGGGTCCGTTCTCTTTCATTTCCATCTTCATCCGTCAACAACAAATAGACGTCCATGACCCAGGTATCACCCCGATAACGATCATCGACATCCGACATAATGCGCCGCCCCTGGTCATCCTCGGCATAAACGAACGGAGACAGAGACAGACAGGTGAAAACGAGAAGGGAAATCAGCTTTTTGCAGGTAGCATTCTTTGTGGTCAACATATTTGGCCTCATCTTCCTAGTTCATTAGCCTGGCGATACTGGTCGTCAGGTTTAGGGGTATCGGTTCGAGTGTCTTGTTCATTCACCTGTGAAGCGAATATCGCCATGATCGCCGGGATCACAACCAGATCGAACAGGAACGCCAGCAAGATGGTAAAGGCTAAAAGTATTCCGAAGCTTTGCAGCGCGGACATCATCGATAGTGAAAACATGGAGAACCCACCGGCGAGAACAACACTGGTAATCAGAAGCAATGGTGCTATCACCCTGATCGTCTCGCTTACCGCGTTCCCAAGGGATTGACCGGCCTGAAGTAGTTTGTGTTGAATGCCATTGATCAGGTGTACGGTGTCATCGACCACCAGACCCAAGGCGATTCCACCGAGGAGAACGGTAATCATGTTAAGAGCCATACCCGTGTATCCCATGACGGCCAAAGCCAGATAGATCACAATGAAATTGGGAATCATCGCCAGGATGCCCAGCCTTACGGATCGCCAGAGTATGATCAGCATCAAGCTGATACTGATAGCGGCAAACAAGTAGCTATCCGACATACTGGATATGAGGTCGATGGTCCCCGTCGCTACCAGGTCCACGGTGCCTGTCACTCTAACTTCGCCCAGGCCCGAGAAAACTTCCAGCGCCTTATCTTCAACCGTTTTTCTAAGCGGAACCATGTCTCGTCCATCCGCGTAGGCGAGACGAAGCGTCACGCGGGCCATTGAATAGTCACGGTCTACCAATCGTGTTATTTCGCGGGCCCCACCGCTTTCATAGAGGAGTATCTCCTGGTGGATCAGGTTTTCCTTCTCGGGAATCGCGTTCTCAATCGGCACGTTGTCCAACTGTGAATGGATCCGCTGTAACGCATCCACGATGGATGTCGCCCGGCCGACCTTTGCCGCGTCGGGATCAAGTGACTCCGCGTAATCCTGGAACTCCCTAAGTGCTGCCATAAAGTCAGGCGTTAGTATGCCGTTCACCTGCCCGGTATCGACGATGACCTCCAGGGGGACTGTCGCCTGTACTTTCTGATCTATGGCCAGTGTATCGACCCGGATTGGGGTGTCTTCGGGAAACCAGCTCAGTACATCGTAGGAATACTGGATTTTCATGATTCCCGGTATTGCCGCGACAACAAGTACCGCGACAACGGCAAGTACTTTGAAGGGATGCCTTATCCCAAATGCCGACAGGGCCATCATCCTTTTGGTCAGCCCGGGCCAGAGTGTGTGAGTTGCATGGTCCGATTCCGACAGTCGTCCGGGTATGAACCTGATAAAGGCGGGCAACAAAACGAGCGTAAACAGGAAAATCAGCATAATGCCGAATGCGGCGAGCCAGCCGAAATCGGCGATGGGCTTCATCCTGGCCACGGTAAAGGCCAGGAATCCCGCTGCCGTGGTTAAACTGGTAAACAGTACCGCCATGCCACTGTGGTCCACGGCATTGACAATGGCGCTTCGTGTATCGATGCCTTGGCGCCTCTCGACGTAGAAGAGGCCAAATAAATGGACTGAACCCAACACACCCGCCATGAGCAATAGCGCCGGTAGTGCCTGGCTGACCGGACTAAATGGAATGCCAGCCCAACCCATAACCCCGAGTGTACTGATCAGCGCAGAGGCGATAACCAACACAGGGATAACCACCGCGGTCACCCTTCTGAACAGCACATATAGAGCAATCACGATGACGAGAAAAGCAGCAGACATCAAAATGGCGACGTCATGGTGCATTGCATCATAATGTTTCTTGTCCAGCAGGGGGCCGCCGGCCGCCCTGATTTGTGCACCCTGGGCTTCATATTCAGCGACGACATTCTGGATTGCGGTGGCGAACTCATTCAATTGATCACTGGTCAATCTGGATTGGTCAGCCTCGTCGTTCCGTGTTCCACCGAGTGTCTCTTGTTCAGCGCTGAAGAAGTCCTGCTGACTTGTCTGATCAGATTCCTCTGATGCCTGTGCCATGGCACGAACCACCAGTAATACCATTGATCCGTCACTGGAAACCAACGTATCCCGATACAAAGGACTGGTGATTATTTCCTGCCAGCGTTCAGAATCCAGACTCCCCTGTTCCGGCCACAAATCGCCCACCTCCCCGACGCGCAGGCCGCCGCCTTCCTCGGACGCCATCCAATCGGCATTCACCAGGCTTGTCACATCGTCGAGCCAGGGAACGCGATCTTCCAGACCACGATGCAGTTGTTCCAGCCTGGTCATAAACGCCGCGGTGCGGGGCTGATCGGTCGCCACCGCGACGACGACCACGTCGTTGCGACCAAATTGCTTCTGGAAAGACTGATAGGCCTGCAGCGTCGGGTCGCCTTTCTGGAACAGTGACTCGTTGCTGGAGTCCATCTGCAGTTTTGGCAGCCCGGCCCCCAGTGTCAGGGTTAGGCCAACTATCAGGAGCAGGCTGACTATCGCATGATCAAAAGCCCAGCCTGCAATATTGGGCAACCAGTTCTTTGTTTTCATTGGGTCATCTTCAGTTGAATAGTTGCTTGTCAGGCTACAACCTTGAGCTGCCTTAATATTGATATCCAACCGGAAAGAATTGATAATTCACGAAACACCTGACGTTAAAGCCACTGGAATCTTCACTGAAAGTAGAGCTGTCATGGATAAAGCATCGGGCCAAGCCAGCCCACTTAAAGAAGCCTACTCAAAATCTGCTTTGCAAATCCTCACTGCGTACCACAAATGGCAGGGCGGGGGCGCAAATACATATGGCGTACCGAAGCACCTGTCGGAGTCAACGCTGCTTGAAAAAGAGACTGATGAGATCTGGAAGCTGGCACTGGAGCAAAGTGGTGACACACACCTGGGGCTGCATGCCGGCGCCGCTCTGGTGCAATATGTAAGTGGGCACTTGCTGTCCACTTTGATGGCCAACAGCACATCGGCCGGGGAAGCCCTAAGGAACTTTTGCAATTACCATGAAGTAAGCTCAGACGCCCCTCACCCGAGACTGGAGAACCAGGGTAACAAGGTTGTCATTTCCATCAGCGAGCTTGACGGAACTATTGACAAGGAAGTGATGCGTCATATGAGTGAATGCCTGTTTTCAGCAATCGTGACCACCCTGAGTGTGGTAAGCAAGCAACCCATATCCCCGAACAAGGTGTGCTTTGCATGGCCCTCACCCGGGAGAATTGATATCTATGAAACTGTGTTCAAGGCACCGGTTTATTTTAAAGCCCGAAGCACCGCTCTTGAGTTTAGCAACGACATGTTGGATGCCAGTATCCCCTATGCTGATGAACTACTCCTTACCACTCTGACCCGTTACGCGGATAACCAGCTGGATGCCATTCATGAACCCGACACCTGGTCGAACAAGGTCAGATCCATGGTATCCCATTCCGGTCTGTCGATAGATCTGGATATCAACACGGTCTCGGGCAACCTGGGTATTGGCCCGCGTACACTGCAACAAAAGCTCAAATCAGAAGGGACCAGATATCAGAATATTATTCGCGATATGAAAATCAGTATGGCCAAGGAGTATCTGTCCAACAGAAAAATACCATTATCTGAAATTGCGCTATTACTAGGTTATTCTGAGCAAAGCGCTTTCAACCATGCGTTTAAGCAGTGGACAGGTTTAACCCCAAGGCAATTTAGAGAATATTAATGAGAGCCGCCACGTCGGGGTTATTCGATACAGGGTGGCTCCGATTAATGTCTGAAGTATGCGGCGGTATACCTGTTAGGTCGCGAGTGTATCTTCCATATCTTTCCCAAACTGCTGTATCCACTTTGTCCAGTCGTCTTTATCCATCAGGTCGAAGGCATCGCCGACGTTGATTTCACAGTGTAGGGCATCGTCATCGGTACGATAGGGGGGCGGAATCAGGGCGATGTTGTGTTGCTGCATCCAGCGCTCGCCTTTAACCAGAAACGCGTCTGGCTGGCAACGGATACGCAACCGGAACATATTGGTGTGCGGGACTTCAGGCCAGGTAGAGATACCGGGTAGCTGGTTCAGCTGTTCGGCCAACCAGCGCGCCTGCTGGCGACGTTTTGACAGTGTTTCCCGGTGCCGGGCCAGGCCGTCGCGTGCCGCGATGACGTAAGGATAGAGCGCGTACAGGGTTCCACCGACGCGGCGCTGCCAGACCTTCGCCCTGGCGATGAAGTCCGCGCTGCCCACCAGCATGGCGCCGGCAATACCGCCCAGGTCTTTGTAGAAGCTCACGTAGACGGAATCGAATAGATCAGCAATCTCCGCCAATGACTTGTCGTAAGCCGCCGGGCACTGCCACAGGCGCGCGCCATCCATGTGTAGTTTAATGCCTTGCTCGCGGGCCCATTCGCTTTGACGTACCAGTTCATCCCATTCAGGCAGTTGGCCGCCGATTTCACGCATGGGCAGTTCCAGTAGCACAGCGGCCAGTGGGTCCCGTGCGGCCGCTTTCAGGTCGTCCAGAAGCGGTACCCGATGTGACTGTCCCAGTTCGCAACCCTTAAGTTGCCAGAGTACCTGATAGCTGTTGTGCTCGTGCAGAGCAACGTGGTTCGTGGCGTGCAGTGCCACATAGTCAGTTCGGGCGAGGTCGGCCCAGATGCGCAGTGCCATCGGCTGGGCCATGGTGCCGCTGGGCATGAAGATGGCGGCCTCTTTTCCCAGCAAGGCAGCGACCTCTCGCTCGAACGATTCGATCAATTCTCCACTGCCGTAATTGTCGATCTGTTCATCGTCGCCGGTGGCATCTGCCAGGCGCTGCAAGGTGGCTTTGATCGACTCGGGTTTGTGGCGGCTGGCGTTGATCGGGCAGGCCCGAAAGGTGGTTCTATAGTGGTCAACAGACATGCAGAGGTACCCAAGTTGATAAAAGCAGTATTTTAGCGCTTTTGGAATAATTGTTCAGGAGGGCCGTACCCGGTAGCGACTGTTTTGGCCTTTGCCATTGAACGTCACTTGCTGTGGCAATATTGACGCCCGGGTTGATCTGGATCAAGCGAGTGGCAAATGGTAAACACAGGCCTGCTCTAGGTGAACTATAGTGCAGCGTCAGCCTTATCGGTTCGGGTGATTTACAGGCGCAATACCCGAATCAGACTGCGACCATCAACAAGGAGCATCCCGTCTAAAATGATTCCAACCTGGCCAGAAATAATGACCAAAATTCCCCGACTCGATGCGACGGACTGGGGCGCCATGGGCTTGGCAAAACGCTGGTTTGTCGCCACCCGGGCAGCGGTGTTTGTAATGACCCTGTTTTCAGCGGGTATTGGCATGTTACTGGCCATCCCGGCCGGTCAGTTTGATCTGATCAACGCCGCGCTCGTGTGCTTGGGGCTGGTGTTGGCGCACGCCACCAACAACCTGCTGAACGATTGGACCGATTCGAAGAAAGGCGTGGATAAAGACAATTACTTTCGAACCCAATACGGTCCGCAGCCGCTGGAAAATGGTTTGCTGACCGAGCGGCAAATGATCGGCTACATTGCGCTCACCGGTGGCGCCGCTCTGGCCATTGGCGCCACACTGGTGGTGCGGACCGATCTCCCGACGCTGTACTTCATGCTGGCGGGCGCCTTCTTTGTGCTGTTTTACACCTGGCCGCTGAAATACATCGGCCTGGGCGAGCCCGCAGTCTGGCTGGTATGGGGGCCGCTGATGGTGCTGGGGTCGGCCTATGTGGTTTCCGCAGAACTGACGTTGTTCCAGTTCTGGATCGCGCTGGTGTATGGCATTGGCCCCACCACGGTATTGCTGGGTAAACATACCGATAAACTGAAACAGGATCGTGTCAAAGGGGTACACACACTGCCGGTGATTCTGGGAGAGACCGGTAGCCGGAATCTAACGCTCGGGCTTTGGGCCATGCAGTATCTGGTGTTGACACTGGGCGCACTGACAGGGGTGCTGAGCATCTGGTTTTTACTGGTCTGGCTGGCGTTGCCCCGCTTTATTGTCACGGTTAAACGGTTTCGCCAACCTCGCCCGCAGGAGCGGCCAGAGACAATACCCGAGGACGTTTGGCCACTCTACCTGGTTGCCTTTGCATTCAACTACAACAAACTGTTTAGCGGATTACTGGTGCTGGCACTGCTGCTCAGCCTAGTTTTCAGCTAAGCCCTGACACACACAACAAAGGAGATTACCGATGATTGGAACCTGGCTTCGGGAAGCGACCGTCGCTTCCTACTTACTGACTGTGGCCCGACTCTGGCTCGGTTATCAATGGCTGATGGCAGGTTGGCATAAAGTGGCCGGCGAGTTCAGCGCCGCTGGCTTTTTGCGCGGCGCGATTGCCAACTCCCAGGGCGAGCGCCCCCTGGTGCAAGCCTGGTGGGCAACGTTTCTGGAAAATTTTGCGCTGCCCAACGCGGCGCTGTTCGAGTTCATGGTCGCCTGGGGCGAAGTCCTGGTCGGGATTGGCCTGATCGTGGGCGCCTTCAGCGTGCTGGCCGTCTTTTTTGGCATGCTCATGAACTTCTCATTCCTGTTGTCGGGCGCGATCAGTGTGAACCCGCAGATGATACTGCTCAGTTTTATCCTCCTCTCTGGAGGGCGCAATACCGGCATCCTGGGCCTGGATCGGTGGATCATGCCATTCCTGAGAGCCCGCCTGCCCGTGTTGCGAAACCAGGCGGTCACCAGTGGGTGACCCCGTCGCGGTGATTACCCAACGGCCGTGTGTTTGAATGTACCGATGCCCAGTCGGTTCATTGCGTCGCAATAGCCGCCGCAATGGCCCTGCCCAACCCCTCGGTTGTGCCTTTGCCGCCAAGGTCGGGCGTCAGGGTGGCTGGGTTACTCTCTGCAAGAACGCTTTCAATGGCTTTAACGATGGCGTCACCGGCATCATGGTAACCCAGGTGTTCGAGCATCAACGCCGCTGACCAGATCTGACCAATCGGATTGGCGATGCCTTTGCCAGCGATGTCCGGAGCACTGCCATGCACCGGTTCAAACATGCTGGGGAAGGTGCCTTCGGGGTTGATGTTGGCCGATGGCGCTATGCCGATGGTGCCCGTGCAGGCCGGGCCCAGATCAGACAAAATGTCACCAAACAGATTGCTGGCAACCACGACGTCAAACCAGTCCGGGTGCATGACGAACTGGGCTGTGAGTATGTCGATGTGAAAGGAGTCGACCTGAACGTCCGGGAATTGCTTACCCATGGCTTTTATGCGTTCATCCCAATAGGGCATGGTGATGGCGATGCCATTAGACTTGGTGGCTGACGTCAGTTTTTTACGCGGTCGGCTCTGGGCCAATTGATAGGCGTATTTGAGCACCCGATCCACACCGATTCGGGTCATCACCGTTTCCTGAATCACGATTTCCCGTTCGGTGCCGGCAAACATTTTGCCGCCCACGCTAGAGTATTCCCCCTCGGTGTTTTCCCGGACCACAAAGAAATCAATGTCACCCGGTTTGCGATTCGCCAGCGGACTGGGAACGCCGGGCATCAGCTTGACCGGGCGCAAGTTAATGTATTGATCGAAGTCGCGGCGAAACTGCAGGATAGATCCCCAGAGTGAAATATGGTCCGGCACGGTCTCGGGCCAGCCAACGGCGCCATAGAAGATGGCATCGTAATCTTTGAGCTGTTCAAACCAGTCGTCGGGCATCATTTTCCCGTGCTCGAGGTAGTAGTCGCAGTTGGCGAAGTCGAAGGTTGTTGTGGTGAGCGGCACAGCATAGCGCGCGCAGGCGGCCTTCAGGCTCCGCAACCCTTCGGGCATGACTTCTTTACCGATACCGTCACCGGCGATGACTGCAATGGACTGTGACATGGGAATGCTCCTGACCTACAACGGTTGAAGGGTGGGTTGATGGCACTGAGAGTGTAGCGGCTGGTTGCGAGTAGATAATCCCAGTATACTGAAAGCTATTATTGCATCTGAGTCGATAATCACATGAGCCCGCTAGATGATCTGGCCTTTTTCCGGCAATTGGCCCAGTCCGATAGCCTGACCGTTACAGCCCGGGAGCTGGGGGTTTCCCTGTCTACCGTCAGCAAGCGATTGCAACAGCTGGAAGCACGGCTTGGGGTGGCCCTGGCCCACCGAACCACACGCAGGCTGACGCTGACGGACGAAGGTGAGCTGTATCTCGCACGGGGCGCTGCCATTCTCGACGAGTTGGGTGAATTGGAAGAGCAACTGGCGAGCCACCAGGCTGATTTACAGGGCCGGCTGCGCATTAACGCGACCTTCGGGTTCGGGCGGCACCACATTGCGCCGCTGCTCTCTCAATTTTGTACCCGACATCCAGCGCTGGAGGGGTTGTTGGAGTTGACCAATTACCCCGTTAGCCTTAACGACCATGGCTTTGACTTGGGCATTCGCGTTGGTGAGCCGCCCGACTCGCGGTTGATCGCCCGACGTATATTGCCGAATCGGCGCGTCTTGTGTGCCGCTGCAGGCTACCTCGAGCAGGCAGAACCGCTAAAAGAACCGCTGGATCTCACCCGCCACCGGTGTTTGCTGATTCGTGAAAATGAAGTGGACTACGCGGTCTGGCGTTTCGAACATCGCGCAGGGCAGCAAAAGGCGCAATCGGTAAAAGTGTCCGGGGGGCTCGCCAGTAACGATGGCGACGTGGTTAAACGCATGGCGCTGGACGGCCACGGCGTGTTGTACCGGTCCTGGTGGCATGTGCATGAGGATCTCGCGCGGGGAGATCTTATTGAATTGTTGCCTCAGTGGCAGGGCAGCCGTGCCGACTTTTACGCTGTCTTTCCCTACCGCAGGCACACCCCCCAGAGGATACGGACATTTGTCGAGTTTCTGGCCACGGCCATGCAAGGCCGAGTACCGGCGCAGCCCGGGGTGGCTTGATCGGCGTGACACCGGCTAAGGAAACTATCCGGTTTCCTGTCGCAATTTCTCCCTGACATTCATAAGCACAGTTCCAAAGGCATTGTCGCCGCGCTGGTCGCGACCTGTCCCCCAGAAATAATCGTACATCGAGTTTTCTCTGATCAACTGGTCGCCGGTCGCTAACAGAGCGTGCGCAAATTCTGGGTGGGCATGTGCCTGGGTGTAAATCGCGCGCGTCATCACGCGGGTGCGCAAGGCGGGCCAGTCTTGCCGGGTACGTTTAAGCCAGCCCCGGCCATGTTTTCGGGCTTCATCGGCCGTCGCCGCATTGCGGATGTCGTCAAAGCGGGGTTTTCCCGGGTACTTCATGGCCTGGTAGTAATGTTCGGCGGTCAGCCAGCGATGACCGTCCAGGTCAAACGGGCGCTCAATGGCACAGCCGAGCACCTCTTCGGTGTCCAGCCGGTTGATCAGGAGGGCATTCTCCACTGTCTGATGTTCAAACAAACTCATAATCCAACGGCTCCTGAAGCGGGGTGTGTGAGTGTACCTCAACATTGGGTCTTGCCGTGTGCACTACCACCAGTGTCTCCGGTAAACGCAAGCCGTTGAGGCACTGAAGTGCGGGGGACCTGGGGCCGAATAGGCCTCGTTTCGATATTGCAGTATCGTGGCCAATGGAGCACTGTAGGGTACGATTCGTTGACGACTCCGATGACCGGTGTCAGCAACCTGCACAGACAAAAACAAGGAGACAACCATGAGTAAAGGGTCAGGGCTGCCGCTGAGGGCAATCGGCATTGCATTACTGGTACTGGGCGCGGGCCTGGCATTCTGGGGATTCCAGTTGTCGGAATCCGTCGGCTCGCAAGTGACGGAGCTCATTACAGGCTCTGAGACCGACCGGGTCATGTTGCTCTACATCGGCGGTGCCGTGAGCTTTGCGGTCGGTCTTTTTCTGTTTCTGAAAAAGTAGCTTGTAGGGACGTCACGTCATTTAGGCGTCTGGGGGCTATCCGGCCCCCCGGTTACGTCATTCAGTCAAAGTCGCTGGCGTCATGCCGCTCATGCAGTTGCTCTTCCGGCTCACCCCAGGTGCGGTTAACCATCACACCCCGTTTGACCGCAGGCCGGTCGGTAATGGCATTCGCCCAGCGCAATACATGGGTGTATCCGTCGGCTTCCAGGAATTCAGCGGCCTCATAGACTTTGTTCTGAACCAGCCAGCCGTACCAGGGCCAAACCGCCATATCGGCGATGCTGTAGGTGTCACCACAGAGGTAGGTGTTGTCAGCCAGGTGGCGGTCGAGTACATCGAGCTGGCGTTTGACTTCCATGGTGTAACGGTTGATGGGGTATTCGTATTTTTCCGGTGCGTAGGCGTAGAAATGGCCAAAGCCACCGCCCAGAATCGGGGCGCTGCCCATTTGCCAGAACAGCCAGTTGAAGCATTCTGTGCGCCCAGCGGGGGTGTCGGGAATGAAGGCGTTAAATTTTTCAGCCAGATACATCAGGATGGAGCCGGATTCAAACACCCGCTGTGGCGGGGTGACGCTGTGGTCCATTAAGGCGGGTATCTTGGAGTTGGGGTTGGCTTCCACAAAGCCAGAGCCAAACTGATCCCCTTCCATGATGTTGATCAGCCAGGCGTCGTATTCGGCACCGGTAATGCCCGCGGCCAACAGTTCTTCCAGCATGATGGTCACTTTAACGCCATTCGGGGTGGCCAGTGAATGCAGTTGCAGCGGGTGTTTGCCAACCGGCAACGGTTTATCGTGAGTGGGGCCAGCGATGGGCCGATTGATGTTGGCAAACCGGCCGCCGTTGCCCGGTTCCCAGGTCCATACCTTGGGAGGTGTGTAGCTGTTATCACTCATGGTGTGTCCTTGAATCTGATTGCGGTGAGTTGGAATTCCTATGCGAATAGTACGGGAGGTGAGGGCAGTCGGGTCAAAAGCAACGGCGTGGGCATCAGCCGCTTGTCGTTAAACACTTAAGAACGGTGGTCGGGACTGAAAGAATGAAGCATCTCCCTTCTGCCACTGAAAAAGGAAACCCCTGTGGAACGTCAACTCATCACCGACCAGTTTACCAATCGGATGGCCCTGGATATGGGTCTGGCAATTATCGAGCTGGCCCGCAAGCGGGACGCCCGAATCGGCGTGTCGATCCGTCGGTTGAATCAAACCGTTTTCGAATTCATCGACAATGACTTGTCGGCCGACAAAGCCAACTGGATTCGCCGGAAAGTGAATACAACGCTGAATTTTGCGGAAAGTTCACTGGCGGTCCGGCTCGATCTGGAGCAAAAAGGGAAAACACTGGCGGCGGATTTCGGGCTCAGCGATGATGACTACATCGCCAAAGGCGGTTGTATCCCGATTGTGGTGACCGGTGCCGGCCTGATCGGAACCATCACGGTCACCGGGCTAAAAGACGTGGATGACCACCAGATCATTGTGGATGCTCTGCCTGAATTCACCTTCGTCTGATGGCGAATCACCATCGGCGCCACCATCAGCTAACAGGAGGGCCGGACTATGGCCATTGATTACCGAGTGAATGCACCGGTCAGTGCAGGTCAGTTCATCGATCTGCTGCAGCGTTCGACCCTGGCGGAACGCCGACCCGTGGATGACCGCGCCTGTATCGAAGGCATGCTGGCCAACGCCAGCCTGACCATCAGTGCCTGGGACGGTGACCTGCTGGTGGGCATAGCCCGCAGCGTCACCGATTTTCATTATGCCTGTTATTTGTCGGACCTGGCGGTCGATGCCAGTGTGCAGAAGTCGGGCATCGGCAAGCGGCTGCAAGCGGTCACGCAGCAGCAGCTTGGCCCACAGTGCAAACTGATTCTGCTCGCAGCACCGTCGGCCAACGCCTATTACGAACCCTTGGGGTACCAGAACAATGAACGGTGTTGGGTGCTTGACCGGGATGTTCCCATTAACGAAAGCCACTGACCGTTAAGCCATCGACGCGAAAAACAGGACTTTCGTTACTGTTTGAGATAGGTGCATCGGCCTATGCTGACGTCTGACATCGCCTATAAGGACGTGAGCCATGCGCCGCCGATTAACAATTCTGCCATTGCTGGTCTGTGCCAGCTTACCTGCGATCGCTGAACAAACCGGTTTTCAACGGTATTACCAGCAAAACGAGTTTTCACTGACATCGCCGGGTGCGATGAAATTCGGGTTGTACGGCTACGATAACCCGGCCGGGTTGCACTACCTGACCGAAGGCGATGTTACCGTTAACTGGACCAGCGACGACTTTTTGTACGACGACCAGCGTTGGAACGCCACACTCGCCGCGCCGGGCGTAAGCTTCAGCTTCGGTCGGGACAACCGAGGTGCGGACACCATTCGCGAATACAAACTGGCGTTTGGCGGCGGCACCGACGCCAGCGCCGGCGGGTTCTCCATCGGCTGGTACGGTGGCGATACCGAAAGCCAGGATCTGCGCACCCATTTCACGCTGGGCTCGATCAATCGCCCCAATCGCTATACCTCCATTGGCCTGACCGGCACGCTCGCCACCGATACGCAATACTATCAGGGCGTGGTGGATGTGGCCGTGCGCCCCTTTGGCAATGAAACCCTGACGGTGTTTGCCGACTACGCCCTGGGGAACGACGAAGACTTTGAGGACGGCCATTGGTCGGCCGGTGCGGCCACCGAAGTAATACCGGGCATTCGCCTGACCGGCCGCTATTTTGATACCGGCACCGTGACCGCGGGCCTGCAAGTGAGCCTCGGTCATGTCGGTTTCAGCGCCCAGTCACACCATTTAGATGAAGGCGATAACTATCAATCGTACTCGCTGCGTGCCGGTGGCTGGGATCGCAATGTATTCGATGCCTGGTCGACCCAGGGTGACGACGTTCTTGAGCTGAGCCTGAACGACGAAATGGCCTACCAGACCTTCGGCTTGTTCGACCGCCGTCGTTCACTGCTCGATACCCTGCGCTACATCGATGCCGCCCGTCTGGATGACAACGTTGGCAGCATTGTGGTCAACACCACGCGCATGCAGGTTCCCGCCGCCATGGCCTGGGAAATCAAAACCGCGCTGGATGAATTCCGCGACTCCGGCAAAACCGTGTTGCTGTACATCGAAGACGGCGGCATGACCGAGCTGTTTCTTTCATCCGCAGCCGACGAGGTCATTCTGGACCCGATGGGCACACTCACGGTGCCAGGCTTTGTCTCTGGCAGCACCTATCTCGGAGAGTTGCTGGCCCACTGGGGCATTGCCGTCGACGAATTCCGCAACCTCGAATACAAAACCGCCTTTGAGAGCCTCTCGCGCAGCGACATGTCCGCCGCTGACCGGGTACAACGCCAGGCGATGATCGACAGTTTCTACGAACTCTGGCAAAGCAGCATGGCCGATGGTCGTAACCTGTCGCCCGATGCGTTCAATCAACTGATCGACCGTGGCCTGTCACTGACCGCGGAGGACTTGCTGGACATGGGCGTGGTGGACCGACTGGCGCGTTATTCCGAACTGGATGACGTGCTGGAAACCGTGACCGGTACCGAACCTCGCCGGGTAGCGCCCGACGGGTTGCAAGTGCTGCGCGAGCCCCGCGACAACCAATGGGGCCCCGCTCACCGCATTGCGGTGGTGTATGCCACCGGCATGACCGCGACCGACAGCGGCATGCGCACCCGTGAACTGGCGGAATCGCTTCGGGAACTGCGCGAAGACGACGAGATTAAAGCCGTGGTGTTGCGTGTTGATTCACCGGGAGGGTTGATACTGGCGGCCGACCTGTTGGGCCAGGAAGTGAAGCTGACTCAGGCTGAAAAACCCGTCGTCGTATCGATGGGTTCGTTGGCGACATCCGGTGGTTACTGGGTATCGATGCACGCCGGCACACTGGTGGCTTCACCCAACACCATCACCGGCAGCATCGGCGTGACCGGCGTGCGCCTGTGGGACGACGGCCTGGGCGACCGGTTGCGCCTGAACAGCGATTCCGTTAGCCGGGGTACCTCTGCCGATGCAACCGCAGGCATCGGCCTACCGATCGCCGGGTTAACACTGCCAAGCCGGGACCTGACACCGACCGAGCGCGCGGGCATTATGCGCCGCCTCGACAGTTACTACGATGCCTTCGTGACCCAGGCTGCTGAAGCCCGAGGCGTCACCGTTGCCGAGATGCGAGCACTGGCGGCAGGCCGGGTCTACAGCGGTAGCGACGCCCTTGAAGTTGGATTAGTCGATGAACTGGGCAGTCTGACCCACGCCATTGATCTTGCCCGCAAGCAAGCAGGCATCGCGGATCGCGATAAGGTATTCCTAGTCGAAAGCCCGCGCCCCAGCGTGTCTTCCTTGCAAGACTTGCGCTATCTGGTCGATGTTGAAGGGGCGGAAGCACTGGTGTTCAATCGGGATTTGTATCGCCAGCAGTATTTGCGGGATCTGGTAGAGCATCGAGGCCAGCCGATGGTGTTGTTGCCGTATCATTATTTTGAGGGGTCGTTGGAGCAGTAGGGCGGTTAACTGCGGCAGGTTAGTAAATATCGGGCGGGCTAAGGGCTTGCCCGGTATTGCTGTATTGTTTCAGCGACGAAGCTGACCCGTTGCTGAATCTGCCTACTTCTCATGGCGAGCTTGGCCAGCTAAAGCTGCACTCATCTGCGCATATTGCGAAGAGCGTTTTGGTGTAGAAATGGTGCGTAGCGACAGACGCAAAAAAGAGCATAGCAGCATGTGTTGAAGCGCAGCGCCTAGTAAGTTTGTAAATTTCTATTTTTGTGAACCAAAGCGATTTGCTCAATTATTGTAGCCTCTGCCACTTTTCGAGAACCTTCCATAAACCAGCATTTTCGACCAGGTATCGCATGTTGCGTATGGTATTTCGACATTTCATCAGAGAACAGAATCCACATGTAGGCTTTGCCTGACTCTGGTACCCATTCGTTTTCCTCGGATATTACACTACCATCTTCATTTAGAAATTCAGGCCAGATACCGTAAATTCCTTCTACGTTTATATCCTCACCCTCATAGTGAAGGTCTGATCTATACCCCTGAAATGGAGTTGATTGTCTACCGCCTTCCTCTGGGGTAAAAAATCGATACTCAACCAGAAAATCCGGGAGCTTTCCATTTCTCTCTTGATAGGGTTTCCACATCTCGACACCTCAGGGGAATCTAAAAACCGCAACAACAGGTTGGGTGAGATAGCGGAATTTTTGCAAAAAAACGGTGACAGCTCGCCTAAATCCGGTTGAAAACTCATAATGGTTGTTATTAAGGTACATAGCTTCAGTGCTAAAATGGGAGGCATTGTTAGGCTTTGAAACCATTCATCAACTCCAGGATATACTCTTCTAGACGCATGCAAAAATAAGTGAAGCTTTGCTCTAAGGCAACTATATATTGTTCAACCTCACCAATTGCATGAAAACCATTAACTTTGACAGAACTTGGGTGAATCAGTTTCGAAGTCAGCCTGTATAGCCAATCATAATCTTCGCCGTAGTTGTAATTCAAGGCTATAGTTTTAATATTAAACTGTCCCTTTGATTTGAAAGGGCTTTCATTAAGTGCTTGATTATAGATTTCATCTAAGACATCTAGCTTCTCGGTATTAAGTTCTTTCTTTTCCGCTAATTTTCGCAGACCACTATTTATGTCGATTAGATCCTTGTGCATTTGCCCATACCAACAGTCCAGTGCTGAATCACTTTCAGAAATATTCCTAATTATCAGGTATATTTCAAAAATATTTCTAGTAGCGAGTGCAAAAATCACTAACTCTCTTTCGGCATGACTAGCTCGATCTATTTCGCGACCAGCTTCCGCCAGCAGATGAATTAGCGCTAGACCTAATTTGGCCTTATGTTTTTTCTCAAGAATATCAATAAAATCATGGATCACCTTTTTTGTGATTTTCATATTATCGTTTGGAGGTACGCGCATGTTAATAGTGTCCATTGGTATCTATGCCTAATGCCCTGCTGCCCGGACACCCACAATAACACTTGACCCTCCGACATCCCGACGACCAAGGTGGACATCCACATTAACACTTGACGCAAAAACATCCAACCAGTAGTTTATACAGCATCACCAAAACGGGCCGTCAGGGTAAGACACTATGCCGCGTTCAAGGAAAAGCCAGATCGCCCTGGAGGCGACCCCCTACTACCACTGCACCTCCCGGTGTGTGCGCCGCGCCTTCCTGTGCGGGCGCGATGAGCATTCCGGCAAGGACTACGAACACCGGCGCGGGTGGATTGAAGAACGTCTACTGCAGCTAGCTGAGGTGTATGCTCTGGATATATGCGCCTATGCCGTTATGTCTAACCACTACCATGTGGTACTGCACATCAACGCCGAGAAAGCCAAGGCCTGGTCGGATATCGAGGTGATTCAACGCTGGCACAGCCTATATGCCGGCAATTTCCTGAGCCATGAATATCTGGCTGGAAAGGACCTGTATGAAGAGCAACGCCATGTCCTTTCAGAGTTGGTAGCAGAATGGCGTGAGCGCCTGATGTCGATCAGCTGGTTCATGCGGGCCCTGAACGAAGACATTGCAAGACAAGCCAATGCTGAAGATGGCTGCACGGGCCGTTTCTGGGAATCGAGGTTTAAATCACAGGCCTTACTGGATGAAAAAGCTCTGGTAACCTGCTTGGCCTATGTCGATTTAAACCCCATTCGCGCCCAGATGGCTGAGACTCCTGAAGCTTCCGACTTTACGTCAGTCAAAGTACGCGTCAATGCGGCTCGAAGTGAGCCTGAAAGCATTGAACCAAAACAGCCGAGACCGTTGTTTCCGTTCGTAGGCTACCCACGCCAGAATATGCCAGCAGGCCTGCCCTTTCGGCTACAGGACTATCTGGAACTGGTTGACTGGACGGGTCGACAGATTCGCACAGACAAGCGCGGAAGCATCGACCAGAAAGCTCCGCCGATTCTCGAACGACTCAACATCGATACTGACCACTGGATCTACAACACTCAACATTTCGAGAGCCAGTTTAAAGGTTTGGTGGGCACGGTTTTATCAATCAAAGCCCAGTGTCAGCGGTTTGGGTATCAGCGAACACCGGGGCTAGCGACAGCTACGCATCTAACTTAACCTAACCAACCCTACAAATTTCCATTATCAGGACTGTCTGACGTTTTACTGTGCTTGAAAATCATGAATATTGGGGCTAAACACCTCAATTAGTCGCGTACGACCCTCTTCACCATTAACCACTAAGTTCTCTTATTTTCCGAGACCAAACCAGATTTAGACGCCGCTAAGTTGGGTGTCCTAATAGCTGTTCCTAATAGCTGTTCTCAGCGCAGGCCTGGTTGATGAACTGGGCAGTTTGACCCACGCCATTGACCTTGCCCGCAAACAAGCAGGCATCGCGGATCGCGATAAAGTGTTCCTGGTCGAAAGCCCGCGCCCCAGTGTGTCTTCCCTGCAGGACTTACGCTATCTGGTCGATGTAGAAGGGGCGGATGCACTGGTGTTCAATCGGGATCTGTATCGGCAGCAGTATTTGCGGGATTTGGTCGAACACCGCGGTGAACCGATGGTGTTGTTGCCGTACCATTATTTTGAAGGGTCTTTGGAACGGTAGGGCGGTCAGACCGTAGCTTGCTGATTAATACCAGGTGGCCCCAGGCCCGCCTGGTGTTTCCATCACGCTACCGCAACGAGGCTCTGTAGCTAACTACGGGTTTTGGGCAGAAGAGTTTAGCGAAGCAGTAACTGGCGTCGGAACGCCAGTTGATAGCGCCGATCGCGATACGCGGTCGGCGCTCATTTAGCCGAATGGCTATGGGCAGGTAACGATAAAAAATGATTACACCTTGTTCAGACACAGAGGAGTAGCCACTCACTCCTCGGGGCCAATAGGCATCTCAACCCATGCGCCGTTCCTGGCGCGCCAGCTTTCCCCCGAATGTACGTCTAAGCGTATTGCTCCCCAGTTCTGGTTCATGGAAACCATCTTAACCTCATACACGGAACTGACCCGATCATCTTCATCGTTGATTTTTTCCCATGTGCCGGAGGTAGCATACCAAGCCTCGCCTGTATAACGATTGTAACGAATGCCTTGCCAGTCGCTCTTATCAACCTTCTGGACCATGACTACCCGAAACGCATCTTCCTGGGGCACCGGTTCGCTGCACCCAAGTAGCGCAAATGCACTTATCAACAATACTGCCGGTTTCACTACTGTTTTCATTTCCCTAATACTCCAGTTGTTCAGTTGTCATGAAGTCTTCTGATACAGCTCGCTCTAAACCCAAGCCGGATATCCACATTAACAGTCGACCCAAAAATATCCAGCTAGCAGTTTATACAGAATTATAAACCGGACCGTCAGGGTTGGGCACTATGCCACATTCAAGGAATAGCCAGATCGCCCTAGAGGCGACCCCCTACTACCACTGCACCTCCCGGTGTGTGCGCCGCGCCTTCCTGTGCGGGCGCGATGAGCATTCCGGCAAGGACTACGAACACCGGCGCGGGTGGATTGAAGAACGTCTACTGCAGCTAGCTGAGGTGTATGCTCTGGATATATGCGCCTATGCCGTTATGTCTAACCACTACCATGTGGTACTGCACATCAACGCCGAGAAAGCCAAGGCCTGGTCGGATATCGAGGTGATTCAACGCTGGCACAGCCTATATGCCGGCAATTTCCTGAGCCATGAATATCTGGCTGGAAAGGACCTGTATGAAGAGCAACGCCATGTCCTTTCAGAGTTGGTAGCAGAATGGCGTGAGCGCCTGATGTCGATCAGCTGGTTCATGCGGGCCCTGAACGAAGACATTGCAAGACAAGCCAATGCTGAAGATGGCTGCACGGGCCGTTTCTGGGAATCGAGGTTTAAATCACAGGCCTTACTGGATGAAAAAGCTCTGGTAACCTGCTTGGCCTATGTCGATTTAAACCCCATTCGCGCCCAGATGGCTGAGACTCCTGAAGCTTCCGACTTTACGTCAGTCAAAGTACGCGTCAATGCGGCTCGAAGTGAGCCTGAAAGCATTGAACCAAAACAGCCGAGACCGTTGTTTCCGTTCGTAGGCTACCCACGCCAGAATATGCCAGCAGGCCTGCCCTTTCGGCTACAGGACTATCTGGAACTGGTTGACTGGACGGGTCGACAGATTCGCACAGACAAGCGCGGAAGCATCGACCAGAAAGCTCCGCCGATTCTCGAACGACTCAACATCGATACTGACCACTGGATCTACAACACTCAACATTTCGAGAGCCAGTTTAAAGGTTTGGTGGGCACGGTTTTATCAATCAAAGCCCAGTGTCAGCGGTTTGGGTATCAGCGAACACCGGGGCTAGCGACAGCTACGCATCTAACTTAACCTAACCAACCCTACAAATTTCCATTATCAGGACTGTCTGACGTTTTACTGTGCTTGAAAATCATGAATATTGGGGCTAAACACCTCAATTAGTCGCGTACGACCCTCTTCACCATTAACCACTAAGTTCTCTTATTTTCCGAGACCAAACCAGATTTAAATGCCGCTAAATTGGGTGTCTTTGTAGCTCCCTTTAACATCGCTTTATCTAGAGGTTTCCACTAAAGCGGGTTAAGTTTACAGTCCGGCAAAATGCGTTTGTTATACATTGTCTTCCAACTTACCAATAGATAACTCCAAGTAAGTTCCCAGAAACCAAACAAAACAAGCAGGCGCAACCCAAAGCAAAGCCATTAGCAATGCTATATTAGGTTTCTCTACTGAAAATAGTACCAACGCCAAAACCAGTTCCATCAGTAGTATGAAAAAGGCATTACCATGTTCACGTAAATGTTTATAGGATTCTATGAATTCGTCGTATTTAGAGGTGCCGTCTTGTCGTTTGGCTCTCTCGACTGCCAAGCTTTTATAATAACTAAATACATAATACTTGTTCGACAACAAGGACACTACGTACAAATGCAACTGCAATCCAACAACAATAAGGAATGTACTGATAGAGAATACTGAAAAGAAATTGGCGCCTTTGGTGGGGAACAGGCTGTCAAAAAGGAGATACCCTGATATACCAAACACTAAGGTAATGACTGCAATTGATGCAATACTAGCCGCTCCCAAATTAACGCAGTCGATGCGAGTTGAATCAATAAATTTTGATGAGAACACTCCCCTTAAAGCGTGCAATACCAAAACGGGCGCGCTGGAGATATAGCAGAATGCCAAGCCAATGGCGGCCAAAACTAAGGCGTGTCCAAAATCAATATCGGACACATTTTCCATATTTGGCAATATTTTCCCTTGGAGAGCAGAGCCACCATCGAAATTGAGAAAAGCGACGACAACCATACCTAGAACGGTTCCGACAAAATAGCGAACAAAATAAAACTCCCACCATCGTCCGTTACCTGGGGTCTTACTCCCCTTCATCTCTACAACAATTTCTCTTTTCATATAATCTCAACTAGATCTTTGTAACTCAGCCTAATTGCTTAACGCCGCTCATCAGGCGCGCCTTTGTAGTGGAGGCGAAGCCGCAACGAAAAAGGCGTCGCCGTGACTGGCCTGGTTAGGCATCTTTCTCGGGCTTGAATATCTTTTGAAGGCGATTGATCATTGCCTCGAAGCTTTGGACTTCCCCAAGAAAGGTATGCAAAAAACCAAGGCACCCTGAAATGGCCAGCATACAAACAGCTGAATCCTCATCCATCTCTGAAACAGCTTCGAGAGACTCTCGCCCAAACAACTGTTCATAATGGGATTTCAGGCTCCGAACCTTACGCACTCTTTCTTCGTCGCCAAGAGAATGAGAAAGGTGGTTCCTCATATTGTTTATCTTAGCAATTAGTTCCCACATTCCGTTGTCTTCCTCTGACACCGAAATGGCTCTGCAAAGATTAAGCTTCTGGTGGAACTGCAACCGAGCAGAAACAATGTAGTCGCTGTGATGCACAAACCGTTGAAGGGCTTCCGTCAGCAGCTCCTCAATTACCAAATGTCCTTTCAGAACGATTTGAGCGAGATCATCGACAACATTGATCTCTTCCATGAATCGGCTCTGAATCTCTCGCAAGGTAGCCATATTGATTGCCTAGCAGTTACTTCATATCAAAAAGTGTACATGATCCAGGGTCAATGCAAGCGCTGCAATTCAGACCAACCGCCTACAATCCCTACCACAGAGTCTGTAGGCCAAATCCTAGCTGTCCCGACCACGCGAATATCAACCCGTAAAAACCAACAAATCTGTCAACTATCCAGAATAGTTCAACACTTTTGTCACATATCCACGGCGATATCCTGGATATGTTGCACTTTCGCCATCAGATAGTGCTCTATACAGCCCTCCTGTGTGTCAGCTAGCAAGCACAAGTACGCAACTAACCAAAGTAATCAAAAGGGGTTGGGCGACTAGCATTCACAGCAAATCACCGGCTGAAAATCGATTAGACTCGCTACCGCCCAGCCGGTTACAGGGCACACCAAGGCAGAAATAAGTTGTGTTTTCACCTTCTCACCCTGTGAAAGGGTTGGCAAGAACTTATTTCGAAGAGGTGTCAAACGTGTCCGCTTTTAACTTGGATAGGAGTGGGCGTATTCATTCGCGAGCATTCTGTGGTTGGTTTGCTTTCTGTCGGTTATGAAAAAGGCCGGATGCCTTTATAGGGCATCCGGCCTTGGTTTCAACCGTTCAGTGCCTATTACGCCAGATCAAACCGATCAGCATCCATCACCTTGGTCCAGGCGGCGACGAAGTCTTTCACGAACTTCTCCTTCGAGTCGCTCTGCGCATAAACTTCAGCAATGGCGCGCAACTGGGAGTTGGAGCCAAAGATCAGGTCTACACGAGTGCCCGTCCACTTCACCTCACCGCTCTTGCGATCCTTACCTTCGAACACGTCGGCTTCAGACGATACCGGCGCCCACTCGGTGTTGATGTCGGTCAGGTTCACGAAGAAATCGTTGGTGAGTTTGCCCGGCGTTTTGGTCAGCACGCCGTGTTTGGCCTGTTTGTAGTTGGCGTTCAACACGCGCATACCACCGACCAAAACGGTCATTTCCGGTGCACTCAACCCCAGCAACTGGGCTTTGTCGACCAGCATTTCTTCGTCGGAGACGGTGAAGGCGGCGCGACGGTAGTTGCGGAAGCCGTCGGCTTCGGGTTTCAGCCAGTCGAACGCTTCTACATCGGTCTGGTCGTCGGTTGCGTCGGTGCGGCCCGGTGTGAACGGCACGTCTACCGAGTGGCCTGCGTCTTTCGCGGCTTTTTCAACGGCCGCAACGCCACCGAGTACGATCAGGTCGGCCAGCGAGACTTTCTTGCTGCCGGACTGGTCGTTGAAGGCTTTCTGCACGCCTTCCAGCGCTTTGAGCACCTTGGCCAGCTGATCTGGCTGGTTCACTTCCCAGTCTTTCTGGGGCGCCAGACGAATGCGGGCACCGTTGGCACCACCGCGCATGTCGGAACCGCGGAAGGTGGAGGCGGATGACCAGGCGGTGTAGACCAGTTCGGAAACCGACAGACCGGTTGCCAGAATCTTGCCTTTCAGGTCGGCAATGTCGCTGGCGTTAACCAGTTCGTGATCGACCTCAGGTACCGGGTCTTGCCAGATCAGGTCTTCAGCCGGAACTTCCGGGCCCAAATAGCGGGCTTTCGGGCCCATGTCGCGGTGGGTCAGCTTGAACCAGGCGCGGGCGAAGGCGTCGGCGAATTCTTCCGGGTTTTTGTGGAAGTGCTGGGAAATCTTCCGGTATTCCGGGTCTTCGCGCATGGCCATATCGGCGGTGGACATCATGATGCCGACCTTGGTCGACGGATCTTCCGGGTCCGGCGCCTTGTCGCTGTCTTTCAGGCCTTTGGCAACCCACTGCTGTGCTCCGGCCGGGCTCTTAGAGAGTTCCCACTCGTAGCCGAACAGCACATCGAAGTAGCTCATGTCCCACTGGGTTGGGGTGGGTGTCCAGGCGCCTTCCAGGCCACTGGTGGTGGTGTCGCGGCCTTTGCCTTTGCCGTGGCTGTTGATCCAGCCAAAGCCCATGTTCTCGATCGGCGCGGCTTCGGGCTCGGGGCCGACTTTATCCGGGTCGCCAGCGCCGTGGGTTTTACCAAAGGTGTGGCCACCGGCGGTCAAGGCGACGGTTTCATAGTCGTTCATCGCCATGCGGGCAAAGGTTTCGCGAATGTCTTTTGCCGAGGCCAGCGGGTCCGGGTTGCCATCCGGGCCTTCGGGGTTCACATAGATCAGACCCATCTGTACGGCTGCCAGCGGGTTTTCCAGGTTGCGTTCGCCGCTGTAGCGGCTGTTGGCCTTGTCGCTGGTGGCCAGCCACTCTTTCTCGGCGCCCCAGTAGATGTCTTCTTCCGGCTGGAAGATGTCGGCACGGCCGCCCGCGAAACCAAAGGTTTTAAAGCCCATGGATTCCAGCGCGACGTTGCCTGTCAGAATGAACAGGTCTGCCCAGGAAAGCTTGTTGCCGTACTTCTGTTTCACCGGCCACAGCAAACGGCGGGCTTTATCGAGGTTGCCGTTATCGGGCCAGCTGTTCAGCGGCGCAAAGCGCTGGTTGCCGGTGCCCGCACCGCCACGGCCATCGCCGGTACGGTAGGTGCCGGCGGCGTGCCAGGCCATGCGGATCATGAAGGGGCCGTAGTGGCCGTAGTCGGCGGGCCACCAGTCCTGCGAGTCTTTCAGCAAGGCTTCGATATCTTTCTTGACCGCGGGCAAGTCGAGCGATTTGAAGGCTTCCGCGTAATCGAAGTCGTCACCCAATGGGTTAGATTTTGGCGCGTGCTGGTGCAGGATCGCCAGGTTCAACTGGTTCGGCCACCAGTCCATGTTGGCGGTGCCGGTGGTCATTTTGGTCCGTGAACCGTGCATCACCGGGCATTTGCCGGCTGCTTCTGTCTGATTCGTGGTCATAACTCTCTCCGTCTGTGACTGTTGGGTTGCGTTATTCTGGTTATAGGGTCGTGTAACGTTAGTCGGGACTCGGTGAACTGGCCACTCAACCCGACGACTTTACAGCCTGTCTGCCGGGAGCCAGCACCGGTCTGAGCCATGTCAGTCAATATCAGGGCAAGCGGGCAAGTCATGGCTTCCTTACCGCTGTGCATGACAGTATTTATAGCAGTGGTCGGTCATTGCCATAAGTTTGTTTTACTGACCAGTGTGATAGCTTTTGTATATCGGCTGTGTGTCAGTGCCCGGTATGGGTTAACATCGGGCCTGATGTAGAAAAACTCAGGATCACTATGCACAACAATAAGAAAAAAACGGCCGTGGCAGCGGGTGGCTCGCCGCTGCGCCGGCTGGCCATTGGTTTGTTGCGACTGGCGGGCTGGTATGTGGAACCCTTTCCGGACCTTCCCAAGGCCATTGTCGTAGGCGGGCCACATACCTCGAACTGGGATGGCGTATTGGGCATTACCGCGGGCATCGCGCTGGCGCTGCACGCCCGGTTTATGATCAAAAATTCCCTGTTCAGGTGGCCCTTTGGCTGGATGCTGAAGAAGCTGGGCGGTATTCCGGTCGATCGCTCCAAAGCCGGTGGTGTGGTGGGGCAGACCGTGGCCGAATTGAGCCGCCATGACCGCATCATCATTGTGATGACGCCGGAGGGTACCCGCAGCAACGCCGATACATGGAAAACCGGGTTTCACCATATCGCCCGCCAGGCGGGTGTTCCCATTGTGCTGGCAACGGCCGATTATCGGAGAAAGCAGGTCACCTTTCCGCTGATTCTCGAACCCAGCGAAGACCTCGAAGCGGATATGCAACGCATCTATGAGTGCTTTGCTGAGGTCACGCCGCGTCACCCAAAGAAGCTGTCGCGGCCGGTAAAAGTGCTGTGGGATCAAAAACAGGCCGACACTTCGTCAGCCAGAAACTGAAACGAAATGTAATCGTACTTCAAGGTTCACTGCCCCCTGCCGACGCAGAGTATTCATTGTGCAATGCGTAAAAGGGGTAGGGCGTGGATATCGGATCTTTAAGCTCGGTTGCTGCCTATTCGAGCGGCAAGGCGACCACCGAAGCCAGAGAAGCGGCTAACCTGACGATGGTGAAAAAGGCGACCGACATGCAAGCCGATTTCGCTCTTCAGTTGATTCAGAGCATCAGCCCCGGGCAGCCGTCGGCGGCTCCGATTGGTAACCTCGGCCAGAACGTCAGCGTTCGGGTCTGAGCGTAACCCCAGAAGCCGCCGCAATGGCGGCTTTTTAATCGCCTTTATTGACCGGTCGGGCTCCCTTGCCGGGCCAGTGCCTTACCCAGCGCCTGAAAATACCGGTTAAACGCCGCATTAATACGCGCTCTCTGCGCCTCTTGCGGATAGAGGCCTTGTTTGGCCTCGGGCGATTCCCGGGTGCCTTTCACCAGAAAGTGATTCTTTAGCGGTGCATCCTGAATAAAGGCTTCGAATGACCGGGCGGCCAGTTCCTCTGGCAGGCTGTAATACAGGCCGCCCTGACTGCGGTCGGCCTCGACCGAACGCTTGAACAGTTCGCTCGTTCCGGTACCCGCCTCGTTCAGTAAGATGGCCTTGAAGCAATCGAACAGCAGCTGGTTCAGTGGGTGCCCGATCGGTGGGCTGTCGGCGAGCCAGGCGGCCGAGGCGAAGCGACCGGCCGTGGCCGTTTTGAAGGCTTTGTCCGCCAGGTAGTGATCCAGCGCATGAAACCATTCATGGGCTATGCTGCCCGGCCCGGCGTTCTTGGCCAGCGCCAAGGTGTGAGAGCCCGGTTCATAGTGGGCCGCCACGCCTGGCTGGCCGCCCCGGCCATAGGTGAGCGATAGCGTGCCGCGCAGCGATAGCAGGTCGGCTGTGCCGTGCAGAATGGTCTGCAAGTCGGCGAGCGCGTCGTAGAAGTGATTGGCGGTGCTGGCCTGCTCGGCTTTGGTGACCCAGCGGCCAATGGTGACGGTGCGCAACCCGAAACGGCGTTTGACGTCACCAAAGCCAACCTCGCGATCCCCCCGATGGTTGGGGCCGTTGCGGTAGAAGTCGCGGTCGAGCAGTCGCTGGGTGGGCGTGCGCTGAATGGGGTGTCTCCTGGGTGCCGGGTTGGGTAGTAAGGTTAACAGACATGCATTTTAACGGGTGTTGATTCAAACTGTCGCCCTGCTGTTGAAACAACAAGGTAATGAACAATGCCCCGAGTGGTCATGATCGATAATCACGACTCCTTCACCTATAACCTCGTGCACTACCTGCAAGAGCTCGGCGCTGATGTCGTTGTGGTGCAGAGCGATGCCACCACACTGGATGATCTGGACCGGCTGGCACCGGATGCGCTGATGATTTCACCGGGGCCCTGTACGCCCAACGAAGCCGGCATTTCGATGGCCGCGGTAGAGCATTTTGCCGGTAAAACACCGGTGCTTGGCGTGTGCTTGGGCCATCAGTGCATTGGCCAGGTCTTTGGTGCGGCGGTCGTGCGGGCCGGGCGGGTGATGCACGGCAAAACGTCGCTGGTGCATCACACCGGGCGAGGGGTCTTTACCGGCCTTGAAAGCCCCTTTCAGGTTACCCGTTACCATTCGCTGGTGATCGATCAAGCCACTTTGCCGGAATGCCTGGAAGTTACGGCCTGGACGGAAACTCCGGATGGCGCCGTCGAGGAAATCATGGGCGTTCGGCACCGTTCGCTGGCGGTCGAGGGGGTGCAGTTTCACCCGGAATCGATTCTGACTCACCATGGCCATGCGCTGCTGGCGCGGTTTCTGGAGGTTCCCCTGCCTGCGGCGCTATCGGCCGCTCCGGGGCCTGATCAGCCTGCAGCAATCTGATATAGTGTCGCAAAACCTAACCGACCCCCTTCTACCCTGACCCGCAGGAGCGAGCATGGATATCAAGTACGCCTTGAAGCGCATTTCCGAACACGGCCACTTCAGCCAGGAGGACATGCAATTGGTCATGCGCCAGATCATGACCGGAGAATGCACCGACGCCCAGATCGGTGCCTTCCTGATGGGCCTGCGCATGAAGGGGGAGACCATCGAGGAAATCACCGGCGCGGCCCTGGTGATGCGTGAGCTAGCCGCCAGCGTGCATGTGAACGTTGAAAACCTGGTCGATACCTGCGGCACCGGCGGCGATGGTCAGGATTTGTTCAACGTCTCAACCGCCGCCGCCTTTGTGGTCGCCGCTGCTGGTGGCCGGGTGGCCAAACATGGTAACCGGGGCGTATCGTCGAATTCCGGCAGCGCCGACTTGCTCGAAGCGGCGGGCATCAACATCAACCTGACACCCGAACAAACCGCCCGGGCGGTTGAATCGGTCGGCGTTGGTTTCATGTTTGCGCCCGGCCATCACAGCGCCATGAAGTACGCCATTGGCCCGCGCAAGGAACTGGGTATGCGCACCATCTTCAACATCATCGGCCCGCTGACCAACCCGGCTGGCGTGAAACGCCAGGTAATCGGGGTGTTCGGTGAAAACCTCTGTGAACCCCTGGCCCATGTAATGAAGCGCCTGGGCAGTGAACATGTGATGGTGGTTCACTCCAAAGACGGGCTCGATGAGTTCAGCATCGGCGGCAGCAACTTTGTGGCTGAACTGAAAGACGGTGAAGTCCGCAGTTACAAAGTGCGCCCGGAAGACGTAGGGCTGGCGACCCAGGGGCTGTCTGGTCTGGCGGTGCAGAATTCCCAACAGAGTTTCGAACTGATCAAAAACGCCCTGACTGGAGCGAGCGATGAGATCTCCGCTCGGGCGGCTGACATTATTGCGTTAAACGCGGGTGCAGCGATCTACGTATCGGGCGTGGCCAGCGATTTGGAACAGGGTATTGCCATGGCGCAGGATGCCATCTCGACCGGTCTGGCATTTGAGAAAATGAAAGAACTGGCGGCGTTCTCCGACGCCCTGACCGGAGCCTGACCGTGACCGATACGCCGACCATTCTGAAAAAAATCAACGATCGCAAACGCGAAGAAGTCGCTGAGCGCTCGCGGCGCGTCAGCGCGCTGGATCTTGAGCGTGAATTCGACCGGCACCCAGCACCGCGAGGTTTTGCCCGGGCGCTGAATGCGAAAATTGAAGCTGGCAAGGCGGCGGTCATCGCCGAAATCAAGAAAGCCTCGCCCAGCAAGGGTGTGCTTCGTGACCCGTTCGTGCCGGTCGAGATTGCACAGAGTTACGAGCGCGCCGGTGCGGCCTGTTTGTCGGTGCTCACCGACCGGGATTTTTTTCAGGGCCATGAAGACTACCTGGTAGCCGTACGTGACGGCTGCGCGTTGCCGGTGATTCGAAAAGACTTTCTGATCGACCCCTATCAGATCACTGAAGCCAGAGCCCTGGGCGCCGACTGCGTGCTGTTGATTGTTGCCTCACTCGACGCCGCGCAACTGACCGACCTGCACGACCAGGCCCGTGAACTCGGTATGGATGTGCTGGTAGAAGTGCACGATGCCGCTGAGATGGACATGGCACTGCGCCTCGATACACCGCTGATTGGCATTAACAACCGCAACCTGCACACTTTTGAGGTCACCCTGGACACGACGCTGGCGCTTAAAGACGCCGTCGACGAAGGGCGCACCCTGATCACCGAAAGCGGCATTCTGACACCGGCCGACGTTGAATTGATGCGCAACAACCGCATCAATGCGTTTCTGGTCGGTGAAGCCTTCATGCGCGCCGACGACCCCGGTACACGAATGAACGAATTGTTTGGAGAGCTTTGATGCCACCTATTGTGACGATTCTGGTTGTGCTGGCACTGGTGATGCTGGTGGTGATTAAAATTACCTCTGCCAAAGGCTCGGAAGTCAGTGAAGAGCAGGCGGCGAAGTATTCGAAGTGGATTCGGATTCTGGTGCCGCTGGTGCTGATTGGGGCGGCGATTAAGTATTTTATAGGGTAAGAGCAAGCTGCGAGCTGCGAGCTATTAGTTTTAAGTAAACAAGTTTCAGAGTTTACGACTAGCTGAGTGGCAGGGGCCGGGTGTCCCTATCTGGGGAAGTCTGAGGCATGGATGCCGAAGCCTAGGCCCCATGGATGGGTGAGTGGGCGGCATCCCGCCCGACCCCAGATGGCCCCACCCGTTGCCTGACACGGACTCGTACCACTAAAGCAAACCCAAACTCCGAAACAAAAAAAGCGACCCGAAGGTCGCTTTTTTTATGAGCGCAAAACCAGAGTATTAATCAGCTTTGCGGGGTTTGCGTGGCTTGCGGTCACCAGCCGGTTTGCGGCGTGGGGCACCGGCTGGGCTGTCTTCCCACACACGCAGGGCCATGGGGCGACCTTTGACGCGGGTCTTTTTCAGCTGTTCCAGAATTTCCTTGGGCATGCCGGTGGGCAGGTCGACCAGGGTGTACTGTTCCTGAATGCTGATGTTGTTGATGAAGCGGCCTTCGATGCCGGCTTCATTGGCAATAGCGCCAACAATGTGGCCCGGCTCAACGCCGTCTTTACGGCCTACATCGAGACGGTATTTCTGGGCGTCGTAATCCAGCGGGCGGTCACGCTTGGCGCCGCGTTCCGGACGGGGTTTTCCATCACGGCCCGGGCGGTCATCGCGGTCGCGAGTCGGGCGCGGCTTCGGATCTTCCGGGATCTGCAGCGGCTTGTCTTCCTGCGCCATCATCGCCAGCGCAGCAGCCAGATCGCGTGCATCGACCGGATTTTCGGTGTTCTCGACCCAGCCATCGATCATGGCGCGGAAAAAGGTTAAATCGGCGCTTTCAATGCGTTCCAGCACATCTGCCTTGAACTGGCCGGCGCGGTGGTCGCTCAACTGGGCAGCGCTTGGCAGCGGGTAAGGCTTCAGTTGCTGTTTGGTCACGCGTTCGATATCGCGCAGCAAACGACGCTCGCGCGGCTTGACGAACATGATCGCCTTGCCACTGCGACCGGCACGACCGGTACGGCCGATACGGTGGGTGTAGGTCTGCACATCACCGGGAATGTCCCAGTTGATAACGTGGCTGATGCGTTCAACGTCCAGACCACGGGCGGCCACGTCGGTCGCGATCACCAGGTCGAGCTTGCCGCTCTTGAACTGGTTGATGATGTCTTCACGCTGCTTCTGGGCAACGTCGCCGCTAAGAGCGGTACAGGCATGGCCACGGGCGGCCAGCTTGTCGGCCAGAAACTGACTTTCAACCTTGGTGCGCACGAACAGAATCGCCGCGTTCCATTCTTCCACTTCCAGAATTCGGGTCAGGGCTTCGAGCTTGTCGATGCCGCCGACGTGCCAGACGAACTGCTCGATCTTCTCAAGGGCGGCCTGGCTGGCCTGAATTTCAATGCGTATCGGGTCTTTCAGGTACTGCTGGGTCAGGCGTTTGACCTGCTGAATCATGGTGGCTGAGAACAGGGCAACCTGCTTGTCGGCCGGGGTGTGTTCCAGAATCCAGTCGATGTCTTCAACGAAGCCCATGCGCAGCATTTCGTCGGCTTCGTCGAGCACCAGGTGCTTGAGGTTGGTCAGGTCGAGCGAATTGCGACGCAAGTGGTCCATGACACGGCCCGGCGTACCGACGATGACCTGAGGGTTCTGCTTCAGGCCGCGCAGCTGGTTGCGCATGTCCGCACCGCCGTAAATCGGCAGCACGTTAAAGCCAGCAGAGCCTTTGGCATAGGACTGGAACGCCTCGGCAACCTGAATGGCCAGTTCGCGTGTAGGACACAGCACCAGGGTTTGGGGCGCCTGGACTTTGCTGTCCATGATGCTCAGCAGCGGCAAAGCAAAGGCGGCGGTCTTACCGGTGCCGGTCTGGGCCAGGCCCAGTACGTCTTTACCCGCCACGATGGCAGGAATGGCCTGCTGTTGAATCGGCGTCGGGGTTTCGTAGCCAAGCTTGGTCAGGTTTTCAAGTACATTGGGCGCCAGGCCCAGTTGGTCAAAACGGGGGGTATCAGTCATTCAGAACACATCCTCGAGGGGTCGCACCACGCGTACCCGGGCTTCAAGAAGGAGCCGCTTTCGAGTCGTACCGGTAAACCGGCGTATTCCCAGACAAGGCAGGAATCGGTCAAATAGGCTCCCTTCAGGCCGAACGATATCGTTCAGCTTATGGTAAAAACGGGGCGCGGAGTATACACAATAGCGGCTAGGTTGTCTGCCCTTTAATCAAACGGGCGCGGTTCAGTTCCAGAGTGAGGCTTCGTCGACCCAGCGCTGCAAGCGCAGCGCCCGGTCTTCAATCAGTCGGCCGACCTTGGGACGGTCGGCTATGTGCTCAATTCTGAAGTCACCGTAGTCATCACCTTGCTTTAGCCGTTGTGCGGCGTACAGCCATTTGCCGGAAAAATAACGCAGGATCTCCCGTGGGTGGTCGACCAAATTGTTGATGCCGACGATGTCGCAGGGGTGGTCACCCGCCAGCCCGTACCAGCCATCGAAACCGGGTGTTCCCAGACTGCTGACGCGCCAGATCGACACAAAGGGTACCTTGGCCCAATAGGGGTCCGGGTCGATGGGGCCAATAACAATGCTCCGGCTTTCAAAATAACCCAGTAGGTCGCGCTTGCGTTCACGCAGCCACAGCCCGCGGTTAAAGCGGTTACGGTAGTCGGGCAGGGAAGGTTTGGGCTTGGGCATCGTCGGGCTCAAAATACAGGGTTGAGTCAGAGGATTTCCATTGAACTCAGTTTCCAGCCTGGCGTCAACGTCGTTCCCTTAGGGAATTGTTCAGAAGCTCCCTAGCTTTCCAGCCCGCGGATGATGCCTTCGATCTGATCCCGGGAGGCCACCAGGGTTTCCATGATGTCGTCCACCTCATCCGGTTTGATGTGCAAGTGCTGGTAGACTGACGGGTCGATCGGCTGGTTGTCGCCGGGCAGTAAACCGTATTGTTGGAGCAGGTTGTTGGCCAGATAGACCATCTGGGCGTGGTCGGAGCCGGTGCCCAGGTAGTCGGGTTCCGCCTGGTAGCGTATGCCGAGGCAGACTTCGCTCGGCATTTGCCAGCTTTTCATCAGGTAGGCGGCTATCTGGTCGCCGGAAATGCCGAGCAGGTGTTGTTCGACAAACTGGTGGGGCAGGTGGCGGTTGGCTTCACGCATGCGGCAGACCGCTGAAAAATGCGGCCGGAAAGCGTGCGAAAGCACCAAATAGCCAAAGTTGTGCAGCAGGCCAGTGAGGTACACCAGGCCGAAGCCAGGCCTGAATTCGCGTGGAATCAATGAAAGCAGGGCGCCACTGGCGGCGGCGACGTAAACGGCCTTGGTCCAGAAGGGCGCAAAGCCTTCGGCGTTGTCGCTGGGCAGATCGAGTGTTTTGCCGAGCGCAAGGCCGAGCGACAGGTTCATCACCAGGTCGTAACCCAGCACCCGCACAATCGCATCCTGAACCGACTTGATTGACCCCGGTGCGGCGTAATAGGAGGAACTGGCCCAACTGACGACCTGGGCGGCGAGGCTCGGGTCATTTTCAACAATGCGGCTGAGTTTGCTGATGTCGGCATCCGGGTCGACGCGCAATTTAATGATGGCCTGGGCCGTCGCAGGCAGCGGTGGAATCTCCAGTGTCTCTTCGATGCGCTGGCGTATGCGCAGGGCGGTGAAGCTGTTCAGTGAGCGATGAATGAGCTCGCGATCCTGTTCGAACAAATCGATGCCCTGCCCCGGGCTGATATCGGGCAAGGGTTCGCATAAATCGGCAACGCGGGTGGTGTCTTTGTGTTTCAACAACTGGGCATTGGCCAGGCGAATGAGTCCGTGACGGCTGCCGCTGTAGACGAACACTTCATCAAGCTGATAGAGCCGCTCATCAATCAGGGTTTCCGCTTCCATTAAATCATCGAAGGCAGGCAACGTACTCACTGAGAGTTTCAGCTTGATCTTGTTGATTTCCGGCAGGGCCAGCGGTTGCAGCTGCCGCCCGGTCAGGCGCTTGACCTTCTCAAGATCGAGCAGGGTGTCTGAGCAAAAGAAGATCTGAACCAGGCCGAAGGTGTCTCTCAATAGCGCCACTTCCGCACGGACGCCTTTGTGTCCGTTGGCGTCTATTTCATGAGCGATACTGTGTTTGCGCAAATGCTGTTTGACCAGAAAAGGGAGGTCTTTGTTGCTGGGCTCGGCCATGGGACTCGCCATTGAGTATGAATCCTTTGATTTTGTTGTAGAAGATTAGATCATTATTCGTAGTGGGGTGCCATTCCGGGTCAATTTCGGCGAGGCCATCACCGTAAAAGCGACGTACGTCACACTTGCGCATAGCGGTCGGCGTTAAACAACCATCGCTCAACCAGGGGCGAGATGTGGCTGGGGTATTCAGTTTGCAGCCGGTGGGCGAGCTCGGGCACCACGGTCAGCCAGTTGCGATCACGCTCCAGGTCTGCGACCCGAAAGGCCATGGCTCCGGTCTGGCGAGTGCCCAGCACTTCACCCGGGCCGCGTAATTTTAAATCTTCCTCGGCAATCACGAACCCATCGCTGGTTGAGCGCATGACGTCGAGACGTTGCTTGCCCTGTTCCGATAGCGGGCTGCCAAACATCAGCAGGCAGTGACTGTCGATGGTGCCACGCCCGACCCGGCCACGCAATTGATGCAGTTGCGCCAACCCCAGTCGTTCCGGGTTTTCGATGATCATTACCGACGCATTCGGAACATCGACGCCCACTTCGATGACAGTGGTGGCCACCAGAATGTCCAATTGACGGTCTTTGAACGCCGCCATCAACCGGGTTTTGTCGGCAGGTTTCATGCGGCCATGCAACAGACCGACGCGCCTTGCCGGTAAGCAGCGTTGCAACACATCGGCGGTTTCTTCGGCGGCCTCGGCCTGGAGTTCTTCCGATTCCTCAATCAGCGTGCACACCCAATAGACCTGCCGGCCGGACTCGCAGGCGGCATCGACCCGGCGGATCACCGCATCCCGCCGCTCCTGGCTGATCACCGTGGTGGTAACGGGGGTGCGCCCGGGTGGGAGTTCGTCGATGATGGAGACATCCAGGTCGGCGTAGGCGGTCATCGCCAGGGTGCGGGGGATGGGCGTGGCAGTCATGGTGAGCTGATGCGGCAGGCCATCGCGGGCTTTTTCTTTCAACGCCAGGCGCTGATGCACGCCAAAGCGGTGTTGTTCGTCAATGATCACCAGCCCCAGGCGGTGGTATTCGACCCCTGCCTGAAACAGGGCGTGGGTGCCGATCATCAGTTGGGTGGTGCCATCGGCCAGTTCGGCCAATATGGCTTCACGCTGGCGTTTGCCCTGTTTGCCGAGCAGTAGTGAACAGCTCACGCCGAGCGGCTCGCCCCATTGCTGCAGGGTGCGAAAATGCTGCTCGGCGAGCAGTTCGGTCGGTGCCATCAGTGCAACCTGAAACCCGGCCTCGATCGCTTGCAGCGCAGCCACCATGGCGACCAGCGTTTTACCGGAGCCGACATCACCTTGTACCAGTCGCAGCATGGGCAGGCTGAGCCCCATGTCGTTTTGGATCTCGTCGGCAACCCGTTGCTGGGCGCCCGTCAGCTGAAAGGGCAGCTGGCGCAACAGGCCGGTCACCAGTGTTTTGCTGGGCGGTATGGCCGGTGCACCATTGGCCTGGGTTTTCTGACGAATCAGCATCAGGCTCAGGTGGTGGGCCAGCAGTTCTTCAAGCGCCAGCCGCTGTTGCGCTGGATGCAGGCCGTCCAGTAGGGCCTGGGTATCGCTGCTGGAGTGGGGGTGATGCAAGGTGAGCAGCGCGTCCGTCAGCGACGGCAAACCCCAGCCGGCCAGCCAGTCGGGGGGCACCCATTCGGCCAGGCCACCCTGGCGTTTCAGTGCCGTGATGGCCTGTTCAACCAGGGCGCGCAGCCGGTTCTGGTTCAGGCCTTCGCTGCTGGGGTAGAGCGGCGTCAGGGTGTTGTCGAGCGGTGGGAACTGGTCGTCGTCACGCGCGACGTATTCCGGGTGCATCATTTCCAGCCCGGTCGAGCCCATGCGCACTTCGCCATAGAGGCGCAGGTGGGTGCCTTCGCTCAACCGCATTTGCTGTGCTTTGGTGAAATGAAACAGGCGCATGCTGATCAGTCCGGTGCCGTCCGATAGCCGGCAGATCAGGCTGCGGCGCCGGCCAAACAACACCTGGGAGCCGAGCACCTGGCCCTGTACCACCACGGCCATACCCAACTGCAGCTTGCCAATGGGCGTGATTCGGGTCCGGTCCTGATACTTGTAGGGCAAATGAAACAGCAAATCGCCGATGCTGTTAAGCCCGATCGACTCGCACTTTTCAGCCAGCTTCGGGCCAACGCCGGTTAACCGGCTGATCGGATCTTCAAGCTGCATTGGAGCCGATGTTGCACTGGCGCACGCAGGTTTCCAGCAGATCGATTGCCTTGGGCCGCGGGAAGCTGGCGCGCCAGGCCAGAGCGACTGTGCGCCGGGGTACGTGGTTGGCAAAGGGGCGCACTGACACCAGTTCGTCGTTGTACAAACGCGAACCCGTCGCCGACTGCGGCAAAATGGTAATGCCCAGGTTAGACGCGACCATATGCCGCAGGGTTTCCAGTGAACTGCCATCGGCCATGGTGCGGATGCGACCTTTCGGGTCGCGCGAGGCCGAGGCGATGTTCGGGCAGGCCGTGAAAATGGTATCGCGGAAGCAGTGGCCTTCACCGAGCAGCAGCAGCGGCTCTTTGATCAGTTCCTCGGCCGGTATGGCCTTGCGTTTGGTCAGTGGGTGACCAGTGGGCAGCAGGATCTCGAAGTCTTCATCAAACATCGGCTTGGTCAGTACATCCGGCTCGTTGAACGGCAGGGCGATGATGATGGCATCGAGCAGGCCATCGCGCAGCCGGTGGCGCAGGTTGGAGGTGAAGTTTTCTTCAATCTCCAGGGGCATTTCCGGCGCGAGCTGGCGCAATTGGGGAATGATGTGTGGCAGCAAGTAAGGCCCGACGGTATAAATAACGCCGAGTTTCAACGGGCTCGACAGCTGGTTCTTGCCGGCATGGGCGAGGTCTTCGATCTTGTGGCTCTCTTCCAGTACACGCTGGGCCTGTTCAACGATGCGCTGCCCAACCGGAGTGACCTGAACGCCGGATTTGCCGCGTTCGAAAATAGCGACGCCGAGCCGGTCTTCCAGTTTCTTGATCGCGACACTGAGCGTGGGCTGGGCTACGAAGCAGCGTTCCGCCGCCTTGCCAAAATGACGTTCCTGGGCGAGTGCGACGATGTAGCGCAATTCTGTAAGCGTCATGAGGGCGTATCCTGGTGAGTGCTAAGAAGATGGGTGCAATTCAACAACGCGGGCACCTGAAGGCGGTGCCGGGTATGGTTGGCTACCTATTTGCTATAAGCTATCGAAAACTCATTTTCGATACAAGAGGGTAATGATATGCCAGGTCGATTCTTGCTTGCCGGGGTGGGGGATTTGAATCGCCGGGTCGCCCGGCGCCTGCTGGACGGTGGTGCGACTGTGACCGGGTTACGCCGTTCCGCAGCGGACCCGGCGTTGGGGTTTGAGCAACGCAGCGTTGATTTGGCCATAGAGCCCTGGCCGGATGTCGGTGCCGAGGTGGTGATCATCGCCCTGTCGGCAGCGCAGCGGGATGCCGAAGGCTACCGTCGTGGCTACGTGCAGCCGGTGCAGCAGCTCGGGCGGAGTTTGCAGCACTGGCGCACGCCGCCGGAGCGGGTCATCGTGGTCGGCTCATCCCGGGTGTACGGTGCCAGCGACGGCCGTGAACTGACTGAAGACAGCCCGATTAACCCCAGTGACTGGGGTGGCGATTGTCTGGCGGAAATGGAAGCGGCGGTCGACCGGCTGCCGGTTGAAACAACGGTCGCCAGACTGAGTGGCATTTATGGTCCGGGTCGCGACTGGTTGCGGCGTATGGCCCTGAAAGCCGACACCACGCCTCCGGAAACCAACCACTGGACCAACCGGATTCACATTGAAGACGCCGCCGCTGCTCTGGTGCACCTTGCGTTTGCATCGACGCTGAACAGCCGCTATCTGGTGACAGATCGCCAGTCAGCACCGCTCTATCAAGTGTTGAATTACCTGCGCGAGCAGCAGGGGTACCCAACGCTGCTCAGCGTGCCCGAGGTGGCAGGCGGAAAGCGGTTGCTCAGCGATCGTTTGGCTGCGACGGGCTTCGAGTGGCAGTACCCGACGTTCCGGTCCGGAGGCTACGGGACGCTGTAGGCGACGCTGGCCGCTGGTCGGCGACCACCTGATTCCGGCCGGACTCCTTGGCCTGGTATAACGCCTGGTCGGCACGACGGAAGGCGCTGGAGATGCTGCCCGTCGGGCCAACATCGGCCCAACCGATGCTGACTGTTATGTGTTTGCCTTGCAGTTCCGGAATCTCCAGAGCGGCGATGGTCTGGCGCAAGCGTTGCAAGCGCTGTTCAAAGTCTGTTTCGTGCTCTCCATAGCTGATCATTGAAAACTCTTCGCCACCGACCCGGCCCGCGAGTCTTGCCTCGGTGGCGGTATCAATGCATTCGGCGCTGAGCAGACGGGCCAACTGGTTCAGCACCACGTCGCCGACGTCATGGCCCAGGGTGTCGTTTACGGTCTTGAAGTAATCCAGATCCATAATGGCGACCCGCAATGGCTTGCCGGTTTCGATACTGAGACGCTTGGCAATGTCACCGAAATCATCAAGGTGGCGTCTATTCGGCAGGCCGGTTAACGGATCGGTCAGGGCCAGCTGGTTCAGCCGGCGGTTGCTTTCGGTCAGTTCTGCCGTGCGGCGGTCTACCTCCCGTTTCAGTTCTGCAGCCTGCTCGGTTTTAAAGCGCAGTGTCTCCTGCTCCAGGCGCTGGCGCTTCAGAATGGATTCGCGCAGATACAGGGTAATGATGGTCGCGAACAACAGGGTGCTGAGCACGACCCCCAGCAACACCAGCGATATCAGGCGCTCGGAATAGGGTATCCACCCAAACGCACTGCCGGCCAGCAACAATAGAGCCATGATCATCGGCGACCAGGCGATGGAAAAGCGCAGTGCCCGGCGCGAACCGTGACGCAGTTCGACTATGAGCATCAGCGTCAGAATGACCACCGCACCCAGACTCCAGACGACGGGCCATGCCATCAGCAACGGTCGACTCGAAACGAGCAGAAAGACCAGCCCCAGGCAGACAAGCCCGCCCAGTGCCCAGTTCATTGACTGGCTCAACCACGCCGGCTGATGCCGATTGCCAATCATTTGGGGGGCCATCCAGGCAAAAAAGCCAATCATGGCATAGAGCGAGACAGCCGCCATGGGCGCGCTGAGGAAAGGCCACTCGGGCCAGAGAAAGCGCTGCGCATAGCCGAACAGCAGACTCAGACAAAGGGTCAGGAACAGGGAGAACAGGCTGAATGCCAGATAGGCCCTGACTCGGGTGGCGGCGTAAAACATCAGCGTAAAGAGGGTCAGTGCCAGCATCATGCCGAAAAACAGCATGTCTCTGAAACCGGAAGCCTGGGTTTTTGCCATCAGGGCCTCGGGTTGCCAGAGCGTCAGGGGCAGGCTGATCAGGGTTCCGGTTCCTTCGCCTTCAATGGTCTTGATTTCTCCGGGGGCAAAGTTCACGACAAAGCCATAACCATTCAAGGCCAGCGGCCGACTGCTGAATGGCAGTGACTCGCCGACCTGGAAGCGGGTGTCGTCGTAACGCAGTGTCAGGGTGTTGAGGATGGGGTCGTCTACATAGAGCCAGAGTGTTTGCGGGTCTGAGGTGGTGTTCTGCACCGCCAGCTGGAATTGGAGCAGGGTACCGGTTGCCTGGTAGCCACTGAGCGGCAGGTCGGCTATCGGCTCGAAAGCGGGCCTGGCATCGGCAGCGGTGCGGGTGGTGACCAGGCGGGCAGACAAGCCTTCTGTCAGGTCCAGTTGCGGTTCGCCAGCCCATTGAACCGGTGGTAGCTCAGCCGCAGAGGCCAGGCAGGCAAGCACCAGGCCGATTGCCAGAAACCACCGCCCAATGCACATCAGGCGGCCTCCGGCAGATTGCTGGCATGGTTTGCTGTGACTGTCTGGCTCACCACGTTGCTCGGGTCCTTATCCTGCTCGCGGGGTTTCTGTACAGCCTAGTCGTTTTTTTTCGTGCGTGTTTTACGGTTTACGACAACCTGCCCCCTCCCGGTGCCGGGATCTCAGGCCGTTTGTTTTTTCCCGATGACATAACAGGGAATGTACTCGGTACCGGGCAGCTTCATCCGGTGTTGTTTGACGAAGGCTTCGAGCAGGTTATCGAGCGGTTCCAGGATGTCCGGATCACCGTTGATTTCGTAGGGGCCGTGCTGTTCGATCAGGCGAATGCCCTGCTCCTTGACGTTACCGGCCACAATGCCGCTGAAAGCCCGGCGCAGGTTGGCGGCCAGCAGGTGCACCGGCATGTCTTTGCGCAGTTCGAGCTTGGCCATGTTGGCGTGAGTGGGCTCGAAGGGGCGCTGGTACTCGTGGTCGATGTGCATCTGCCAGTTGAAGTGATAGGCATCGGCTTTGGTGCGGCGGAAAACACGCACCTGCTCAATGCCCAGCACCATTTCCCGCGCCGCCTGGGCATGGTCGCCGATGATGATCTTGTAGCGCTGCTGGGCGGCAAAACCCAGAGTGCGGGCGATGAACTCGTGCAACTGCTGAAAGTAGGGCTCGGCCGATTTCGGGCCGGTCAGAATCAACGGGAATGGCAGGTCTGCGTTTGACGGATGCAGCAGAATGCCGAGCAGATACAGCAGCTCTTCAGCCGTACCGGCGCCACCGGGGAAGATCAGAATGCCGTGGCCGACCCGTACAAAGGCTTCGAGGCGCTTTTCAATGTCGGGCAGAATCACCAGCTCGTTAACGATGGGGTTGGGCGCTTCGGCGGCAATGATGCCTGGCTCGGTCAGGCCGAGATACCGACCCTGGCGGATGCGCTGCTTGGCATGGGCGATGGCGGCGCCTTTCATCGGCCCCTTCATCACGCCCGGCCCGCAGCCGGTGCAGATATCCATGCCGCGCAGCCCCAGCTCGTGGCCGACTTCCTTGGTGTACTCGTATTCTTCATGGCCAATGGAGTGGCCACCCCAGCAAACCACCATGCGCGGCTCTTCGCCCGCGTGCAGCGACTGGGCATTGCGCAGCAGGTGGAAGACGTAGTCGCTGATGCCATCGCTGGACTCAAAATCAACCCGTTTGCTCTCCAGTTCGCTGGCGGTGTAAACAATATCGCGCAGTGCCGAAAACAGCATTTCCCGGGTTGAGGCAATCATTTCGCCGTCGACAAAGGCATCAGCCGGGGCATGGCGCAGGTTCAGGCGTATGCCTCTGTCTTGCTGCACAATCTCGATCTCGAAATCCGGATAGGTTTCGAGGATGGTTTTCGCGTTGTCGCTGGTCGAGCCCGTATTCAGAATGGCCAGGGCGCAGCGGCGGAACAGCTCATAGAGGCCATTCTCACCGGCCGACTTCAGTTTTTGCACTTCCCGCTGAGACAGCACTTCCAGGCTGCCTTTGGGGGTGACGGAGGCATTTACGGTACTTCGTTTCATTCACAGGTCCTATCGGGGTTTACCCCCGGTTCATTAATGGCCGGGCCTTCCAGGGCGTCGGCGATATTCACGCAGCCGCCGGTAAACAGACGCTGCGGCGCTGTGGAGTCTGCGTTCCGGTTCGTCCGGAACAGTATAGTGGGTTACAGCCCGGCCAGCGGGTTCTGGAGCAAATGGCTAACGATGCGTTTCATCTGCTGCGGGTCTTTCTGGGTGACATTACCCGTGCCTGAGTGGGCACGCAGCGCCAGCTCCCTGCTTAACCAGAAGCGGGTGGCGGCTTGAATCGTAAGGTCTGGTATGGCTGCGCGCTCTGCGGGTTTCAAGGGGCGGGTCTGATCATAGTGGTTAATGAAGTTAGCCACCTTGGCGGTATCTGGCAGACCCTGATCATCGAGGCACCAGTCGATCAGGCAGGTGGCGATATCCAGTGCATAGAGGTCGATACCGGCAAAATACCAGTCAATGATGCCCGCCAGGCCGTCCCCTTCAAACAGCGCGTTGTCGTGAAACAGGTCGGCATGGATGACGCCTTGCGGCAGGCTCCGGTCTATGGCTTCAAGCCGAACCAGGGTGCTCGCCAGCAGGGCCGCGTCGTCTGCTCCAAGCTCGGGGCCGAGGCCTTGCTGCTGGGCCCGAATCCAGCTAATGCCATGGCTGTGCGCGCGATTGCCAGAAAACAGGCCGGTACTTTCGTGGATTTTACCCAGGGCTCCCGCCACCGTCGCCGCATGCGCCAGGCTGGGTTGCTGATGCTGGCCCGCGACCCGCTCGAACAATACCGCCGGCTTGCCGTACAGCTGAACCATAAATTCACCTTCGGCGGTGCGGAACGGCTGTGGCACGGCACAGTGAGCGTCGTGCAGGTGCTCACCCAGAGCCAGAAAGAAGGGCAGTTCCTCGGGCTGGTGCTTTTCAAACACGGTCAGCACGAACTGGCCGAGATTGGTATCGACAAAATAGTTGGTGTTCTCCGTCCCCGCGCTGATGCCCTGATGGTCTGCATAGTGACCCAGGGTATAAGCGTCGAGCAGGGTTTCGATGTCTTCCCGGCTGAGTTCAGTAAATACAGACATACTGGCACTGCGTTGCGTTATGGAGGCGGGAGTATAAACCGACTGTTCAGCCAAGCCCACCGTGAAAAAGATGAGTTGTCGCTGCCATTTGGGCAGCAGAGGCTGGGTCAACTACGGGGGCACGAGTCCGTACCGGCTGCCGGGTAGGCCTCTGCGGGGGCGGCGTAAACCCATCCATGGGGCCTAGGCCGCAGCATCCCTGCTGCGGACTACCCCGCAGAGGCCTACCCGGCAGCCGTCACTCGGCATGTGGTTTACTCTCACTCACTGTGTTGTGAAGTTCCAAAATTCAGGTGGTAAGATGCAGCTAGAATTTTAAAGAAGAGACTTCCATGGTTACGAATCCCAGCGCGCCGATTGTCCTGGTGGACGGTTCCTCCTATCTGTTTCGGGCTTTTTTTGCCATTCAGAACCTCTCGACCAGTGACGGCACCCCGACTAACGCCATTCGTGGGGTGATCTCCATGGTGCGCAAGCTGGTCAGCGATTACCCGGACAGCCGCATCGCCGTGGTGTTTGACGCCAAGGGGCCGACCTTTCGCAACGATCTCTACGAAGACTACAAGGCCAACCGGCCGCCGATGCCGGATGAACTGCGTGTGCAGATCGACCCGATTCACACCATTATTCGGGCCATGGGCTTGCCCTTGCTGTGTGTGCCGGGCGTTGAAGCCGATGACGTGATTGGAACGCTGGCCTACCAGGCCACCCACAGCGGTTGCGAGTGCGTGGTCAGTACCGGTGACAAAGACATGGCGCAACTGGTCAGCGAGCATGTGACCCTGCTCGATACCATGAAGAACGAAAAGCTGGACGTTGCCAGCATGACCGAAAAATACGGTTTCGGGCCTGAATTGATGATCGACTACCTGGCGCTGATGGGCGACAAGGTCGACAACATTCCCGGCGTGCCGGGCGTTGGCCCGAAAACCGCGCTTGGGCTAATTCAGGGGCTGGGTGGGCTCGATGACATCTATGCCAACCTCGATAAAATCGCCACACTCGATTTTCGCGGCGCCAAGACGATGGCGAAGAAGCTTGAAGAGCATAAAGACCAGGCCTACCTGAGCTATGAACTGGCGACGATCAAGCTCGATTGCGAACTGGACGTCCGGCTTGAAGAGCTGGTGCCAACAGAGCCGGATAACGACGCGTTGCTTGCCCTGTTTCAGCAATATGAATTCAAGACCTGGGTGCGTGAATTAAGCGGTGAAGAAGCCCCGGCCCGTTCTGGTAAAACGCCGGAAAAGGCTTCCGCCTCAGCGTCGGGAAAAACCAAAGCCTCCAAATCGGCTGCTGCAGGTAATGCGCCTGACATTGAAGAGCCCGAAAGCCTCGACTATCAATTGCTGGACTCCAAAGACAAGCTGGCCGATTTTTTAAAGCAGGCCGAAGCGCATCAGACGCTGACGGTGCTGCCGGTACGGGAGCTTGGGCACTATCACCAGTCGGCCCTGGTCGGGTTTGCCTTGGCGGTTAAGCCGGGCGTGGGCGGTTATGTGCCAATACTGGCGGAACAGGGCGATACGCTGAGCGAAGAAGATACATTCGAATTGCTATCGCCGGTGCTCGCGACCTATGCAGTTCGTAAAAGCGGTTATGATTTTAAAGCCTTCTGGCATGTACTGATGCCGCGTTCCATTGAAGCAGCAAACCTGGCGCTTGATGTTCAACTGATGGCTTTTGTTTACGACAGTACGGTGCGCCGGAACAGCGACCTGAGCAATCATTTTTCACCGATCTCGCTGGATAATCTGTTCCGGACTTATCTTGATAAACAGCCGAAAACCATCGAGGGTTTTCTGGGCAAGTTTGGCAAGCGTCAGTTGCCCCTGCAAAGTGCCGACCCGGCCGAGATCGGCCCCTGGTTTGCCGAGCGCGCGGACCTGACGGCGCGTCTGGCACACTGGCTGGACCTGGCGCTGGCCAGCCGGTCGATTACCGGTGTTTACGAGCACATCGAAAAACCCTTGTCGAAAGTGCTGGCCGAAGTGGAAAACAACGGCACTCTGCTCGATACGGCCTACATTCGAAAGCTCAGTCACGATTTCAAGGAACGACTGGATGCACTGCAAACGCAGTGTCACGAACTGGTCGGCACCGAGTTCAACCTGGACTCGCCCAAGCAACTGGGCGAAGTGCTGTTTACCAAAATGGCATTGCCAGTGGTGGCGAAAACCGCCAGTGGTGCACCCAGCACCAATGAAGAAGTATTGAGCGAGTTAGCCGCTCAGGGGTACGAACTGCCGCAACTGATTTTGCAGTATCGCCATTTGCGTAAACTGGTGGGCACTTACACCGATCCACTGCCCGAATTAGTAGAAAGCAACGGTCGCCTGCACACCAGTTACAATCAGACCGGTGCCCAGACCGGGCGGTTGTCGTCGACCGACCCGAACCTGCAAAACATCCCGATTCGCTCGGACGAAGGTCGTTCGATTCGGCGCGGTTTTGTCGCCCCCAAGGGGTACAAGATTGTCGCGGCCGACTATTCGCAGATTGAATTGCGCATCATGACGCACCTGTCGCAGGATGCGAACCTGATTCAGGCATTCCGGGAAGGGCGAGACATTCACCGTGCCACGGCCGCCGAAATCATGGGGCTGGAAGAATCAGAGGTCACCTCCGAGCAACGCCGTTCGGCCAAGGCGATTAACTTTGGTCTGATTTATGGCATGTCGGCCTTTGGCCTGGCCAAGCAACTGGGCATTAGCCGGGGTGATGCCAAGCTGTATGTCGATACCTATTTCGAACGCTACCCTGGTGTGCGCAAGTACATGGAGCAAACCCGGGCCGAAGCCGCCGAAACCGGCTATGTAGAAACCGTATATGGCCGCCGACTCTACTTGCCGGACATCAACTCCAGCAAACAGATGCTCAAGCGCGCCGCCGAACGCACCGCCATTAACGCGCCGATGCAAGGCACCGCGGCTGACATCATCAAGATGGCCATGGTCGATGTCGCCAACTGGCTGCATAAAAGTCGCTACAAGGCGAAAATGGTGATGCAGGTGCACGATGAACTGGTGTTTGAAGTGCCGGAGTCGGAACTGGATGCGGTGATCGATGGCGTGCGGGTGCGCATGCAGCACTGTGCCAGCCTGGATGTACCGCTGATTGTTGATATTGGTATTGGGGATTCCTGGGAAGAGGCGCACTGACACGACGGTCGTAACGAATTGCGCAACTCAGGCCGGGCTAACACCTCATTAAAGGTGGCCGCTTTTCCAATTAAGAGGAGGCACCATGAAACTGAATTGTGATCTGGGTGAAAGCTTCGGTGTCTGGACCATGGGGATGGATGCCGAGGTAATGCCGCTGATTGATCTGGCAAATGTCGCTTGTGGTTTTCATGCATCCGACCCGCTGATTATGGCCAATACTGTGAGGCTGGCTTGTGAACACCAGGTGCAGATCGGTGCCCACCCGGCCTACCCCGACCTGGTTGGCTTTGGGCGTCGCTCTATGGCTTGTTCACCGGATGAGCTGCATGCCTTGTTGCTTTACCAGGTCGGTGCGCTGGACGGTCTGTGCCGGGCACAGGGAACGAAGGTTCACTATATGAAGCCACACGGCGCTTTGTATAACGACATGATGCGGGACCCGGCCATTCTCGAAACCGTGTTGAAAGCCGGGCGGGATTACGGCGATTTGCCGGTGATGATTGCGGCCAATGCACAGCGGGCAGAGCATGAGCGGCTGGCTGCGGCCCTGGGTGTCGACCTGATGTTTGAGGTCTTCGCTGACCGGGCTTATGACGATTCCGGCAACCTGGTACCGCGTTCTGTCGCGGGCAGTGTTTTACATGACGCCGGGGCCATTGTGGCCCAGGCGGTCTCCTTTGCACGGGATCGGGGCGTAACAACACACACCGGAAGCTGGCTGGATCTCGACGCCGATACGTTGTGCATTCACGGCGATAACGCAAGCTCATTGGCTGCCGCAAGGTCTGTACGTGATGCCCTGAGTGCACTTTGATGCGTGTTCATGCCGTTTCTGAACAGGCCGTTCAGGTTGAGTTCGGTCGCGACATTGATGAGGCGCTTATTCCGGTTATCGCCCGGGCGGTCGAGGCGATTCGCGCTGAACTGGGTTCGGTGATCATTGACCTGATTCCCTCCTACACCACCTTGCTGTGCTTCTACGACTATAACCAGGTCGATAGCCAAAGGATGGTGCGGGAAATTACCCGGATACTGAGCGCGATTTATGCTGGCGGAACGGGTTCCATTGGTGGCCGCCTCGTTGAGATACCGGTCTGGTACGATCTGAGTGTCGGCTACGATCTTGGCGCTCTGGCACAGCAAAAATCATTGTCGATTACTGAGATTATCGAGCTTCACTCAGCCCGCGAATACCAGGTATTTGCCATTGGCTTTAACCCGGGTTTCGGGTTTCTTGGAGCATTGGACGAGCGTATTGCTACCCCGCGTCACAGCACACCCCGGCGCCAGGTACCGCAGGGCAGTGTTGGCATTGCCGATGCCCAAACAGCGGTGTATCCGATGGCATCGCCCGGTGGCTGGAACATCATCGGTCGCACACCCCGCGTGATGTTCGACCCTTCCGGACGCAGTGGCCAGGCAGCCTTGTTGAGCGTTGGCGACCGGGTCCGTTTTATCCCGATCAGTCGCTCTGAATTTATTGAGCAAGGGGGGCAACCGGATGCCTGAGCTGGTCGTGCTTCATCCGGGATGGCAATCGACGATTCAGGATGCGGGTCGTTCCGGATATTTTCGCCAGGGGCTCTCCGAAGGGGGGGCGTTGGATGAGCACGCGTTTCGCTGGGCCAACAAGCTGCTGGACAATGAGCCAAATGCAGCCTGCATCGAAATACTGCTGGGCAAGTTTGAGGCGAAATTCACGGCCGATGCCGTGATTGCCGTTACCGGTGCTGATATGGCAGTCACAATGAACGGTCAGGTGCTGAGTCACTGGAGCAGTCACAGCGTGCAGCGAGGTGATGTCATACGGTTTGGTCAGGCCCATTCAGGCTTGCGCACTTACCTTGGTATCGCGGGTGGTTGGCAAACACCTCGTCAGTTTGGCAGTCGCACGGTGGTGATGCGCGAAAACCTGGGCGGATTGGATGGCGGACCCTTGAAACAGGGCGATCGGCTTGCCTTTAAGGCCGGGGAGAGTCCTGCAAGGCGTGCGGTACCAGCGGCGCTGCGACCAGATTATCAAACGCCCTTAACGGTTAAGGTGATGCCGGGCTATCAGTATGAACACTTTGGTGTCATAGCCCGGCGCACCTTTGAAACCTCGGAATACATTGTCAGTAACGACATCAATCGTATGGGGTACAAGCTCACCGGCCCGCCCGTGTCTGCTGACACCCGAAAGTTGGCTTCAGAAGGCATTGCTCACGGTGCGATTCAGATACCGCCGGATGGTCAACCCATTGTCCTGCTCAAAGACCGGCAAACCATCGGTGGATACCCGAAAATCGGTTGCGTCGCGAGTCTTGATTGTGCCCGACTGAGTCAGCGCAGCCCGGGTAGCCCAATTCGTTTCGAGTTTACAGACGTTGACCGGATTCAAGCCGAACGCCGCCTGTTTGACCGATTTTTTAATTACAGCCACTGGGTCGATGATTCGCGCCAGATTGCCTGGCCATAGCGGCTGACTGCATTGAATGGTGTTGCTGGTTGTTCTATCGAGCGGGAGGCATTACCCTACCCGGGTCTTGTCGGAGTGCCGGGGTAACCCCTGGCTGAGATCGCACTAGCGGGATCCGTTGAACCTGATCGAGTTCGTACTCGCGAAGGAAACAAGGGAAATACCAGTCTTGGGGCCACGCCCTGAAGGCAATAAACCCACCGGGTTTCGGTATTTCCAGTTCAAACCGGGCTTGCCGGGTTTGAAGGCTTGTTCGGGTGTGTGTTGGCAGACAGCAGACCCGGGCGTCTGTTGTTTTAATAGTTTGCCGTCACCTTGTTCGCACCCCCAGCTCCCCTGCGTTCGCTCCGTCGCTTTTGCGAGGAACGATCGAAATGACCTTATCCACACCTGCCAATAAAAAACCAGTCAAACCAACACCTGGCGACCCATTGGGCGAGCGTGTTGAGCAATTAAACGCCGACGCCATTACCCCTTTTCCCAACTCAGAGCGGTTCTATATTGCCGGTTCCCGAGCGAATATCCGGGTCGGTATGCGCGCTATTCATCTCTCGGATACCCGGGTGGGCGGCACGGCAGCCTCGCCCGAGTGGCGCGCTAATGAACCGGTGATTGTTTACGATACTTCGGGCCCCTATACCGACCCCGATGCGCAGATCGATTTGCGACGCGGGCTGGAAGCATTGCGGGAACCCTGGATTGAAGCACGCGACGACACCGAATGGCAGGATGCGCCAGGTTCCGATTACGCGCGCCAGCGCGCCAATGATCCGGCACTGACTGCGTTGAGGTTCACTCGCAGCCGCCTGGCGCGTAAGGCCAAAGCCGGTCGCAATGTCACGCAAATGCATTATGCCCGCCAGGGCATTGTTACCCCGGAAATGGAATACATCGCGATTCGGGAAAACCTCGGTCGCGAACGCCTGCAAGACAAGACGCTGGCACGTCAGCATCGGGGTGAAGCGTTTGGCGCGGCTATTCCGGCGCAGATCACTCCGGAATTTGTGCGTGACGAGGTTGCCCGGGGCCGGGCGATCATCCCTTGCAACATCAATCACCCGGAAGCCGAGCCGATGATCATTGGCCGTAACTTCCTGGTGAAAGTGAACGCCAACATCGGCAATTCGGCGGTCACCTCCGGCATCGAAGAAGAAGTCGACAAGCTGGTCTGGGCTACCCGCTGGGGCGCCGATACCGTGATGGATTTGTCGACTGGCGCCAACATTCATGAAACCCGGGAGTGGATACTGCGTAATTCGCCGGTACCGATTGGCACCGTACCGTTGTATCAAGCGCTGGAGAAAGTCGGAGGTGTTGCCGAAGACCTGACCTGGGAGATTTATCGGGACACCCTGATCGAACAGGCCGAGCAGGGCGTCGATTACTTCACCATTCACGCTGGCCTGCGTTTGCATCACATACCGATGACCGTGGAGCGGGTGACTGGCATTGTCAGCCGCGGTGGTTCGATCATGGCCAAGTGGTGTCTGGCGCATCATAAGGAAAGCTTTCTCTACACCCACTTTGAAGACATCTGCGCCATCATGAAGGCGTACGATGTGTCGTTTTCACTGGGCGATGGCCTGCGCCCGGGTTCCATTGCCGACGCCAACGACGAGGCCCAGTTCGCCGAGCTGGAAACCCTGGGCGAGCTGACGCAGATCGCCTGGAAGCACGACGTTCAGACGTTGATCGAAGGGCCGGGCCATGTGCCTATGCATCTGATCAAAGAGAACATGGATAAGCAGCTGGAGTGCTGCGACGAAGCGCCGTTTTACACTCTGGGCCCGTTGACCACGGATATTTCGCCGGGTTACGACCATTTCTCCTCAGGCATTGGTGCAGCTATGATCGGCTGGTACGGCTGCGCCATGCTGTGCTATGTGACACCCAAAGAGCACCTCGGCCTGCCGGACCGGAATGACGTCAAGCAGGGGCTGATCACCTACAAAATTGCGGCCCACGCGGCCGACCTGGCCAAGGGCCACCCCGGTGCGCAGATTCGCGACAATGCCATGAGCCGGGCGCGGTTCGAGTTCCGGTGGGAAGACCAGTTCAACCTGGCACTCGATCCGGATACCGCCCGTCAGTTTCATGACCAGACTCTGCCCAAGGAAGGCCACAAAGTGGCGCATTTCTGTTCCATGTGCGGCCCCAAATTCTGCTCGATGAAAATCAGCCAGGAAGTGCGTGATACCGTGGCAGCGGAAAAAGCTGGCGCCGACCGGATTCCACTCCAGGCCGAGCTGGACAGCGCCATGGCACAGAAGTCGGCCGAATTTCGCGATCAGGGCGCGCGGCTCTATTTGCCAGCGCAAGGAGGTGAGCATGAGTGAGCCGCGTCCCATTGTCTGGAGCATTGCCGGCAGCGATAGTGGTGGGGGGGCAGGCATCCAGGCTGATAGCCTGACCATCACGGCTATGGGCGGCCATGCCGCCATGGCAATCACCTCGGTGACGGCGCAGAACAGCCAGGGTCTGATCATGGCTGAACCGGTGTCGCTGGCGATGTTTCAGGCACAATTGACCGCACTGGCCGATGATCTGCCACCAGCGGCCATCAAGATCGGACTGCTGGCCAGTATCGCGCAGATCGATTACCTGGTTCAGGCCTTGCCCGCCTGGCGCGAGCGCTGGCCAGGGCTGGCGGTCGTGCTCGACCCGGTCGCGGTCGCCACCAGTGGTGATGCGCTGACGGAGCCGGCGGTTCACGCCGCCCTGCACCGGCTGCTGCCACTGGTGGATCTGGTCACCCCCAATCAGCCCGAACTGAGCTGGCTGACCGGGTGCGATGCTCATCCTCATGCGCAACAGGAAGCAGCCCGGCGTTTGCACCATGACGCTGGTGTGAGTGTCTTGTTGAAAGGCGGTCATGCTCCCCGGGAACCACAGATCACCGACCAGTGTTTCGACTCCAGCGGGCACTGGTGCCTGCAGCAGCCCCGACTCAGTACGCTGCACACCCACGGCACTGGCTGCACACTCAGCAGCGCCTGGGCGACTAGCCGAGCGCTGGGCTATGACCCGATTGACGCCGTCGCCCTGGCCAATGCTTTTGTGCACCGTGGTTTGCAACAGGCATACGCCACCGGGCAGGGGGCGGGCACGCTGACACGCCATGCCGTTGCGAGACGGTCGGCGATGCCGTTTGCCCACATTCGGCAGAACGGGGATGACTCGTTACCGGGCAAGGCGTTTGCGGAACTGAAACGGGCACCGGGCGTTTATCCGGTGGTTGGCGATGTTGCTCTGCTCGAAACCTTGCTGGCGGCGGGGGCCAGCACGATTCAGTTGCGCCTGAAAACTCTGGATACCGAACGCCTGGCGGCTCAGATCCACCGTGCCGTCGAGCTGGGTGAGCGTTACCAGGCGCAGGTGTTTATTAATGATCACTGGGCCTTGGCGCTGGAATTCGGTGCCTTTGGCGTGCATCTGGGGCAGGAAGATCTGGCCGGTGCGGACTTGCCGGCCATACAGCGGGCGGGGTTGCGTCTGGGTATTTCAACGCATGGCTACGCCGAGCTGTGTCGTGCCCGGCGGTTGCAGCCGAGCTACATCGCGCTGGGTCATGTGTTCGCCACGAACACCAAAGTCATGCCCAGCCAGCCACAAGGTATTGAGCGTCTGGCGGAGTATCAGGCGTTGCTTGGTACTACCTGCCCGACCGTTGCCATTGGTGGCATCAAGAGAGAGCATCTGGCCGCGGTGGCGGCCTGTGGCGTATCCGGCGTCGCGATGGTGACCGCCATCACGGAGGCTGAGTCACCACCACACGCCTGGCGCGATCTGGATCGTCAGTGGCAACGTCTGACCGGAGGTGCAGCATGATGATTATTTGCAACGGCGAAGGTTTCGAACTGCCCGCTAACGCGACCTTGGCCGACGCTCTGTCGATTTACCTGGAGGACAGTGAAACACCAGCATCCAGGGGTCTGGCGGTGGCCTGCAATGGCGATGTGGTTCCTCGTTCGCTCTGGTCGCAGCGGCCACTGACCGACGGTGACCGACTCGATCTTTTTTCAGCAGTGGCGGGAGGCTGATGATGTTAACCATTGCCAATACGTCCTTTTCATCGCGCCTGCTGACCGGAACCGGCAAGTTCAGCACGCCCGCTACCATGCTGGATGCGCTTGCCAGCAGCGGAACCGAGCTGGTGACGCTGGCGTTGCGTCGCCTCGACCGGCGTGACCGGGATGCGATCTTCGAGCCGCTGCAGGCAGCCGGGTACCGCCTGTTGCCCAATACCTCCGGTGCGCGCACAGCCGAAGAAGCCATTCAGGCGGCGCAACTGACCCGCGAGGCTATGGGCACCCCCTGGCTCAAGCTGGAGATTCACCCGGACCCGCGCTATCTGCTGCCCGACCCGGTGGAAACCCTGAAGGCAGCAGAGCGCCTGGTACAGCTGGGTTTTGTCGTGTTGCCTTATGTGCATGCCGACCCCGTGTTGTGCAAACGACTGGAAGAGGCCGGGTGTGCGGCGGTGATGCCCCTGGCGGCGCCCATTGGCTCCAACCAGGGGCTGGTCACCGCACCTTTTATCGACATCATCATCGAACAATCCAGAGTGCCGGTGATTGTCGACGCGGGCCTCGGTGCGCCGTCCCAGGCTGCCGACGCCATGGAGCGCGGTGCCGATGCGGTGCTGGTCAATACGGCCATCGCCACCGCAACCCACCCGGTAGCGATGGCCGCGGCTTTCAAAGCCGCGGTTGAAGCGGGCTTTCAGGCGCGCCAGGCCGGGTTGGCCACACCGGGTCTGCGAGCTGCAGCATCCAGTCCGTTGACGGCTTTTCTGGAGACCGGGGGGGATTCCGATGTTGGCTGATTACGATTTCCAACCGCCCGATTGGCAGGCTTCCGGGTTGTCGCTCTACGCCAAAACGGCCGCTGATGTGGAGCGCGCACTGGCGCGTTCCCAGCGCACCACGGATGACCTGATGGCACTGCTCAGCCCGGCCGCACGGCCGTATCTGGAAGCCATGGCGCAGCTCAGTCACCAACTGACGGTGCAGCGATTCGGCCGCACACAACAGCTCTTTGCACCGCTCTACGTCAGTAATGCCTGTGCCAATGAGTGCGACTATTGCGGTTTTTCGATGAGCAACCGGGTCCGCCGCAAGGTGCTTACAGCAGCAGAGCTCGCCATGGAGGTGGCTTTTTTGAAGCGCCAGGGGTTTGAGCATGTGCTGCTGGTCGCCGGCGAAGCGCCACGGGTGGCAGGGGTAGACTACTTTGAACGGGCTTTGCAGCAGCTGAACCCGGAGGTCGCGCAAGTCAGCCTGGAAGTGCAGCCCATGTCGACCGAAGAATACCGTCGCTTGCATCGGGCCGGGCTGCATGCGGTGCTGGTGTACCAGGAAACCTATCATCGGCCGACCTACCATCAGCACCATACCCGCGGCAACAAGGCCGACTACGACCACCGTCTGGCGGCACTGGCGCGGGCGGGCGCTGCCGGTATACACCGTCTGGGTATGGGCGTGTTGCTCGGGCTGGCCGATTGGCGACTGGACAGCCTGATGGCAGCCCATCATTTGCGGTATCTGGAGCGTCGCTGCTGGCGCAGCCGGTTCTCGATGTCGTTTCCCCGGTTGAGGCCGGCTGAAGGGGGGTTTATAGCGCCGCATCCGCTGTCGGATGCCGACCTGGTGCAACTGATCTGCGCCTGGCGTCTGTTTAGCCCCAATCTGGAACTGAGTCTATCGACCCGGGAGCCCGCCGCGTTGCGCGAGCATTTGCTTCCTCTGGGAGTGACCAGCTTGAGCGCCGGGTCTTCCACCCGGCCCGGTGGCTATGTCGTAGAGCCGGATTTAGCGCTGGAACAGTTCCGTATTGACGACAATCGCGCCCTGAAGGATGTTGTTGCTGCTGTTCAAAGGTTAGACTATCAGCCTGTCTGGAAAGACTGGGACCCGCACTTGCATGTGTCAGAATGAGATAAAGGTCCGATTTCCGGTTTGCCAGAGTGGCGTTTCTTGCCTTTACTCAAAGGGTGGATTGCCCGAAATACCGGGCGATTGCAACTGAGTGATAGCGTCTGCGCATTCAAAGATGTCAATTTGCATGATGGAGTAACCATGTCGACACCCGTCCTGATCTGTGACGATTCAAGTTTTGCCCGCAAACAGGTGCAGCGAGCACTGCCTCCAGGTTGGGATATAGACGTTACCTTTGCCGGTAATGGCGAGGAAGGGTTAACCGCGATCAGAGCGGGTAAAGGCGATGTGGTGTTTCTCGACCTGACCATGCCGGTGATGGATGGCTTTGAAGTGCTGGAGGCCATCAAAAAGCAGGACCTGCCCTGTCTGGTGATTGTGATCTCCGGCGATATTCAGCCCGAAGCCATGGCACGTGTGAAAAAATTGGGAGCGGTCGATTTTATCAAAAAACCAGTGGATGCCCAGCGGTTGCAGCAAGTGCTAACCGACTTCGGCATCTATGCGGGGTGACCGGATGAGCGCTGAGCATCTCGATGAAGAAATGCGCGACGTATTCCAGGAAATCGCCAACGTGGCCATGGGCCGCGCCGCCGACTTGCTGGCCAGGTTACTGAACAATTACGTGGTTTTGCCGATTCCGGTGGTCAATTTGCTGGAACGCAACGAACTGAAAATGGCGCTATCGTCGCTTAAATCGGTCGATTCCGTCAGTGCCGTCTGCCAGGGGTTTGTCGGTTCCCGCATTTCCGGCGAAGCCCTGCTGATTTTCAACGACACCAGCTTTCAGGACATCGCCGAATTGACGGAGTTCAAGGGCGATATCACGCCGGACATCGAACTTGAGTTGCTGATGGACATCGCCAACATTCTGATCGGTGCGTGTCTGAAAGGGCTGACTGAACAATTGGATGTGTCTTTCAGCCAGGGTCAGCCGGTGTTGCTCGGCCAGCATCTGCACCTTCAGGACCTGGTGAATAACCAGACTGGCAACTGGAAACGGGCGCTGACCATTGAAATTCCGTATCGCCTTGAGAGCCGCAATGTCGATTGCGATCTGCTACTGCTGTTTACCGAAGACAGTCTGGCGGTGCTCGAAAGCAAAGTTCGTTTCATGCTGGAGTGATCATGTCGCCACCGCGCAATTCAGTAAATGATTTCCACTGGTTAATTGAAGTACTGCAAACCATCGACGTTGGGATGCTGGTGGTCGATTTGGACTATAAGGTGATGGCCTGGAACGGCTTTATGGAAAACCACAGCGGCATTTCTCCACAGGATGCCCTGGGGAAGAACCTGTTCGCCGTGTTTCCCGACATTCCCCGGCACTGGTTCGAGCACAAGGCGAGAACCGTGATTGAGTTGCGCAACCGGGCGTTTACTACCTGGGAGCAACGACCCTATGTGTTTCGGTTCAAGAACAACCGGCCCATTACCGGTACGTCCGAGTTTATGTACCAGAACTGCACCTTTATTCCGGTGGCCGACACCAGGGGGGAGGTAAACAGTCTGTGTATCATCGTCTACGACGTTAGCGACGTAGCGGTAAGCAAGATTGAATTGCAAAAAGCCAATCAGCGGCTGAAGGAGTTTTCGCGCAAGGATGGTCTGACGGGCTTGTTCAACCGTGGCTACTGGGAGCACCAGTTGTTGCAGGAGTTCAAACGTCAGCAACGGGCCCAGCAACCGACTTCGTTGATCATGATGGACATCGACCATTTTAAGGCCGTCAATGACACACACGGGCACACCATTGGCGACGATGTGATTCGTATGGTCGCCTCGGTGATTCGCGATACGTTGCGCGCAACGGACCTGGCCGGGCGTTACGGTGGCGAGGAGTTTGCGGTCATTCTGCCCGATACCACCGGTGAGGATGCGGTTATTCTGGCCGAGCGGTTGCGGGTGCATGTTGAGGAGCAGGTGCTGAAATCTGAAGACATGAACTTGCAGGTGACCATTAGCCTCGGCGTCGCCAGCTGGAACGCTGAGCTTTCATCACACTCCGAATGGATCAGCCTGGCCGATCAGGCGCTGTATCAGTCAAAAGATCTTGGCCGCAACCGCGTCAGTCTGGCGTAACCTCTAACACCTCCTCGCGCCGCCGCATCACCACCTGCCAGTGCGGCGGTAACCAGCCGTTGCGGTAGTACTCAGCGAATCGGTCATCTAACAGCCAGATATCCCCCTGATCCGTTTCGGTGCGCACACAGCGACCAGCCGCTTGCAACACTTTGTGCAGGCCGGGGTAGCGGTAGGCAAAATCGAAGCCGGGCTGGCCCTGCCGGTCCAGGGCGTGGCGAATGCGATTATTGAGCTCGTTGACCTGTGGCAGGCCGGGGCCTACGACCATAACGCCGGTCAGTGCATCGCCGGGTAGGTCGATGCCTTCCCCCAATACCCCGCCCAGGGGCGCCATGACCATCAAACCCTGTTCATTTCGTAGCCGGTCGAGTAACGCCAGTCGCTCCAGTAAAGTGGCATCGCGGGTGGGCGCCATCACGGTGGGGTCATCAGCGAACGCCTCGAATACGCCGGCCATCTGCTGGTAGCTGGAGAAAAAGACCAATGCATTGCCTCGGGTCTGGCGACGGAATTGCCGGACCAGAGGGAGGACGGCGTCTCTCAGGCCAGCGCGGTCGCGATAGCGCGTGGACACATCGGTAATCAGCGTGACTCTGAATTGCTGTGGCTGAAACGGCGAGGGCAGCGTCAGCGGCACGGCATTGGCGAGGCCGGTCATGGCCAGACTGTAAGGCCAGGGGGTCAGGGTGGCGCTGAAGCCGGTAACCGAGTTAACCAGGTCGTGCTTTTGGGTGAGCAAGCGCGATGGGTTCAGGCACAGTATCTCTATGCGTTTGTCGTCGATAGCGCGGCTCTCACCGCCCTGGTAGCGCCAGCAGAAATCCTCTGGCTGGGCCAGTTCATCAATACGGGTGAAGCGACCCGCCTCGAAGATCAACGCTTCCCAGGCGGGCCCCGGCTCCCAGAACGGTGCCTCCCGAAGCAGACGAGCACTGGCCTGCAGCCAGGTGCGCAGAGCCAGGACCAGCGCCTCGGGCCGTCGCTCGCAGAGGCCATTCTGATCATTCAGGCAGCGTTGCAACGCCCGCCGCACCGGCTTCAACGCCGCTTTCACGTTCGCCGGGGCTGCGTCATTCAAGGCCGCTAGAGAACGGCCGGAAAAGGCGGCGCTGAACATGGCCCGGCCACGGTCGATCAGGTTGTGGCTTTCATCAATCAACACCGCGACCTGGTTGTCCACTTCCCGGAGCAGATAGGGCTGGACGGCACTGGTGTCGTACAGGTAATTGACGTCACCGACTACCAGGTCCGCCCAGACGGCCCAGTCCTGGCTCAGGTAATAGGGGCAGATCTGATGTTCCTCTCCCAGGCTGGTCAGCGTTGCCTGATCCCAGATACCCTGCTCCAGCAGCGCCGGACGCAAGCGCTGGCGTTTGTCGAAGTAGCCACGGGCGTAGGGGCAGACCGATCCGTCGCAGGGTGTAGTAGGGCTAAGGCACAGGCGCTCCTTGGCCTGCAGGTTCAAGGTAATCAGGTCGGTAGTGTCGAGGTTCAGCGCCCGAATGCTGTCGAGCACCAGGGGCTGGCCGGTGTTTTTCATGGTCAGGTAATACACGCCCTGGTGATGCCCCTCACCCAGTGCTTTCAGGCTGGGAAAGAGCGCTGCCAGTGTTTTGCCGGTACCGGTAGGGGCTTCGATCAGGGCATTGCGCTGCAACGCCTGGGCCTTGTAGACGGTTTCGGCCATGCTACGTTGTGCCGCGCGCATCTGGCTGAAGGGAAACCGGGCCCGGGCCAGGGCAAGATCCCGGCGTTGTCGGTGTTCGTGCAGTTGTTGCAACCAGTGATCGTAGCGGGCCAGGTGCCCGGTCAGTCGGTCGAGCAGGGCCTCCCGCGTCCAGTGTTCATCCTCATGCCATTCTTGTTGTGTCTGACTGTGCACGTAGCATAGCCGCACCGTCCATTGCGCCCGTTCGGGGCGGAGCAGTGCCCAGAGCGCCGCGTAAATTTGTGCCTGGCGCTGATTCAACGCCCGTGCCGAATCGGGTAGCTCGTCCGGCGAAATGCGCAGTGTTTTGATTTCTTCTATGCCGCTGGCCCAGGCGCCATCAATACGGCCGCTGAGGGTCAGATCAAAGTCCGGGTGTTGCCAGTCGAGGCTGACGGCTAGCTCGGGTCGATAGCCCGGTGTGCGGCGCGCCTGGGTTAGCTGATGGGTTTCCCGGCCTTCGAGTGCACTGGGTCTGGCGCGGAAGCTGCTGACCAGATCGCCTTCGTCCAGGCAGAACTCGGCCAGGGCACGAACCGAGATGCGAAAGTGGGGCCTTGGGGTCATGGGGTTGTGTCATCCGCAGGCGTTTCCGGTCCGGCGTCGGAGGTGTACTCGACGTACCAGACTTCGGCGGGGACACCCGCTTGGCTGAACACCCCCAGCCAGTCGCGCTGGTTGTCCTGCAGCCGGTCGCCCGGCCCCTTGATTTCGATAAAACGATAGCCGTCTGACCGGAACTGAAAGAGGTCGGGAAAGCCGGAACGGTGACGCTTCAGGTCGAGCCAGAGGTGCCGGAATATCGGGACCCAGTGGTCCCAGGGAACCACATCGAAACAACGCAGTAACAGCTCTGAACTCAGCCCGCCCCAGCCAAAGAAGGGGTTTTGCAAGCCGGCTTTATCCTGGCTGTAGAGCACCAAGTGCTGGCGTGCCCGGGTTTGAGTCAGGGTCTGGTACAGGTGGTGCCGGTCTGTGCCCCGACGTTGAAGGAAGTCTGGTTGGTAGAGGTCGGCCGGGCCCGATTGAAAAGGGTGGTGAAAGGCGCCGGGTACATCGGCAAACAGCCATGGCCAGTGCACCAGCGTGAAGATGGCCAGTGGCAGCTGATTTTCCAGCCAGACGGCACCCTCGAGTTGAGTACAGGCCAGTTGCTCGACACTCATGGCAGCCGGTGGCCATTGGACGCGGTTTTCGATGACAGTGGGTGCTAACACACTCAGCACCGGTCGTTTGAGTTTGCGCGCCAGGCGCGGCTGAAAGCGGGGTCCAAAGCGGGCTTCGCTGGCATCCTGCGGGGCGTCCAGAATCGGCTGCAAGGCGTCCCAGCAATCTGTGTAGCGCTCCTTTTTGTACAGCAGGCGGCACCGGCGCTCGCGCGCCGGGGGTGTTTCGTTGGTGTTAAACAGCGCGAGGGCCAGCGACCAGTGCCCGGCTTGCTCAAGCCGATAGCCGAGCTGGTTCATCAGCCGAAAGGCCCGGTCCTGAACCCGGGGCCGCCAATCGGTGGCTAGGCAGGCCTGGGCAATCGCGGGTAATGGATCTGTTGACTTGGTTTCGGTGGCCTCGTAGTACTGGTCGCGCAGGTCCATCAGATGCAGTGTCTGGTCGATGTCGGCCGGGTCCTGAAACCAGCGCTGGGCGCGGTTCAGCGGGTAGCGTTCGTAACGGAAGACGCCGAGATCCGACAGCACAAAGTCGGTCAGGCTCTGGCGGCCATTGCCAAAGTACATCAGTTGCAAACGGCGCAGTGTGGCATCGTGGCAGCGGGCCACCAGAGGCTCGGCCAGCTGCCAGTCGTCTGGCGAGCCGGAATCGGGCATTTTGGCGAGATGTTCAAGCAGGGCCGCCTTGTTGAGGCGCGGGTCCGGGCACCAGGGTAATTGCCTGAGATCGGGCAGGGTTAGCAAGCGGGCGATGTCCAGTGCGGTAAGCAGGGGCGCTGGATCCAGCAGGCCGGTCTGAACCAGCTCGGCGACGGCCGGTTCAATGGGGCCTACGTCCGCGTAGCTCAGCCGATTGACTCTGAATACCGGTCCCTTGCGCGTGTACAATCGCACCAGCAAACGGGCGGCCGGCTCGCTCAGTTCACGGAAACGGGTTAAAAAGCTCTGGTCGGCCGGCTCCAGCAGATCGGGGTAGCGTTCGCTGACGGTGCTGACCAGTTGGCGGAAGTTGTCTAGATAGTAGCCCTCGGGCAGATCGATTTGCTCGGTCACAGGCATACTGGCATCACGTTGATTGGCTGAGAAAGGTTTCCAGAATCAGTTGAGCGGCCAGACTGTCGATGTCGGCCTGGCGCGCCCGGGACAGGCTAGCCCCTTGCAAGCCCAGATGGCTTCGGGCTTCGCGACTGCTGAGCCGCTCATCCACGGCTTCTGCGGGCAAACCATAACGCCCGTGCAGCCGTTTGCGGAACTTGTTGGCGCGGGTGCCCATCTCGCTGTCGGTGCCGTCCATGTTGTACGGGATGCCGACGGCGAAGCCGACCGGGCGCCACTCGGCAACGAGTTTGTCGATGACAGGCCAGTCTGGAATGCCGTCGCGGGCGCGTAGGCTGGTGATCCCTGTGGCAGTGCCGGTGATGGTCTGGCCGGCAGCGACGCCGATCCAGGCCAGGCCAAAATCAAACCCCAGCCACTGACCGGCTGGCCGCGTCACGACGCTTCCCGGCTGAACTGATTGTCGGTGCGGAATTGCCAGGTGCGGATGATTTCCAACTGGTCGTATTCCTGCGCCATCTCGGTGCTGAAGGGTTCAAAGGGGGCTGCCATGTGGACGATGCGTTTGGCGGCCTGATCGAGCAGGGCATGGCCGGAGCTCTGAGTGACCTCGACCGAGGCCAGGCTGCCATCGGCCCGCATCTTGACGGCCAGTCGGACACTGCCAGAAAGCCGCTCCTGACGGGCAGCCTGCGGGTAGTTCTGGTTGCCAACCCGCTCGACTTCTTCCAGCCAGTTAAAGACATAGGCGGCATCCAGCGATCGACGCGCCGAGACGGCGGTCAGGGTTCGGACCCGGGGCCGCTTGGCGTAGGTTTGGCGGCTTTCATCGAGCATGGCCCGCAGGGTAGCGACGTCGTTGATCTGGCTGATCATCAGTGGGTCGTTACTGGCCAGTTCCTCAACCGGAGGGGCTTCTTCCTCGGCCCGGTCCAGAGCGGCGCGGCTGGTGTCGGTCCGGGTGGTCAGAATGCGCTTGCGCGCCGCCTCCAGCTCGGCAAAATTCAGCTGTTGCACTTCCGGTGTGGTGCGAAATACCTGATTGTCTTCAATCTCGGCCTGTTCGGTCGAGGTCAGGCGTGCCGCTTCATCCTGAGTACCACTGCCTTGCTGATCGGCATCGGCCAGAAAGTCGGCTTCGTCGAGCGGTGTTGGCTCTGTGCGGCTGTGTTGTGCCAGCGTGACATCCAGGGTTGGCGGAATGGAACGTGCTTCGGGGGCAGAGAACCCGACCCCAAAGATCAACAGGGCATGCAAGCCAAGCGCCAGAAACAGCGTAAAGCTGAGTCGATCGACAGCGCCTACGCTAGCAACGGTCGCCATCAGGCCATTCCTCGTTTCCGGGCGATCAGATCCATCAGCTTGCCACCGATGTCGGTGTCGTACGCGGCATCGATCTCGCGTATGCAGGTCGGGCTGGTTACGTTGATTTCAGTCAGGTAATCGCCAATGACGTCAAGGCCAACAAACAGCAAGCCACGTTTCTTGAGCTCGGGGCCGACCTGGGCGGCAATCCAGCGGTCGCGCTCGGTCAGTGGCTGGGCACGGCCAGTGCCCCCGGCGGCCAGATTGCCGCGGGTTTCGCCCTTGGCCGGCAGGCGGGCCAGGCAATAGTCGACGGGCTCGCCGTCAATCAACAGAATGCGTTTGTCGCCATCCTTGATCTCTGGCAGGTATTTCTGGGCCATGGTTTGCGTCTTACCGTGTTCGGTCAGTGTTTCAATAATGACGGATACGTTGGAATCGTCGGGTTTCAGTCGAAAAATGGAACTGCCGCCCATGCCATCCAGAGGTTTGAAGATGACATCGCCATGCTCTGCGTGAAAGGCTTTAAGCAAGCCGGCGTTACGAGTCACCAGGTGTGGCGGTGAACAGTCCGGAAAGGCCGTGGCAAATAACTTTTCGTTACAATCGCGCAGCGCCTGCGGCTTGTTGACGATCAGCGTGCCCGCCTGCTCGGCCCGTTCCAGCAAATAGGTGGCATAGGTGTATTCGTTGTCGAAAGGCGGATCCTTGCGCATCAGAATAACATCAAGATTCGCTAATGGCGCGGCTTCGGACGTTCCGAGCTCATAAAAGTGATCTGGGTCACGAAATACGCTTAAGGGCCGCATCAGGCCCTTGGCTTGGCTGTTCTCCAGAAAAAGGTCGGCCGGGGTCATGTAAAACAGCTCCCAGCCCCGGTCCTGCGCGGCCCAGAGCATGGCAAGTGAACTGTCTTTTTTATAGGTGACGGTCTCTATCGGGTCCATCACGATGCCGATCGTTAATTTCATGTCTAGCCTCGGGTTATCATTGGCTGGTATGGTAATAGATGATTGGTATAGCAAAAACAACTTTCTTTACAGCCGTTTATAGCGGATAGCTAGATTCTGTGATAAAAGTTCTAGCCACAGTATTAGACAGCCAGTAACAGAGCGTCCGGGCATGACAGTGGTCGACGATACACCCCGATTTTGGCTGTCGGGGTGGGAGCGTCGTGTTAGCAGGGGCGGTTTTTGCTACGCAGCAGGTTACAGGTAACCTGGCCTGCGAGCGTTAAACAGCACATCAGTGCCAGCATGGGCCAGACATGCGGGCTCAATCACTGGTACGCTAACTGCAGCCCGGTACCCGATATACTGGTACTCAAAATATAGCTTTCAACCCTGGGATGACCTATGGAAAACAGCTTTGAAAGCCTCAAGGTGATGGTCATTGACGACTCCAAAACCATCCGGCGCACAGCGGAGACGCTGTTAAAGAAAGTCGGTTGTGAGGTGATCACCGCGACGGACGGCTTCGACGCACTCGCTAAAATAGCCGATACCAAACCGGACATTATTTTTGTGGATATCATGATGCCCCGACTCGACGGGTATCAAACCTGCGCACTGATCAAGAACAACAGTGCCTTTAAAGAAACGCCGGTTATCATGCTGTCCAGTAAGGATGGCCTGTTTGATAAGGCGAAAGGCCGCATTGTCGGCAGCGATCAGTATCTGACCAAGCCGTTTGGCAAGGAAGAGTTACTGGGCGCAATTCGGGATTACGTAAAATAATGATCGCATGCTTCGGCTGAGCGGTTTGTTGTTGTTGATTTACTGATTAAAAAATAAACGGGTGGACCATGGCACGGATTCTGATTGTAGACGACTCTCCTACTGAGACCTACGCGTTTCAGGGCATGCTTGAAAAGCATGGTCATGAAGTATTGACGGCTGATAATGGAGCCGATGGAGTCGCCCTGGCACGTCAGGAGTTGCCGGACATTGTGTTGATGGACATTGTAATGCCTGGTCTGAATGGCTTTCAGGCGACCCGGCAGCTGACCAAAGGCGCCGATACCGCCCACATTCCAGTGGTGATTGTCACCACCAAAGATCAGGAAACTGACCGGGTTTGGGGTCGTCGGCAGGGTGCCAGTGGTTACCTGGTCAAGCCGGTCGCCGAAGATCAACTGTTGTCGACCGTCGAGGCTGTACTCGCCGGCAACCTCCAGGACTGACGGCACACTCATGGCCGACATGACTCCGATTCAGCTACTGCGGGACATCGCGCTGCGCTGTCGTACCCAGGCCGCAGGCCTGCCCGAGCAGCAGGAAGTGCGGGAAACCTGGAGCGGCATCGGGTTTCGACTGGGTGATCACTACTTCGTCGCGGCTATGGATGAAATTACCGAAATCCTGAATGTCCCTTCAGTAACCCGCCTGCCAAACGTCAAACCTTGGGTTCAGGGCGTATCCAATGTCCGCGGTCGACTGATCCCGGTGATTGACCTGGACCTATTTTTCGAGACGCCCAGCCAGGAGTCCATGCGTAACCGTCGGATCCTGGTGATCGAGCAACATGACCAGATCGACGGTCTGATTGTGGATTCGGTAGAAGGCATGCAGTACTTTCCGGTGGATGATTTTTCCGGCGATGTCCCGTCATTACCCGAGACAATAAAACCCTTTGTGCGGGGCCACTACGTCCGCGACAGCCAGATCTGGACAGTGATCAGCATGGAGGATCTTTATGAACACGACGTTTTTCAGGAAGTGGCGGTCTGACCGTCACCGGGTGTACGGATGCTGCCAGCGCGATTCAGGCCGCACGCCCCGGGGAAAGTTGGGCTGGAAGGGGGTCGCTTGAGCACCGTTCCGCAAGCCTGTACTTACGATACATGCAGTTACGAAGCATCATGTAATTACGAAACTGATAATTACACGACTCACAATCAGAACGATTTTATTTCAGAAGCACAGCCTGAGGCCGAACTGGAGTTCGAACGATGAAACAAAGAGCCGGAAATTTACTAACCATCCTGGGCACCAACCGCCTGCTCAGTATTCTGCTGGCCGCGCTGCTGGTCGTGGTACTGGGCCTTTTTGCCGTGGTGTACCAGAATTTCAGATTGGGCGCCTTCGACCAGGAGTTGCTCGAGCACGCAGGTGAGATGCGAGTACTGTCGCAGGAAATCGCGAAGAACTCCTCGGAAGCTTCAGGCGGTCAGGAGCAGGCCTTTGGGCTGCTGCAGCGTTCACGTGCCGAATTCGAGGTGCGTTTTAACTATGTGCAACAGGGCAATTCCATTACCGGTACACCGGCTCTGGCACAGCACGCTCCGCAAGTCGATATCAGCAGTCTTTCGCGTATCTGGAGTCGTGTGAGCCAGAATTCGGATTTGATCGTTGAATCCCAGGAAACCATTCTTGATTTGCACGAAACCGCCAACACCCTGTCCGAGCGGATTCCCGAGTTGCAGGTTGAATACGACGAAGTCGTTGAAATTTTGCTGGAAACCGATGCCGGTGCGGGCCAGGTTGCCGTAGCCCAGCGTCAGGCCTGGCTGGCTGAACGGATTGTCCGGTCGATTAACCGGGTTCTGGTGGGTGGTGAAGGTGCTGTGATGGCGGCCGACTCCTTCGAACGCGACGCGGCACTGTTCCAGCGCGTTCTGGACGGCATGCTGAACGGTAACGCCAACCTCGATATTGAGCGTGTAGACGACATTGAAGCGCGTGAAGCGCTGGATGAAATTGCCAATCTGTTCCAGATCGTATCCGGCTCGGTCACACAGATCATGGCAACGTCTCCCGAGTTGTTCCAGGTGCGTGAAGCAGCCTCCAACATTTTCACCGACTCTCAGGTATTGCTTGAGCAGGCGTCTACCCTGGCTGGCCAGATTCAACAATCGGCCGATACCCGGCCACTCAGCAACGCCCTGGTGATTTACGCCCTGGGTGCGCTGGCACTGGTGCTGATTGCCATTGCGGTATTCGTGGTAATTCGCGATACGCAGAAAGACTTGCGTGAAACCGCCGAAACCAATGAGCAAAACCAGAACGCCATTTTGCGACTGCTGGATGAGCTGGCCGACCTTGCTGACGGTGACCTGACCACACAGGCGACGGTAACCGAAGACTTTACGGGCGCCATTGCCGACTCCATTAACTTCGCGATCGACCAGATGCGTCAGTTGGTATCGGCCATTAACTCGACGGCGGTTCAGGTATCGTCGGCCGCCCAGGAAACGCAGGCTACGGCCATGCACCTGGCTGAAGCCTCCGAGCACCAGGCGCAGGAAATTGCCGGTGCCTCGGCGGCGGTGAACGAAATGGCGGTGTCCATTGACCAGGTATCTGCCAACGCTGCTGAATCAGCCGCGGTGGCCGAGCGGTCGGTTGCGATCGCCAAGAAAGGTGCCGACGTGGTGCAATCGACCATCAACGGCATGGATAACATTCGTGAACAGATTCAGGAAACGTCGAAGCGTATTAAACGACTCGGTGAATCCTCGCAGGAAATTGGTGACATCGTATCGCTGATTAACGACATTGCCGACCAAACCAACATTCTGGCTTTGAACGCCGCCATTCAGGCCTCCATGGCCGGTGATGCGGGTCGGGGCTTTGCGGTGGTAGCGGACGAAGTACAGCGCCTTGCAGAACGGTCCTCAGCGGCAACGAAACAGATTGAGGCGCTGGTAAAAACCATTCAGAACGACACCAACGAAGCCGTTATCTCGATGGAGCAAACGGTGGCCGAGGTGGTCCGGGGCGCGCGCCTGGCACAGGATGCGGGTGTTGCCCTGGAAGAAATCGAATCGGTATCGAAGAACCTGGCCGACCTGATTCAGAACATTTCCAACGCGGCCCGTCAGCAGGCTTCATCAGCTGGTCACATTTCCAATACGATGAATGTTATTCAGGAAATTACCTCACAAACCTCAGCCGGTACCACTGCAACGGCGAAGTCGATTGGTAACCTTGCTCAGCTCGCGAACGACCTGCGCTCCTCGGTGGCCGGTTTCAAACTGCCGGACAGCGACGACGATCTGGACATGCTGGGTGCCCCGGAACTGGACGATGAGGTCGCTTAACGGCGGCCAAATCGGGTTCCCAGGGGCATCGGGACGCGTGGCTGTGTTTATGGCCATGCAGCGATGCACCGCTGATTGTGAATGAGGCTGTAACGTGGTGACCCAGAGCGCGTCCGTACATCAGGCTCCTGAATTAAGTGACCGTGCCTACTTCACCTGGCAGGAGTTGCTTGAGGAGCGTCTCGGGTTGCAGTTGTCGGAACAACGACGCAGCTTTCTGAAGACCAGTCTGGCTATCCGCATGCGTGAGCTGGGGTTCACTGATTATCTGGATTACTACCGCTATATTCGCAGTGGTGATGCCGGGCTGATTGAATGGAATTGCCTGATCGACCGGGTAACGATTCAGGAAACCCGTTTCTTCAGAGACCCGGCGGCGTTCGCATTGGCCCGTGATTTTCTGACGCGTCGCGTCCATGAAGTCACCCGGCCGCTGAGTATCTGGAGTGTTGGTTGTTCCACCGGTGAGGAAACCTACAGCCTGGCGATGATGACAGCCGATCTGTTGCGGCGTGAATGTGATCAGATCCGGCATTTTGGCGTGACCGGAACCGATGTGTCCTCCCGGGCCCTGGAAACAGCCCGTCAGGGTGTGTACCCGGCCCGGCGGGTTGAAATGTTGGATAAGCGCCTGATCGAGCGGTTTTTTTCGCCTCAGGTAGGGCAATACCGGGTGGCGCCAGCGTTGCAGGAAAGGGTGTGCTTTACGCGCCTGAATGTACTGGAGCTGTCTCGCTCACCAATGAAAGAGCTGGACCTGATTTATTGCCAGAATATGCTGATTTATTTTCGCAAGTGGCGCCGCAAGGAAATCGTGTCTGAACTGGCCAAACGACTGGCTAAAGGCGGCATGCTGGTGCTGGGCCTGGGTGAAGTTGTGGACTGGAAGATGCCTGAACTGACGCGCGTACCCGGTGAACGGGCGTTGGCCTACTTGAAACACAAATGAATACAAAGGGGTACAGGCATGGCAGAACGCCGTGATTATGTTGCACTGGAATGGGTCAAGGGAGAGATCTTCGATACGCTGAAACAGGCGCGTCAAGCCCTGGAAGCGTTCGTTGATACGCCCGAAGATACCACTCGTCTTCAGTTTAGCCTGGCCTACATCCATCAGGTAAACGGCACCTTGCAGATGGTCGAATTCTTCGGTGCAGCCTTGCTGGCCGAAGAAATGGAGCGTCTGAATCAGTCGATTGTGGACGGTGATATCCCACCCAGCCAGGATAACCTGGCATTGCTGATGCAAGCCATTCTGCAATTGCCGAATTATCTCGAGAAACTCAAGCGCGGCCAGAGTGATCTGCCCGTGGTCATTTTGCCGTTGCTGAATGATTTGCGTGCGGCACGAGGCGAGCCCTTACTCTCGGAAACGGCTCTGTTTACGCCGGATCTGTCCGCCTCACGCCGCTTTGTTGGTGAGCCGGATACTCAGAGCATTGGCCAGTCGAGTGTGGTTCAACTGCTGCGTAAATTGCGCCAGATGTACCAGCTGGCATTGCTCGGGTGGTTGCGCAACGAGGATGCTGACAACAACCTTGAATACCTGGGTAAGTCGGTTCATCGGCTGGTCGGTTTAACCGAGCGCACTCCCATGGGCGCGTTGTGGCAAGTGGCGGACGCCTTTATTGCCGCGATGAAAGCCGGGCGTATTGAACGGTCTGCGGCCATTACTCTCATTTTGCGGCATCTCGACGGTGCCATGAAGCGATTGCTTGCCGACCCCAGTGGTGTGGCCGGGCAATACCCGCATGAAGATCAGCTTAAAAACCTGCTGTATTACCTGGCCAAGATCGACGCCACGGGTCTCAGCCGGGTGCAACATATACAGGACAGCTATCACCTCAGTCAGGCTTTACCCAACGAAGCGGAAATTGAAACGCAACGCCAACGTCTGTCAGGGCCCGATCGTGAAACGGTGGGCAGTGTGGTTTCGGCCCTGCTTGAAGAGCTGGCAAGGCTGAAAGATTCACTGGATCTGATGGTGCGCACCCGGGTTACCGAGTCGCGTCGTTTGTCCGAGCTGGAGCCCGGCATCAAGCAAATGGCCGATACCATGGCGGTATTGGGCTTAGGCAATCCGCGTCGGGTGTTGAATGAACAGCTTGACCTGATCAAATCCACGCAGCAGGACCCTGAGCTGAAAGACGACGGTGTGCTGATGGACATCGCCGGAGCACTGCTTTACGTAGAAGCCAGCCTGTCCGGTATTGCCAGTGACGCCAGTTTTGAGCGCGACGAATACGATGACGGCCTCGATGGTGCTCAGGAGGCGGTAGTTCGCGAAGCGCGCAATGGCCTGGAGCAGGTTAAAGATGCCATTGTCGAATTCATCGGGTCGCACTGGGATCACAGCAAGCTGGAAGCGGTACCTCGGGAATTGAGCGGCATTCGTGGCGGTCTGGTGATGATACCGCTGGAGCAGGCGGCTACGGTTCTCAAATACGCACAGGACTACGTTGAAGACCAGTTGCTGGGGAACAAGCGCACGCCGGAATGGCATGAGCTGGACGCTCTGGCCGATGCCATTATGGGTGTCGAATATTACCTTGAACGCTTGTCCCGTGATGGCAGTGGCACCAATCTGGATATTCTGCAGCGTGCTGCTGATTCAATTGCCAAGCTGGGTTACACCGTAAATCTATTTCCCGAAGTTGACCCCGCCCATGAAATCAGTGCCGATGACGCGGAGGGTCCCGCCGACGCCGACGAAGACTTCCCTGATTTGTCCCTGCAGGAACTGGAACTGGGTGACACGGGCGACGCTGCCGATGACGAGCTCGACATTGAGGCGATCGACGACTTCGAGACCCTGACCGACTGGGACGACGATATCGAAGCCAGGCCGGCAACTGAAGATGCTTTGCCTACGGCTGAAGTTGAATCCGGTGACTGGTTGTCACTGGAGGAAGACGAGGAACTGATCGAGCCCGACGATAACGCCATTGCCGACAGCGGTGTACCGGAAAGCCCGGCAGAGGCAAACCCGGTCGAAGCCGGGGCACAGGAAGCCGACGACGATGATCTGATAGACGACGACATCCTCGAGATTTTCATTGAGGAAGCCGCTGAAGTTCTGGAAGCCATTCATGAGTTCTTCCCACGGTATAAGGCCGATCCTTCCGACAGTGCCGCACTGACTGAGTTCCGCCGTGCCTTTCATACCCTTAAGGGCAGTGGCCGTATGGTCGGCGCCAGTGTGGTCGGAGAAACCGCCTGGTCGATCGAGAATATGCTCAACCGCCTGATCGAGGGCAGCATTTCCCATTCGGATGACCTGGTACGGGTGATCGAAGAGATCACCGATGAAATCCCGGCGCTGATGACGGCGTTTGAAAAGAAACTCAAACCGGATACGACCCGGGCTGACTATCTTGCCGCCATCGCTGATGCGCTGGCCAAAGGTCAGCCGGTAAGCTGGGGCGAGGCGTCTGCCGAAACGCCTGAGTCGGCCGAACCGGTCGACGTTGACGTTGAAATAGAATTGCCACAGGTCGATGTAGCCGACGCGTCAGACGATGAGTCACAGTGGTCCGACTTTGACGAACTGCCAGTGGCCGAGCTTGAGGAGACCGACCTCGAAGACCTCGATTCTGACCGCTTTGAAATTGAAAACAGTGACGCCAGCACCGATACACTACTGGAGATATTTCAGGCTGAGCTTGCGAGTCATCTCGACTACATCGATCAGTACATCGAAGAGGCGGAATCGGCCTCTGTGCTACCGGATTCGCTGCAGCGCGCCCTGCACACCATTAAGGGGTCAGCGCACATGGCCAGCGTTGAACCGGTGGCGGTGCTGGTACAGCCGCTCGAACAGCTGGTTCGGGACATGCAGGAACGCGCCAAAGTCGCCGATGGCGGTTTCCTCTCATTGCTGAGCGACGGCGTCGCACTGATTCGCCAGGCCTCTTTGGGTGAGCCGGTCGACACGGCGGGCTTTGAAGCCCAGGTGCAGGATGTTTATAACCGGGTGCTGCGTCTGGACCCCAGCCAGGAGCCGGATGATCCGGCCCTGATGTCCATTTTCATGTCCGACAGCATGGACCTGGTGTTGGGTGCCGAGACAATTCTGAACCGCTGGCGCGATACCGGAGAGCCGGATGCCGACGTTGATGCGCTGATTCGGGAGCTCAATACCCTGGCACTGGCGTCTCAGGCTGTGGATCTGATGCCGGTAGCCGATCTCAGTCATAATTTGGCGCAACTGGTTGAGGGTGCCCGGAGCGAAGCCTGCGAGGCTGACGAACGTTTCTTTGAACTGGCCAATACGGGCCTGGAATCGCTGATTTCCATGATGGACCGTCTCGCAGCGGGCCAGAGTATTCGTCAGGATGCGTTGTTCGTAGAACGGTTGCACCAGTTGTTGCCCGATGCAGAAACATCCCCACTAGAGTCGGCCGTTTCCAATAAAGATCAGGTCGATTCCATGATCCGCCAGGACCTTGAGTCCGCGGCTGAATCAGCGCCTGCGCCCATGCCAGATTTCGAGGCGGCACAGCGCTACCGGGTGGAAGGTGATACCGAGCTGGTGGACATCTTCCTGGAAGAAGCGAACGACATTCTCGACAGCATTCAATCATCGCTCGAAAAATGGCGGGAAGACACCGATAACACCCTCGAAGTGGAAAGCCTGCAACGCGATCTGCACACCCTAAAAGGGGGTGCGCGTATGGCCGAGATTTCACCGTTGGGTGACCTGGCGCATGAACTCGAGTTTTTGTACGAGGGGTTGGCGCAAGGCAAGTATCAGGCCTCGGAAGGTCTGCTGGAATTGATTCAGCAGTGTCACGACCGACTGGCGGTTATGGTCCAGGACATTGAATCGAGCATGAGCTGCGAGTCTGCTCCGGATCTGGTTGCGGCCATTAATCATTTCCGCAAGCATCCGGGAGCTCCGGCACAGCCTGTCGACATGACACAGGCCCGGCCCGAGAGCAAACCGGAACCCGAGCCCGAACCGCCCATGCCGGATAATGAGCCGAATGAAGTCCTGCACATCGAACCGGAAGGGCCTGAAGCCGAATCCGAGGTACCCGCTCCGGCACCCGTGGCGGAACTGGACGCCGATGTCGATCTCGACATATTGGAAATCTTCATCGATGAAGCGGGCGAGTTACTGAACGAGCTCGAACAGGCCATTGAAGACTGGCAGGCGGAGCCCGGCAACGAAACCCATGCGGATGAAATGAAGCGCGTATTGCATACGCTCAAAGGCGGCGCCCGTCTGGCTCGACTGAAAGAGCTGGGCGACCAGAGTCACGAATTCGAAACCTTTATTGTTCGTGCCCAGCAAAACAAGGACGCCCTCGACGAAACCTTCTTCAACAACATACTGTCCCGTCAGGACCAGTTGGTTCAGGGCGTCGAAGCCATGAACGCGCTGCTTGATGGCCATGCGAACAGTGGGGCCGGGTTTGGCCCCAGTGTGATTCAGATGGCCCGGGACCTTGAGGAAGATGGCTGGGATGATCCCGATCACCCCATTGTCGGTGACAGCGCTGAACTCCCTGATTCCGAAGTGCCAGCCGTGACGGAGCCCTCGTCGGAAGGCAATACACTGCCCGCCACCGACAGCCGTGAATCGAGCACCAATGTACTGCCTTTCAAGCGAAAGGAAGCTGAACGCAAGGCCGATAGTCGGCGCGCCCAGCCGCAGGAAACCGTTAAGGTTAATGCCAACTTGCTCGAAGGGCTGGTGAACCTTGCCGGTGAGACCTCCATTGCCCGTGCGCGTCTTGAGCAGGAAGTCAGTGACTTTGGTTTCACTCTGGGGGAAATGGATTCGACCATTGACCGCCTGCGTGAGCAGGTCCGTCGACTCGATATGGAAACTGAAGCCCAGATTCTGTTTCGCCAGGAGCGGGCCGAGGAAACCAACTACGAAGATTTCGACCCTCTGGAAATGGACCGCTACTCCCAGATCCAGCAGTTGTCGCGCTCGTTAATGGAAGCGACCTACGACCTGACCGAGCTGAAAGGCTCACTGACCGACAAAACCCGGGATGCGGAAACCCTTTTATTGCAGCAAAGCCGTATTAACACGGAACTGCAGGAAGGCCTGATGCAAACCCGCATGGTGCCGTTCAACCGGCTGGTACCCAGGTTGCGCCGTATTGTTCGCCAGGTTGCCGGTGAGCTGGGCAAACAGGTCGACTTTATCGTCGGCAATGCTGAAGGCGAAGTGGACCGGACAGTTCTGGAGCGGATGATTTCACCGCTCGAACACATGTTGCGCAACGCGGTCGACCATGGCATCGAGGAAGCGGACCAGCGTCTGCAATCCGGTAAAACAGTGAAGGGCTCGGTGCGACTGGATTTGTCACGCGAAGGCGGCGACATCGTCTTGCGACTGTCTGACGACGGCGCCGGCATGAACGTTGACCGCATTCGCAGCAAGGCCATTGAGCGGGGCCTGATGGCAGCCGATGCCGACCTGAATGACCGTGAAATTCTGCAGTACATTCTCGAAGCCGGTTTCAGTACGGCCGAGAAGGTCACCCAGATTTCAGGTCGCGGTGTCGGTATGGACGTGGTCAACTCGGAAGTCAAACAGCTCGGTGGCAACATGGCCATCGATTCCCGCCTGGGTGAAGGCTCTCAGTTCACCATCCGCCTGCCGTTTACCGTGTCGGTGAACCGTGCACTGATGGTCAACATTGAAGAAGACCACTACGCCATTCCGCTCAGCTCGATCGAGGGCATTGTGCGGGTCACGCCGAAGCAGCTGGCGGAATACTACCGGCCCGATGCACCGCTGTTTGAATATGCCGGAGGCCGCTACCGCCTGGAATACATGGGTGGTCTGTTGCGAACCGGAGCCACGCCCAACGTCGAGGGTCTGACTGCACCGGTACCACTGGTGCTGGTGAAAGGCAGCGATGAACACCACTCTATGGCGCTGCATGTTGACCGCCTGATGGGCAGCCGTGAAATCGTGGTAAAAACTCTGGGGCCGCAGTTCAGTACAGTGCCCGGGGTATCCGGTGCCACCATTCTCGGTGATGGCTCCGTGGTGGTGATTCTGGACCTGGCGGCTCTGATTCGTAGCTCGCTGGCCATTGAGCACTCCCGGGTCACTGCGTTGCCGACCCCCAAATCAGCCATTTCGGCACCGGAAAAACCGGTCCGCGATAAAGACAGCCCTTACACCGTCATGGTGGTGGATGATTCAGTGACGGTGCGTAAAGTGACCAGTCGCCTGCTGGAGCGCCAGGGCATGGAAGTGATTCTGGCCAAGCACGGGGCGGATGCTGTTGCCCAGTTGCAGGATAGGGTGCCGGATATCATGCTGCTCGACATCGAGATGCCCTATATGGATGGCTTTGAAGTGGCGTCGAGAGTGCGTCACGACAGCCGCCTAAAGCAGATTCCGATCATCATGATTACCTCCCGGACCGGTGCCAAACACCGCGAGCGAGCGCTGTCGATTGGGGTGAACGAGTACATGGGCAAGCCTTTCCAGGAAGGCCCACTGGTCGATGCCATCAAGCGTTTGCTGGGCATAGAGGCGTGAACAGACCATGAGTGCGGTGGCGGCGACCGGGGCAACCTCCCAGCATAGCCGGGTCGGCATCATCGCCGACACCCCCCTGGTCCAGCATCTGTTGCAGGATGTTGTGGTCGGGGCCGGTTATGACGTTGCCGTCAACACCGACCCGGATCGACTGAAACCCGCCCTGATGCATAACGAAACCATCCGAGTCTGGGTGGTGGAGCTGGAAAACCACGATCAGTGGGACGACTTCGTGCAGTCGCTGCTGGAAAGTACCGAGTCGCCCATTCTGTTTGGCGACGGAGTGATTCCCGCCCGCACCCATGAAGACTACCCGCGCTGGCAGCGACGCATGCAGGAAAAATTGCAGGCGCTGGCACCGGCTGCCCAGCCAGCGGCAGAAGCTCCGATATTTGATCTGGAGCGATTGCGTGCTACCCGGCCACCACCGGTATACTCTTTGCCGGAGTCACTGCAACAGGCACCCAAAACGGAGCTTGGGCCCATTTGGGTGCTGTGCGCTTCGTTGGGCGGACCCGAGGCGGTTAAACAGTTTCTGGATGTGCTGCCAGCTGAAGTACCGGCGAGTTTCCTGTATGCACAGCACATCGATGCGGGCTGTGTTAATGCATTGCAGCATTCGATTGGCCGTCACACACAATTGAGTCTGGTGCATGCCGAGCATGGCCGGCAACTGGAAAACGGGCATGTCTATCTGGTCCCAGTGAATCATGAGATCCGGTTTACCGATAACCATGGCATTGTCTGGCAAAATAATCCCTGGTCTGGGCCTTACGGCCCCAGCCTGGATCACTTGCTGACCAATGTTGCCGCACAATTTGGCGCACGCGCGCATGCGATCGTTTTCAGCGGCATGGGCAGCGATGGTGCCATCGGTGCGGCCGATATCCGCGCAGCCGGTGGCACTGTCTGGGTGCAATCTGCCGACAGTTGCGTACAAAGTTCGATGCCCGACTCTGTGCAGCAGGTCGGCGCTGCCGATGACCGGGGAACCCCGGTGGAACTGGCCGAAAAACTATTGATCTGGCTGGCTGAGCGTGTGACTCAGGTAGCCTGAAGACAGTGCCGCAGGCGTGGCAACAAGGTGAATAACGATGAAAACAGTAGCGCAAACCGATCTGGACGCCATTGTCGCCAGTCTTCTGGTGCCCATGCAGCAAAAGAATCTGCTGGTACCGAACGTCTCCATTGCGGAAGTGGTGCCGCGCTCCGAACTGGAACAGGCTGACAATGCGCCGCCCTGGCATCTGGGGCATCTGCACTGGCGTGGCGAACGTGTACCGGTGATCAGTTTCGAAGTCGCCAACAGCCAGGTTCGCGGGCAGGATGTGCGCGATGCCCGTATCGCCGTATTCAACGCGGTATCGAACCAGGCTAAAAGCCGGTTTTTTGGCATGCTGATTCAGGGTATTCCGCGCATGGTCAAGCTCGGTGATGCCGATGTCCGCGAAGACGGCCAGGCAACCAAAGCCCAGGCGGAAAAAATGGCCGTAATCACCCAGCTAGGTAAAGCCAGCATTCCCGATCTGGAATACCTGGAAAGCCTGGTGGCTCGGGTTAACTAATCAGCTTGAGTTTCGAAGGGCGGGTTTTATTGGGAGGCAATGGTCCACAGCGGCCACCGCGGATGTCCCTGTGGGGTCGGCGTAGATCCTTCCCTGGAGCCTAGACCGCATGATATGAATCCCCTCCCTGGGATTCACCCTTCGGGCTCGCTGCGCTCATGCTAAAACGCTCCTGGCTTTTTAGTCCCTGCTGCGGACTTCCCCGCAGGAACATCCCCGGCAGCCGCTGCTTATCGTCTTTGGTTCATCCAATAATTAAGCGATTGCCAAGCCGTCACGGCCATTAGAGCAGTTTCATTGCATCGTTAATGCGCTGTTCCAGGCGCAGTTTGGCGCGCACATAATGCAGCGTCTGCGCCTGTCCATAGGGCAGGCCCGCAATAATCCGGTCGGATAGGGCGAGGTCGGTGATGTACATGGGGTAGCGCAGCCCCTGGGCTCGCAACCCGACAATGTAAGACGCGACGGCGGTGTAAAACCGGTCGCCCAGTTCCAGGGTACTGAACTCCTCCTCGTTGCAGATCATCTGGTATTCGTACTGTCCCTCACCGTGCCGGTCCATAAACGCCTGAATGTTGATGAAGCGGTTTTCCTGCAGTAGCCCCTGCAGGCGCTGGCGCTTTAGTACCGGCAGCTTGCTGCCTTCCTGGGTCATTTCAAAACAACTGATGCTACGCTGATTCAGGTGAATGGCGTCTTCTTCACTGCGCTGGCGGTGCTCCGATATTTTCAGAAAGCGCAGCAAGGGTGCCAGCAGCGTTGACGCATTAAAATAGGGCTGGGTGAACCGCAGTACGGACGCCTGTTCATCGAGTAGATAGACCGTCGCCTGGCGGCCCGTGACCTGAAACACCACCAACAGACCTCCATCGGCTGGCTGGGCCGACAAGACAACTTTCAAATGATTGCGATGCGTTTCAAACAAGCGGTCCGGGTAGATTGGGCAGCGTTCGACCTGCTCGGTTCCCAGCCAGTCGATCAGGGCAGTTTCGGTATCGAAACTGACGGGTCTTAGTTGTTTGTCGCCCAGTTGCATGCCCTGAAACTGGTCGCCCAGATTAAACAGAAATCTGATGCTGGGGCCATGGTGAGCGCGGTCAGCGGCTGTGATGGCATCGTCAAACAGATCCTGGACCCGTTTGCCAATTGACTGGGGGCGAGTCTGGTTGTGGCAATAGGCCCGAATCTCGGGGCGCCGGTTGATCTTCTGCTTGGTCAGGCGCGTCAGCAGGAACTGCAGTGCCTGGGTTAGTGCATCGGCCTGGGCAAAGCGTTCGACGGTGATTTCTCCCCAGGAGTTTTCAACCACCACATCCAGAGTACCTACCAGATTCTCGCGCAGTGCGCTGAAGTCGAGGCTGTTGCTGCGTTCGGATATTTTTTGCAGACCCCGGCGAGTCAGATGTTGCAGCGGGTCGTAACCCAGGTTGATAAAGAGGAGAACCCGATCAATCTGCGCCGGTTGCGAGTAGGTATGGTGGGGCTTGTCGAGGCTAGCCTTGGGCAAAACCTGGCGCAGGGTGGCCAGGGTTTTGCGCACTTCGAATTCCGTTGCCTGGCCCTGCTGGCTGAAGATGGGAATGTGCAGATGGGCGTCGAGCAGGCCGTTGAGATGGCACCATAGCAAGGCTTCAAGAAGGCCGGGCGCTGACTTCAGAGGTGTTTCCTGGTCCATATCCGAGTCTGGCTCGCGTGTGTAGACGGCCCAGAAGTTGTCACCCTCGGGACGCTGGCTCGGGCGTTCGTAGATGCGCACTTTCTCATAGCTGAAGTCGACGTCCTGGCCGAAGCGTATGAAGTCGATCTTGCCGCGACGCCGGTCAAAAGCAGCGTGCAACTTGCGGCTGATGATCAGCAGATCCTGTTGGCTCATCAGGTGATTGCTCTGATGTTCAGCGGCAAACTGAGTCAGAAAACGGTAGCTGTGGGTCAGTTCGCTGACAAGAAGTTTGCGCTCACGCATCACATCGGTCACCGACCAGTTTCGGTGCGAATCGAGATGCGCTACTTCTGCGCCGGTCCAGCCCCATTCATTGATCAGCTGTTGCATCAGTTGGCGTCGCCAATTCTGTGCCCGGGCCGGTCGGCTCAGCGCGATGCCGACCTTGAAATAGAAACAACGGCGCACCAGTGCCAGACGATCATTCTCTTCCCGTTCTCTCAAATAGGTTTCAATGCGCCGATAGAGTTGAATATAAGGGTCGAGGTCATTCAGCGTCAGAAAGTTGTTGTAGATCGCAGATTTGAACTGATGCGCCAGGCTGGTGACCGTTGGGAACTCCCGCGCGTAGATTTCCAGCAGCAACAGCTTCAGCACGGATTTGTGCGGTGATTCGATGCCTTTGTACAGTTGCCACATGCCCGCACCAATAAACTCGCCCGGTGGCAGCGAGGGTAGAGCGCCGAGGTTGATCTGTTCGTCGCGGCGAATCAGGTTTTTCGACTGATAGTGCTCAAGCAGGGCCTCATGATCGGCCTCTCGATCACTGGGTACCAGCCACCAGGCGGGCAGGGCTCCGGCTAGCCATTGGCCGGTGCGGTAGAATTCGTCGAGCAGCAAAAAGTGCTGGGTTGAACCGCAGTTCTCCCCGGTCAGGGAGCGCTGATCACTGCCCTGAAAGTGCTGGGCGTTCATCAGAAAAATGTGGACTTCCAGGTTGAAGCCTTCCGCCCAGGCGCTGATCGCACGGGCTTTTTCTTCCAGCAAGAGGATCTGGCTGCGATCCAGGTCGGGTTTGTAACACAGCCAGAGATCGAGATCCGAGGTGGTCGACTGGGCTATGCTGCCACTGGAGCCCATCAGGTAGAGACCCATCAGCTGAGCGCTGTAGTTACGCAACTGAGAGGCCTTCAGGGTTCGGTTAAAGGCCAGCGCCAGCGTAACCGCAGCGTTCGAGGGTTGGTATTGCACCAGTCCTGATGGAACCGACGGGTCTTCTAGGTAGCCGGGCAGACCGGGCAGATGTGTGTGAAACAGTACCGGCAGCAAGTCGAGACATTGTTGCTGGCGCACCTGAAGGCTGTCACGCAGGCGGGCAAGGCGACCTTCATTCACCGTCAGAAAGCGGCGCTGTGTTTCAAGCAAGGCTTCACGGGTGGCATTGTCAGGCGTCAGAACGGTACTGGTTTCGGTCACGGAGTTGGGCTCTGCAGCAAGGCACGGGTCGGCTCATTGGGTTTGGAAAGCCGATAACGGAAATGCTTCCATTGAGTTATCGGCAGAATGTGAATTACTTCAACAATCAGTGTAGCCGAAACCCGATGTTATCCTAAAGTGGTGGGCAGCGGTTTGTCGTCTAGGGAGCCCCGGGGGGAGTTATTCAGAGGCTCCCTTGCTGTTATACTTTGTTACAAAGGCGACTAGGCTGAGGGAGTACACTCTGGCCTGCGTCAGCCATCGCCGATGCGTGGCGACCGTGATTCGGTGGCGCATTGATCGAACCCAGTCTTGCCAGTGAAGTGGATCAGAGATGCAGACAGAACAACAAAAGCGCATCCTGGTTGTGGACGATGATGAAGACATCCGCGACCTGTTGAAAGAATACCTTGAGAAAAACGGTTTCTCGGTCATAACAGCGGCTGATGGCCAGGCCATGCGTCAGTTCTGGCCCGCCCAGCGGCTCGATTTGATCGTGCTGGACATCATGATGCCCGGTGACGACGGTTTTACTCTGTGCAAGGAGATTCGCGCCCGTTCCCGCATCCCCATCATCATGCTAACCGCCGGTTCAGACGAAACCGACCGCATCATCGGCCTTGAGCTGGGCGCCGATGATTACGTGGGCAAGCCCTTTAACCCCCGCGAGTTGCTGGCCCGCATCAAGGCCGTACTGCGCCGCTACGAGGAAGGTGCCGAGCACCGGACGGGCTTGGATGGACAGCAGAGGCTGCGATTTGGTAGCTGGACACTGGATGTGACCAACCGCGAGCTGACCAGCCCGGAAGGTGATGTTCAATCGTTGAACGGTGCCGATTACAATTTACTTCAGCTGTTTTTATCACGCCCGGGCGAAGTGCTCAGCCGGGATGACCTCAGTCTGCATCTGCGTGGTCGGGATGCCAGCCCCTTTGACCGCTCCATCGACGTGCAAATCAGCCGTCTGCGCGGGCGTCTGAATGACGATGGCAAATCCCCTCAAGTGATCAAGACCGTGCGGGGCGCGGGCTACATTCTTACCGTGCCGGTCGTCGTGGACAACGGTTAATGCTGCGTTTTACGTCTCTGTACAGCCGATTACTGGTGCTGATGGTGCTGGGGCTGATCAGCGCGTTTGCCATCAGTAACTATGTCTGGCTGTATTACCTCGAACATCAGCGCGAATCCCAGGCCGAATCCATGGCCCGTGATCTGGCCTTTTCCATGGGCTCTACGATCGAATTCATTCGTGCCTACCCAACCGAGTACCGGCACCTGATCATCAATCAGCTCCGGGACATGGGCGGGTCGAGGTTTCTGGTATCGGTCAACGAATCCTTTATTGACGTAAGCCCGGTGCGACCCTCTGGCGCCAAAGACCGATTTCTGGCCACCTTCAATCTGGCGATTGAAGAGAAGCTGGGTCAGCGCTTATCGGGTTTGCATGTCACCTTTGCCGACCCGCGCCTGTTGAATGTCTACAAGAACGATGTGTTGCTGGTCGATTTGCCACCCCGATGGGCCCAGAACACTCTGATACTGGAGCCTGACCCGCCGCAGGTGGTTGTCGCCCAGGTTCCCATCGGTGAAGACGAATGGCTGTACCTGGCCGGTTTGCTGCCGGATCCGTTCTTTTTCGACCAGACCGAATACCTGGATCGCGGGCAACTGCTGTTTCTGGTGATTCTGATGTTAATTCTGGTGGTGATTCTCTGGGTCGTGGTGCGCTGGCTGACGCGTCCGCTGTCGAATCTGGCCGCTGCCGCTCGGGAGCTGGGCACCGATATTCATCTGGCGCCTCTGGCTGAAACCGGTACCCGCGAAGTGAAGCAGACCGCTCGGGCCTTTAACCTGATGCAGGAGCGCGTGCTTCGCTTTGTGGACGACCGGGAGCGGATGTTTTCGGCTATCTCCCACGACCTAAAAACCCCCATTACCCGGTTGCGCTTGCGCGCGGAAATGATGGAAGAGTCAGATGCCAAACCCCGGATGATCAAAGATCTCGATGAGCTGGAAGCCATGGTCAAGGGGGCTCTGGATCTCGGGCGCAGCACCGACGTGCATGAAGACACCCAGCCAATCGACATTAATCAGCTGGTACGCGAGCTGGCTGAAGACCTTGAGTTGCTCGGGTACGACCCGGAAATTCGCGGCGAAGCCCGGCGCCCCTATTTCGGCAAACCTCTGGCCTTGAAGCGGTGCTTGTCCAACCTGGCGCATAATGCGGCTTTTTATGGGACTCAGGTGGGTATTGATATTGTCGACAGCCGCCACGAACTGAAGCTGTACATCGTGGACAATGGTCCGGGCATTCCCGAAGAAAAACTGGACAGCGTATTCGAGCCCTATGTGCGCCTGGAGACCTCCCGCAACCGCAATACCGGCGGGGCAGGACTGGGCTTGAGCATTGCCCGCAACATCGCTCACGCTCATGGTGGCCAGCTGCGTCTGCGCAATCGCATCGGTTCGGGTCTGGAAGCAGCCGTGTTGCTGCCACGGCGTTAGTGGGACAAGCCTGAACACGGGCTTGGCTTGACGGCGTCAATTGGCTATAGTCACAGAACTTGAACGATTGGTCAGATTACAAGAGGTGCTCATGTCCACTCCCCACATCAATGCCAAACCCGGCGATTTCGCTGAAACCCTGCTGATGCCGGGTGACCCGCTGCGCGCGCAGTACATCGCCGAGACCTTTCTGGACGATGCACGCCGGGTAGCGGATGTCCGTAACATGTATGGCTATACCGGCACCTATAAAGGCAAGGCGATCTCCATCATGGGGTCCGGCATGGGCGTACCATCGATGTCGATTTACGCCAAGGAGCTGATTACCGACTACGGCGTGAAAAACATCATTCGCGTCGGCACCTGTGGTGGGGTAGCGGCAGACATCAAACTGCGCGACGTCATCATCGCCATGGGTGCCAGCACCGATTCAGGCGTTAACCGACTGCGCCTGCGCGGCTACGATTTCGCCGCCCTGGCCGATTTTGGGCTGATGGAAAAGGCCGTTGCGGCAGCCCGTGCTGCCAGCATTCCGGTGCGCGTTGGTAACGTATTCACCTCGGACCTCTTTTACTCACCCGACAGCGAACTGATGCCAGCGCTGGAAAAGATGAATATTCTCGCCGTCGATATGGAAGCGGCCGGTCTCTATGGTGTAGCCGCCGAATATGGCGCGAAAGCCCTGACGGTCATGACCGTCAGCGATCACATCATTCGCGGTGAAGCGACGTCAGCGGAAGAACGCCAGACCACCTTCAACGACATGATCAAACTGACGCTGGAAGCAACGCTGAGCATTGATGAATGAGCCAACCCGAGACTGAATTGAAGGCGGCTGCGAAAGCCGTAGCGGCCAACGCGTACGTACCTTACAGCCAGTTTCCGGTGGGTGCGGCCCTGCGAACCCGCAGTGGCGAGGTATTTTCAGGCTGCAATATCGAAAATCGCTCTTATCCACTGGGTATGTGTGGTGAACGCAACGCCATTAACACGGCCGCGGCTACCGGTGTACGCCCCGGTGAGATTACCGAGTTGGTGGTCTTTATGCCGGGCGAGCATTTGTTCTCGCCCTGCGGTGGCTGCCGCCAGGTAATCGCCGAATTCATGCCAGCCGATGGTGTGGTTTGGGCGACCAATGATGGCGAAGCCTATAAGCGCTGGACGGTGGCGGAACTGTTGCCGGATGGGTTTAGTTTCGAGGGGTTGTGAAGCCGGCTTGGGGCTGTCACTCAAGTTTCGGAGTTTGGGTCGCCTTAGAGGTGTTAGCACACCCGGCGACCGTCGCTAATTCACAGGCGAACTCCGAAACTTGAGTGACATCAATAGCCTGTCGACTCTACAAACTTTCCCACAACGTATTAAAAATAACCTGCTGCGTATTGGCGATGGTCGGCGAATTGATGACCACGGCCGTCGGCAAGTCACCATGACTCAGTGAGATCATCGCCACCTTGGGCGGGTAGATGGCAATGTAACTGCCGGCCCGGTCACTGGAGGGTTCGTTGATCCACTTCCGGTCGGCCAGTGCCGCTTCTTCACCGCCTTCACCAATGGCGATTACCTTGACCTTGATGCCCATCTTGACCCGCTGGCGGGTGTAATTGGGGAATGGGCGATACAGGTATTTCCGGATCGCTTTGGCTGAATAGATGCAGTAGCTGCGATTGTCCTGTTCGCTGACGGTGGAGAGGATGTCTTTCAGCACGAGTTCGATGCCGTCATCCCCTTCGTAATAGTGCACATCGGCATTACCGGTGGCCGGACGCAAATGGCTCAGTTCGGGAATGACTTTGTCGTCCAGCAATTCCAGCGCTTCCGTCACCTGCTGCTGGTGATTGAGGGCCAGTTCCCTGAGGCGTTGTGGCGGCTCGGCACTGAAATGCCGGCGTTTGCCCTTGGGAAAGTAGCTGACCACGCCCTTCTGCTGCATGCGTTTAAGCAGCTCATGCGTTGTTCCCCGATTGATGCCAGCGCGATCGGCGATGTCACGGATCGAGGCCGGACCCGATTGCAGCAGTGCCAGATACAACCGGGTTTCCCGGGGCTCCAGTCCGAAGATCTGCAGGACTTCGGCCGTGTTCATTGAGCCTCCCTCGGGGCGAACATAAAGACATCGCTGAGCATGGCATCGCGACGAAAACCTTTGCTGCATAGGCTATCGAGCACGGTATAGACCATGGCGGGCGAGCCGCAGCATATCGCCTGGCACTGGTTCAGATCGCTGTGGTCGCCCAGAATGCTGTGCACCAGCATCTGGTGTTTATCGTCCCAGTGGCTGTGTTCGGAGATCAGCGCCGAAACGTGAATGTTATCGTGCAGGTCGGCCCAGTTCTCCGCTTTTTGCAGCATGTATAGCTGACTCAGCCGGTGCCCCGACCAGTACAGATGGATGGTGCGTCGGGTGTGTTGTGCGAGAAGGTCTTCAACAATGGATTTAACTTGGCTGAAGCCGGTTCCTGAAGCGATCAGTAACAGAGGGCCGTTTTCCTCCGGCAATACCTCGAGCCGGCAATCGCCACCCGCGGGGGCGAGTTCAACGGAGTCGGTATCTTTCAAATGGTCAATCAGGGCATCCGCCTGATCGGTACCCGTTTGAATATGCAGTTCCACACAGGGGCTGCTCGGGCTGCTTGCGATGGTGTAATACAGCGAGGTGAAACCGGGAACCATGAGCTCGGTAAATTGACCGGCGCAATAGGAATAGGAGGTGAGCGGCTTAAGTTGAACCATCCAGACACCGCCGCTGAGTTTTTTCAGGTCATGCAGGGTGGCAGTCGTGGTCGCGGACGCTTGAGACACTGGGCGGCTCCGTTTGGTTAATGTCAATGGACATTATACACAACTGAGCAAGCCCGGTGGAACCCTGGCTGTCAGGCCGCCAGGCGGTGTTCTGTCGCCGTCTCTTTCTGGTCGATCAGGGTAAATGCCTTTGGTTGAGCACCCCCGAATTCGACGAGAATCTGCTGGGTCTTGTTCAATGTCAGTAGTTGCGGCCAGATATCAGCCAGAACCGTCTGCACATAGGTATCACCAGCGGCAAACTCAACAGAGCGGCTCACGGTAGTTTGCCGCGACAGTTGCCACAGGTGCACCACATCGATCAGCACGATAAAGCCGTTCAGAATCGCCACCGGCCAGGAGCCAATCAGCAGACCATAGCTGGCAAAGGAGCCCGCGCCGACCAGATTGATCCAGCGCAGCTTGCGAATGTCGCTCATCATCAGGGAAATGGCGATCAACGCCGAGCCCAGGTAGCCGTAGAGCTCCAGCCAGTTCAGTTCCAAACCGTTCATCAATGTGCCTTGAGTTATAAAGTTGACTTAATGGTCAGGATTATAGGGGCAGATGATGTGCGATCCAAGAGGTCAGGTTGAAACACTGTGTTCAATAGTTGGCACTAAAAGCCCAATTCCTGCATCAGAGTGTCAACCCGGGCAGACACTTGCGGGTCTTTAACGATGGCCCGACCCCATTCCCGGTCGGTTTCGCCCGGCCATTTGTTGGTTGCGTCCATGCCCATTTTGGACCCGAGGCCCGCCACCGGGCTGGCAAAATCCAGGTAGTCGATCGGCGTATTGTTGATCATCACCGTATCGCGACTCGGATCCATGCGCGTGGTAATCGCCCAGATCACATCGTTCCAGTCCCGGGCATTCACATCGTCGTCCACCACGATCACGTACTTGGTGTACATAAACTGACGCAGGAAAGACCAGGCACCCATCATCACCCGTTTGGCGTGGCCGGGGTACTGCTTTTTCATGCTGATGATCGCCATGCGGTAGGAGCAGCCCTCGGGCGGTAGATAGAAGTCGACAATTTCCGGAAACTGCTTCTGCAGAATCGGCACGAACACTTCATTCAATGCCACGCCCAACACCGCCGGTTCATCGGGTGGCCGGCCGGTGAAGGTGCTGTGATAGATCGGGTCGGTACGGTGCGTCAGCCGCTCAACGGTAAACACCGGGAAGCGTTCCACTTCGTTGTAATAACCGGTGTGGTCACCGTAGGGTCCTTCATCGGCCATCTCATCGGGGTGCAAATAGCCTTCGAGAATAATCTCAGCGCTGGCAGGCACCATCAGATCGTGCGTCTTGCATTTCACCAACTCGGTCCGGCTGTCGCGCAGCAAACCGGCAAAGGCGTATTCGGACAGAGAGTCCGGTACCGGCGTCACGGCCCCCAGAATGGTCGCGGGATCCGCCCCCAGCGCCACGGCAATCGGAAACGGCTCGCCGGGCCGCTCTTTCTTCCAGGCCTGAAAATCAAGCGCCCCACCGCGATGCGACAACCAGCGCATGATCAGTTTGTTCTTGCCAATCACCTGCTGACGATAGATCCCCAGATTGGTACGGCCGCCGTTGGGTCCCTGGGTAATCACCAGCGGCCAGGTCACCAGCGGCGCGGCGTCTTCCGGCCAGCACGTCCAGATAGGCCATTGCGACAGGTCCACATCAGGCCCTTCGAGCACCACTTCCTGGCATACCGCTTTACGCACGGTCTTAGGCGCCATTGACAGCACTTTTTTAACCAGCGGCAGTTTATCCCAGGCGTCTTTCAAACCCTTGGGCGGATCAGGCTCTTTCAGATAGGCGAGTACCTTGCCAATTTCACGCAAGTCGGCCAGCGATTCAGCCCCCATACCCATGGCCACCCGTTCGGGCGTACCAAATAGATTACCCAACACCGGAATGGTGTAACCCGTCGGGTTCTCGAACAGCAGCGCCGGGCCCTGCTGACGCAAAACCCGATCGCATACATCGGTCATTTCAAGATGGGGACTGACCGGCTGAGTCACGCGGCGCAATTCACCGCGTGCTTCCAGCCCGGCGAGAAAGTCTCGGAGGTCTCGGTATTTCATCGGGTCCGGCATACCTGCAAAAAAAGGAAAGACCGAATGCTAATGCATTGGCGGCAATATGACGAATTCGGCGGGTGGTACCGTGTTCTGAGTTACTTAAGGTTCGGAGTTCAGTTTTAATGTGTTACCAATAGTCCGTGTCAGGCACTGGGTCTACCTATCCGGGGCCGGCGTAAACCCATCCCTGGGGCCTAGGCTTCGGCATCCATGCCTCAGACTTCCCCGGATAGGTAGACCCAGCACCCGACACTCAGTTGGTGCGAACTCCGAACCTTAAGTAACTCAGACCACTAGCTTTGGAGGTTGCACAACACTAAGTGACGGGTATCGGGTGACCCTGTCCGGGGTAGTCTGCAACATGGATGTTGCAGTCTAGGCCCCATGGACGGGTTCACGCCGACCCCGGACAGGGTTACCCGATGCCCGGCACGGAAGATAGCCACCAAACCCAGCCCAACATTCAACCACAGAGGACTACTAGAGTTGCTTGGCCTGAATGAACTGGGGCTCGCGACTGGCCCCAGCCTTATTAAGCCTGTCGAGGTAGGTTTGCCAGTAGGTTGCCTGGTCGTCGCCCAGTTTGCGCAGATAGGTCCAGTCGAAGAGGCCGGAGTCGTGGCCGTCGTCGAAGGTGATTTTAATGGCGTAGCGGCCGGTAGGTTCTATGCCGGTGATGGTGACGTAACGCTTGCCGATTTGCAGGACTTCCTGGCCGACGCCGTGGCCGCGGACTTCGGCTGAGGGGGAGTGGACTCGAAGGTACTCAGCGCTCAGGCGATGGGTGGTGCCATCGGCCCAGCCGAGTTCCAGTTCGGCGGCGTCTTTGTGGTAGGTGATGCGTTTGGGGGCCGTACTCATGGCGGGGTCTCCATGGCGGCGGAGTGGGGCTCCGCCGCCGGCCGGTTAGAGGATGAAGCGGCTCAGATCTTCGTTTTTCGACAGCTCGCCCAGGTACTTGTCGACATAGGCGGCGTCGATAGTGACCTTTTCGCCCCCCATTTCGCTGGCACGGTAGGAAAGATCCTCGAACAACCGTTCCATGATGGTGTGCAGTCGACGGGCACCGATGTTCTCGGTGTTCTCGTTGACCTGGAACGCCGTGTTGGCCAGGGCTTCAATGGCATCGTCGGTGAACTCGATGTTCAGGCCTTCGGCCTGCATCAACTCCTTGTATTGCTCGGTGATGCAGTAGTCTGGCTCAGTCAGAATGCGTTTGAAGTCTTCTGGTGTCAGCGCATTCAGTTCGACTCGAATCGGCAATCGGCCCTGAAGTTCCGGAATCAGATCGCTGGGTTTGGCGAAGTGAAAGGCACCGCTGCCGATGAACAGGATGTGATCGGTTCGGATCATGCCGTACTTGGTGGTGACGGTGCTGCCTTCGATCAGTGGCAATAAATCGCGCTGAACACCTTCGCGGCTGACATCACCGCCGCCCCGATTTTCAGTTTTGGCGATTTTGTCGATTTCATCGAGGAAGACGATGCCGTTCTGTTCGACGGCCTGTACCGCCTGCTGGCGCAGTTCGTCTTCGTTAACCAGTTTGGCGGCCTCTTCATCCGTCAGCACCCGCATGGCGTCTTTCAGCTTCATCTTGCGCTTCTTGGTGCGTTGCTTGCCCATGTTGGAGAACATGTTCTGCAACTGACTGGTCATCTCCTCCATGCCCGGAGGCGCCATGATTTCCACGCCGCCCGATTGCTCGGCGACTTCCAGCTCAATTTCCTTGTCGTCCAGTTCGCCCTGGCGAATCTTCTTGCGGAAGATCTGGCGGGTGCTGGAATCGGTTTTCGGGGCGTCGTTCTCTTCGTTGTGTTCGCTGTAACCGCTCCGTGCAGGGGGCAGCAGAATGTCGAGAATGCGATCTTCTGCGGCGTCTTCAGCGCGCGGACGGGCACTGAGCATGGCCTGTTCGCGGAACATTTTGATGCCGGTCTCGGCCAGGTCGCGGACAATGCTCTCTACATCACGGCCGACGTAACCGACTTCGGTGAACTTGGTGGCTTCGACTTTAATGAAGGGTGCATTGGCCAGCTTGGCCAGACGACGAGCAATTTCGGTTTTACCGACACCGGTGGGGCCGATCATCAGAATGTTTTTCGGGGAAATCTCTTCGCGCATGCGCTCGTCGAGCTGCATTCGGCGCCAGCGGTTGCGCAGAGCAATGGCTACTGAACGTTTTGCCTGGTCCTGGCCGATGATGTATTTGTCCAGTTCATGGACGATCTCGCGCGGGGTCATGGTTGACATCAGCTACCTCGTTAAAGCGCTTCAAAAACGGCGTTGTGATTGGTGAACACGCAGATATCGGCTGCGATATCCAACGCTCTCCGCGCGATGGCGTCAGCGTCCAGTTCGGTGTTTTCGTGCAGGGCTCGCGCCGCCGCCAAGGCGTAGTTGCCGCCAGAGCCAATGGCGACGATGCCATGCTCCGGTTCAACTACATCGCCGGTACCGGAGATTACCAGTGTGGTGTCTTTGTCGGCCACCACCAGCATGGCTTCCAGGCGGCGCAGGGCACGGTCGCTGCGCCATTCTTTGGCCAGTTCAACAGCAGAACGGGTCAGGTGGCCACTGTGCTGTTGCAGGTGGCCTTCGAATTTTTCAAAGAGGGTGAAGGCATCGGCGGTGCCACCGGCAAAGCCGGCGATCACTTTTTCGTGATACAGGCGGCGTACTTTGCGGGCGTTGCCTTTCATTACGGTGTTGCCCAGGGAAACCTGGCCGTCGCCACCGATCACTACGGTGTTGTCGCGACGCACGGAAACAATCGTCGTCATCTCTACATCCATTGAGGCTTTGTCGGATATGTGGGGGCGGGCGGCAAATTTCAAAGTGTTGGCGGGGCGTAAAGGCGAATGGGGCCGGTCGATGCCAGAGAGATCGTCGACCCCAATGACATCGGGGTCGTTGTTTTAACGCGCAAGCGTCAGTCGGCGTTACGTACCATTACTTCATGGTCGAGTTCAGCCAGAACGTCCTGGGCCCGGTTCAGGCGCGAACGATTGTCGAAGGGGCCGACCATCACGCGGTGGAAGGTGCCCCGGTCGCCAAGGTCGACGGTGCTCAGATGCGCTTCGGTCAGGCCGTTGATGATCAGCTCGGCGCGTAAGCGATCTGCGTCCGCCACTTTACTGAACGAGGCAACCTGAATGATCCAGCGCTCACCTCCAGCAGGTGTTGTCGGTGCCTGGGTGCCGGCTGGCGCATCGACGGTGCCTGGCGGTGTATTCGTTTCTGGCCGGGTCAGTTGAATCGGTACTTCATCGTCGCGCAACAGCCGATAGAACTCGAACGCCTGCTCCAGGGAGGGCTTCGAGGCTTCTTCTTCCGGTTCCGCGATCGGTTCAGGGTCTGTTTCCGCTGAAGAGCGCGATGGAATCTGAATTTGCTGCACTCGGTCGCGCACCGCCTGAGCACCCTGATCATCGGCCGGAATCTGGCTGAGGTAGGTTAGAAACCCGACAAAAGCCACCGACGCCAGGGTAGTAAACACCCACACCCAGCGCGGAATGCGGCTGCGTTCCGGCGGGGGCGGTGGTGGTTTGTTGGCGAAGTCACGCGCCATGGTTACATGCTCTCCGGTGCGCTGACGCCCAGCAGGTCGAGGCCATTGGCCAGCACCTGACCAACGGCGACAGCCAGGGCGACCCGGCCATTTCGCAGTTCGGCGTCATCAACCAGCATGCGGTTGTTGTTGTAATAGGCATGGAACTGGCTAGCCAGATCTTTCAGAAAGGTGGCTATGCCTGCCGGCTCCAGTGACTGGCCGGCATGGGCCACAGCCTCCGGGTAACGGCGCAACTGGGTCATCAGTGCCCGTTCGTCGTCCAATTCCAGTTTGCTCAGCGCATCGATGCCCTGCTGCTGGTCGTAGCGGTGGCCTTCCTGTTCGAGCTTGCGCAGCAAGGCGTGGACCCGGGCATGGGCGTATTGAATGTAGTAGACCGGGTTATCGTTGCTCTGACTGCGCGCCAGGTCAATATCGAACGTCAGCTGCGAATCGGCACGGCGGGATACCAGGAAGTACCGGGTGGCGTCGCTGCCGACTTCATCGATGAGATCACGCAGGG